>Ga0213872_10000608_pt1 | contig 27115 bp, 20 predicted proteins | sample VelepicomBERX_R2_FD_160071 | JGI IMG/M metagenome (GOLD analysis project Ga0213872, IMG submission 160071) | Rhizosphere microbial communities from Vellozia epidendroides in rupestrian grasslands, the National Park of Serra do Cipo, Brazil - RX_R2 | ecosystem: Host-associated > Plants > Roots >...
GGGAATTACGGCAGGGGCTCCATGCTCTGCGACGGGCTGAGCCCCGAGGCGCAATCGGGCTCCCTGCCGGTCGATCATCATGCCAAGATCAACGCTTCAGACATACAAGGCGCAGAAGCGCAGGGGTGTCTCCTGGATCCAAAGCGCCTGCGGCAATTGTCCTGGGATGGATTGCCGCAGGCGCTTTGGACAGAAAGCCGCCTCTGCGCCTCTGCGCCTCTGCGGTTCAAATAAGCGGTTGGGGTCGCAGTGGCGGCTGCCCCAGCGCGTGGATCCCCGGGCCGTGCCCGGGGATGACGTTTTCTTCTCACTCCGCCGCGTAAGCCTTCGCCAGCTTGAACAGGAACTCGCGGTCGTCGAGCAGGGATTGCACCCGCACCCGTTCGTTAAGACCGTGGATGTTGCTGAAATCGGGATCGCGGAACAGGGCGTCGATACCAAAAGTCGGGATGCCGACATTGTTGAGGAAGCGCCCATCCGTGCCCCAATTGGCCAAGGTCGGCACCACCGGCACGCCGGGGAACATTTCGCCGGCTAGTTTGGTCAGCGGGGCCATCACCGCCGGGGTCAAATCCGGCGCGCGCGCTTCGACCGGCTTGGGCGGAACAGGTGTCACCGAGACCTGGGCGTCGCCGATCGCATCGACCAGATATTGCCGCACCGTCTCGACCGGCACGCCGGGGAAGATGCGGCAATTGATGTTGGCGCGCGCCCGCTGCGGCAAGGCGTTGCGGGCATGGCCCGCGTCGCTCATGGTGGCGACGCAGGTGGTGCGCAGCTGCGCGTGCCAGCCCTTGTTCTTCGACAGTTCAGCATTGGCCGCCGCGTCCTTGGGGTTGGCGACGATCGCCTTCATCGCCTTACCGATCTCGCCGCCCTGGATGTCGGCCATCTTGGTGAAGAAGGCCTTGGTCACCTCGTTCATGGTGACCGGCGTGTCGGATTGCGACAGCTTCACCAGCGCGGTCGAGAGGCGGTAGATCGCATTGTCGGGCACCGGCTGCGAGGAATGGCCGCCGGGATTGGTCACCTCCAGCTGGAAATCCTGATAGGTCTTCTCGCCCGCCTCGACGGTCAGCAGCACCTTCTTGCCATTGGCGTCCAGTTCGCCGCCCCGGCCCTCGTTCAGGACGATGCCGGCATCGATCCAATCCTTCTGATGGTCGACCAGCCATTCGGCGCCGTTGAAGGGAAAGCCGCCTTCTTCGCCGCAGGTCAGCGCCATCTTGATGGTGTGCTTGGGCTTATAGCCCTCCTGCTTGAAGCGAATCATCGAATCGGCCCAGATAGCGGCCTGCGCCTTGTCGTCCGAAGTGCCGCGGCCATAGAAATAGCCGCCTTCCTCGATCAAGGTGAAAGGATCGCGGGTCCAGTCCTCGCGCTTGGCCTCGACCACGTCGAGATGGGCCAGGAGCAGAACCGCCTTGGCGCTCGCCTCCGTGCCGTCGAGTTTGGCGACGATCAACCCGGCTTTGGGCTGATCCGGCGGGGCGTAGAGATGAAGGTCGGCGTCCTTGTAGCCAGCCGCCTTGAGGCGCGTGGCGATCTGGTTGGCGGCCTTGGTGCAGTCGCCGACCGAGGCGCTGGTATTGGTCTCCACCAGCTCCTTATAGAGATCGCGGAAGCCCTGCTCGCCCGGCGCCGCCGCCATCGCGCCCGACGCCAGAACCATGCCGATGGCCGCCGCCAGCCCCTTGCTCCAACCCCTCATCGCACGCTCCTTCCCATGTCAACAGAGACACAAGTGTGGCCGAAACGGCACGCCGCGGAAAGTACGGTGATGGCCTGTCATTTATCCTGTTTTTTGTAAGACCAATTACGTGATACAAGGAATGACCAATTTAGCAAAACCCAAATAAACAAGGCAAATCGCCATAAGGCGAGCCACCTCAGGGGAGGATTCCATGAAATCGCTTTTTTCCAGCACTGCCTTGTCCACCGGTGTCTTTCTCGCTGCCCTCGGCTTGCCGATGGTCGCGGCGATGGCCGCCGACGCTCCGGCCGATGTCCTTGACGAAGTGGTGGTGACCGCGCAGAAGCGCGCCCAGAACGTCCAGGACGTGCCGCTGTCGGTCAATGTGGTGAGCCCGGCCCAGCTGGAAGCCGCCGGCGTGGTCGATTTCACCGACCTGGGCAAGGTGGCGCCCAGCCTGATCATCCGCAATGACGTGCAGCCGGTGAATGCCACCGTGGCGGTGCGCGGCATCGGCACCTTCTCGTTCGGCATCGGCGTCGAGCCGTCGGTGGCGGTGGTGGTCGACGACGTGCCGCTGGCCTTCCAGGCGCGCGCCTTCACCGACCTCAACGACATCGCCCGCATCGAAACCTTGAGCGGCCCGCAGAGCACCTTGTACGGCAAATCGGCCTCGGCCGGCCTGATCAACATCGTCACCGAGCAGCCGAGCAACACCTGGGGCGGGCGCTTCACCGCGATGGGCACCAATGACCGGGAAGCCAATGTCGGCGGCTCGATCACCGGCCCGATCACCGACACCCTGTCGTTCCGCCTGACCGCCAATTACGACAATTTCCCCGGCAATGTGTACAACGTGCCGACCGACAAGCATGTCAATGGCGGCGCCACCTTCTCGGCGCGCGGCAAGCTGAACTGGACGCCGACCGAAGACCTGACCGTCGACGTCGCCCTCGACACGCTGAAGGGCAACAATACCGAGGGACGCCCCTATTACCAGGTGTCGTCCAATGCCAATCTGCGCGGCAATGCGGCCTATCCGCCGTCGGTGTGGGCGCCCGGCATCGTCTTTTCCACGGGCAACAAATTCACCGACGAGAATTACCAGACCGGCTTCCACGACGAGGAATTGGGCCAGTCGGTCAAGATCGCCTACGATCTGGGCGGCCCGACCCTGATGTCGATCACCTCGCACGCCTTCTTCCTGCTGAAGGATTTCCAGGACAGCGACGACACCGCCGTGCCGCAATTCAACAACCTGCAGGCCGGCTATTTCCATAACGAGCAATGGACCCAGGAAGTGCGCCTGGTCTCGCCCGATACCGGCAAGCTCCATTACACCGCCGGCTTCTTCTATTCGGACGTCACCTACAAGCGCGATTTCCAGCGCGGCCCGGTCTTCTCGATCGCCAATTGGCAGGCTTCCGAAGGCTCGGAATCCGAGGCCGGCTATGGCCAGTTCGATTATGAATTCCTGCCTGACCTGTCTTTCGTCGGCGGCCTGCGCGTCAACAACGAAGACATCAACATGACCTTCCTCGACCGCACCGTGAAGGCGGGCCTGAAGAATTATTGGGCAGCCAACAACAGCGACCTGTCCGACACCTACAAGGTCGGCCTGCAATATCACGCCACCGACGACGTGATGCTGTTCGTCACCCGCGCCACCGGCCACAAGGGCCCGACCTACGATCTGACCACCGGCTTCAACAACAACCGCTATCTGAACGGCCCGGTGCTGCCGGAGACCTCGGTCGATTACGAAGTCGGCGCCAAGATGCAGTTCTTCGGCCACAAGCTGACCGTCAACCCGACCCTGTTCACCACCGACTATTCCAACTTCCAGGCCCAGGGCAACCAGATCCTGCCCGACGGCACCACCAACTTCATTCTGTCGAATGTCGGCGTGGTGCGCACCCGCGGCCTGGAGCTGGAGGACAGCCTGCGCCTGTCGCACGATTTCAGCGTCTCGGCCAACGCCACCTATCTCGACGCCTATATCGTCAGCTTCCCCAAGGCCCAGTGCTACGCCAACCAGTCGGCGGCGCAGGGTTGCGTCGGCAACTTCCAGAACCTGTCGGGCAGCGCCCTGGCCGACGCGCCGCGCTGGAAGTTCACCGGCAGCTTCAACTACGCCCACCCGCTCGAGGTCATCGGCGGCTGGGACGGCTTCCTGCGCGGGTCCTACACCTGGCAGAGCAAGGTCAATTACTCGCTGACGCTGGATCCCTACACGGTGCAGGGCGCCTATGGCATCGCCAATCTGGCGGTGGGCGTGCACGATCCGGAGGAGAGATACGAGGTGGTCGCCTTCTGCAACAATATCGGCGACCAGCACTATTACTCGACGATCGGCGACAACTCGACCAACTTCGGCAGCCACACCGTGGCCATCCAGGGCCTGATCCCGCGCGACTGGGGCCGCTATGCCGGTATTAAACTGAACGCGAAGTTCTGAGCGTTCACCCCCGGGCTAGACCCGGGGGTCTCCCTCGGAGCGCGTCCGATACGAGCGGAGCGATTAAAGCGAAGCGATCTTGTTGTAGCGGGCACGGGTGGAGGCGGTCGATTTGCGGATCTCCTCCATCGCCTGCTGTTCGGTGGCAAACAGCAGGTAATTCATCACCGCCGTCAGATGCCCCCGCATCGCGGCACGGGCTTTCGCCGGGTCGCGGGCGCGCAGGGCTTCGACGATCTTGCGGTGCTCATCCGCCACCGGCTTGACGTTGGCGCTGCGGGCCTTCTCGTGCAGCAGCACGCATTCCGGCGACGAGGCGCGCATGCGCCACAGTTCCTCGATGCTGCGCGACACGGCGACATTGCCGGTCGAGGCGGCGATCAGCAGGTGGAAGTCACGGTCGGCCTCCTCGCTGATGGCGGCGCCGTGATTGTCGGCGCCGATCCGTTTGACCAGGGCGTCCAGCTGGTCGAGTTCGGCATCGGTGATGTTGGCCGCCGCCAGGGCCGCCGCCTCGCCCTCGAACAGCAGGCGGGCCTCGGTCAGCTCGAAGGCGGTGACGTTGAAGCCAGGGGCGTCGTCCTTGCCCGGCAGGCGCAGCACATAGGCGCCCGAGCCGACGCGGACCTCGAGCAGCCCCTGCACTTCGAGGGCGATCATCGCCTCGCGCACGGTGGGGCGGCTGACATTGTATTCGGCGCAGAATTCCCGCTCGGTCGGCAGACGGTCGCCGATGGCGTATTTGCCGGCCGCCAGCTCGTCGAACAGCTTGCGGGCCAGTTCCTGGTAGAGCCGGTTGTGCGCCCCCGCCGAGCCATCTGCCGGAGCAGTTTTGCGAGGGGTCTTTTTGGCGGGTTTGACGGCCATGGCCGGGGGCTCCGAAATTGAACTTACCAATTAATAGAAACTTGACAGACCAATGATTCCGGTCAACGCTGACTCTACAATGAAACGTGTCTGGCAGAAAGGCAGATCACAATGAAAATCCAAGCGGCGAAGGTCATCGTCACCTGCCCTGGACGCAACTTCGTCACCCTGAAGATCGTTACCGACCAGGGTGTCCACGGCATCGGCGACGCCACCCTGAACGGACGCGAGCTGTCCGTGGCGTCCTATCTGGAAGATCACGTGATCCCCTGCCTGCTCGGCCGCGATCCGCGCCAGATCGAGGACATCTGGCAATATCTCTATCGCGGCGCCTATTGGCGGCGCGGCCCGGTGACCATGTCGGCGATCGCCGCGGTCGATACCGCGCTGTGGGACATCAAGGCCAAGATGGCCAACATGCCGCTCTACGATCTGCTGGGCGGCAAGAGCCGCGAAGGGGTGCTGGTCTATGGCCACGCCAACGGCGCCGATCTGGGCGAGACCGTCGAGGCGGTCGGGCGCTATATCGACATGGGCTACAAGGCCATCCGCGCCCAATCCGGCATTCCCGGCATCAAGGACGCCTATGGTGTCGGCCGCGGCAAGCTGTTCTACGAACCGGCCGATGCGTCGCTGCCGTCCGAGACGGTGTGGGACACCACCAAATATATGAACTTCGTGCCCAAGCTGTTCGAGCGCTTACGCGACACCTACGGCTTCGATCATCATTTGCTGCACGACGCCCATCACCGCCTGACGCCGATCGAGGCGGGCCGAGTGGGCAAGGATCTGGAGCCCTATCGCCTGTTCTGGCTGGAAGACACGACGCCTGCCGAGAACCAGGAAAGCTTCAAGCTGATCCGCCAGCACACCACGACCCCGCTGGCGGTGGGCGAGATCTTCAACACGATCTGGGACTGCAAGGACCTGATCCAGAACCAGTTGATCGATTACATCCGCACCACGGTTGTCCGTGCGGGCGGCATCACCCATCTGCGCCGGATCGCCGACCTGGCCGCCCTCTATCAGGTGCGCACCGGCAGCCACGGCGCCACCGATCTGTCGCCGGTAACCATGGGTGCGGCGCTGCATTTCGATAGCTGGATCCCCAATTTCGGCATCCAGGAATATATGCGCCATACCGAGGAAACCGACGCGGTGTTCCCGCACGCCTATAGCTTCGAGGATGGCCTGCTGTTCCCCGGCGACACCATCGGCCATGGCGTCGATATCGACGAAAAGCTGGCGGCGAAATATCCTTACAAGCCGGCCTACCTGCCGGTCGCCCGCCTCGAAGACGGAACCATGTGGAACTGGTGATATATGGACTGCCTGCTTGCGATCGACCAGGGTACCACCAGTACCCGCTGTATCCTGTTCGACCGCAAGGGACAGGCGCTCCATTCCGTTCAAAAGGAACTGACCCAGCATTTCCCCAATGACGGCTGGGTCGAACACGACCCCGAGGAAATCTGGTCCTCGACGCTCGAATTGCTGCGCAGCATTACCGCTTATGCTGCGCAGCATGACTGGCGCGTCGCCGGCATCGGCATCACCAATCAGCGCGAGACCACCGTGCTGTGGGACCGCAAGACCGGCAAGCCGATCGCCCGCGCCATCGTCTGGCAGGACCGCCGCACCGCCGATGCCTGCCGCCGACTGGTCGAAGCCGGCCATCTGGCCAAGGTGCAGCAAAAGACCGGCCTGCTGCTCGACAGCTATTTCTCGGCCACCAAGATCGCCTGGCTGCTCGACCATGTGCCCGGCGCCCGCGCCGCCGCCGAGCGCGGCGAGCTGGCTTTCGGCACCATCGATTGCTTCCTGCTATGGCGCCTGACCGGGGGCAAGTCGCACGCCACCGACGCCACCAACGCGGCGCGCACCCTGCTCTACGACATCCACAAGCAGGCCTGGGATGACGAACTGTTGTCGCTGTTCGGCGTCCCGGCCGCGCTGCTGCCCGAGATCGAGGACAATGCCGCCGATTTCGGCACCACCGCCGAAGGGCTGCTGGATCACCGCATCACCATCGGCGGCATGGCCGGCGACCAGCAGGCCGCCACCATCGGGCAAGCCTGTTTCGCCCCGGGCATGGTGAAGAGCACCTATGGCACCGGCTGCTTCATGCTGATGAACACCGGGGCCAAACCGGTGCCGTCGAAGAATTCTCTGCTGACCACGCTCGCTTATCGTCTGAACGGCAAGGCGACCTATGCGCTGGAAGGCAGCATCTTCGTCGCCGGCGCCGCGGTGCAATGGCTGCGCGACGGGCTGAAGCTGATCGAGACGGCAGGGCAAACGGAAAGCCTGGCCTCGGGGCTCGGCCACAATGCCGGGGTCTATCTGGTCCCCGCCTTCACCGGTCTGGGCGCGCCTTATTGGGACCCCGATGCGCGCGGCGCCATTTTCGGCCTGACGCGGGCCACCGGCATCGCCGAAATCGTGCGCGCCGCGCTGGAAGCGGTCTGCTACCAGACCAGCGATCTTTTGGCGGCGATGTGTGCCGATGGCTGCGGCGACATCCAGGAAATCCGCGTCGACGGCGGCATGGCGGCCAATGGCTGGGTCATGCAATTCCTGGCCGACATTCTCGACATTCCGGTCGCCCGTCCGGCGGTGACCGAGACCACGGCCTTGGGAGCGGCCTTCCTGGCCGGATTGCAGGCCGGGCTGTTCGACGATCTCGACCAGATCGCCGCCTGCTGGCGCCGCGACGCGGCCTTTACCCCGCGCCTGGCCGCCGACGAGCGCAAAACTCTGCTGGCCGGTTGGCGCAAGGCGGTGGACCGTGTCCGCAGCTGCTGATCGCCAAGCCCGCATCGCCGAGCTTAGAAGCGGCAAGATCTTCGATGTGCTGGTGATCGGCGGCGGCGCCACCGGCTGCGGCATCGCGGTCGACGCGGCGACGCGCGGCCTGTCGGTGGCCCTGATCGAGCGCCAGGATTTCGCCGAGGGCACCAGCAGCCGCAGCACGAAATTGCTGCATGGCGGAGTGCGCTATCTCGAAGCGGCGGTGCGCAAACTCGACAAGACGCATCTGAAATTGGTGCTGGAAGCGCTGCGCGAGCGCGGCGCGCTGCTGGCCAATGCGCCGCATCTGTCGAACCGCCTGGCCCTGGTCACGCCGATCTACCGCTGGGCCGAGGTTCCTTACGTCTATGCCGGGCTCAAGCTCTACGACCTGCTGTCCGGCCGCCGCTCGATCGGGCCGAGCAAGCTGCTGAGCCGCGCCGAGACGCTGAAGAGGCTACCCGGGCTCAAAACCGAAGGGCTGAAGGCCGGCGTGCTTTATTATGACGGCCAGTTCGTCGATTCGCGGCTGGTGATCGCGCTGATGCGCACAGCGCGGGCGGCCGGCGCCGTACTGGTCAACCAGGTCGAGGCGGACGCCATCCTCCATCACGAAAGCGGGCGTGCCGACGGCGCCCGGCTGCATGACCGGCTGACCGGCGACCGCTGGCATCTGCATGCCCGCACCGTGATCAACGCCACCGGCCCCTTCGTCGATCATATCGCCAAGATGGACGAGCGCGAGACGCCCGCCATGCTGACGGTCAGCTCGGGCATCCATATCGTGCTCGACCGCAAATATGTGCCGCCCGATGCCGGGCTGCTGATCCCCAAGACCGACGATGGCCGCGTGCTGTTCATCCTGCCCTGGCAGAACCATGCCCTGGTCGGCACCACCGACGAGCCGGCCCGGCTCGACGAACATCCCAAGGCAGCCGATGCCGACGTCGCCTATCTGCTCGACCATGCCCGGCGTTATCTGTCGGCCGACATTACCGAAGCCGACATCAAGGCGCGCTGGAGCGGGCTTCGCCCCCTGGCCTTCGACCCCAAGGCGAAGAATTCCGCCGAACTGGCCCGCGACCATGTGCTGATCGCGGCGAAATCGGGCTTGATCACCATCACTGGCGGCAAATGGACCACCTATCGCCTGATGGCCGAACAGACCGTCGATCAGGCCGTGCGGCAGGCAAGCCTCACCGCCCGCCCGTGCCGCACCGAGACGCTGCGCCTGTTCGGCGGCGACGCTTTCGATCCCAAGGGCGCCGCGGCGCTGATGCAAAATTACGGGCTGGAAGAGGATGTGGCCGCCCATCTCAACCGCACCTATGGCGACCAGGCCCGCTTCGTCGCCGAACTGGCGGCACAGGGCTGGAACCGGCGCCTGGACGACGGCCATCCGCAGATCGAGGCAGAAGTGCTGTATGCGGTGCGCCACGAGGACGCCGCCTACGCCATCGACGTGCTGGCGCGGCGCACCAGCCTGGCCCTGGTCGACCGCGAGGCTGCCCGCCGGGCCGCGCCCGCGGTGATCACGCTGATGGCCAAGGAACTGGATTGGGACGAGACGCGGCGCCAGTCCGAGACGGCGCTGACCCTGCAACGCTTGGATGGGGCTCTGTGACGTGAAACTGAAGGGGATGCGCTGGTGGATCGTCGCGCTGATCTGCGTCGGCACCATCGTCAATTATCTGTCGCGCAATACTCTGGGCGTTCTGGCCCCGGTGCTGAAGAGCGATCTCGGCTTCACCACCGAGCAATATTCCTATGTCGTCGGCGCTTTCCAGGCGGCCTACACGGTGATGCAGCCGGTCTGCGGCTTCGTGCTGGACACGCTGGGGGTGCGCGCCGGCTTCGCTTTGTTCGCGGTGCTGTGGTCGGCTGCCAGCTGCGCCCATGTGCTGGCCGGCGGCTGGATGGCCCTGGCCGCCTTCCGCGGCTGGCTGGGCCTGACCGAGGCTGCCGCGATCCCGGCCGGCGTCAAGGCCTGCGCCGAATGGTTCCCGGCCAAGCAGCGCTCGATCGGCGTCGGTTTCATCAATGTCGGCACCTCGCTGGGCGCCATGCTGGCCCCGCCTTTGGTGATCTTCCTCAATCTGCATTTCGGCTGGCGCACCGCCTTTCTCGCCACCGGCGCCTCGGGCTTCCTGTTCGCCATCCTGTGGTGGCGCGGCTATCGCCCGCCCTCGAAGCATCCCTGGGTCAGCGACGAAGAGCGCGACATGATCGCCGCCGGCAAACCGCCGCCGCTGGCCGCCAAGCCGGCCTTGGGGCAGATCCTGCGCACCCGCCGCTTCTGGGGCATCGCCCTGCCGCGCTTTCTGTTCGAGCCCGCCTGGCAGACCTTCACCTTCTGGATCCCGCTCTATCTGTCGACCGTGCGGCACATGGACCTGAAGGAAATCGCCCTGTTCGCCTGGATGCCGTTCCTGGCCGCCGATCTCGGCAGCGTCTGCGGCGGCTTCATTTCGCCCTTCTTCATGAAGAAATTCGGCGCCGGGCTGGTCAATTCGCGCCTGGCCGGAATCTGCACCGGGGCGCTGCTGATGATCGCGCCGGGCTGTATCGGCCTGGCGCCCGATGGCGTGACCGCCGTGCTGCTGTTCTGCGTCGGCGGCTTCGCGCACCAGATGATTTCCGGGCTGATCAACACCCTGGCCACCGACAATTTCGGTAGCCACGAGGTCGGCACCGTCACCGGCCTGGCCGGCACCGCGGCCTGGACGGCGGGCCTCGGCTTCTCGCTGGTGGTCGGCGCCCTGGCCGATACGGTCGGCTATAATCCGCTGTTCGCCTGCCTCTCCATCTTCGACCTGATCGGCGCCGTCGCCGCCATCATCCTGCTGCGCGAACCCAGGAGCACCACTCCATGAAACTCGATACGCCTCCGCTGTTCGGCATCGGCCAGAGCGACGGCAACCATGTGGTGCTGCGCTCGCCTGACGGGCCGATCGCCCATATCTTCGTGCTGGAAGAGGACATCGTCCGCGTCATGCTGCTGCCCGACGGCAGCGTCCGGGCGCCGAAAAGCTGGGCGATCTGTCCGGGCGGCGAAGATGTGCCATCCGAGGGGCGCGGCCGCTTCGATCTGTCGGGCTTTTCGCTGCCGCGTTTCGCGCTGCAATTCAACGAGCCGCATGTCCGCATCGTCACCGAGAAGATCCGCCTGACCATCAGCTTGCGCGGTTTTCATTGCCGCTGGGAGGTCAGGAAAGGCGGCGAGTGGCTCCACGCGGCCGAGGACCGTCCGACCCAGGCCTATAATTTCGGCTGGTGGGACCACGCTGCCTATCATTATCTGCGCCGCGACCCCGACGAGATGTATTTCGGCCTGGGCGAGCGCGCCGGCACCGCCAACCGCGCCGGCCAGAGCTATCAGATGAAGAATCTCGACGCGATGGGCTATGACGCGCGGACCACCGACCCGCTCTATAAGCACATCCCCTTCTATCTGACCTGGAAGAAGACGCACGGCGTGCCGTTCGGGCTGTTCTACGACACGCTGGCGGATTGCCGCTTCGACATGGGCCGCGAATTCGACAATTACCACGGCCCTTACCGCTATTTCCGCGCCGAGGGCGGCGACCTCGATCTCTATTTCATCGCCGGCGAAACGCCGATGGACGTGACGAGGCGCTACACCTGGCTGACCGGACGGCCGGCCATGATGCCGAAATGGTCCTTGGGCTATTCCGGCTCGACCATGAGCTATACCGACGCCCCCGACGCCCAGGCGCAGATGTCGAAGTTCCTGGAGAAATGCGCCGAGCACGACATTTTGTGCGACTCGTTCCATCTGTCGTCTGGCTACACCTCGATCGGGCCGAAGCGCTATGTGTTCAACTGGAACTACGACAAGTTCCCCGACCCGGCGGCGTTCGCGAAATCCTATCTCGATCACGGCGTGAAGCTGTGCGCCAACATCAAGCCTTGCCTGCTGCGCGACCATCCGCGCTTCGCCGAAGCCGCCGCCAAGGGCTTGTTCATCCGCGATGAGGATGGCTCGCCAGCCCTGGCGCAGTTCTGGGACGAGACCGGCGCCTATCTCGATTTCACCAATCCCGATACAAGGGCCTGGTGGAAGGAACGAGTGACCGAGGCGCTGCTGGAAGTCGGCATCGCCTCGACCTGGAACGACAATAACGAATTCGAGCTGTGGAACGATCGTGCGCGGCTGGCCAGCGGCGAGCGCGCCTTCGACAGCCGTCCGCTGCACACGCTTTTGATGATCCAGGCCTCGAAGCAGGCGCAATCGGCCTTTGCGCCCGACAAGCGCCCCTTCCTGATCTCGCGCGCCGGGGCGGCCGGCATGCAGCGTTATGTCCAAACCTGGTCGGGCGACAATTACACCAGCTGGGACACGCTGAAATTCAACATCCGCATGGGCACGGGCCTTGCGCTGTCGGGTATTTCCAACACCGGCCACGACATCGGCGGCTTCGCCGGCCCCAAGCCGGATGCGGAATTGCTGCTGCGCTGGGTGCAGTTCGGCATCTTCCTGCCGCGCTTCTCGATCCATAGTTGGAACGACGACCGCTCGGTCAACGAGCCCTGGATGTATCCCGAAATCACCGCCACCATCGCCGGGCTGATCAAGCTGCGGGCGCAATTGGTGCCCTATCTTTATGATTTGCTGTGGCGGTCCCATGCGGATTACCAGCCGATGATCCGTCCGACCTTCCTCGATTTCCCCGAGGACCCCGCCTGCTTCGCCGAAAATGACGAAATGATGCTGGGGCCGAACCTGCTGGTCGCCGCCGTGGTCGAACCGGGCGCGGAAAGTCGCCGCACCTATCTGCCGTCCGGAACCGGCTGGTACGATGTCTGGCGCGGCACCCGGCACGAGGGCGGGCGAGAAATCACCGTCCCCGCCCCGCTCGACGACCGCCCGCCTCTGTTCGCCCGCGAGGGATCGGCCATTCCGGTCAATCTGGCCGAGCAGCATTTCAACCGTCCGGCCGACCGGCGCGGCTTCTGGGTTTTCCCGAAAGCCGGCTCGGGCGCCTTCACCGCAGACTGTTTCGAGGATGATGGCGAATCGACGCGAAGCAACCTTTCGTCCTGGCAGCTGTTAGTCACGTGTGGCGCCGATGAAATAAAAATTTCAATCGCTCGTGAAGGCACCTGGCAACGCCTCGTTCTCCTGCTGCCGGCCCAGGAAAAGCGGCCTGTTTCGCTGGCGGGAGGAACGGTCGAAAGCGACCGGATCGAGGGGGGCTGGCGCCGGATCGAGTCAATTTTTCTTGTGGCGTGACGAATATCACGGCACCCTGTTTTGCGCTGCACCATGATGCTTCCCGAACAGGAGCGACGCATGCAAGCCCAGACCCAGGACCCTTCCCGCATCATCACTCGGGCGCTGATCGAAGCGCGCGGGCGCGGACTCGACCGCCTCAGCCAGGCTCGCTGGGCGACCGCGCGGGTCATGCAGGTGCGTCCCGATCTCAACGCGACTGAACTTGCCCAGTCGATCGAACGCGCCGCCGACGAAATCGACGGTTAGCCACTTGGCAAGGCGCTACTTCGCGGCCATCCTTTCGGACGGTTTCGACAGGGTGTGAGCGAAGGCGCATGACGGTCAGGATTTTGTTCGCCAGCCTGGTGCTGGCGGCTTTGTGGGTCGGTTGCGGCCGGGCGCAGGAAATCACCGATTGTCCCGATTGCCCGACCCTGGTGACCATCCCCGCCGGCAAATTCCAGATGGGCAGCCCCGCCGACGAGCCCGGCCGCTTCGATTCCGAAGGGCCGCAACATACCGTCACGATCAAGTCCTTCGCCCTGGCCAAATATCCGGTCTCGGGCGGCGATTTCCTGAAATTCCTCGCTGCCACCGGCTATCAGCCCGCTCCTTGCAATGCGGTGATGAGCATCGGCTGGCGCTCGCCCGGCCATGGCCAGGCCTATGCCCCGACCGATACCGAATCGCCCAAATGGCCGGCCACCTGCCTGAGCTGGAAGGACGCCCAGGCCTATATCGCCTGGCTGAACGGCAAGACGAAAAGGAACTACCGCCTGCCGTCCGAAGCCGAATGGGAATATGCGGCGCGCGCCGGCACCGAAACCGCGCGCTGGTGGGGTGCCCAGATCGGCGCCAACAACGCCAATTGCGCCGGCTGCGGCAGCCAGTGGGACGGCAAGGAAATCGCCCCGGTCGGCAGCTTCGCGCCCAATCCCTGGGGCCTTTTCGACATGCTGGGCAATGTCTGGCAATTCACCGACGATTGCTGGAACGAAAGCTATGTCGGCGCCCCCACCGACGGCAGCTCCTGGCGCAGCGGCGACTGCAAGAAGCGCGTCCTCCGCGGGGGATCCTGGAGCAATCTCCCGGTTTTCGTGCGGTCTGCGGCGCGGTCGCGGACGGATGTGGACGGCAAGGATTTCGACTATTCGAGCTATGCCGGGTTCAGGCTGGCTCGGTCATTGCCTTGAGGGCTACTGCTGCACTCGGCGCGGATTGAAATCCAGAGTCATATCCCGTGCCTCGTCATCCAACCCAGGCGGTAACGTAAACGGCGCGGACAGCAAAGCCGCATTTCTTACGCTGAAGGCGAAGTCGCGATAGGCGAGGTCGCCCATCTTGCCGCCATCGACGATCTCGGCGGTGCCGACGCTGCCGTCCTGTTTCAGCTGGAGATGCAGCTGCACCACCCAATCATTGCGCAGCAGCGCGGATTCCTGGGGATACCAGCGCCGTTCGATCTGGGCACGGACATAATCCTTAACGCCGTAAGTCGCGTTGCGCCCGAGCAGGCCATCGGCACCCGTGGTGACGTTGGAAAGGCCGGTGCCGTCCTGCGGCTGCGGGCTGGGCGGGCGGTGCGGGTCGGGTTGCGGCTGGGCCGGTTCCTTGTCCTTGCGGGTCAGATTTTTGCCGGGTGTCTGAACGGGTGCTGCCTGTTTCGGCACCGGAACCGCCTGCGGGGTCGGATGTTCGCCGGTCTCGGCGGCGCGCTGTTGCGGCAGTCTCGATTTGTCGGCGTCGGGCGAAGCCGTCTCGTCGCCCAGTTCGACCAGATCGACCGGTATCGGCTGCGCAGGGCGCGGTCCCAGCATCGGCTTGAGACTGTTCCACATCAAAACCAGCAGCAGGATTGCCGCGCCATGCAGCGTCAGCGACAGGACGATGCCGCGTATAGTGTGCCCAAGCTGGCGGGGAGATCTTGAACCTGCTTCCATAGCCGGCAACATAACATGACGATAATGGCGAAATTACAATCCAGAGGATCCATGAGCCAGTCCCAGACCCGCACCGAATCCGACAGCTTCGGCCCCATCGAAGTTCCTGCCGACCGCTATTGGGGCGCGCAGACCCAGCGCTCGCTGCAGAATTTCAAGATCGGCGGGGAAAGGCTGCCGCCCGCGCTGATCCACGCGCTCGGCCTGCAGAAGCAGGCGGCGGCGCGGGCCAATCTGCGCCTGGGCGAGCTGGAATCCAAGATCGCCGAAGCGGTCATCGCCGCGGCCGGCGAAGTGGCCGAGGGGCGCTGGGACGATCATTTCCCGCTGGTGGTCTGGCAGACCGGCTCGGGCACCCAGAGCAACATGAACGCCAATGAGGTGATCTCGAACCGCGCCATCGAGATGCTGGGCGGCACGCAGGGCAGCAAGAGCCCGGTCCATCCCAACGATCACGTCAATCGCGGCCAATCCTCGAATGACAGCTTCCCGACCGCGATGCATATCGCCGCCGCCGTTGCGTCGTCCAAGCAGCTGATCCCGGCTTTGCGCCATCTGGCCGAAGCGCTGGAGGCTAAGAGCAAGGCTTTCGCCAAGATCGTGAAAATCGGCCGCACCCATCTGCAGGATGCGACGCCTTTGACCCTGGGCCAGGAATTCTCCGGCTATGCCCAGCAGGTCCGCTATGGCATCGCCCGCGTCGAGGCGGCCCTGCCCGCCGTGCTGCGCCTGGCCCAGGGCGGCACCGCCGTCGGCACCGGGCTCAACGCCAAGAAGGGCTTCGCAGAGGCCTTCGCCGAGGAGGTCGCCAAGCTGACCGGCCTGCCCTTCGTCACCGCCCCCAATAAATTCGAGGCGCTGGCCACCCATGACAGCCTGGTCGAATTGTCGGGCGTGCTGAACACTTTGGCGGTATCGCTGATGAAGATCGCCAATGATTTCCGCCTGCTGGGCTCAGGCCCGCGCTGCGGCATCGGCGAGATCAGCCTGCCGGAGAACGAGCCGGGCAGCTCGATCATGCCGGGCAAGGTCAACCCGACCCAATCCGAAGCCCTGACCATGGTCTGCGCCCAAGTGATCGGCAACCACACCACCGTCAGCCTGGCGGGTGCTACCGGTCATTTCGAGCTGAACGTGTTCAAGCCGGTGATCATCTTCAACGTCGCCCAGTCGATCCGCCTGCTGGCCGACGCGGCGATCAGCTTCACCGACAATTGCGTCGTGGGCACCGAAGCCAATGAAGGGCGCATCGCCACCCTGCTGTCGGAAAGTCTTATGTTAGTGACGGCGCTGAACCCGCATATCGGCTACGACAAGGCGGCCAAGATCGCCAAGAAGGCCCATAAGGAAGGCACGACCTTGAAGCAGGCCGGCATCGCTCTTGGCTTCCTCACCGAACAGCAGTTCGATGAATGGGTGAAGCCGGAGCAGATGGTTCACCCTACCGAGTGACGATCATGTCCTCGATATCCGCCAGCTTGCCGTCGTTCTTTTCGGGCTTTACGCCCAAGAGCTTCGCCATCAGCGGATAGAGATCGACATTGTCGAACGGCGCGTGTTTGAGGCCCGGGCGGAAGTCCGGGCCGCGGGCGATGAACAAGGCCGCCATCTCCGGCGCCTGATTGTCGAAGCCGTGCGTGCCGCGATAGGGCCCGTGCTGATGGGCGGCCGACTCGTGGGTGGTGATGGTCCAGCCGACATCGGCCAGGCAAAGGATCGGCGGGATGCGCGGATTGCTGCCGTAATGCAGGCGTTCGGGCATGTCCTGCCGCTTGCGGCAGGACATATGCTTGTGCGGCGCGAACAACGCCTTTTCGACGCGCCCCTCGGCGCCGGCGACCGGCGCCAGGCTCATCATCGCGCTGCTGGTGACGATCTGGATGTCGGCGGGCGAGACGATGTCGTCGATGAAGATCGTGCGCTCGGGCGCCAGCGCCGCCATGCCGTGATCGGCGACGACGATCAGGTCGATTTTGTCCGCGATCCCCCGCTGTTTCAGCCCCTGCACCAGCTGGCCGATGGCGGTATCGATCTGACCCAGCGCCTGGTTGACGCCCTGGCTGTCGGGGCCCTCGTGATGGCCGGCGGTGTCGACCTTGTCGAAATAGAGGGTGACGAAGGAAGGGCGTTCCGCCGCCGGCAGATCGAGCCAGGCCAGCACCTGCCCGACCCGGTCGGAATCCGCCATGCCCTTGTCATAGGGCAGCCAATGATCGGGCCGCACGCCCTGGATGTCGGTCTCGGAGCCCGGCCAGAACATGGTGGCGGAGTGACCGCCCTGGCGCTGCACCGTCACCCACAGCGGCGTCGCCTCGTCCCACCAGGCGCGGTCCCAGTTGGCATCATGATCCGACAAGGTGAAATGCGGATGGGCGGCAATGGCCGGATCGTTCATCGTGTTTTCGACGATGCCGTGGTGATCGGGATAGAGCCCGGTGACCAAAGTGTAGTGATTGGGAAAGGTCAGCGACGGAAAGGCCGGCCGCATCGCGGCGCTCACCCCGCCGGCGGCCAAGGCCGCCAGATTGGGCGTCAGCCCGCGCGACAGATAGTCGGCGCGGAAGCCGTCGATCGACACCAACAGAACGGTCTGGCCGGCCTGGGCCGAGGCGGCCAGCAGAAGGGCCGCCAGCCCGAGAATTACGCGCCCAAATCGCGCCATGCCATCAATTCCCTTTTCAACGCATCGCCGGAATAGCCCGCCCACAGCAGGATGGTCAGCAGGATGCGCGATTTGCGGGGATCGAGAAAGCCGCCGGCGATGACACCTTGGGTCAGAAGATTGTGGGTGGTGCCGGCGCCGACATAGGTGCCCGCCGCCACTTCGCCCTGGCCGCTGCGCGTGCCCATCAGGACCGGCATGCGGCGCGCCGCCTCGGCCAGCAGGGGATCGACCGCCGGCGGCATGGTTCCCGCCCCCAGGCCCGCCACCACCAGCCCGTCGAGCGGCGCGGCCAGCACCGCCTCGACCTCGGCCGGGGTGGTGTCGAAGGCCAGCACCAGGAGGCCAACCAGCGGGCGGCCACGATCGGCCAGCACATAGGGGCCGGGCCAGGACGCGGTGCGCAGCAACAGGCGGCAATGGCCTTCGCTGACATAGCCGAGCGCCCCATAGCCCGGCGAGGTGAAGGCGCCCGGCCGGCTGGCGTCGGTCTTGCGCACCAGGGCGGCGCTGTGCAGTTCGGAAGCCATGCAGACCACGACGCCATCGGGCCGCGCGGCAACGGCGCGCGCCGCGACGATGGCGTCGGCCAGATTGGCCGGCCCGTCGGCGCCCGGCGCGTCGGCGGTGCGCATCGCCCCGGTCGCCACCACCGGGATGGCGCGCGGCAGCAGAAGGTCCAGCAGAAAGCTGGTCTCTTCCAGCGTGTCGGTGCCCTGCACCACGACGAATGCCTGGGTCGGGTCTTCCTGATGGCGCGCGACGATGTCGGCGGCCAGCGCCAGGATGTCGGGAAACCCGAGCGCGTTGCTGCCGAGCTGCGCCACCTGGACGAAGGTGACCGCCTCCATGCCCGGACGATGCAGACGGGCCAATGGAACGGGATCGGCGGAGCCGCCGCGAGAAAGAATCGTACCGCCCAAGGAGAGGATCGTGACAGGAATCATGTGGATAAGTCGCGCTTATACAGGGGGATGGGATGATAGCCGCTTGACCGGCGGTTGGCGCGTGCCAAATAGGGCCGATTGGTTTTCTGTTGGCAAGTACCCGGCCCCTTGTTATCAGATCGCCGCACACGGGTTTTGGAGAAGAACATGGCAAAGAAAGCCCTCGTTACGGGCGTTACCGGACAGGACGGCGCGTATCTCGCCCGCCTGCTGCTGAACAAGGGGTACGAAGTCTATGGCGCCGCGCGCCGTACCGCGTCCCTCAATCATTGGCGCCTGAACGACCTCGGCATCGAAAAGGACATCCGGTTCGTCGAACTGGAACTGACCGAGTTCTCCAACATCCTGCGCACCATGGAAAAGGTGCAGCCGGACGAGGTCTACAACCTCGCCGCCCAGAGCTTCGTCGGCACCTCGTTCGAGCAGCCGCTCTATACGGGCCAGGTCGACGGCATGGCCGTCACTATGATGCTGGAAGCGATCCGCGCCGTCGGGCCGAAGTCGATCCGCTTCTACCAGGCCAGCACGTCCGAGATGTTCGGCAAGGTGCGCGAAGTTCCGCAACGCGAGCTGACCCCGTTCCATCCGCGCAGCCCCTATGGCGTCGCCAAGCTGTATGGCCATTGGATCACGGTCAATTACCGCGAATCCTACGACATGCACACCAGCTCGGGCATCCTGTTCAACCATGAGAGCCCGCTGCGCGGCACCGAGTTCGTGACCCGCAAGATCACCTTGGCGCTGGCCAAGATCAAGCACGGCCAGCAGGCCGAGCTGCGTCTGGGCAACATGGACGCCAAGCGCGACTGGGGCTTCGCCGGCGATTATGTCGAAGGCATGTGGCGCATGCTGCAGCAGCCGACCGGCGACGATTACGTGCTGGCCACCGGCGAGACCTGGCCGGTCGAGGATTTCGTCACCCGCGCCGCCGAGGCGCTGGAGATGAAGATCGCCTGGGAAGGCCAAGGCGAGAGCCGCCGCGCCATCGACACCAAGAGCAACAAGCCGATCGTCATCGTCGATCCGGCCTTCTACCGCCCGGCCGAAGTCGATTTGCTGCTCGGCACCCCGGCCAAGGCCGAGGAAAAGCTGGGCTGGAAGCGCGAAGTCGACTTCCCCGGCCTGGTCCAGATGATGGCCACCAAGGACGAGGAAAGGGTGCGCGATAACAGTCTCCGCTACTGAGACTGGCGAACCCCCGCCCCTGTCCCTGACGCTGTGGCATCTGGGACGGCGCGGCGGGGGACCGCGCTACACGCTGGAGCTGGCCCGCGCCCTGCGGGACCAGCACAGCGTCCGGCTGTCGCTGGTGATCTCGGCGCAGTCCGATCTGCATGCCGAGACCCTGGCCCTCGGCCTTCCGACCCTGTCGGTCGACACCTATACCGACTTTCCCGGCTTCGCGCTGGGGTTCCTGCGCCTTCCCGCCATCGCCGCCCGCCTGACCCGCTTCCTGCGCGAACAGCGCTCCGAGGTGGCGCTCTGCACCATGGTGCATCTGTGGAACCCTTTGCTGGCCGGCGCCATCCGCCGGGCCGGCGCGGCCTATGCGCTGGTGGTGCACGACGCCGCCCCGCATCCGGGCGACAATCATCTGTGGCGCGGCCTGATGCTGAGGAACGATTTCCGCCAGGCCAACCTGCTGGTCAGCCTGACCGACGCCGTCGCCGCCCGCCTCACCGGCGAGCAGCGCGTTCCGGCAAACAAAGTCATCCGCTCGCGCCTCGGCGCCTTCCGCTACGGCACCGGCGCCGCCCGCACCCTGGGCCCGGCCCCGCATCGCCTGCTCTTCTTCGGCCGCCTGCTGCCCTATAAAGGCCTGGACCGCCTGATCGAGGCGATGCGCCTGCTGGAAGGCGAGAAATATCCGGTTCGCCTGCGGCTGGTCGGCCAGGGGCCGCTCGAGCTCGGGCCGCTGCCCGGCAATGTCGATCTCGAACGGCGCTGGGCCGCCGAGGAGGAGATCCCCGATCTGTTCGCCGCCGCCGACCTCGCCGTGCTGCCCTATCAGGAGGCCAGCCAGTCCGGCGTGCTGCCGATCGCCCAACATCTCGGCCTGCCCTCTCTGGTGACGCCGGTGGGCGGGCTGCTCGAACAGGTGGAGGGCGGCGACAGCGGTTTCGTCGCCGACGACGTCTCCGCCTCAGGACTGGCTCGCTCGATCAAGAAAATTTTCCAGAACCCGGCCGCCTACAAAAATTTATCACAACGGCTGATCGCCTCGGGAAGCGACGAGCAATGGTCTGAAATCGCCGACATATTGCTATCCGACCTGGGGCGTTGGAGCCACTCCTCGGGTAAAAAGAGCCGCTAACATTTGCAATTAGCTCGTGCGGCCCTTATATAGCGCCGACACTCCCACCATCGTGGGATGGCAGGGGCGGCAGAGCTTAGGGCAATCAGGCATGATCGAAGCGAAGACCAATGAGTTGAGGGAAGTGCTCAAGACTTTCAAGAAGCACTTCGTCTGGGCCGGCGTTTTCAGCCTGTTTATCAACCTGCTGCTGCTGACCTCGCCGGTCTACATGCTGCAAATCTACGACCGCGTTCTGGCCAGCCGCTCGATCACCACCCTGGTGGTGATCTCGATCGGCGCGATGATCCTGTTCATGGTCTACTCCGCCCTGGAAACCCAGCGCTCCCGCGTGCTGGTCCGCATCGGCGGCTTGCTGGACCGCACCCTCTCGGCCCGCGTGTTCAACGCCGTGTTCAAGGGCGCCCTGCAGCGCCCCGGCATGACCGGCCAGGCGGTGCGCGACCTCGACACCGTGCGCGAATTCCTGACCGGCCAGGGATTGTTCGCCTTCTTCGACGCCCCCTGGCTGCCGATCTATCTGCTGGCGGTGTTCCTGATCCACCCGCTGCTGGGCGTGGTTTCCACCATCGGCGGGCTTTTGCTGTTCGTCCTGGCGGTGTTCCAGGAACTGGCCACCCGCAAGACCCTGACCGACGCTTCGGCCGCCGGCGTCACCGCCTCGCGCACGCTGGACAATTCCCTGCGCAACGCCGAAGCCATCGCGGCCATGGGCATGACCAATTCGATGCTGACCCGCTGGCAGGCGCGCCGCCAGCAGACCCTGGTGCTGCAGGCCGTGGCCAGCGACCGCGCTGGCGTCATCATCGCCATCTCGAAATTCATCCGTATCGCCCTGCAGACCGCGATGCTGGGCTTCGGCGCCTATCTGGTGATCCATAACGAGATCACCGGCGGCCTGATGATCGCCTCGTCGATCATGATGGGCAAGGCGCTGGCGCCGATCGAAATGGCCGTGGCGACCTGGAAGCAATTCCTGGCCGCCCGCAACTCCTACACCCGCTTGAACGCCGTCCTGGCCGCGGTGCGCGCCGACGACCGCCACATGGAGCTGCCGGCCCCGACCGGCAATCTCGAACTGGAGCGCGTCATCGCCGCCCCGCCGATGAGCAACATCCCGGTGATCAAGGGCCTGTCGTTCCGCGTCGCCGCCGGCGACATCCTCGGCGTGATCGGCCCGAGCGCGGCCGGCAAGTCGAGCCTGGCCCGCCTGATCGTCGGCGTGTGGAACGCCCATTCCGGCGTCGTTCGCATCGACGGCTCGGACGTGCAGACCTGGAACAAGGACCAGCTCGGCCCGCATATCGGCTATCTGCCGCAGGACATCGAATTGTTCGAGGGCACCGTCGCCGAAAACATCGCCCGCTTCGGCACCGTCGATCCGGAAGCGGTGATCGAAGCGGCCCGCCTGGCCGGCGTGCACGACATGATCCTGCAGCTGCAGCAAGGCTATGACACCATGATAGGGGCCGGTGGGGCTACGCTATCCGGCGGCCAGCGCCAGCGCATCGGCCTGGCCCGCGCGCTCTACAAGCTGCCGGCCCTGATCGTGCTCGACGAGCCGAACTCGAACCTCGACCGCGACGGCGAGGCCGCCCTGGCCCGCACCATCGCGCAGCTGAAGGAACATAAGCGCACCACCCTGGTGATCACGCACCGCCCGAACATCCTGGCCAGCGTCGACCACATCATGGTGATGAGCGGCGGCCTGGTCGAAAGCTTCGGCCCGCGCGACGAAATCCTCGGCAAATATCTCCGTCCCCAGGCCGTGACCGGAGCCGCCGCGGCGCCCGCCGTTGGCCAGCACACTCCGATTTCGATGGTTTGACATGACCAAGCAGCTGACCGTGACCAACAAGCTCGTCACCTATGCCCAGGACCGCGCCAACGCGATCTCGGCCTATTTCGACCGCGTCGACCACGAGGTTCCCTATAGCGAGCAGATGAGCGATCCGCGGCGCCCGATCCGCATTGGCGCCGTGATCATCTTCGTGACGTTCGGCGTGTTCGGCGTCTGGGCCTCGGTCGCACCGATCGACAGCGCGGCGGTAGCCCCCGGCGTGGTGATGGTGGAATCGAACCGCCGTACCATCCAGCATCTGGAAGGCGGCATCGTCCGCGACATCCTGGTCGAGGAAGGCAGCAAGGTGAAGGCCGGCGACGTGCTGGTCCGCCTGGAAGACACCCGCGCCCGCGCCCAGTACAACATCCTGGAATCCGACCTCGATTCCAGCCTGGCGGTCGAAGCGCGCCTGATCGCCGAGCGCGACAACCTCAAGGCGCCGGTCTATCCCAAGGAAGTTCTGGCCCATATCGCCGCGATCCACGACGATACGGTGATCACCGGCCAGAACAATCTGTTCCAGGCCCGCATCAATTCGATCGCCGGCCAGAAGCTGATCCTCGATCAGCGCATCGAGCAGTACAAGGAACAGATCGTCGGCCTGGAAGCCTTGCGCAAGTCGAAGGAAGTCCAGCTGCGCACCATCCAGGACGAGCTGCACGGCCTGGCCGGCCTGCTCGACGACGGCTATGTCACCAAGTCGCGCGTCCTGGCGCTTCAGCGCGAAGAGGCCCGCCTGCAGGGCGAGACCGGCGACCACATCGCCTCGATCGCCCGCGCCGAGCAGGGCATCGGCGAAGCCAAGCTGCAGGTCTACCAGCTCGACAAGCAGCATCAGGAAGAGGTCGCCAAGGATCTGCGCGACGTTCAGAACAGGATCGTCGAAGCGCGCGAGAAGGTCGTCGCCGCCGAAGACGTCGTGCGCCGCATCGATCTGACCGCGCCGGTCGACGGCACGGTGCTCAATCTGGCCGTCCACACCAAGGGCGGCGTGGTCGGGCCGGGCGCCACCATCATGGAAATCGTGCCGGACAACGACACGCTGGTCCTCGAGGTGCAGGTCAGCCCGCTCGACATCGACACCGTCCATGTCGGCGACCAGGCGGCGATCCATATCAGCGCCGTCGACAACCGCCTGACCCCGGTGATCTACGGCACGCTCGACAATATTTCCGCCGACCGCATCACCGACCAGCGCACCGGCAACGCCTATTACAAGGGCCGCGTCACCATCGCGCAGGACCAGCTCGACCGCCTGGGCGACCACAAGCTTCACAGCGGCCAGGCCGTGGAGGCGATGGTCAAGCGCGGCGAGCAGTCGGTGATCCGTTATCTGATGAAGCCGTTGATCGACAGCCTGACTCATTCCTTCAAGGAGAAATAAGCCGTGCGCCTTCGCTCGTTGTTGCTGGGTTCGCTGACCGTCTCAAGCCTGCTGGCCGGATCGGCCGGCGCCCAGACGATGCAGGACGCCCTTATTTCCGCCTATCAGACCAATCCGCAGCTCGAAGCGGATCGCGCCCGCCAACGCGCCGCCGACGAGGACGTCTCGCGCGCCTGGGGCGGCTTCCGCCCGCAGGTGGTGGTCAGCGGCGAGCTGGGCAAGGGTCACGACCACGTCTGGATCCCGACCGAGGACACCCTCTCGGACTATCCGCTGGTCAAGCGGATCAACGCGCAGGAACACGGCTACCGCAACCTCAATGAGGAAACCCTGCAGGTAAAGCAGGAGCTGTGGGACGGCGGCCGCGCCTATTCCGACGTGACCCATGCGAAATGGGCGGTGGCCAACGGCCGCGCCATCCTGACCTCGACCGAGCAGACGGTTCTGGGCGGCGTGGTCCAGGCCTATTACGACCTCTATCGCGACCAGAACATCCTCGCCATCCAGAAGGAATTCGTCCAGTCGCTGCGGGACGAGAAGAAAGCCGCCGACGCCCGCTATGGCGTGAAGGACGTCACCCGCACCGACGTCGCCCAGTCCGAGGCCCGCCTGGCGCGCGGCCTCGCCGATCTGCGCCAATATGAAGGCGGCCTGGAAACCTCGCGCTCGGCCTTCATCCTGGCCTCGGGCCTGATCCCGGGCAACCTGACCGCGCCGCCGCCGGTGCCGGTCGCCCTGCTGCCGAAGAATGTCGACGACGCCCTGGTGCTGGTCGAGAACAACCCCGATCTGCGCGCCGCGGTGTTCGCCGAGAAGGCGGCCGAGGCGGACATCGACACCGCCGAATCCGGCCTGATGCCCGATCTCTCGATCCTCGCCACCGGCAGCCATACCCAGCATACCGACTATTCCAACACCCAGCTGACCACCGGCTCGGTGGTGCTGGCGCTCAACGTGCCGATCTATGACGGCGGCCTCGCTTCGGCCCGCACGCGCATCGCCAAGCACACCTTCGGCCAACGCCGCCTGACCACCGATCTGCAGCGCATCCGCACCGTCGACGCCATCAAGCGCTCCTGGCAGAACCTGCAGGCCAATAATGCCCGCATCGTCGCCCTCGAGGAGAATGAGCGCGCCAATTTGGTCGCCTTGGATGGCGTGCAGCAGGAATTGAAGGTCGGCTCGCGCACCGTGCTCGACGAACTGAACGCCCGCCAGGAAGTGCTGGATGCCCGCATCGCGCTGGAACGCTCGCGCCACGACGCGGCGGTCGCCGCCTATGGATTGCTGGTCGCGGTCGGCAAGCTGAACGCCGACGCCCTGGACCTGCCGGTCGAGAAATATGACGCTGCCGACCATTATGACAGCGTCAGCTGGCTGCCCTGGAGCCCCTGGGTCGACAAGTCTTATCCGGAAGGCACCAAGGTGCCGGGCAGCGAACTGCCGGGCGGCGCCGTGTGGCGCTCCTTCGTGCCCGACGTCGACGTCGATCTGCCCTCCCTGCCCTCGCTGTTCGGCGACGAGAAGAAGGACAAGTAAGCCTTACGCCGAAGCGGCCAGTCAGGCCGCTTCGGTCCAGCGCGACTTGTCGAAGGGCGAGAGATTGTCGAGGAATTGCTGGGTGCAGGCCTGCCACGAGAAGGACAGGGCATGCGCCCGGCAGGTTTCCGCCGGAATAGCCAACGCCTGGCGGGCGGCCTCGGCCAGATCCTCGGACAGCACGCCGGCCGGCGAAGCGCCGATCACGTCGAGCGGCCCGGGCACCGGATAAGCCGCCACCGGCACACCCGAGGCCAGGGCTTCGAGCAGCACCAGGCCGAACGTGTCGGTACGGCTGGGGAAGACGAAGACCGACGAGGCCGAGTAATGAGCGGCCAGTTCCTCGCCCATCTTGGCGCCGGCGAACACCACGTCGGGATATTTGCGGCGCAGCTCGTCGAGCTGCGGGCCGTCGCCGACCACCAGCTTGGTGCCCGGCAGATCGAGCGCCAGGAAGGCCTGGATGTTCTTCTCGACGGCGACGCGGCCGACATAGAGATGGATCGGCTTGGGCAGGTCCTTGAGACCGGGCGCCAGCGCCTCGATCTCTTCCACCGTGCGCGGGCGGAACAGTTCGGTATCGACGCCGCGCGACCAGCGGCGGATGCGCTCGAAGCCGCGATGTTCCAGCTCGTCCTGGATGGTCTGGGTCGCCACCATGATGGTCGAGGCCGGGGCGTGGAACTTGCGCACCAGGCGATAGCTGATCGGCAGCGGCACGCGGAAGCGGGCGCGGATATATTCCGGGAACTTGGTGTGATAGGCCGTGGTGAAGGGCAGGCTGCGCTTCAGGCAATAGCGCCGCGCCGCCCAGCCCAGCGGCCCTTCGGTGGCGATGTGGATGGCGCAGGGCTGGTTGGCCTCGATGGTGCGGGCCAGACGGCGCCCCGGTCGCAAGGCCAGGCGGATCTCGGGATAGGTCGGGCATGGCACGCTGCGGAACTGGTCCGGCGTGATGAAGATCGGCTCATGGCCCATCTGGGTGAGTTCGTCCCGCAGCGTGCCCAAAGTACGGACAACACCGTTGACTTGCGGATGCCAAGCATCGGTTACGACGAGAATACGCATTCAGTTCCGTTCGGGCACCATATCGGGTTCTTCGGCCAGGGTGGTGTCGAAGAAGGACAGCTGGCGGTTTTCCGCCCAGCGCAGGATTTCGAGACGCCCGTCGGCATGCTCGACCAGGGCGGTGCAGCTTTCCACCCAATCGCCGTCATTGGCGTAGAGCACGCCGTTGGTCTCGCGCAGTTCGGCATGGTGGATGTGCCCGCACACCACCCCGTCGACGTCGCGGTGACGCGCCACGTCGGCCATGGTCTCTTCGTAGGAATTGATGAACTGGACCGCGTTCTTGACCTTGTGCTTCAGATAGGCCGACAGCGACCAGTAATTGAAGCCCAGCTTGCGGCCGATGCTGTTGATCCAGTTATTGAGGGTCAGCG
>Ga0213872_10000609_pt1 | contig 27098 bp, 13 predicted proteins | sample VelepicomBERX_R2_FD_160071 | JGI IMG/M metagenome (GOLD analysis project Ga0213872, IMG submission 160071) | Rhizosphere microbial communities from Vellozia epidendroides in rupestrian grasslands, the National Park of Serra do Cipo, Brazil - RX_R2 | ecosystem: Host-associated > Plants > Roots >...
GTCGCCGCCGCGCGCGAGACCGTGCAGCTCGCCGGCCTGGCAGCCAGCGACATCGACGTGCTCTATTTCACCGGCGGCTCGACCGGCCTGGCGACCTTGTCGCAGGCCATCGCCGCGGAGTTCCCGCAGGCCCGCGCGGTGCGCGGCGACCGCTTCGCCTCAGTGGCGACCGGTCTTGGGCTGCACGCGGCGCGTCTGTTTGGCTGACGGACTGCCGCCGGGCTTGCGCTGACCCGGGCGGGCCGGCGCCTTGGGCTGCGGCCGCCCGACGTCGGCCAGCATCAGGCAGGCGCTGACGAGGCCCTCGACGGCTTCTTCCAGATTGGTGGCAGGCTCCAGCCTCTCGATCTCCTCGAGCAGCTCGTCGGCGTCTTCGAGATCGGCCGGGTCCAGGTGCATGTACAGCGCCGCCAGCGGCTCGAGCAGGCGCTGCTCGTCCAGGCGCATCAGCGCGGGGAACAGTTCCACGGCGAGCGCGAAGCCGGCGACCCAGGGCAGCAGCACGTCGGACGGCGTCGCGTCCTCGTCGAGCTCGAACACCAGCGGGTCGAACCACTGCCGCCGCGCGATCGCGTGGTCGAGCTGGGCATGGCGCTTGCGCGCGAGCTTCATGATCGGCTCGGCATCGAAGCCCGGCCGCGGCGTGCGGCCTTCCTCGGCGTCGAGCACGTGCGGCGCCCATTGCGCTTCCGGCACCGGCCGCGGCTGCAGCAGCAGGCCGACCAGATAGCCATCGAGCATGGCCAGGTCCAGCGGCTCGAGCGGCGGCGGCACGGCCTCGAGCAGGGCCTCCAGCGTTTCGAGGTCGGTATCGCCGAAGGGCGGAGGGCTTGCTGATTTCGCGGTCATGCTCATCCCGCTATTCTTGCCTGTTCGCAGGAGACAAGCCATGCCGAACGCTTACACCGCGCGTCACGCGCTGGGCCACTTCATCAACGGCCGCGCCACGCCGGCCACCTCGGGCCGCAGCCAGCCGGTCTGGCATCCCGCCAGCGGCCAGGCCGCGCGCGAGGTGCAGCTCGCCAGTCGCGCCGACGTCGACGCCGCCGTGGCCGCGGCGCGCGCTGCCCAGCCCGCCTGGGGCGAGGCGCCGCCGCTCAAGCGCGCGCGCGTGATGTTCAGGTTCCTCGAATTGCTGCACGCCCACCACGACGAGCTCGCCGCCATGATCACCGCCGAGCACGGCAAGGTCTTCAGCGACGCCCAGGGCGAGGTCCAGCGCGGCCTGGACATCGTCGAGTTCGCCTGCGGCGTGCCGCAGCTGCTCAAGGGCGACCATTCCGACCAGGTTTCGACCGGCATCGACAACTGGACGTTGCGCCAGCCGCTCGGCGTCACCGCCGGCATCACGCCCTTCAATTTCCCGTTCATGGTGCCGATGTGGATGGCGCCGCTCGCCCTGGCCTGCGGCAATGCCTTCATCCTCAAGCCCAGCGAGCGCGACCCCTCGCCGAGCCTGCTCGTGGCCGAGCTGCTCAAGCAGGCGGGCCTGCCCGATGGCGTCTTCAACGTTCTCCAAGGCGACCGCGAGGCCGTCGACGCGCTGCTCGTGCACCCGGACGTGGCCGCGCTGTCCTTCGTCGGCTCGACGCCGATCGCGCGCCACATTTACGAGACCGGCGCGCACCACGGCAAGCGCGTGCAGGCGCTCGGCGGCGCCAAGAACCACCTCGTCGTCATGCCTGATGCCGACGTGGAGCAGGCTGTCGACGCGCTGATCGGCGCGGCCTACGGCTCGGCCGGCGAGCGCTGCATGGCGATCTCGGTGGCGGTGCTCGTCGGCAGCGCGGGCGACCGCGTCGTGCCCCAGCTTGTCGAACGCGCCCGCGCCCTGCGCATCGGCGACGGCATGGACGCCGCGAGCGAGATGGGCCCGATCGTCACGCGCGAGGCGCTCGAGCGCATCGAGGGCTATGTCGGCATCGGCGTCGAGGAGGGCGCGCAACTGCTCGTCGACGGCCGCGGCCACAAGGTGCCGGGGTATGAGAGCGGCTTCTTCACCGGCGCCAGCCTGTTCGACCATGTGCGCCCCGAGATGCGCATCTACCGCGAGGAGATCTTCGGCCCGGTGCTCGTCTGCCTGCGCGTGCCCGACTTCGAGGCGGCGCTCGCGCTCGTCAACGGCCACGAGTACGGCAACGGCGTCGCCTGCTTCACGCGCGACGGCGGCGTGGCGCGCGAATTCGCGCGGCGCGTGCAGGTCGGCATGGTCGGCATCAACGTGCCCATCCCCGTGCCCATGGCCTGGCAGGGCTTCGGCGGCTGGAAGCGCAGCCTGTTCGGCGACATGCATGCCTACGGCGAGGAGGGCGTGCGCTTCTATACGCGGCAGAAGAGCGTCATGCAGCGCTGGCCGGCCGGTGCGGCGGGCGCGGAGTTCAGCATGCCCGTGAGCCGCTGAATACCACGCGTCCATCGGCCGCTGCTCGGGGTTTGTCCTGGGGGTTGGGCTTGACTGGCAGCCGACTTCGCGTGGCATTGTTTCCGCTAGGCTAGCGGGCCAGAGCTCCTCTTGCCCCATGAACCGCGTTCCGCCCGAAGACCTCGCTGCCCGTTCGCCCGAGCTCGTCCAGGACGCGGCGCCCACCGGCCTTGCGCCCGGCGCCTCGCCTGAAGCCGCGCTGGCGTCCTGGCTGGAAGGCGCGCGTGCCGAGCGGCGCGGCAACCTGTCGCGAGGCCTGGAGTTCGCGGATCGTGCGTGGGCCTGCGCTGCCGAACACGGCTTTCTCGCCGAACAGATCGAAGCGGGTCGCCTGCGTGTGCATTTCCTGTTTCGCGGCGGCCGCTTCCAGGCGCTGATCGGCGTGGCGCAGCAGGTGCTGCCGTTGCTGGCAGAGCAGGACCACGTCGTCGCGCAGGCCGAAGTGTTGCGATCGCTGACGCTGGCGGCTGCGCTCGTCGGCGACTTCGACGCGGCCCTGGCCGCAGCCCACGATGGCCTCGCGCTCGGGCGTGCCCGGGCCGACCGCCGGCTCACCAGCATGGCGCTCAACGCACTGGGCGCCTGCCTGGAGCGCATGGGCGACCCCTGGCAGGCCGAGCGCCTCATGCACGAGGCGGCGGCGCTGCTCGGGGATCAGGCCACCGAGATCGAGCTGATGGCCACCCACAACAACCTCGCCGCCGTGGCCCTCGGCGCCTACCACCTGCTTTCACGCAGCGGCCACGACGCGGAATGTGCCGACGCCCTGGAGCGCGCGCTGCAGCACGCGCAGGCCGCGCGCCCGCACGCGCTGGCCATGCGCGACCCGCATGCGGTCGTGCTGACCGACGGGCACTACGGCGAGGCGCTGCTGCTTTCCGGGCGCATCGACGAGGCGCGTACGGTGCTGGCCGCGACGCTGGCCAGCTGCCAGCGCTACGGCTTCGTCGAGCAGGCGCTGCGGATCCGCTCCGCCCTGGCCGAAGCCAACCTGGCGAACGGGCGCGTCGCGCAGGCGCATGCCGAGCTGCAGGCGCTGCTGCGCGAACCCGTCGAGGCGCAGGGCGAGCTCGTGCGCATGCGGCTGTGGCATGCGGCCTACCAGGCAGCGCGCCGACTCGGCCACGTCGAACAGGCCTTGTACTGCCTCGAGCGCTATCACGAACTGGAGCACACGCGCAGCGTCGCGCAGCTGATGGCGCAGGCGCGCTATGTGGTGACGCGGCTTGAAGCCGAGCGGCGGCTGGGGCCGCATGCCGTCGAGCTGCCGGGCCCGCTCTGCGACGCGCCCGCCGACCCCTTGACGGGCCTCGGCAACCGCGAGGCGCTGGCGGCCCGCATGCCGCAGCTCGTGCGCGAGGCCGAGGCGGGGCGCGCCCCGCTGACGCTGGCGCTGATCGACATGGACCGCTTCGAGACGCTGCGCGAGCGCTTCGGCCAGGACGTCGCCGAACGCGTGCTGCAGCAGCTGGCGCGCCTGCTTGCCGACAACATCCGCGGCGCGGACCTGCCGCTGCGCTGGGACGATGATGCCTTCCTGGTGGCGCTGCCCGATACCGACGCGGATCGCGCCTTCGAGGTCTGCGAGCGTTTGCGCGAGGCCGTCGAGGCCTATCCGTGGGCGGAGCTGGCCGATGGGCTCGAGGTCACGCTCTCGATCGGCCTGGCAAGCGCGCCGCCCTACGCGACCGACCTGCTGATCGGGCGCGCCGAAAGCGCGATGTACCGCGCCAAGCACCTCGGCCGCAACCGCGTCGCGCTGGCCTGAGGCCTCAACGGCGCTGCACGATCACCGCATCCATCGCCAGTGCGTCGTGCAACTGGCGCTGGGCGGCGATTGCGTCGGCGCGGGTCGCATAGGGGCCGGCCTGCAGGCGGTTGAGGCCGCCATCCTTGAACACGGCCAGCAAAGGCCCGATCGCGTCGAGCGAGGCCACGACGCGGCGGCGCAGCTGCTCGGCGCCATCGAGCCGGCTGAAGGCGCCCAGCTGCACCCAGTAGCCCCGTGACGCGGCACGCGGCGCGGGCGGCAGCGGCGCGGTGGCCGAGGTGTCCTGCGTAGCGCGGGCGTCCGAGGCCGCATCGGCGGGCGCGGGTGGCGCCGGTTCGGCGGGCAGGACCGGCGCGGATGATGATGCCGCTGCCAGTGTTGTCGTCTGCCCGGCCATCTGCGCCGTCGTCTCGACCGGCGGCGCACCGACCGGCGTCGCCGCGGCGTAGACCGGCGCGTCCGGCAGGCGCTCGTCAGGCTTGCTGTCGCGCCGCCAGGCGCCGCTCGCGATGTCGGCATAGGTGATGCGCTCGACCTCGACCATCGCCACGCCGTTGAGCAGCCCGAGCTTGAGCGCCGCCGTGTAGCTCAGGTCGATGATGCGGCCCTTGTGGAACGGCCCGCGGTCGTTGACGCGCACGATGACCTCGCGCCCGTTGGCCGGGTTGCGTACGCGCGCGTAGCTCGGGATCGGCATGGTCGCGTGCGCCGCCGTCATCGCATACATGTCGTAGATCTCGCCGCTCGAGGTCGGGTGGCCGTGGAACTTCTTGCCGTACCAGGACGCGAGGCCGTGCTCGACCAGCGGCGCGTCGCCGGTCAACGGCGTGTAGCTCTCGCCGTCGACTTCATAGGGCTTGTTCGGCCCGCCCTTGCGGATCGACTCGACGTGCGGGGCGGCGTCGGGAGTGCTTGCCAGGTTCGATGGCGGATGCGCCTCGGCACCATCGCGATCGCCGCTGGCGCCAGGAATGGGCGCTGGCCCATTGACGCCGTGCTTCAGCGGCGCGCTGCCGCAGGCAGCCAGAAGCATGGTCAGCAACAAAACGGCTATGACTCGCATGGACGCGAACCATAACAGGCCCATGGCAGGCGGCGTATGCTTGCAGGCCCCGACATTGCCCGCGCTCCGTCATGACCCAATACATCTTCACCCCTCCCGAGACGCCCAGCGTGGCCGTGCGCGGGAGCAGCCAGCGCTACGCCGTCTCGCGCATCTTCTGTGTCGGCCGCAACTACGCCGCACATGCCCGCGAGATGGGCTCGGACCCGACGCGCGAGCCGCCGTTCTACTTCACCAAGCCGCCGGTCGCGCTGACGCCGTCGGGCTCCACCGTGCCCTACGCGCTGGCCACCAAGAACCTGCACTACGAGATGGAGCTCGTCGTCGCCATCGGCGCGCCGCTGTTCCGCGCCACGCCCGCGCAGGCGGCCAAGGCCGTCTGGGGCTATGCCGCGGGCCTGGACATGACGCGCCGCGACCTGCAGAACGAGGCCAAGGCCACCGGCCGGCCCTGGGACACGGGCAAGAGCTTCGAGCATTCGGCCGTCATCACCGAGTTCGTGGCGGTGGCGCAATGCGGCGTGCTCGAACGCGGCGCGATCACGCTGGCCGTCAACGGCGTCGAGAAGCAGCGCGGCGACCTGTCCGACATGATCTGGAGCATTCCCGAGCTGCTGGCCAATCTCTCGCAGATGTACCACCTCGCGCCCGGCGACATCGTCTACACCGGCACGCCCGAAGGCGTCGGCCCGGTCGTGGCCGGCGACGTGATGACCGGCCGCATCGAAGGCCTTGGCGAGCTGAGCTTCACGCTCTCCGCCGCCGAATGACGGGTCGAACGGCAGACATGGTTTTCGACCACGACGAAACGCTCGCCGAAGCCCGCGAGCGCAATATCCGCGACGCGCTGTTCGAAGACATCGGCCGCTGCGACTGGACGGCCCAGCTCGTGCCCGCGGCGCGGCGCGTCAAGGCGCAGCTGCGCGTGCGCGAGGCCGCGGTGCTGTGCGGCCGCGACTGGTTCGACGGCGTGTTCGCCGCGCTCGACCCGAGCCACCGCATCGCCTGGCACTACGACGAAGGCGCGCTGATGCGCGCTGACAGCATCGTCTGCGACATCGAGGCCGACGGCCGCGCGCTGCTCACGGCCGAGCGTCCGGCGCTGAACTTCCTGCAGCTGCTCTCGGGCACGGCCACGATCACGCGCCGCCATGTCGACGCCGTCGCCGGCGCCAGCCCGAACCCGCGCGGCTGCGCCGTGCTCGACACGCGCAAGACCCTTCCCGGCCTGCGCCTGGCGCAGAAGTACGCCGTGCGCGTCGGCGGCGGCGCGAACCAGCGCCTCGCGCTGTATGCCGGCATCCTGATCAAGGAGAACCACATCGCCGCGGCCGGTGGCGTGGCCGCCGCATTGCGTGCCGCGCAGGCGCTGGACGCGGGCGTGGGCATCCAGATCGAGGTCGAGTCCATCGCCGAGCTGCGCGAAGCGCTCGAAGCCGGCGCGACCAGCGTGCTGCTCGACAACTTCAGCGAGCCCATGATGCGCGAGGCCGTGCTGTTCAACGCCGGCCGCGCGCTGCTCGAAGTCTCGGGCGGCGTCGAGATCACGCAGCTGGCGACGATCGCCGCCACCGGCGTGGACAGCATCTCGATCGGCCGCCTGACCAAGGACGTGCACGCCGTCGACTACTCGATGCGCGTCCTCGGCGGATGACGACGCCCGCGGCAGCGGCCACCGCGCCGCGCTCCTTCGCCTCGCTGCCGACGCCGCGGCACTGGCCGCTGATGGGCCATGCGCTGCAGGTCGACAAGGCGCGCTTCCATCAGAACCTCGAAGCCTGGGCGCGCGAGCTCGGACCGGTCTACCGGCTGCGCCTCGGGCCGCGGCGGGTGATGGTCGTCGCCGAGAGCAAGCTCATTCAGCGCGTGCTGCGCGAACGCCCTGCGGTCTACCGGCGTTCGCCGCGCATGGACCTCATCGTGGCCGAGATGGGCCTGCCGCCGGGCCTCTTCAACGCCGAGGGCGCGGACTGGGAGCGCCAGCGCCGCATGGTCATGGCCGGCTTCGACCCGGCCCACATCCGGCGCTACGACGCCGCCATGCAGCGCGTCGCGCAGCGGCTCGTGCGGCGCTGGCGCGGCGCGGCGGCGCGCGGCGAAGCCATCGACCTGCGCGACGACCTGATGCGCTACACCGTCGACGTGGTCGCCGGCCTGGCCTTCGGCTACGAGGTCAACACGCTCGAAGCCGAGGCCGACGTGATCCAGCGCCACATGGACCGGATCATGCCGACCATCTACAAGCGCATCTTCACGAGCTTCCCGACCTGGCGCTGGTGGACCAGCCGCGCCGACCGTGAGCTGGCCTATCACGTCAAGCAGTTGCGCCAGGCCGTGCGCGGCCTCGTCGAGGCGGCGCGTGCGCGCCTGGCGGCCGACGCGCAGCTGCGCGAGGCGCCGGCCAATGTGCTCGAAGCCATGATCATCGCGGCCGACCGGCCGGGCAGCGGCATCGACGACGACACCATCGAAGGCAACGTCGTCACCCTGCTGCTCGCCGGCGAGGACACGACGGCCAACACGCTGGCCTGGCTGCTCTACCTGCTGGCGCGCCACCCCGAGGCGCTGGTGCGCGCCCAGGCCGAGGCACGCGGACTGGGCCTTGCCGGCCCCGAGGACGTGCCCAGCCACGAACAGCTGGCCGGCCTCGACTACCTCGAAGCCTGCGCCCACGAGGCCATGCGGCTCAAGCCCGTGGCGCCCATCCTGACCTTCGAGCCGCTGCAGCCGACCGAGCTTGGCGGCGTCGCCATCGAGCCCGGCGTGCTGGTCATCACACTGATGCGCGTCGAAAGCGTCAGCGAAACACACCTGGCGGAGCCGCAGGCCTTCCGCCCCGAGCGCTGGCTCGAAGGCAGCGCTGCGGCGGGCACTGCCAAGCGCCTCACGCTGCCCTTCGGCGCCGGCCCGCGCATCTGCCCGGGCCGCTATCTCGCGCTGCAGGAAATCAAGCTTGCGCTGGCCGCCGTGCTTGCGCATTTCGACATCGATGCCGTCGACGCGCCCGAAGGCGGCGAGCCCGCCGAGCACCTGGCCTTCACGATGGCACCCACCGATCTGACCCTGAAACTCCATGCCCGCTGAAACGCCCGTGTCTCCGCTCCCGCCCTTGCCGCCCGTGGCTCGCCCCGGCGATCCCGTCTCCGCGCTGGATACGCCGACCCTGGTCCTGGAGCTCGATGCCTTCGAGCGCAACGTTGCGCGCCTGCAGGCCGCGTGCACGGCCGCTGGCGTGGCCCTGCGCCCGCACGCCAAGGCGCACAAGTGCCCGGACATTGCGCTCGCTCAGGTCGCGGCCGGCGCCGTCGGCGTGTGCTGCCAGAAGGTCAGCGAGGCCTGGCCCTTCATCGCCGCCGGCGTGCGCGACATCCACATCAGCAACCAGGTCACCGGCGCCAACAAGGCGGCGATGCTGGCCGAGCTGGCGCTGCATGCCGAGCTGAGCGCCTGCGTCGACCATCCCGCGCAGATCGAGGCGCTCGCCCAGGCGCTGCAGGCCCGCGGCGCGCGTCTGAACGTGCTGGTCGAGATCAACGTCGGCCAGGACCGCTGCGGCGTCACCGGCGCCGACGCGGCGCTCGCGCTCGTCGAGCTGATCCAGGCCCAGCCGCTGATGCGCTTCGGCGGCCTGCAGGCGTATCACGGCAAGGTCCAGCACATGCGCACGCGCGCCGAGCGCGCCGCCGTCGCGGGCGGCGCGGCCCGCATCGCGGCCGAGGTCAAGGCGGCGCTCGAAGCGCGCGGCGTCGTGGTCGAGCGCATCACGGGCGGCGGCACGGGCAGCGTCGAGTTCGACCTCGCCGGCGGCATCTACACCGAGATCCAGGCCGGCTCCTACGCGCTGATGGACGCCGACTACCAGCGCAACGACTGGGACGACGCCTGGCGCTTCGAGCAGGCGCTGTTCTGCGCCAGCCGCGTCACGAGCATCGGCGATGGCACGCGCAGCGTGCTCGACGCGGGGCTCAAGTCGCTCGCCGTCGACACCGGCCTGCCGACGGTGGCAGCCGTTGGCCTGGCCTACGTCGCCGCCAACGACGAGCACGGCATCCTGCGCAGCGAAGGCGGGCGCCTGCCCGGCCTGGACGAACTCGTCATGCTCGCGCCGGGCCACGTCGACCCGACCATGAACCTGCACGACGAGATCGTCGCCATCCGCGCCGGCCGGGTCGAGGCGATCTGGCCGATTTCCGCGCGCGGCCTGAGCCGCTGAGCGGCGCCCTCGCTCAGTGGGGCGCGACGACGATCGCGCCCTGCTTCATCACGAACAGCGGATGGGCCGTGGCCTCGATGTGCGCGAGCGCGTCGCCGGGCACGGCCACCACGTCGGCCTGCTTGCCGGCCTCCAGCGTGCCCGTGCTGTCCTTGATGCCGAGCAGCTCGGCGCCGCCGGCGGTGCCGGCCGTCAGCGCCTGCGCCGGCGTGAAGCCGTTGGCCGCCATCAGCTCGAATTCCTTGGCGTTGTTGCCGTGCGGCTCGACGCCGGCGTCGGTGCCCAGCGCCACCGGCACGCCGATCTTCGCCGCGTGCTGGAACATCTTCATCATGTGCGTGCTGGCGGCGCGCGCCTTGTCCGCGACAGCCGGCGGGTAGCCATCGGCGTGCAGCCCGACCCAGTAGCCGGCGTACAGCGTGGGCACGAGGAAGACATGCTTGCGCTTCATCTCGGCGAGCGTGTCGTCCTCGAGGAATGAGCCGTGCTCGATCGAATCGACGCCCGCGGCGATGGCCATCTTGGCGGCGCGGTCGCCGTGGCAGTGCGCCGCGACCTTGCGGCCCCAGGCGTGGGCTTCGGCGACGATGGCGTTCATCTCCTCCTGCGAGAGCTCGGGCGCGTCGACCGGATCACTCAGCGAGAGCACGCCGCCCGAGGGCATGAACTTGATGAGGTCGGCGCCGTACTTGATCTGGTAGCGCACGGCGGCGCGGCATTCGTCCGGGCCGTTGCAGGTGCCGCTGATGGGGCCGGCCTGCGCGACGAGGTCGGGGCGGAAGGGCTCCTGGTCGGCATGCCCGCCCGTCGCGCCGATCGGGTGGTTGGACACCAGCATGCGCGGCCCTTCGGTGATGCCGGCATTGATGGCGTTGCGCAGGCCCAGCGAGATCCAGTCGCCCGAGCCCACGTCGCGCACGCTGGTGAAGCCGGCTTCGAGCGTGGCCTTGGCGTAGCGCGCGGCGTAGAGCGCCTGCTCGGCCGGCATGCGCATGGTGCCGGTGTAGAAGTCCTTGTAGAAATCGGTGCTCATCTGGTCGGACAGATGAACGTGCGCATCGATGAAGCCGGGTAGCAGCGTCGCGTCGCCGAGGTCGATCACCTTGGCGCCGGCCGGCACGGCCGCCTTCGCACCCACGTCCTCGATCTTGCTGCCGCGCACCACAAGGACGCCGGGGCTGACGAGCGCGCCCGAGACGGCGTCGAACAGATGCGCGGCGCGCAGCACGGTGACGGGTTCCGCGGCGGTGTCCGCGAGCGTGGACTGGGCCGGTCCCGCCAAGATCAGCGCGGCGGCCAGCGCGCGGTGGCAAGTCTTCATGCTTGGGCTCCCTGATGAAAGTGCGCGCGACTGTATAGCGCTGCTGCGGCCGACGACCCTGTGGCAAACACGGGCCGCGACTTGGAGCGCGGTCCATCCCCCGGGTGGTGAAGCGACCGTAAGGCACCGCCAATCTGGGCTGTCTTCAAGCTTTCTAAAACCTTAAGTTCTCCGCCGAGATTCGATCAGGCCCGTTCCGGGGCCTCGACGCGTGATCGGGGAGAGACGCTTGAAATCAACGGGCCGCCGCCGGCGCTGGTCATGGGTCGCGCTGGCCGTCGTCAACTTGTGCCAGGGTGCTGCCGCGCAGTCGCGCGCTGCCGAGTCCGTTCGTGACGCCGCCGCCGCGGACTACCAGCGCCAGCAGGCGCGCGAGCGCGCGTTGCAGGAACAGCTCCTACCCACGCCGAACGTCCATCTGGACGTGCCGGCCGCTCCCGGCCGCGAAACAGGATTTCCACGGGAGCAGCCCTGCTTCCCGATCGCCATCGTCCGCGCCCAGGGTGTGCCTGCCGATGCCCCGCAAGGCTGGGACTGGCTGCTGAACGAGCTGCCGCAAGGCGGATCGTGGGAGATGCAGCCTCGCTGCCTCGCTGCCTCGGTGCGCAAGGTGTCCAGCGCGTGATCGACGCTGTGCAGAACGGTCTGATCGCGCATGGCTACGTGACCACCCGCGTGTTGGCGGCGCCCCAGAACCTGAGTCACGGCGAACTTCTGCTGACCGTGCTTCCCGGACGTGTCCAGCGCATCGTTCCTGAAGACGCCCAAGCGCATCGCATCACGCTGCGCAACGCCCTGCCGTTGCATGACGGCGAGCTGCTGAACCTGCGCGACATCGAGCAGGGCCTCGAAAACCTCAAGCGCCCACCCACGGCCGACGCCGACATCCAGATCGAACCGGGCAGCGAGCCGGGGCAAAGCGAGCTCGTCGTCAGCTGGCGCCAGCGCCTGCCGCTGCGCGTCGATGCCACGGTCGACGACAGCGGCTCGCGCTACACCGGCAAGCTCCAGGGCAGCCTGACCCTGTCGTGCGACGCCTGCCTGGCGCTGAGCGATGTCTTCTACGTGACGCTGAGTCACGACCTGGGCAGCCTGCACGACGAAGACGGCGCTGCGCGCGGCACGCACGGCCTGGCGGGCTACTTCGCCATCCCCTGGGGCTACCAGCTCCTGACGCTCACCGCCGGCGCCAACAGCTACCGCCAGAGCGTGGCCGGCGCCACGCAGGCCTATGTCTACAGCGGCAACAGCGAGCAGTTCGAGGCCGCGCTGTCGCGCGTCGTCTACCGCAGCGCGCGCTACAAGCTGACCCTGGCCGCGCGCGCCTTCCGGCGCCATAGCGACAACTTCATCGGCGACACCGAGGTGCTGGTCCAGCGGCGCACCGTCGGCGGCTGGGGCCTGAGCGCCAATCACCATGCCAGCTGGGGCGATGCGGGCCTGGACACGACGCTCGCCTATCGCCGCGGCACCGGTGCCTTCGGCGCGCAGCCTGCGCCCGAGGAGGCCTTTGGCGAAGGCACCTCGCGCTTCGGCGTAATGACGGCCGAAATCGCCGCCAGCCTGCCCTGGCGGCTCGGAGAACAAGCCCTGGTCTACGGCGCGTCATGGCGCTGGCAGGGCAACCGCACGCCGCTGACGCCGCAGGACCGCTTTGCCATCGGCGGGCGCTTCACCGTGCGCGGCTTCGACGGCGAGCAGCAGCTTGTGGCCGAGCATGGCTGGTTGCTACGCCAGGAGCTGGCGTGGCAAATCCCGGGCCGCACCTGGGCTGGCGAGGCGGGCCTGCGCCAGCTCTACCTCGCCGTCGATCACGGCCACGTGGGCGGACCGTCGGCCACGCAACTGCTCGGCACCTCGCTCACGGGCGCGGCGCTCGGCCTGCGCTGGCAGCGCAGCAACGCGGTCGGCGGCTTCAGCGCCGAACTCTTTGCCGGCGGTCCGCTCGCGCGCCCGCAAGGCTTCGCCAGCCCGGATTTCGTCACCGGCTTCAGCCTGGCCTACAGCTTCAACTGATTGGGGTTCCACCATGAACAAGCAGTGCTACCGCATCGTCTTCAACCGCTGCCGTGGCCAGGTGATGGCGGTGGCGGAGTGCGCAGCGGCGAACGGCGCCGGCGGCGCGGGGCGGTCGCGTGCGCGGCGCTCCAGCTGGATGCGGGGCTTCCGACCCGTGGCGTGGGCGGCCGCGCTGCTGTGCGGCATCGGCGGGCTGCTCGCTTCGCCGGCGGCGCTCGCCCAGATCGTCGCCGACCCGGCTGCTGCCGGTCAGCAGCGCGCCACGGTGTTGACGGCGCCCAACGGCGTGCCGCTGGTCAATATCCAGACACCCAGCAACGCCGGCATCTCGCGCAACCGCTACTCGCAGTTCGACGTCCAGCAAAACGGCGCCGTCCTCAACAACAGCCGCGGCAACGTGCAGACGCAGCTCGGCGGCTGGGTCCAGGGCAATCCCTGGCTGGCCAGCGGCGGAGCCCGGCTCATCGTCAACGAGGTCAACAGCAGCGCGCCAAGCCAGCTGCTCGGCCACGTCGAGGTGGCCGGCCCGAAGGCAGACGTCGTCATCGCCAATCCGTCCGGCCTCTACGTCAACGGCGCCGGCTTCATCAATGCCGGCAGCGTGACCCTGAGCACAGGCCTGCCGCGCTATGGCGCCGATGGCAGCCTCGCCGGCTTCCAGGTGCGGCAGGGCGGCATCACGGTCGACGGTGCCGGCCTCGATGCCTCGAACACCGACTACGCGCGCCTGCTCGCCCGGGCGGTGCAGGTAAACGCGGGCGTGTGGGCGCCGCAGATTCAGCTTGTCGCCGGCAGCAACGACGTCTCCGCCGATCCGGTCGTTGCGCCCCAGGCCACGGCGGCCGAAGCCGCCACGGCCCCCAGGTTCGCGCTGGACGTGTCGGCGCTCGGCGGCATGTATGCGGGCAAGATCACGCTGATCGGCACCGAGGCGGGCGTCGGTGTCCGCAACGCCGGCACGCTGGGCGCCGATGGCACCGCCAACGGCGGCGGGCTGACGCTGAGCAGCGCCGGCTGGCTCGACAACAGCGGCACCTTCACGGCGCCGCGCCTCGACCTGAGCGCGCAGGCGCTTGCCAACAGCGGCAAGCTGGCGCAGACCGGCAGCCAGGACCTGCTGATCCAGGCCGCGCAGCTGAGCAACGTCGGCGTCGACGCGCGCATCGGCTCGCCGCCGCCGGTGGCGGTCGCGCTGCCTGCGACATCGCCGGAACCGGGCACGCCAGGCACGCCGCAGCCGCCGGCAGCTGACGCAGGGCAGCCCGCAGCGGCCACCGTGCCCACCCCCGTCGAAGTGCTGGCACCCGGGCGCATCAGCGCCGGCCAGCTGCTCAACACCGGGCTTGTGCTTGCCAACGGGGCCACCGATCTGGCCACGACCCGGAGCCTCGCCAACAGCGGCCAGCTGCAGCTGCGCACGCTCGACGCCGCCGGCAGCGTCGACAACAGCCTGGGCAGGCTCCAGGTCCAGCGCTGGCTGGGCCAGCAGGGCGAGATCGCCAACCAGGGCGGCAGCCTGAGCAGCAGCGCGCCCTTGAACCTCCAGGCCCAGCGCCTGGACAACACCGGCGGACAGATCGCCAGCGCCGGCGACCTCAGCATCGAGCTGAGCGCCGGCCTGGACAACACCCAGGGCCTCATCAGCGGCAACGCGCTGGCGCTGAACACGCAGGGCCAGACCCTGAACAACGACGGTGGCCAGCTGATCGCCACGACGGGCGCGCTGAGCGTGGTCGCGGGGCAGCTCAGCAACGCGGGCGGCCTGCTGCAAGCCGCCACCGAGCTCGACCTGCGGACCCGATCCGTCAGCGGCGCCCAGGGCCGCTACGTCGCGGGCGACACGCTGGCCTTGTCTGCCCAGCGCACGGCGGACGGCAACCCGGCCAAGCTCGACCTCGACGGTGCCGACCTGCAGGCCCGGCAGCTGGTGCTTGCGTCCGGCGACGCGATCAGCACGCGGTCGGCCCGCCTGAGCGCGACCGATGTGCTGCAGCTTCATGCCCGCCAGCTCGACAACGCCGCGGGCGTGCTCACGGCGCCGGTCCTCGAACTCGACGTCGACGTCCTGAGCAACGTCCAAGGCCAGATCGTCCAGACCGGTGCAGCCGAGCTGGCGATCACGCCGGCCCAGTCGTTCGACAACACGGGCGGCACCCTGGCCACGGGCGGCCGCCTGACGCTCGACACGCCCTTCCTGATCAACCAGGGCGGCACGATCTTCAGCCAGGCGAGCCTGCAGCTCAGCGCCGGGCAGGTGAGCAACGACGGCGGCACGCTCGCCAGCGCCACGGGCGCCGTCAACGCCAGCGTCGCGCAGGTGCTGACCAACAGCCGGGGCCGGATCTACGCGCAGCAGGACGTGACGCTGGTCGTGGGCAGCCTGGCCGGCAATGCCCAGGGCCGCATCGCCAGCGACGCGCGGCTCACCGTGCTGGGTGACGGTGTCCTCGACACTCGCCAGGGCCTGCTGCAGTCCGGCGGCGATCTCGAGCTCGGCGCCGCGACGCTCAGCGTCGACCAGGGCGCCGTGCTCGCCGGCCAGGCTTTGCGCGTCACGGCCGCGACGGTGGACGTCGGCGCCGGTGCCCTCGCCAGCGCAACCGCCTCGGGGGCCCCAGATCCGCTGACGATCAGCGCCCGGAGCGTCTCGGTCGGCAGCGGCGGCAGCATTGCCAGCGGCGGCACGCTCGACATCAGCGCCACCGCACTCGGCAACGCCGGCAGCATCGGGACCGGCGCGGTCGGCGCCCCAGCCGATGTGCTTCTGGAGGCCACCCAGCTTGTCAACACCGGCCTGCTGCAAAGCACCGGTGCGCTCGTGCTCAGCGGCCTGAACAGCGGCACCGGGCTGAGCTTGACGAACCAAGCGGGCCAGATCGTGGCCGGCGCGGACCTGAGCATCCGGGCCGGTAGCGTTGCGCAGGACCAGGCGGCGCTCATTCAGGCCGGCGGCAAGCTCATGCTGGCGATCGACGCCGGGCTGAGCAACGCGGGCCAGAGCAGCCTCGTCGCCCAGCAGGACTTGACGCTGGCCGCCGTGGCCGTCAGCAACACGCAGGGCAGCATCGTCAGCGGCGGCGTGCTGAACGCGACAGCCACCAGCCTGGACAACCGCGGCGGGCAGCTCGCCAGTCGTACCGGCGCCGTCACTGTCGAGCTCGCCGGCGACCTCGACAACAGGACGGGCGTGATCGCCGGGGCTCGCATCCAGATCCAGGCGGCCGCGCTCGACAACCAGGCCGGCAATATCGGCGCGAGCGGCGGCGCGCTGGAGCTCGCCGTCGATGGCAACCTGGCCAATGCCGGCGGCCGAATCGTCGGCGTCGGCCCGGTGACCCTGCATGCTGCCCGCCTGGACAACCAGGGCGGCACCGTCGCCAGCACCACGGACGGTCTGCAAGTCATGACGCCCGGCCAGCTGGTCAACGACGCCGGCAGCCTGCTGGCGGCCACGACGCTGAGCGTCGGCAGCGCTTCGCTGAGCAACCAGGCAAGCGGCGGCGCGGCCGGCGTCATCCGCGCGGGCGATGTCGGCATCGCCACCGGCGCGCTGAACAACTCCGGCGGCGTGATCGCCGCCACGGGCGCCAGCACCGAAGCACACACGCTCGGCAACGGCCAGTTGGCCATCAGCGCGGGCGCGCTGGACAACCATGGCGCTGGCCTGCTCCAGGCCAGCGCCGACTTCACGCTCCAGGCCGATTCGCTGGACAACAGCAGCACCGTCGGCAGCGGCGTCGTCGCCGGCGGCCGGCTGAACGCCCGCGTCGACGCCGGCATCCAGAACCAGGCTGGCTACATCGGCGCCGGCGGCGGCCTCGCGCTGAGCGCGGGGCAAGCCCTCGCCAACAGCGGCGGCACCATCCTCAATCTCGGCAGTAGCACGGGCGCCGCGTTGCTCAGCGCGGCCCGTGTGGACAACAGCGGCGGCAGCATCGGCAGTCACGGTGCCCTGGCCTTGAGCGCCACCGGCCTCGTCGGCAACGCCAGCGGCCGCATCGTCACCGACGCCGCGCTCACGCTGGCGGTCGACACGCTGCAGAACACCGCCGGCACGATCGACGCCAACGATGCGCTCCTCAGCGCGCGGCAGATCGACAACAGCGGCGGCGCGATCACGGCCGGCCACGACCTCGGCATCTCGGCCACCGAGGCCCTGCAAAACGCGGGCGGCCTGCTGCAGGCCGCGGCTTCGCTGACGCTCACGGCGCCCAGCCTCGCCAACGATGGCGGCCGCCTCATCGCCAACAGGCAGCTCAGCGTCGCCACGCAAAGCCGGCGCCTGAGTGGCAGCCTGTCCAGCGGCGGCGACCTCGCGCTGAACATCTCGGGCGACACCACCAACGACGCCACGCTCACCGCCGGACACGCGCTCACGCTCACCGCGGCGAACATCACCAACAACGGCACCGTGCATGCCGGGCAGGACCTCACCGTCACGACGCCCGGCGCGCTCGTCAACACCGGCGAGCTCAGCGCCGGTGGCAACACCACGCTCACCGCGCAAAGCATTACCAACAGCGGGCCCAGCGCCATCATCGACGCCGCGACCGGCACGACCACGCTCACCGCCGGCACCGTCAGCAACAGCGCCAGCGCCTACGGCAACGACGTGCTGGTGCGCGCCAGCACCAGCCTCGTCAACGACGGCGCGGCCTCGCTGATGGCGCGCCGGGACATGCTGCTCGCGGCCCCGCGCATCGACAACACCGGCGGCGCGCTGATCTACGCAGACGGCAACTTGACCGTCGGCGACAGCGCCGCGGCCGAGGGCCAGCCGCAGGCACTGAACAACATCGCCAGCCGCATCGAAGCCGGCGGCAACATCACCTTCGACGGCGTCGCCATCAAGAACCTCAACGTCGGCCTGCAGACCGGCACCACGACGCGCTCCGAAACCGTAGACCAGACCCTGGTCCAGAGTACCTACGGCCCCGTCCCGGACCTCTGCAGCACGGCCTGGTGCGACAGCTCGCTCCTGGGATTCGCCAAGCAGAGCTTCTGGAGCGACCAAAGATGGCACGACCACCGGGCCGAAGGCTGGGTGGCCGACAGCACCCGCTATCCGGTCGCGACCTTCGGCGCCAACTTCGACGAGACGGATGCCACGGCCGTCGCCGGCGACGACCCGATCTGGGCCAAGTACGGCGTCGCGCAGGGCGACGCCGCAGCCCTGGCCGACGCCCTCAGGGCCTTCAACCTCGACCTGCTCTCGCGCGCCACGCACAACTGGATCGAGCGCCACGTCACCCAGCAGGAGGTGACCGAGACCACCATCACCGACCCCGGCCAGGCCGGCGAGATCCTGGCCGGTGGCACGATTGCGCTGAACAAGGGCACCAGCGTGCTCAACGACAGCAGCCGCATCGTCGCCGGTGGCGCCCTCGTGGGCGACCCCGGCGCGATCACCAACGTCGGCGCGCAAGGCAGCCGCACGGTCAGCCAGCAGGGCGACGAGCGCACCGGCGCTACCACCTTCGGCGGCGGCGGCGCCAACGTGGGCATCGGCTACGGCAGCTGGGGCGCGTACACCGAGGCCCCCTTCACGACGACCATCACGCTGGCCAGCTATCAGGTCCTCACCAACGCCAGCCAGGCCGTGAGCCGGACCGTCGGCGGCGCCGGCGCCGCAGCCGGCGGCGCGCAGGCCGGCATGGCTGCGGGCGCTGGCACCACGCTGCAGTCCACTCAGGACCCCGGCCAGTCGGCGCAGGCCGGTGCGCCCGCCAGCGCCCAGGCCAACGGCGGCACGCGTAGCCCGGGGCAACTCGGCGCCGGATCCCGTGCCGACCCCGACACCCGCCCCGTCATCGTCGTGCAGCCACTGGGTGGCGACAAGGCCGCGGGCGTCGTCGTCACCACGGCACCGTCGGTGCGGCTGCAGGCCAATTCGGTGTTCAACGTCCACGCGGCGCCGGGCAGCCACTACCTGATCGAAACCGATCCGCGCTTCGCCAACTACCGCAACTTCCTCTCCAGCGACTACCTGCTGACCCAGCTCGGCGTCGACCCGGCCACGGCGCAGCGCCGCCTGGGCGACGGTTACTACGAGCAGCGCCTGATCGGCGACCAGATCCTGGCACTGAGCGGCCAGCGCTACCTCGCCGGTTACGCCGACACCGAGCGCGAATACCAGGCCCTGATGGCCGCCGGCGTCACCTTCGCCCAGACCTGGCATCTAACCCCCGGCGTGAGCCTCACGCCCGAGCAGATGGCCGCACTCACCACCGACATCGTCTGGCTCACCACGCAGACCGTCACCCTGGCCGACGGCAGCACCCAGCAAGTGCTCGTGCCCCAGGTCTACCTGCGCCACCTGGACCAGGCCGATGTGCAGCCCACCGGCGCCCTCATCGCCGCGCGCGACATCGGCCTCAAGTCCACCGGCGACATCGTCAACGACAACGCCGCGATCCAGTCCGCCGGCCTGCTGAAGCTGCAAGCCGCCAACGAGCTGCGCAACCAAGGCGGCCAACTGCGCGGCCGGGACGTCCTGCTCGACGCCGGGCGCGACCTGAACAACCTCGGCGGCAGCATCCAAGCCCAGGGCGACGGCAGCAACAACGGCGTGCTCATCGCCAAAGCCGGCCGCGACCTCCTGCTGCAGAGCACCACGCAAACCAGCACCAACGCCTACGGCACGCGCACCAACGTCGACCGCGTGGCCACCGTCCAGGGCGGCGACGTCAGCCTGGCCGCCGCCCGCGACCTGCTGGCCCAAGGCGCCCAGATCGGTGCCAACGGCAGCGGTGCAAGACTCGTGGCCAGCGCCGGCGGCGCACTCAAAGTCACGGCCGTGCAAACCAGCAGCAGCGCCAGCGCCACCCTCGGCAGCGCCGAAGGCGGCGTCCACAACGCCGGCAACTACGTCCAGTACAGCACCCAAGCGCAAGTCGGCAGCAACTTGCACAGCGACGGCAGCGCCACCCTCGTGGCCGGCCAGCAGCTCGAACTCACCGCCAGCGACCTCAGCGCCGCGGGGCGCATCGCGCTGGCCGGCGCCAGCGTCAACATCCAGGCCGGCGTCAACAGCCAGACCCGGGACGCGCAAGTCATCACGCGCAGCGGCTACAGCCAACTCGCCACCACCACCCAGACGCTCACCGGCGGCAGCGTGCAGGCCGGCACCGGTCTGAGCATCATCGCCACCGGCAAGGACGCCAGCGGCGACATCACCCTCCAGGGCGCTAACGTCGGCACCGCCACCGGCACCGCCGTGCTCAGCGCCACGCGCGACGTGAGCATCACCAGCCTGGCCACCACGGACACCTTGCAATCGGCCAGGCAGGACACCAGCAGCGGCCTGCTGAGCAGCAAGACGACCACCACGCAGGCGAGCCGCAGCGCCACCACGCAGAACGGCTCCAACGTGAATGGCCAGACGGTCCTGATCGTCGCCGGGGACGCCAAAACCCAGACCGGCGACATCACGATCGCCGGCAGCAGCATCACATCGCAAGGGCTGACCCAACTGCACGCCGGCCGCGACCTGAACATCACCAGTGTCGAGCAAAGCAGCGGCGACGCCAGTTCTAGCCAGACCGTCAAGCAAAGCAGCGGCTTGGCCAAGACCCTGGGGGCGGCGGCGCTGATCAGCAGCAGCGGCCTTTCTGTGATGGAGAGCGCGGCCCTGATGGGCCGCAGCGGCGCCCAAGGCCAGGCCCAGCACAGCGCCACCCAGGCCGTCGGCTCCACGATCAGCGCCGGCAGCCTCATCACCGACAGCGGCCTCGACACCACCGTGCAAGCCAGCACCGTCGTGGCCGACAGCGACATCGTCATGCACGCCGGGCGCGACATGAACATCGCTCCCGGCACCAACACCCAGACCGAGCAGACCAGCGCGAGCAACAGGAAAACCGGCGCCATAGGCGAGGTCTGGCAGCCCGCCGTCGGCACGGTCCGACAAAGCAGCGACGGCCAGCAGACCGCCACCACCCACACCGGCAGCCAGATCGCCAGCCTGGGCGGCAACGTCAGCCTCAGCGCCGACAACCACTACACGCAGACCGGCAGCAACGTGCTCGCGCCCCAGGGCGACGTGGACATCGCCGCCCAGCGCGTCCTCATCGACGCGGCCACTGACACCAGCCAGGGCCGCGAGCACAGCAGCTACAGCAAGACCGCGCTGGGCGGCAGCGTCAGCGCGCCGCTGCTCAGCGCCGCCCAGGGCGCCCGGCAAAGCGTGCAGGCCGGCAGCAAGACCGGCGACACCCGGCTGCAGGCCCTGGCCGCCGTCACCGCCGGGCTGCAGGCCAAGGGCGCGCTGGATGCCGGCCAGGCCCTGGCCGGCGGCAACTTGGGCGGCATCAAGGTCAGCGCGAGCATCGGCAGCACAAAGAGCGACACGACCACCGAACAAACCGCCAGCACCGCCGTCGGCAGCCGCGTGGCCGCGGGCGGCAACGTGAGCATCCGCGCCACCGGTGCCGGCGCCGACAGCACACTGGACGTCATCGGCAGCGACATCAGCGCCGGCGGCAAGACCCGCCTGAAGGCCGACGGCGCGGTGAGCCTGCTGGCCGCACAAGACAGCAGCGAGCAGCAGAGCAAGAACAGCGCCTCCAGCGCCAGCCTGGGCATCGGCTACGCCATGGGCGGCGCGCAAAACGGCTTCACGCTCGACGTCAGCGCCAGCAAGGGCAGGGGCCACGCCGACGGCACCGACATCACGCAAGTCAACACCCACGTCAGCGGCCAGCAGGTCGACATCCAGAGCGGCGGCGACACCAACCTCAGGGGCGCCGTCGTCACGGCAAATCAGGTGACGGGCCAGATCGGCGGCAACCTCAACGTGCAAAGCCTGCAGGACACGAGCAGCTACAAGGCCAAGCAAGAGAGTGCAGGCTTCAGCGCCAGCATCTGTGTGCCGCCGTTCTGTGCGGGTGCGAGCACGGTGAGCGCCAGCGTGAGCCAGGCCAAGGCGGCCGGCAACTATGCCGCCGTGCAGGAGCAAAGCGGCATCAAGGCCGGCGATGGCGGCTTCCAGCTCAACGTCAAGGGCAACACCGAGCTCAAGGGCGGCGTCATCGAGAGCAGCCAGGCGGCGGTCGACGCCGGCAAGAACAGCTTCAGCACCGCCTCCATCACGGCCACCGACATCCAGAACCGCGACGACTACAAGGCCAGCAGCTTGGCGCTGAGCGTGAGCACCTCCACCGACGCCAGAAACAAGGACGGCTCGCCGATGCTTGACAAGCAGGGGCAGCCGATCAAGGGCGGCACGAACATCGCACCGGGCATCGGGCAGGCCAGCGGTAGCCAGGGCAGCACGACGCAAAGCGGCATCAGCGGCGGAGTGATCGCGCTGGTCGATGGCGGCAGTGCCCCGGCCAACTTGAACCGCAGCGTCAGCATCGATAGCGATACGAATACGGCGCTCACGAAGAACTGGAACGGCGCGGCGCTGCTGAACGAAGTCCAAGCCCAGTCGCAAGTCACGCAGGCGGCGCTGCCCAAGATCGCCAACGAGATCGGCACGGTCATGGGCAACAAGGTGCTGGAGTTGCGCACGCTGGCCAAGACTGAGGCCGACCCGGACAAGCAGCAGGCCTTACTGGCCGAGGCCGCGAAGTACGACGAAGGGGGTGCCTACCGCATTGCCGCGCATACGGCGCTGGGCGCGCTGGGCGGCGGCACGGCGGGCGCACTCGGCGCAGCCACTTCGGCGAGCGCGGCGCCGGCCATCGCCCAGCAGGTCGACCAGCTCGCCCTGCCAGAGCCGGTACGCCAGGCGCTGATTGCCGCCACGGATACGGTGGTCGGATCCATCGCCGGCGGTACCGCGGGCGCTGTGACCGGCGGCAACCAGGTGGTGAACAACTACCTCGATCACCGCCGACCGGATCCCAGCCAAATGCGCCTGTCCGAGAAGGAGCGTTACGAAGCGGCCGTGACGGCCTGCGCGCAAGGGAGCCAGGATGCATGCACAACGCGCGATGGCTTGGCGCTGGTGTCGCTGCAACGCGACCAGCAACTGCAGCAGGCCTGCTCCGGCTCGACACCGGATCAGTGCAACAACCTCGCGCACCAGGCGGCCGTGATGGGCAACGTCGTACAAGGCGCCGTCGGCAGCCTGGTCTACGCCAACAGTCCGGAAACGGGCTTCATCAGGTTCTTGAACACCAGCGTGATCGAGCCGATCACGCCGCTTGATTCCTTCCACGCGCAGGTCAGTCAGAGCACGGCGGAGGCGCTGCAGCTCATCGGCGGGGATGAACTCGCGGTGAAGCCGCTGTTGGGCCTCGCGTTGAAAGGTGTTGGGGCGACGAAGACCGCGATTGGCGATTTCTTCGCTTCGCAGGGAGCTTCGGTCAGCGACGCGACGTTGCAGCGCATTGCGAACAACTTCGGCCGGGACGGTGATAGCTTCACCATCGTTGCGGAAGAAATGGCTGCGGCAAAGTCGACAGGATGGAAGACGCCTGACGGAAAGATATGGTGGCCGCCAGGCGATGGGGCGGTTCCGGGGTCTGAGCTTGGTGCGACCCTTCAGGTCGGTCAACGCCTAGACCGATATGGCGGTACAACCAGAAACTCGACATTTCTAGCTCCCATTGATACATCGCTCGGACAACGCGCGTTGTCCCCGGCAACAGATGTCGCTGTTCACGACGTCTATGAGGTGCTTAAGCCCATTCCGCTGCCGCCAAGTCTTGATTTCCTGCGTCTTGGGCAACGGATGTACTTTGTGAGCAAGCCGGGCATGGTCACGATCCAGGCGAGGCCAAAGGTCTCCGCGGATGGTCGACTCTATTCGGGCCGTGTCAGGCGAGCGGCGAAGGCGTGCGTGCGCATTACATGGGGAGAGCCGTTTCGGAAGATGGGCAGAGCTTTTCACTTCAGTCGCGGCAGCCAAGGCCACCTAAACGAGGCGTCTTTGAAACCGGCAGCAGCCCAAGCCGCTCCGTTGGCGCCGTGACGGGGCGCGATAGCGGACAAACAACGATCTTGGAGTGTGAGGCATTGCCCCCTGCGCCGCGAATTATTGCAATGCCCCACCTGAATGGATATGGCACCAATGATTTATTTTATGCCCTATCACGCCCGAGTTTAAAAATTGTGACAAATAGTGGCAAATATTCACTCGCGCGGGAAGTTGCCAATCTGATGAGTATTGTGGCAGTCTGCCCTATATTCTCAAAACAAGCCGACCATACGATCATCTCGCAATCAATTTAATCGCATCGCAGGTGGTGTGGGCTGGCATTCATAAAGTGGTTTCGAACGGCGATCGAACTGTCGTCAAGTTCCGAAACAAATAGCTAGCATGCAGATATATAGAAACAATAGCCATGAAGCCATTTAATCACTCAAAAATCGCAATTTTACTAATCGTTAAAATCTGCGCAGTTCCTGCCAACGCGCAGTCATGGGAGGTGTTTTCTCCGCCAAACTTTGGCTGGCTTGGATGGGCTTCTGAAGGTGTTGCGCCTGATTTTTCAAGCGCGCTGGACGCAGAGCAATCGCTTTGCGCAGCCGATTCCGGTACCGTCTCCTCGTCTTCATCGGCAACCGGCGGCTGGATATCGAATTATTCGTGCACATTTCCAGCGCCACCATATGGATCACACGGATTTACCTGGAAATACGCAATTTGCCCGGCCGGAAGCTATCCAGTCAGCAGTGTTATTTTGCCGCCGACACTTGAAACTTCAACGGCATGCCGGATGCAATTAACCGCCACAAACCCATACAAGCATGTTGGCGTATGTCGGTCGGCAGCCGGTGATCCATTTGATGCATTCTCGGGGAATAGTCATCAAATCGAAGCGGACCTCTCAGGTGGCCACGGCCGACTGCTAAACTTCTCCCGATACTACAATAGTGCGTCGGGACAGCCATCCCAATTTGGAAACTGGACCTCGTCATTTACCTATTTCCTTCAAAGCTCTGCATTTTCAGGCTTAATGCAGGCAGTTCGCCCAAACGGCGAGCTTCATACGTACACGCTAACGGGAAGTCAATATATTTCCGAAAGCGATGACCCTCTGCAGCTATCTGCGGCGTCTTCAAACAATGGCGCAGCGTGGAAGATAGTTGATCCGAGCGGCAAGATGGAGTTCTATGACGCGACAGGCCGAATTCAATTAATTCAGTACATTGACGGCAAATACATAGCCTTTACGTACGCCCCGAGCCCGGACCCCAATAGCCCAATCCAACTAGACGCGCCACTGGTCCCGCTTTCTGCTTCAGATGAAACCGGACGCATCTTACAGATCTCAAGCAATGATGGAAAAAACATATCCAACATTGCGATGGGCGGAGCTTCTCTTGTTTCCTACCAATATGCCATCCTGGGTGCAATGAGAGGCTTGGCGGGAAATTCATCGATCTCCACCGCATCTTACGCCGATGGCACCGAACGTCAGTATGTCTACGACGAATCAGGAAGCGCTCCGGGTGGAAATCTGCTAGGCCTAATGACTAGCTTGCTCGACGAAAGTGGCGCGAAATATGCGAGCTGGACATACGACACACATGGATTGACCACCAGTTCTACCGTTGGGGGGCTTTTAACAGAATCCGTAACCCGTGTGGATGATGGGGCCGGGAATATTTCGGCGTCCATAACTGATCCTATCGGATCGGTTTACAACCTTACAGCGAAGGTTATCCTTAATTTTCCGAGACTTGTAACACGCGCGCAGCCCGCAGGTAGTGGTTGCTCAGCTAGCACACAGGACATTGGTTACGACGCCAATGGAAATGATGCCTGGCAGGACGATTTTGTAGGAAACCGAACTTGCTTTGCGAACGATACCACTAGGAACTTGGAAACGGGCCGTGTTGAAGGACTGCCGAGCGGCACTTCATGCGCCGGCCTAGTCTCCCCTGGAACGACTTTGCCCCCTGGCGCTCGGATGATTAGCACTCAATGGCACCCTAGTTGGAATCTAAAGGTAGGCATCGCTCAGCCGGGCAAAATCACCAGTTGGATCTATAACGGCCAGCCCGACCCTTCGAACGGGGGGGCGCTTGCGGCGTGCGCCCCAACATCGGCAACACTCCCTGATGGGAGCCCAATTGTCGTGCTCTGCAAGGAGATCGAGCAAGCAACCGGAGATTCTAACGGTCAGCAGGGATTTGGTGCGTCACCGCTTGTGGGGGCTTCATATACGCGCATCTGGCAGTACACATATGACCAATACGGAAATCTGCTTACCGCGACCGATTCAAATAATAACACCACAACCTACACTTACTATGCGGACACATCCGCAACCCACACAATGGGCGATCTGATGAGCGCTTCCAATGCGCTCGGCCAGGTGACGAATTATCCTCTCTATAACCAAATGGGCCAGGTATTGCAGTCTGTGGATACCAACCAGATCGCCACGAATTATACCTACGATGCGCGACAGAGACTGACCAGCGTAAGCAAGGCCGGATCAACAACGTCATATGCATATTGGCCGACCGGCAAGCTTCAAACGATCGCACTACCAGACGGTTCAAGCTTAAGTTTGGGGTATGACTCGGCGCATCGCCTTACCTCCATTACGGATGGGCTAGGCAATCAGATCAGTTACACCCTTGACAACTCTGGGGTGCGCGATCTTGAGCAAGTGACCGATCCAAACGGTTTGCTTGCGCGCCAGTTGACGAGGGCGGCAGATAGCCTGGGACGTGTTCGCATGGTTGCTGGACAGGAGTGATTCATGAAGCGCCTTTCCTATCTCAACTCGCTTATGGTTGCTGTGAGCATCGCAGGCGGCGCGCAGCGCGCCGAAGCAACTATTCCGACCGGCCCTCCTCCAGCGCCATCGCCAGCTCCATCGCCAGCGCCGGCGCCAATAGTAGGGCTGCCAGCACAGCCGCCCGCTTCCCCGGTTCCGGTGCGGAATATTCAATATGATGCCAATGGAAATATCACTCAGACGACAGTTGCGCCTCTAGTGGTTGGGATGAACTATTTAACGATTAATGCATATGACAGCCTTAATCGAATGTCGAGCGCGCAAGACGCGAATGGTGGCTTCGCGCAATTCAGCTACGACGGCCAGGACCGCCTTACCCAAGCTCTCGACCCGCGGGGCCTGGCAAACGTCTTCAGCGTGGATGGCCTGGGCAATGTGGCCGTAGATTACGGTGCAGACAGCATCCGCACCTTCGCCGCGGTCTATGATTCAGCAGGCAATCTGCTGCAGTCAAAGGTTCCAGGCATCGTCGCCACCACCTATACCTACGATGCGCTCAACCGCGTGACTTCCGCAACCTACGCGGCACGCACCTATAGCCGAACCTTCACCTGGACCTATGACCAGTCGGGCAGTGTCTATG
>Ga0213872_10000610_pt1 | contig 27068 bp, 22 predicted proteins | sample VelepicomBERX_R2_FD_160071 | JGI IMG/M metagenome (GOLD analysis project Ga0213872, IMG submission 160071) | Rhizosphere microbial communities from Vellozia epidendroides in rupestrian grasslands, the National Park of Serra do Cipo, Brazil - RX_R2 | ecosystem: Host-associated > Plants > Roots >...
TGGCCCATCTCCTTGACTGCGACGGCCGGCCTGTCCGACCGTATGTGGCTCGGCACACCTCGGTGCGCAACCCACGATACCGGGGATGGGCCGTCACCGCTGGCGGAGCGCGACCATCATGTCTAATCCGGGGCGGCGCCGAGAATCGCCGCCAGGTCGTGCTGCAGCTTGCCGCGCATCACCGGCAGGCTGCGCAGCACTTCAAAGGCCTGCAACTGCGTGTCGCGCCGCAGGGGCTGCTCGTACTCGCTGCCGTCGGCGCGGCGCAGCGACACCACCTGCGGGTTGTGCGCCTGGCTGCCGCGCTCGATCACCACGCCGATGTCGCCGTTGGCCAGGGCAACAAAGCAGCCCGGCGGATACAGGCCCAGCACGCTCATCAAGGTGGCGCCGACCGCATCGGGCAGGCCCACCGAATTCAGGCAGGCGTCGCGCGCCGCGATGGCCGGCGAGCGGGGATCGCGGCCGGCCCGCCGGCTGAGCTTGGCCGTGTAGATATCCACGCGTCTGAGCAGCCGGGCCATGCGCGGGCCGGAAGGCGGCAGCTCATCGCGCTGGGCGTCCGCCTCGTGGTGGCGGCGCACGATGTCGAGCCACAGCGGATCCTGGACGCCGCCGGCTTGCAACAGCGCCGCCGACTTGCCCGCGTGCTCGCTCACCGCGCGACGCTGCTCGGGCGTCAGCGGGCTGAGCTGCTGCGCCAGAACATCCTGCAGCTCGGTCATGCCGACATTCATCGTCAGGGCCGCGCAGTTCAGCGATTCGATGTCGGCGCGGCTCCACCCGAGCTGCTGCGCGCAAAGTTCGGACACCACGGCGCAAAGCACCGCATGCCGGGCGCTGTAATGGACGACCTCGCTGGCCGCCATCTGGATCAGGATGTACAAGGCCGCGTCGGCATGGCCCGCAGCCAGCTCGCTCAGCCGGCGCGCCGTGGCCTGCAGGTTCGCGACCCAGGCTGCGTCCAATTGGCCGCAAGCGAGCCCGTATCCCAACAGCTCGGTGGTTTGGTCAATCGCCTCATTCCACTGGTGAATAACACCGCGAATGGACGACTCACCGGGTGATGGGAATTGATTTACAGCAATCATCCGGTCTGTATAGCGCTTTTCTATCGCCATATCAATGACGATGGGTATTTAGATTCAATCAGGGCGCAATCCTGCGCTTGAGCGCCTTCGCCATGGCCAGCGGCATCTTGTCTAGCGCATTCATGACATGCGGCAGGGCCTTGAGTTTCAATCCCGAGAATGCATTGGGCACCGCGAGTTCGATCAAATGCGGGCCCGGCTCCTTGGCGGCCCGCGCCAGCGCCTCATTCAACTGCTCGCAGGTATCGACCCGGACCGAGGGCACGCCCATGCCCTTGCCGAGCGCGACGAAGTCGAGCGGCGGAGATGACAGGTCCAGCTGCGACTTGGCCGCATGGCCAGCGCGCTCGGCCCCCACGCGTTCGAGCTCGATGTTGAGAATGGCGTAGGAGCGGTTGTTGAAGATCAGGGTCGTCACATTGAGCCGCTCGCGCGCCATGGTCCACAGCGCCTGGATCGTGTACATGGCCGAGCCGTCGCCGACCAGGGCGAAGACGGGCCGATCGGGACAGGCGATGGCGGCGCCGACCGCCGCCGGCAGGCCCTGGCCGATGGCCCCGCCGGTCAATGTGAGCAGATCGTGCCGGGGCGCGCCGGCCGTGCGGGCAAACAGCGTGACGCCCGAGGTCTGGGCCTCGTCCGAAACGATGGCGCCCTCGGGCAGCGCCGCGGCAATGGCCTTGCAGGCCTTGGCCGCCGTGAGCTTGCCGCACGGCGGCGCCAGCCTGCGGGCCGGCTGAAGCGCCGGCTCGATCTCTTGCGCCCCCAGCTTGCGCACCAGGGCCTCGAGGCTGCCGAGCGCGTCCTGCGTGGCGGACGACAACACATGGACCCTGCAGCCTTCGGGCACCAGATCGCTCTTCTTCCCAGGGTAGGCGAAGAACGATACCGGCGCCTTGGCGTCCACCAGGATCAGATCCTGCAAGCCGGCCAATTGCACCGCGGCCAGTTCGGAAAAATAGGCGATTCTTTCAACGGCAGGCAGTCCTGCGCCGCGCTCCATGCGGGCCGGAAACACCTCCGCGTACAGCGTCGCGCCACTGGCCTGGGCAATGCGCGAGGCCGCCCGCAAGGCCGGTTCGCGCAAGGCCTTGCCGCCGAGCAGGAGGGCCTTGGCGCCCTGTCCCTTCAGTACGGCGGCGATGGCGGCGACCGTGGTTTCGGCGGCCATCTCAGGCGGGCGCTGCGGCCATGCTTGCTGCGACTCCACCCCCTCGCCCCAGGACACGTCGGCAGGCAGGATCAGCGTGGCGACCTCCTTGGACGCATCGCTGGCGGCGGCCACGGCCTCGGCCGCATCCGATGCCAGGGCCTGCGTCGACGCAGAGGTTCGCACCCAGGTCGACACATTGCGCGCGACCGTCTCGATGTCGGACTGCAGCTGGGCGTCGTATTGGACGTGGTAGGTGGCATGGTCGCCGACGATGTTGACCATCGGCGTCCCGGCCTTGCGGGCATTGTGAAGATTGGCCAGCCCGTTGCCCAGGCCGCAGCCCAGGTGCAAGAGCGTGGCAGCCGGCCTGTCGGCCATGCGGGCGTAACCGTCCGCAGCGCCGGTGGCCACGCCTTCAAACAGCGTGAGGATGGCGCGCATGTCCGGCGCCGCATCCAGCGCCGCGACGAAATGCATTTCCGAAGTGCCCGGATTGGTAAAACACGTCGTGACGCCTGCGTCCATCAATGTTCGAATCAATGCCTGCGCGCCGTTCATGGTGTTGCCCTCTCCTCAAACAAAATTGCCGCGACGAATTCAAGGCTCGCATGATGCCGCGACTGGCAAGCCTTGTTCATGCGCACCAACACCAATGGCGCAAGAGGCAATCCGAGGATCCGCTGGCCCAGCGGCGACAATCCGGTTTCGCCATACCGGCTGGAACACGCCCATGAAAACCTACGACATCGAAATACAGCGGCTCAAGGCCATCAAGCACGACCACGGCCTGATCCGGCTCAGCGTCGACGCCTCCCTGCAGCCCCGCCCCTCTCGCGACGGGCAGGACGAATCCACCTGCCTGTACCTGTCCGTCGACGACGCGCGCACCTTGCAGGCGCTGCTGAAGCAGCAGATCACCGAGCTCGACAAGCTGCTGCCGCGCAGCCGGCGCTCCGGACGCTGCTGAGCGGTCCGCTAAGAAGGCCCGGTCAACCTGGAGGTCTGGCGTGCGTTGAAGAAGCGTCCCTCAAGCATTGGAGACCTTCAAATGACCACGCTGACCCTCACCTACCAAGGCCCCGCAGCCCAGGCACGCGCGGCACTGGCCGTTCTGCTGCAGCGTTTCCGCTCGGCCTATTTCGTCGAGCGCAGCAGCACCGAATACGTGGTCACGGCCGATGGCAAGACGGCCCTGGAACTCAAGCGCCTGCCTGAGTGGTCGCACCATCAGCGTACTGCCGGCAGGCCTCGCCAAACGCCTGGAAAATCCTGATGGAATCGGGGTTCTGCGCCGTCTTCCATTCGGGATGCCACTGCACGGCCAAGGTGAATTGCGGATAGCGTTCGCAGACAAAGGCCTCGACCACGCCGTCGGGCGACACGCCCACCGGTTTAACCCCCTCGCCCAGCCGGTTCAAGGCCTGGCCGTGCAGCGAATTGACGGTGATTTCCGGTTTGCCCAGCAACTGGCCCAACAGGCCGTCTTGCGCCAATTGGACCGGATGCGCCGGGCCGTACAGGATATCGGGGCTGGTGTCGTCGCCCTCGGTGTATTTCTCGCGATGGTCCAGCTTGCCCGGCACCTCGTGCACGGCCTGGTGCAGGTCGCCGCCCAGCACGATGTTGATTTCCTGGAAGCCGCGGCAGACGCCCAGCACGGGGATGCCGCGCTCCAGGGCGCGCTGGATCAGATAGAAATCGGCAATGTCGCGGCCCTTGTCCTGCGGCAGGTCCGGCGTGAGCCAGGCCTGGCCATAGAGGCTGGGATCGATGTTGGTGGAGGCCCCGGAGACATACAGGCCATCGGCCATGTCCAGGTATTGATCGAGGTCTTCGGTCCCGTAAGCGGTAGGACAGACCAGGGGGATGCATTGGGAGAACTCGATGATCGAGTCCATGTACTTCTTGGCGAGCAGCTGGTATTCGATGTTGGAATACGTTCTGGCTCCGCTGGTCATCAAAACGACTGGCTTCTTGCGATTCTCGCGACTTGCTGATTCACTGCGCATCAAATGCCCTTTCTCCGCGCCACAGACCGTTCCAGGAATACTCGACCGGAACACCTGCCTCGAAGTTACTTGATAAGGCTGGCTGCACAAAGAGCCAATTGAGCGAACGAGGACGGAGCCACCGGCGCCGCCCGCCCCTCAAGAAACGACCGCGTCAGGCGCCTCAGGCCTTGGGAGGCATGCAGAACACGTTGAGCTTGTTGCCGTCGAGATCGCGGAAGTAGCCGCAATAAAAGCTGTCGCCGCGCGGACCGGCTGGGCCTTCGTCCGTGGCGCCCAGGGCCAGCGCCTTCTGGTAGATGCGGTCCACCTGCTCGGGCTTTTCCACGGCCAGCGCCACCATCGTGCCGTTGCCATGGGTGGCGGCCTTGCCGTCGTAGGGTTTCATCAGGCACAGGCTGGGCTTTTCCGTGCTGACGCCCCACAGAATGCCGCGATCCATGTCCCACAGGCGCTTGGCGCCGAGTTCGGCCAGCAGCGCATCGTAAAAGCCCGCCGCGCGCTGCAGGTCGTTGGTACCCAAGGTCACGTATCCGATCATGGCCGTCTCCTGTCTGGTTGAGGTGGGGGCAGTGTAGTGCGCAGAGGTTCTGCCACAAATTGCTCAGGTGAGGCCGCGGTCAATCAGCCGCCGCAGACTCGTTCTCCGCGTGCCGGTCAGGCTCCATGGTGCGGAGGATTTCGTTCAGGACTGAAGTGGCGTAATTGCCGGCGGGCAAGGAGAACGTGAGCACCAGTTGATGGGCTTGCGGCCATTCCCATGACATGTCCGCGGGGCTCGCCACCAGGGCGCGGCGCTCCTGATCGAGGCCGGCGTGTTCCATGCCGTCGCACAAGGCGGCGTGACGCTCCGCCACTCCCATTTCCAGGACCTGCGCTTGACCGGTAGCGCTCACGCGGCCCCGTCCCCAGAGCGGTCCGGTAGGACGGCCCGCCTCGTCCATCACGTCACCGGGCAGGGTCTTGCCCCAGAGTCCCTGTTGAATCCGCAGCGCCAGCACTTCATTGAAGACAAAGGAGCGCACCGCCGACAGGTAGATGCCCTTCTTCTTCGGGTTGCGTACGCGGATTTCGCGCGCCAGCATGGCCCGTCCCTGCTCGACATTGCCGCCCTCAAAGCCGAAACGCTGAGCGCCGAAGTAGTTGGGCACGCCATGAGACTGAACGGCCTCAAGATTGGCCTCGATGCCGCCGCGGTCGCCGGTGACATCGCGCAGCACGATGCGGAATCGGTTGCCCTGCAAATCGCCGGGGCGCAGCTTTTTCACGTGGCGGCTCTGGCTCAGTACCTTGAATTCCGGATGCTGAAGCTGGGTCAGGTCGGGCGTCTCGCCCTTCGGCAGATAGATGCTGAACCACTGACGGGTGATGGCGTAGCGGTCCTTGAGGCCGGCATAGCCCACGTCCCATTCCTGCACGCCAGCGGCCTCGGCCAGCTGCTGGGCGACGAAGGCGGTATTGGCGCCGTTCTTCTCGACGTCCAGCCAGATGTGTTCGCCCTGACCGGAGGGCAGCTGCAGCGGCAGTTCGGTCACGATGAAATCCTCGTTGAGAAGTTTCAGAGTGGCGCTGGCGCCGCTGGCCGGATAAGCGTTGGGCCATTGCGGCAAGGTCGTGTATTGAGCGTCGGTCATGTGGGGTCTAACGGCACCAGTTATAGATAGGGACAGGCTGTCTGGCCGACCAGGGATTGGTCCAGACAGCGATTTTCTCCCTTCCCGCATACCTTGAAGAGCGTCAACAGAGGCGACTTCAATGGGACACCTTTGAGAGAGCTCCCGGATGAAGCACCGTGTTTACTGGGCAGTTAAACCACAGCAGCGCTGAAGGACTCGGGCCGCCGCGCAAGCAAATGGGACAGCCGTTGAAGACCCGCCTGCAGCGCATCCGCAATCTGCAAAAACCGCGGCCCGCCATGCACGGCCAATCGCAGCAACCAGATTGGCAAATTTCCGTCTTGCATGGCTGTCAACTGGGACAATTTGTCTCAATGCAGGGGAATTGCTTTTAAGTAGTATGGATCAGGCCGTGGAGAAGCACCATCCTTGCATGGCATTCGCTGACCAGATGGTGTCAAGTCATAGCCTGGAAATACTCAAAATATGGATTGGATCCCTGTAGTCTTCGTGACGTTCAAGGTTCTCGTGCTCGGCACGGGCATGTTCTTCGCCATCAAGTGGCATTACGATCAGGAGAAGAAGGAGGAGAACGAGGCGCGCGCGGTGCTACGCGCGAGCGGCAAGGTGGCCGCAGTCTTCGTGCTATCGCTCCTTGGCCTGGGGTTCGTCACCTTCATCCTTGCGAGGACGCTCGGTTTGGACTTGAGCTTCCCTTGACGGCAAAGAACAGTCGATCGACATCCGGTGATGCGGCGGCAATTCCCCAATGCGGCTATTGGGGTTTCAAGGCCACTCTGACCCACACCCCACTCACATCGCCGGACTATTTGCTGCTTGTTACCGGCTGCGGCAGTGCCAAGAATCGGTACACAATCCCAGCCGAATGAAAACGATAAAACCCAGCCCTGCAAACGTCGCCGCCGATACTGCAGTTGCCCATGCCCAGCCGCCCAGAAAACGCGGCCGCCCCGTGCAGCCTGCCGACCAGAGCCTGCGCCAGGCCCTGATCGAGCGCGCCGCCGAGTTGTTCAGGCATCAAGGCTACGGCCAGACCAGCGTGCGCGACATCGCGGCGGCGGCTGGTGTACAAGCGGGGAGCTGGTTCTATCACTTCAAGACCAAGCAGGAGATCCTGCACGCGGTGATCAAGCACGGCATGACGCAGGCGCTGGCCGAGATCGAGTCGCTGGACCTTGCCGCCCTGCCCCCGCGCGAGGCGCTGTGGCAGCTGGTGCGCGTGCACCTGAACACCCTGCTGGCGCCGCACCACGATTTCGTGCCCGTGATGCTCTACGAATGGCATGTGCTGAGCGAAGACGAGCGCGCCAGCATCATCGGCCTGAAGGACCGCTACGAAGCCATCTGGGATGGCGTGCTCGAACGCCTGCAGGTCAGCGGCGAATGGGCCGCCCCGACGCGGCTGGACCGCCTGTTCCTGTTCGGCATGCTGAACTGGACCGTGCAGTGGTACCGGCCCGATGCCGGTGTCGGGCTGGATGAGCTGGCGGACCAGGCGCTGCAGTTCCTGCTGCGCAGCGAGCGGTAAAGCTCGGTTAGGCCCGGTCAGGCCGCCAACTCCAACTCCAACAGCAATTTCCCAGGCGCCACCTGGGTCCCCGGCTGTACACAGACCTCGCGCACCACGCCGCTGCCCGTGGCCTGGATGGCATGCTCGATCTTCATGGCCTCGACAACCGCCACGGTCTGGCCGGCCCGGACTGCATCGCCCGCGCGGACCTCGACGGCGATCACGCGGCCGTTGAAGGGCGCCGTGATGCGCCCCCCCGCCCTGCCGTCGGATGCGCCGGATTGGCCCGATGCAGGCGGCATGCAGGCCTCGTGTTCCTGCCCGTCCAACACGAAATGGCAACCTGTCGCATGCGGCGCCACGACAACGCGGCAGACCTCCGCCCCCACCAGCAGCTCCAGTTGGTCGTCGGCTAGGCGCGTCACACGGTACAGGCGCTCGTCCAGGGCGCTGTCTTCGTCGGCACGCAACAGAAACTGACCCGGCCCATGCGCGCGCAGCGGCATGCGGCAGGCCTGCCCGTCCAGCACAAAGCGGCCCGGCTGCCACAAGCCCAGGCTGTTGGACCAGCCCGTCAGCTCCTCCGGATAGCGGGCTGGCGCCGATGCGCCCTGCCGCCACGCCAGCACCAAGGCGCCGACCGCGCGCATGCGCGGCGTCAGGGACGGCGCCGTGCGGCCGGCGGCCGGCATGCGCTGCTCGATGAAGGCCGTCGTCGCGCGGCCGACGGCAAAGTCCTCATCGGCAATGCAGCGCGCCAGGAAGGCGCGGTTGCTGGGAATGCCCAGCAGCACGCAGTCATCGAGCGCCGTGGCCAGCCGGCGCAGCGCCTGCTCGCGGTCGGCGCCATGCGCGACGATCTTGGCCAGCATGGAGTCGTAGTCAGGCACCACCACCAGCCCGCTGGCCAGCGCATGGTCGCAGCGCACGCGATCGGGTGCGTGCCACAGCGCCACACGGCCGCTTTGCGGCATGAAGTCCTGGGCCGGGTCTTCAGCGCACAGACGCACCTCGATGGCATGGCCGCCGCTGGCGAGCCGCGCATCGATCTCGGCTTGGCTCAGGGGCAAGGGCTGGCCCGAGGCCACCGCCAGCTGCCATTCGACCAGGTCGATCCGCGCCAGGCTTTCCGTCACCGCGTGCTCGACCTGCAGCCGCGTGTTCATTTCCATGAAGTAGAACCGGCCCTCGCTGTCGAGCAGGAACTCCAGGGTGCCGGCGCCTCGGTACTGGATGGCCCGCGCCGCCTCTACCGCCGTGCGGCCCATGCGCTCGCGCAAGTCGGCATCCACGGCCGGAGATGGCGACTCCTCGATCAACTTCTGATGGCGGCGCTGCACCGAGCAGTCGCGCTCGCCCAGGTGCACGACCTGGCCGAACGCGTCGGCAAAGACCTGGATCTCGATATGGCGCGGCCCAACGATGGCCTTCTCCACGATCAAATCGCTATTGCCGAATGCGCCTTGCGCCTCCGAACGAGCGCTGCGCAAGGCAGCAGCCAAGTCCTCCGCTCGCGTCACCATCCGCATGCCGCGTCCGCCGCCGCCGGCCACGGCCTTGATCATGACGGGAAAGCCGATGCGTCCGGCCTCCAGCGTCAGGCGCTCGTCCGAGGCGTCCTCGCCCTGGTAGCCCGGCACGCAAGGCACTTGCGCATCCTCCATCAGACGCTTGGCGCCGGCCTTGTGGCCCATGGCGCGTATGGCCGCGGCCGAAGGGCCGACAAAGACCAGCCCTGCGTCCTCGCAGGCCTGGGCGAAGTCGGCGTTCTCGGCCAGGAAGCCATAGCCGGGGTGCACGGCGTCGGCGCCCGAGCGCCGGGCCGCGTCGAGGATCGCAGCGATGTTCAGATAGGACGCAGCCGGCGCCGCCGCGCCGATGGGCAGGGCCAGATCGGCGGCGCGGCAATGCGGCGCATCGCGGTCGGCCTCGGAGTAGACGGCCACGCAGCGGTAGTCGAGCCGGCGCGCCGTGCGCATGACGCGCAGCGCAATCTCGCCGCGGTTGGCGACAAGCAGGGTCTTGAAGGGGCGGACGGTCATGGCGGCGCGGGCTTGTTCAGGCCGCCTTGCCCGGCAGCACGTTCATGCACTTGCAGATGATGGACAGCATCACCTCGTCGGCGCCGCCGCCGATCGAGCCGAGCCGGCCGTCGCGGTAATAACGCGACACCGGGTTGTCCCAGGTGAAGCCCATGCCGCCCCAGAACTGCAGGCAGCCATCCGACACCGTGCGCGCCAGCCGGCCAGCCTTGAGCTTGGCCATGGACGCAAGCTCGGTGACGTCCTCGCCGGCCACGTAGAGGTCGCAGGCGCGGTAGACCAGGGCCCGCAGGGCCTCGACATCGGTCTTCAGCTCGGCCAGCTTGAAATGCACCCATTGCTGGTCGAGCACGGTCGCGCCGAAGAGCTTGCGCTCGCGGGCATAGGCAACGGTGGCATCGATGCAGTTGATCAAGGTCTGCACGGTGCTCGCCGCAGCCCACATGCGCTCTTCCTGGAATTGCAGCATCTGGTAGACGAAGCCCTTGCCTTCGGCGCCCACGCGGTAGTGCTGAGGCACACGCACGTCGTCGAAATGGATCAGGCCCGTATCGCTGGCGTGCATGCCCAGCTTCTTGATCTTCTGCCCGACCGATATGCCCTTGGTGTCCATGGGCACGATGATCAGGGACTTGTTGCGGTGCATGCCGCCCTCGCTCGCGTCCGAGGTGTTGGCCAGCAGGCACATCCAGTCGGCCTGCAGGCTGTTGGTGATCCACATCTTGCTGCCGTTGATGACGTAGTCGCCGCCGTCCTTGCGCGCCGTGGTCGCGATGGCGGCCACGTCCGAGCCGGCGCCGGGTTCGGACACGCCGATGCAGGCCACCGCCTCGCCGCGGATGGCCGGCACCAGGAATTGCGCCCGCAGCTCGTCCGAGCCGAAACGGGCCAGCGCCGGCGTGGCCATGTCGGTCTGCACGCCGATGGCCAGCGGCACGCCACCGCAATCGATGTGGCCGAGCGTCTCGGCCATCGCCACCGCATACGAATAGTCCAGCCCCAGGCCGCCGTACTCGGCCGGCTTGGACACGCCCAGGAGGCCCAGGGCGCCCATCTTGCGGAACACCTCCTTGGCCGGGAACATCTGCGCGTCCTCCCAGGCCTGGATGTGGGGCGTGATCTCGGTGTCGATGAAGCGCTTGAGCGTGCGTTGCAGCGCCAGGTGTTCGTGGGTGAATTGCATGTGGGTTCCTCAGGACTTGAACGTTCAGGGGCGGGCAACGCCGAATTGCACCGGACGCAGCGCGCGTTGCCGCGCTTCCTCGCAGGTGGCGAGCACCGTGGCGAGCACGGCGCGGGTGTCGCGCGGGTCGATCACGCCGTCGTCGAGCAGGCGGCCGGACAGGTAGAAGGCATCCATCTGCCGCTCGAAGGTGGCGACGACGCGCTGGCGCATCGCCTCGATGGCGGCTTCGTCCACCGGCAGGCCCTTGCGCCGCATGCTGCCCTCCATGACGATGGCCATGGTGCCGGCGGCCTGCTCGGGGCCCATCACGGCGGTGCGCGCGTTCGGCCAGCTGAAGCAGAAATCGGGAAAGAAGCCGCGCCCCGACATGCCGTAGTTGCCGGCGCCGAACGAGGCCCCGCAATGCACGGTGATGCGCGGCACGCTGGCGTTGGAGAGCGCCTGGATCATCTTGGCGCCATGCTTGATCATGCCGGCCTCTTCCGAGGCCCGTCCGACGATGAAGCCGGTCGTGTTCTGCAGGAACAAAAGCGCCGTGCCCGACTGGCAGCAGGCCTGGATGAAATGGACCACCTTGGCCGCGCCGGCCGGGTCGAGCGGCCCGTTGTTGCTGATGATGCCCAAGCGCTGGCCGCAGATGGCGGCGTGGCCGGCCAGCGTCGCGGGGCCATAGTCGGGCTTGAACTCCAGCCAGGTGGAGCCGTCGACGAGGCGGGCGACGATCTCGCGCATGTCCAGCGGTTTCCGGTGGTCGGCGCTGGCGATGCCGAGCAGCTCCTGGGCATCGAAGGCGGGCGGCTCGTAGCTACCTGAGCGCGCCGGCAGGTCGCGGTTCCAATCCAGGCTGGCGAGCAGCTCGCGCGTGATGTGCAGCGCATGCGCATCGTCGTCGGCCAGGTACTCGGCCAGGCCGGAGATGGACGCGTGCATCTGCGCGCCGCCGAGCTCCTCCTCGGTTGCGATCTCGCCGGTGGCGGCCTTGAGCAGCGGCGGGCCGGCCAGGAAGGCGCGGGCCTGCTCGCGCACCATCACGACAAAGTCCGACAGGCCCGGCATGTAGGCCCCGCCTGCGGTGCTGGCGCCGTGCACCACGCTGATCACCGGCAGGCCGGCCGCCGACAGCCTGGCCAGCCAGTAGAAGCCGCTGCCGCCATGGATGAAGGTCTCGACCTGGTAGCTCAGCAGGTTGGCGCCCGCGCATTCAACGAGATGAATGAAAGGCAGCTTCTGGTCCAGCGCGATGCGCTGGGCGCGCTGGAACTTCTCGATGCCCATGGGCTGCACGGCGCCGGCGTCGATGCCTGCATCGTCCACCACCACCATCGCGCGCACACCGCTGACAAAGCCTATGCCGGCCAGCAAGCCGCCGCCAGGGATGGTCGACGCCGCATCCGGCTTGTCCATGCAGAAGCCGGCCAGCGTGGACAGCTCCAGGAACGGCGCGCCGGGGTCCAGCAAGTGGGTGAGGCGGTCGCGCGGCAGCAGCTGCCCGCGCTTCTCGAACAAGGCGCGCGAGGCGTTGGACTTGTCGCGGGTGCGCTGCTCCAGGGCGCGCAGCTCGGCAATGCGGGCCAGCAACGCGGCGCGGTTCTGCGCAAAGGCCTCGCCCTGCGTGGCGATGCGGGTGTCCAGGCGCGGCATCAATCGTCTCCCTTGGACGACAGCACCTTGGGCTCAGCGGCCAGGTGGAAGCCGTCGAAAGCCGGCACCGGATTGAGCACCGGCGGCATTGGCATGCCGACGCGGCCGTTGGGCCGCCCGCCGTCGATGCGCAGGGTCGTGCCGGTGATGAAGGACGCCGCCGGGCTGAGCAGGAAGACGATGGCTGCCGCCACCTCGGCCTCGTTGCCGAAGCGCTGCAACGGCACCGCCTTGGGCATGCCGCGGATCACGGGCCGCATCTCGGGCGGGTAGCTGTCCATGCCCGACGAGGCGATGTAACCCGGCGCCACCGCGTTGACGCGCACGCCGTAAGTGGCCCATTCCAGCGCGGCCGTTTCGGTGAAGCTGACCATGCCGGCCCGCGCTGCGCCCGAGTGGCCCATGCTGGGCATGCTGCCCCACATGTCGGCAACGATGTTGACGATGGCCCCGCCCTGCTTCTGCATGGATTGGTTCAGGCATTCGCGCGCCATCAGGAAGCCGCCGGTCAGGTTGGTCTGCACCACGGCCTCCCAACCCTTGAGCGAGATGTCTTTCAAAGGGCTAGGGAACTGCCCGCCCGCGTTGTTGACCAGGCCGTGAATACGGCCATGCACGACCACGATGCGCCCGATCAGCGCCGCCACCTCGGCCTCGACGCGGATGTTGCAGACCTCGCAGCTGGCCGATCCGCCCGCGGCGGCGATCTCAGCCTGCACGGCCGCGAGCTTGGCGGACTGGCGCCCGACCAGCACCACGTGGGCGCCCAAGACGGCCAGCTCATGCGCGACGCAGCGGCCTATGCCGCTGCCGCCGCCGGTGACCACCTGGATCTGGCCTTGCAGCAGGCCGGGCCTGAAAACGGATTTGTACATAGGCTCAAGGTCTCATTGGTTGTCTGGAACACGGATCGGCATGGCCAGCAGCACCTGCGCCATGCCCTTGCCCAGAGCGTCGTGCCGCAGCGAGGCCATGCCGCCGCCGCCCAGGGCGCGCTCGCAGACGAAGTTGAGGGCGTTCAGGCCCGGCAGCTCGTAGCGCGTCACCGGCCCCTGCACCAGGTGGGCCAGGTAGGCCGCCACGGCCTCGGCCGTGAGCTGCTCGCGCAGCAGGGGCAGGTCGGTCTCGCGCCGCGCGATCACGCCGATGTTGGAGCTGTCGCCCTTGTCGCCGCTGCGCGCATAGGCCAGTTCGATCAACGGCACCGTGCGCTCGCCCAATGGCAAGGACGGCACAGGCCTGACCGCCAGGTCCCTTGCTTGCGGCATTTCCGCAGCAGCGCCGAATTCGGGAATGGCCACGTCCACCGGCTCGCCCTCGTCGATGCGGACGCACGGCTTCAGCCTGGCCTTGGGCAGCATGAACGCCTGTTGCTTGATCGCCGGCGTGACGCCGGGCCGTCCCGCCAAGCCTGTCGTGCCCGGCGCCCAGGAGGTGCCGGCCGGCGCGATTTCCCGGGCGAAGATCTCGAGCGCGCGCCGGTCGGCGTGCCGCACCGCCAGCATCAACACGGCCTCGAATGCGGGGGCCCGCCCAATGTGCGAACCGAACGACTCGGCACGGCCCAGCAGCTCGATGTGCGTGGCGCTGAAGTCGCCCAGGCCCAACGAAACCAGGCGTTCGCGCACGCGCGTCAGGATCGCTTCGGCGGTGCGCCTGACCTTGGCTTCGGCCTCGAAGCCGACGATGGTCAGCTGCGCCGTGCAGCGGAAACCATCGACATAAGTGGCACTGACCTTGTAGCCATCACCGGGCGCCCTGCCCCGCGCGCCCTGCACCAGCACGCGCTCCGGGCCATCCTGCGTCATGCGGACCTGGGCAAAGTCGCAGGTCACGTCGGGCAGCAAATAGGCCCTCGGGTCGCCGATTTCATACAGCAGTTGCTCGCCCACGGTGGCCGGCGTGACGAGGCCGCCCGTGCCCGCGGGCTTGGTGATGACAACGCGCCCGTCCGCGTGGCATTCGGCAATCGGATAGCCGCTGTGGGCCCAGTCGGGCACGGACTGCCAGTCGGTATGCAGGCCGCCGACGCCCTGGCAGCCGCATTCGAGCAGGTGCCCGGCCAGGCTGCCGGCGGCCAGCAGGTCGAAATCAAACGCGCCCCAGCCGAACTCATGCATCAGCGCACCGAGGGTGACGGCGCTGTCGACGCAGCGGCCGGTGATCACGACATCCGCTCCAGCGTCCAACGCCTGCTTGATGGGCAAGGCGCCGAGGTAGGCGTTGGCGCTGACCAGCTTGACCGGCAGCGCCAGCCCATCCGCGCGCAGGTCCGGCAACAGCGGCATCACGTCGTCGCCTTCGACCACGGCGATGCGCACGCTCACGCCCAGTTCGTCGGCAAGAGCCCGCACGGCATGGGCGCAGCCCCGCGGGTTCATGCCGCCGGCATTGCTGATGATGCGCACGCCCTGCGACAGCGCGTCCTTCAGCGTGGCGCGCATGGCGTCGATGAAGTCGGCGGCATAGCCGGCCTCGGGGTTCTTCATCCGCGCCGAGGCCAGCAGCGACATGGTCAGCTCGGCCAGGTAGTCGAACACCAGGTAGTCGATGCGGCGCGAAGCCACCAGCTGCATGGGACCCAGCACGCTGTCGCCCCAGAAGCCCGAGGCGCCGCCGATGGCGATCATGTTCTTGCTCATTTCAGCCATCCCATTCGTAGCACCCGCGACCCATGAAACGGAGGTATTCCGGGCCGAACGCCGGGCCGCCCCAGGGGGACCGGCCAGGCTCGCCCGCGTGCAGCGTGGCGGGATTGGACGAGGGGCTGTTTCACCTAAGCCCCCGTCCATTGCGGCGCACGTTTCTCGCGGAAAGCCTGCAGGCCCTCCTGGGCGTCTTCCGTCATGGCGAACAGGCCGATCTGGCTTTCCGTCATGGCGATGGCCTGCTCGAACGCCATGGCCCGGGTCTGCTTGAGCGTGTAGAGCCCGCGCCGGATCGCCGAGGGCGAGTTCGCCAGCAGCGGCGCCAGCATCTCGGCCACGGCCGCGTCGAGACGGTCGGCCGGCACGACGCGGTTGAGCAAGCCGCAGGCCAGAGCGACGGCGCTGTCAAAGGGTTCGCCGCTCAGGCACCACTGGGTCAGCACGCGGGGTCCGACCAGGGGCTGCAGCACGGCCAACACCTGGGCCGGAAACAGGCCCACCTTCACCTCCGGCAGACCGAAGCGCGCGCCGTCCACCGCCACGGCGAGGTCGCACATGGCCAGCAGGCCCATGCCGCCGGCCATGCAGGCGCCGTTGACGCGTGCAATCAAGGGCAGCGTGCAGCGCCGGGCCTGCCGCAGCAAGTCGGCAAAGCCTTGGTAGGGCTGGGAGTGGTCCAGCTTGAAACTGCCGCCTGACTGCAGGTCCGCGCCTGCACAGAAGGCCTGCTCGCCCGCGCCGGTCAGCACGATGGCGCGCAGCTCCGGCTGCCGCTCGGCCTCGGCCAGGGCCCGGGTCAGGGCCGCGACCAGCGCCGCATGGAGGGCGTTGCGCCGCTGCTCGCGCTGCAGGGTCAGCCACAGCACGGCGCCGCGCCGCTCCACCCACAGTTCATTGTCTTCACTCATGCATGCCTCATCCAAGGATCCCAAGGACCGCAACAGACATATTAAATCATACGCTTGAATAATTTGAATTATCCCCAAGCCTGCGGACCGCGCGCCTTGCCCGCGCCCCCAAATCGGCGCACGCTACGCCCCAATCCAAACCGCCTGCAGGCGGTGTTTCCCGACCTCATCACCGACATCAAGCGGATGCAGACCGACGCCCTCAAAGGGGCGCCGGCCGGCTGGTCGCGCGCCACATGGGCGGCTTGGCAAGGCGCCTGCCGCCAGGGCGCGCATGTTTGGTCCGACATGGAGAATTGACGATGACGACGAACCTTGGAATGCGCATGCTGCGCGGAATCAGATGGTTGGCATTGCTGCCGCTGCTGGTCATGGGTGGCCTGTGCCATGCAGACGACAAGCCCTACACGGAGGGGACCGTCTGGTCGGTGACCCTGATCAAGGTCAAGCCGGGCATGCTGGATGTCTACCTGCGCGATGTGCTGCCCATGCGCAAGAAGATCGACGAGGCGGCCCGCTCTGCCGGCCTGCTGCTGTCCAGCCATATTCTTTCGGGTTCGGCCAGCAACAAGGACGACTGGGATCTCATCCTGATGGACGAATACAAGAATTTCGCCGCGCTCGACGGCCTGAGCGCCAAATACGACGCCATCATGAACAAGGTGGTCGGCAATGAAAGCCAGCGCCTGCAGACCATGATCAAGCGCACCGAGGTGCGCGACATCGTCGGCGACAAACTGATGCAGGAACTGGTGGCCAAATAGGCCCTGGAGGCAAGCGCCCCAGCCCACGAGCCGGCACGCCCTGCCGGCTTTTTCTTTCAAGCCGTGCGGCACCCCACGCTGGCTTGGGTATCCCCCCAAACCCGAATCGGGTTTTTACCAGCCGCATTTGAGGTATTGAAACTGGTCCAATCGATTCCCTAGACTTCACATCTCGCTTGAAGCCATTTCGACGTTGTTTCCCTCCGATAAATCGAAAATGAAGTTTTCTGTCGACAGTTCATTCAGCAACAAGAATTTGCTGATCACCGGGACCACAGGCTTCGTGGGCAAGGCCTTGCTGGAAAAGCTGCTGCGCGATGTCCCCAGCGTGCAGCGGATTTTCGTGCTGGTGCGGCCAGGCAAAGGCGAGCAGACCGCGCAGCAGCGGTTCGAAACGGAGATCCTCAGTTCCAGCGTCTTCAACGAGCTGCGGCGCCTCGATCCGCAAGGGCTGGCGCAGTTGGTTTCCAACAAGCTGCGCGTGGTCTCCGGCGAAGTCACCCTGCCCGACTTCGGCCTTGGCGCCGACGAGTTCGAGCGCCTGGCCCGCAATGTCGATGCCGTCATCAATGTCGCGGCCAGCGTCGAGTTCCGCGGCGAACTGGACAAGTCGCTGGACATCAATACGCTGTGCCTGCGCCATATCGGCAAGCTGGTGGAAATGGCCGGCCATGTTCCGCTCGTGCATGTCTCGACCTGCTACGTCAATGGATTCCATCCCGGCACCATCGAGGAAGACCTGCAGGCGCCCGCCCGCATGCCGCTGCAAGCCAATGCCGAAGGGCACTTCGACGTCGATCGCCTCGTCGACGATCTGCAGCAGAAGGTCGCCGAGCTGAAGAACGGCGGGCACGCGCCCCAGGTCCTGACGCGGGCCCTGATCGACCTGGGCATACAGGAAGCGCAAAAGGCCGGCTGGAACGACACCTACACCTACACCAAGTGGCTGGGCGAGCAAGTCGCCTGCGCCGCCACGCGACACGGCAGCCTGGCGATCGTGCGCCCGTCCATCATCGAGAGCGCCATCACCGATCCGGTGCCCGGCTGGATCGAAGGCATGAAGGTGGGCGATGCCATCATCATGGCCTACGCCAAGGGCAAGACCAAGATATTTCCCGCCAAGACGCGCGCCACCATCGACATCGTGCCGGTCGACCTGGTGGTCAACGGCATCATCCTGGCCGGCGCCGAGGCGCTCGCCCATCCAGGCCAGCGCCGCATCTACCAGGTGTCGAGCAGCACGCGCAATCCGATCCGCCTTGGCGACTACATCCAGCTGTGCCAAAGCGAAATGCACGGCAACAGCGCGGCGTATCCGGGCCTGATCCAGCGCCCGCTGAAGAGCCCGTTCCGCACCGTGTCGCGCCGCGTCTTCCTGACCTATCTGGCGGCGGCCCACGGCATGATGAAATTGGCGCAGCTCGGCTCCAGGCTGCTGGGCCGGAATGATTTCGAGGCGCAATGCAAGGCCTTGGATACCACGCGGGAACTGGCCACGATGTTCTCGTTCTACACCTCGCCGAATTACGTCTTCTGCAATCGCAAGCTGATGCATCTCGCCACCCGCGTGACCGAGGCCGAGCGCCTGCGCTTCGCAGTGGACCCGCGCTGCATCGACTGGACCCACTACGTCAAGCGGGTTCACCTGCCCGGCCTGGAGCAGTTCGCCGTGAGACCGCTCAAGAATGCCTGATTCCACCAAGGGGCGCGCGTGGGCGCCCGTCAAGACGCTGTCATGACTTCGGCATCAAATGAGCGGCTCACACCGAGGTCCGCAATGGATGCTGAAGCGCCTGCCTTGTTCACCCGGCCCTATGGCATACACGAAAGTATCCAGCGCAAGCGCGTCAAGCAACTGATCAGCGTCCTGCTGCTGGGCCTGCTGCTGACGACGGCGCTCTCGGCCCTGCACCAGGACTGGACCACCTGCATCGCGCTGGGCCTGGGCACCTTCAGCGTGGCTTGCGCAGCGGCACTGAATGCGGCCGGAAAAAGCCAGGCCGCGGGCCCCATCGCGCTGTGGACGCTCGCCGTGCTGGCGCTGTTCGAGATGTGGCTCAACCAGGGTCTGTACTCGCCGGCCTGCCTGGTCTTTCCGGTGGTCCTGGTGATGGCCAACATGATGATGGGCCTGCGCCAGTCCTTGGTCCTGCTCGGGTTCATCAACCTCGGGCTCGTCGCCATCGGCACGGCGGGGGCCTTGGGATGGCGCATCTTCGACGTTCCGCCGACCAGCTTCTTTCACCTGGGCTACGTCGTCATCATCATCTGCGCCTTCTCGTTCATGGCCTTCGTCCTGGCCGGCGACCTGCGCCTGGCCATGGCGCATTTGCGCGAAGAGGTCTCGCACGTGACCGACAGCCAGGCCCGGCTGCAATACCTGGCGTACCACGATGAATTGACGGCCCTGCCGAATCGCCGCCTCGGCAAGATCCTGGTCAACAAGGCCATTTCGGCCGCGCATCGGCGCGCCGCCCCGCTGGCGCTCGCGTTCATCGACCTGGACAATTTCAAGAAGATCAACGACAGCCTGGGGCACACGGCCGGCGATGAGTTGTTGAACGAAATCGCCAAGCGCCTGACGCAGTCGGTGCGCGAATCCGACGCGGTCTTCCGGCTGGGCGGCGACGAATTCCTGGTGCTGCTGCCTGAGCTGACGTCCGCGGACGATGCGTCGCCCCTGATCGGCCGCATGCTCAACGAAATCACCCGGCCCATGAGCCTGCGCGGCGTCGAGGTGACCATCTCGGGGTCCTGCGGCGTCGCGATGTATCCCAGCGACGGCGCCGATTTCGAGATGCTTTGCAAGCACGCCGACTTCGCCGCGCAGCATGCCAAGGAAACCGGCCGCAACGCATTCCGCTATTTCAGCAACGACATGAACGTCAACATGCTGGAAGACCTGAATCTGCATTCGGCCATGCGCTCCGGCCTGGAACGCGGCGAATTTTTCCTGCAATACCAGCCCATCGTGGATTTGAAGACGCAGGCCATCATCGGCGCCGAGTGCCTGCTGCGCTGGAAGCACCCTGGCATGGGCATGATCTCGCCCGCGCGCTTCATTCCCCTGGCCGAACGCTCGGGCCTCATCATCGAGCTGGGCGAATGGGTGCTGGAACAAGCCGTGGCGCAGCTGCATGCATGGCGCGGCACGGCGCTCGCGCACATCGAGCTGTCGGTCAATGTATCGACCGTGCAGTTCAAGCGCGCCACGCTCGATGCCGTGGTTGGCAGGGTTTTGGCGCGCCATGACATCGCGCCCCACCTGCTCAAACTGGAAGTTACCGAATCCGCCCTGATCCACGACGCCGAGAAATTCGTCGCCATGTGCCAGGCCTTGCGCGACCTGGGCGTCCGATTGGCCATCGACGACTTCGGCACCGGCTATTCCAACCTCGCCTACCTGCAGCGCTTCGAGGTCGACGACGTCAAGATCGACCAGCTGTTCATCCGCCGGCTGATGCACTTCTCGCAGGACCGGGCCATTGTCCAGGCCATCATTCAAATGGCGCATGCCCTGAACGTGCAGACAACGGCCGAGGGCATCGAGGACAGCCTGACGCATGAAAACCTGACCGCCATGGGCTGCGACAAGGGCCAAGGCTACTGGTTTGCGCGCCCGCAGGAACTGAAGGACTTCGAAGCACTGGCCACCGCTCAGGCAACGCGATAAACGCCGCCCCAAGCGCGTTCCCAAGCGCCTTCGTGAATTTCTGCCCGGGCCGGGACGATTGGTTTTCCCGCAAACCAGTTGCCCACGCTGACGTATTGGCCTATCGTAAGCACCCAAGACGCTCGGGGCCGAACCGGTCCCAATCAATCAGGGAGTAAGCGGTGGTCAAGGCCCCTCAAGGCTCAGACAGCGTTGAGGCTCGCATGCTGCATTCACATGTGCTGCATGTGGCCTGGCCCGTGCTCATCCCCCTGACGGCGTTTGCGCTTCAATCGCTGTCGTGGCCGCAGCTGCAGCCCCACGCCTGGCTGCTCTTTTATCCGGCCATCTTTGCAGTGGCCCTGCTTTCCAGCCCCGTCGGCGGCATTTTCTCCACGCTGTTTTCCATGCTGCTGGTGTGGCAGTTTTTCATGCTGCCGCATCCGGCCCTGGTGCTGCCGCGGACTGCAGACCTGTTTTCAAGCCTGCTGTTTCTGGCGACCGGACTGGCCTTCAACCTGTGCAATCGACGCGCCAAGCCCATGCAGGCGCAGCCATCAGCCCGCCGGGGTCCGGACGCAGCGCACGAGTTCGCTGCACACAAGGAAGCCGAACTGCGCAGCAGCGAAGCGCGCCTGAATCTGTTCATCGAGCATGCGCCCGCGGCGCTCGCCATGTTCGACACGCAAATGCGCTACCTGGCCGTCAGCCAGCGCTGGTTGAACGACTACGGCCTGGCCGGCCAGTTCGTCCACGGCCGCTCGCATTGCGACATCTTCCCGGAGATCCCCGAGGCTTGGCGCTCCATCCACCAGCGGGCCCTGCAGGGCGAGGTCATCCGGGCCGACGAAGAACGCTTCGAGCGCGAGGACGGCTCGGTGCAGTGGCTCATGTGGGAGGTGCGCCCCTGGCGCGAGCGCGACGGCGGCGTGGGCGGCATCGTCATCTTTTCCGAAGACATCACCGAACGCAAGCAGCTCGCCGCCGAACTGGAGCTGCACCGCCTGCACTTGGAGGAACTGGTCGCGGCTCGGACCGCCGAGTTGCAGGCGGCCCACAAACAGCTGCAGCTCACCCTGTCGGCCATGGACAACGTGGGCATAGGCGCGTTTTGGATCGACATCGCCTCGGGCCGCTTCGTCTACACCAACGCCTATGGCGCCAGCCTGCTCGGCCATGGCGTCGAAGAGTTCATGCAGCTGCAGATCCAGGACGTGGCGCCGGGCTACGACGTGCAACGGCTCCAGCAAATGGCCGAGAAGGTCAAACGAGAGGGGCCGCTTCGCGTCGAGATAGAGAACAAGGCGCGCGACGGCACCCTCATCCCGATTGAACTCACGCTCCATCACCTGCCGGAGGGGCCAGACGGCCAGCCATCGGCCGCAGGCCTCCTGATCTGTTTTGTGATCGACATCCGCCAGCGCAAAGCCAGCGAGCAAGTCCTCATCAGCGCCAAGGAGGCCGCCGAGGCGGCCAACCTGGCCAAGAGCAGCTTCCTGGCCAACATGAGCCATGAAATCCGCACGCCCATGAACGCCATCATCGGCATCACCCACCTCATGCGGCGCAACCATCCGACCCATGAGCAGGCCGAGCGCCTGGACCGCGTGCTGGCGGCCAGCGGCCACCTGCTGGCGATCATCAACGACATCCTCGACCTCTCCAAGATCGAAGCGGGCCGGCTCACGCTGGAGGAGACCGACTTCTCATTGCAGTCGGTGTTCGACCATGTCAACTACCTGATTGCCGAAGCGGCCCGCTCCAAGGGGCTGCGCGTCGAGCTGGACCGCTGCAATGCGCCGGAATGGCTGCGCGGCGATCCGACGCGGGTGCGCCAGGCGCTGATCAATTACGCCGGCAACGCCATCAAGTTCACGCCGCGCGGCTCGATCGCCGTGCGCGCCCGGCTGCTGGAAGAAGACGAGCAAGGCCTGCTGCTGCGCTTCGAGGTGCAGGACACCGGCATCGGCATCCCCCCCGAAGAAATCCCGTCGCTGTTCCAGGCTTTCCGGCAGACGGACACCAGCATCACGCGCCGCTACGGCGGCACGGGACTGGGCCTGGCCATCACACAGCGGCTGGCCAGGCTGATGGGCGGCGACGTGGGCGTGGTGAGCAAGCCCGGCGTCGGCAGCACCTTCTGGTTCTCCGCGCGCATGGGACGGGGCCTCACCCAGGCCGGCGGCACGTCCGTCGCGGCGCCGCACCAGTTGGAAGCCATGCTGGGCCGGTATGCCTGCGCGCGCCTGCTGCTGGCCGAGGACGACCCGATCAATCAGGACGTGGCCGTCTGGATGCTGCGCAGCGTCGGCATGTCGATCGATCTGGCCAACAACGGCCGCGAAGCGCTGGCCATGGCCGCGAACCGGCACTACGACCTGATTCTGATGGACCTGCAGATGCCCGAAATGGACGGCCTGGCCGCCTGCCAGGCCATACGCGCGCTGCCGGGCCACGCGACCACGCCGATCCTGGCCATGACGGCGAACGCGTTCAGGGAAGACCGCGAGGTCTGCCTGGCCGCGGGCATGAACGACTTCGTCGCCAAGCCCGTCGACCCCGACGTGCTGTTTGCCGGCCTGCTCAAATGGCTGCCCAGGCACTTGTCGCAACTGCCTGCGCCGCCGCCCGAGGAGGCGTCCGAGGCCGCGGCGCTCGCGGACGACACGGCGGCGCCGCAAGCCATGGCCTTCGTGCCCGGCCTGAACCTGGCAACGGGGCTCAAGACCGCCGGCACGGCCCGGCGCCTGGAGCAGCTGCTGCGTCAGTTCGTGGCCGGCCACGCGGCCGAAGTGGCGGAGCTGCCCCACGTGCTGGCGCACGACCAGTTGGACCGCGCCCACCGGATCGCCCACACGATCAAGGGCACGGCGGGCACGCTGGGCCTGCCGGAGCTGCAGGCCGAGGCCGCCGCGCTGGAAAAAGCCCTGCAGTCGCGGCGCTCCGCGATCGCCCCCCCGCCGGACGCGGCCGCGGCGACAACCCAGGCCGCTGCGGCGCTGGTAATCGGCTTCAAGCAATTGCGCGAGGCCTTGACCTATGCGCCGGCCGCGCCCATGGACGCCGCCGACCTGGCGCCGCTGGACTTGCCGACCGTGCTGTCGGAGCTGGAGGCGCTGCTGGCGGCGGACGATCCGCTCGCCGAGCGGCGTTTCCAGGAATTGCTGCCGCGCCTGCGCCTGCAGCTTGACGCCCCCGTGCTGACACAGCTGTCGCAGGCGCTCGCGAGTTTCGACCTGCCGGATGCGCTGGCCATCGTGCAGCGCCTGCAACGCTGACGGAGCGCTCTTGCCATGCAACTTGCCCCGCCCTTTTCTCCCGTCGTGCTGGTGGTGGACGACAACCCGGACATCCTGCGGATCATGGGCGACGTGCTGGCGCCGCAGTACCGCGTGCGGGTGGCCAATTCCGGACGCCGCGCCCTGGACATGCTGGCGCACGACCTGAAGCCCGACCTGATTCTGCTCGACGTGCTCATGCCGGAGCTGGACGGCTACGCGATCCTGAAGCAGCTGCAGGCGGACGCCAGGCTGCGCGACATCCCGGTCATCTTCCTGACCGCGAAGAGCGCCACCGAAGACGAAGAAAAGGGCCTGGAAGCCGGGGCCGTGGACTACATCACCAAGCCCATACGCCCCCCCATCGTGCTGGCGCGCGTGCAGACCCAGATCGAACGCAAGCACGCGCGCGACTGGCTGCGCGACCAGAACGAGGTGCTCGAATTCGAAGTGGCGCGCCGCGCCGCCGAAAACGAGCTGATCCTGGCCGCCACGGCGGAGGGCGTGTACGGCGTCGACCTGTCCGGGCGCTTCACCTTCGTCAACCCCGCGGGAGCGGCCATGCTGGGCTACGAGAGCGCCGAACTGCTCGGGCGCGAGTCGCATCCCACGCTGCATCACAGCCACGCCAACGGCAGCCCCAATGTCGCCGCCGAATGCGCGCTCGCCGCCGCCCTGACCAGCGGCGTCGCCATCCACGGAGAACAAAGCACCTTCTGGTGCAAGGACGGCTCGCCCCTGCCGGTCGAATATTCGGCCCTGCCCATGCAGCGCGGCAAGCAGCGCGTGGGGCTGGTGGTGACCTTCACCGACATCCGCGAGCGGCAGCGCTACCAGGCCCAGCTCGAGCGGCACTCCAACTACGACGACCTGACCGGGCTGCCCAACCGCAACCTGTTGAACGACCGCCTCTCCCGGGCCCTGACCCACTACCAGCAGGCGGACCGCGAGCTGGCCGTGCTGCTGATCTCGCTGATCCGCTACAAAGACATCAACGACACCCTGGGCCGCCACACCGGCGACCTGCTGCTCCAGGAGGTCGCCGGCCAACTGAGCCGGGTCAGCCAGGACGCGGACACGCTGGCGCGCCTGGACGGCGACGAATTCGTCATCCTGGCCTCGCGCGAGCTCACCGAGGGCACGCTGCTGCAGGCGCTGCTCGACACGCTGTCCCTGCCCTACCACGTCAACGGCGAGGAGGTGTTCGTCCGCGCCAGCATCGGCGTGGCCGTGGCGCCCAGGGACGGCGACACGGCGGACCAGCTGATCAGGAACGCGTCGGCCGCCGCCTACCAGTCCAAAGCCGCGGGCAACGGCGTGCCGCGCTTCTACGCCTCGGCCATGAACGCGCGCTCGCTCGACCGCCTCAAGATGGCGGCTGAATTGCGCCACGCGGTCGAGCGCCAGCAGCTGCTCTTGTCCTACCAGCCCCAGCTGCATCTGCACAGCGGCGCCATCATCGGCGCCGAGGCCCTGGTGCGCTGGCGGCATCCGACCCGGGGACTGGTGCCGCCCAACGAGTTCATTTCGCTGGCCGAAGACACCGGCATGATCGGCGACCTGGGTGAATGGGTGCTGCGCGAGGCCTGTAGCCAGAACATGAGATGGCGGGACGCCGGGCTGCCTGATGTCACCGTCGCCGTCAACCTGTCGGCCCGCCAGTTCGAAGCCGGCAACGTGACCGAGCTGGTGCGCAGCGTGCTCGACAGCACCGGCCTGCCCGCAGCCGCCCTGGAGCTCGAGTTGACGGAAAGCGCGGTCATGGCCGATGCGGAGGCCTTCGTGCGCACGACCCAGGACCTCAAGGCGCTCGGGGTGACGCTCTCGCTGGACGACTTCGGCACCGGCTATTCGTCGCTGAGCCAGCTGCAGCGCCTGTCGCTCGACCGGCTCAAGATCGACCAGTCCTTCGTCCGCCACCTGGTCGATCAGCCCGACAGCGCGGCCATCGTCAGGGCCATCCTGTCGCTCGGGCATATCCTGAAGCTGGCCATCATCGCGGAAGGCGTGGAAACCGCCGCGCAGGCGGAGCTGCTGAAGGCCTGGGGCTGCGACGAGTTCCAGGGCTTTCTGTTCAGCCGGCCGGTGCCGCCCGAAGAATTTGCCGGCCTGTTGAAGAGCCGCAGCCACTGGGCGCCGAACGGCGGATCGGATGCTCGCTTTCCCCAGGGTGGCGCGATTCGGTAACTGGCTGACACCTTGAACAAAGCGCCAGCGGCAGACTGCCCATCAGATGGACAGGCGACATCCCGTCCGGCGTTGTCCGGCCGCCGCCAAGCCTGGTTCGCCTTTGCCATGACTTTCGGCCTGATGCTGTTCGATTGCATCGACCGGCAGGTGATCGTGTTCGCCGTGGCCTTTGCACTGCTGGTGCTCGCATGCCAGCGCCGGGCCTGAATCGCCTGGCGACGAACCGTTGACGTGAAATGGCAGCAGCCCACTGCAGCTGATACGCTTTGCACTTCGATAGCACGCCAACGCGGAAGAATGGACTCATGAACCCCTTGGTTGACGCATTCCTGCAGCAATCCACCCCATGGCGCGCCGAAATGGCACGCCTGCGCGAGGACTTCAAATGGGGCAAGCCCTGCTACGCAACCGAACAGGGCAATGTAGCCATCATCCAGCCCTTCAAGCCGCACTGCGCGGCTTGATTCTCGAAGCCATTGAGCTGGAACAGGCCGGCAACAAAATCGTCAGGCCGCAGACCCAGGAGGCCATTCCCGAAGAGCTGGCCCACCTGTTTTCCACGGTGCCCGGATTGCAGGCGTCCTTCGAGGCGCTCACGCCGGGCCGCCGGCGCGCCTACCTGCTGCATTTCAATGCGGCCAAGCAGTCCAAGACCCGCCTGTCCAGGATCGAACGCTGTATTGCGCAGATCCTGGCGGACAAGGGCCTGGCCGACTAACTCTCGCGCACGTCGGCCACCACCTTGGCTCCGAAATCGGCCCGCTCCAGGTAGGCCAGGACCCTGGCGGCCGCCTGGGCCGGCGTGGCCAGCTGGCCCTGCTCGTGCAGGCTCACGAAGCGCTCCCGCCCGGGAAAGGCGCCAGACTCGCCGTTGCGAAGCTGCTGCTGCATGTCGGTGTCGATCACGCCCGGCGCCAGCGAGACGATGCGCGCGCCGTTGGGCTTCAAGGCCTCGTCCATCGCCATGGCCGTGCTCAAGTGGTCCATGCCGGCCTTGGCGGCGCAATAGGCGGCGCTGGCCGCCATGGCGTGGCGGCCCAGACCCGATGAAATATTGAGAATGCGCCTGGGGCCCGGCCAGGCACGGCTCGCGCGCAGGAATGCGCTGCTCAGCAGCAGGCAGGCTTCCAGGCCGACACGCAGCGCGGCCGACAACTCGGCCAGCGGCGTTTCATCGACCGGGCCGAGCCGGCTGATCAGGCCGGCGTTGTTGATCAGGGTGGCGCCGCCGAAACCCGGCTGCGCCGAGGCCATCCAGGCCGCCAGGCGCTCGGCGGCATGCGCCGGTTGCGACAGGTCTTCCTGCCACTGCTGCAAAGCCAGCCCGCGCTGCGCCGCCAGGGCGTCGAGATCCGCGTT
>Ga0213872_10000611_pt1 | contig 27059 bp, 17 predicted proteins | sample VelepicomBERX_R2_FD_160071 | JGI IMG/M metagenome (GOLD analysis project Ga0213872, IMG submission 160071) | Rhizosphere microbial communities from Vellozia epidendroides in rupestrian grasslands, the National Park of Serra do Cipo, Brazil - RX_R2 | ecosystem: Host-associated > Plants > Roots >...
GCCGCGAACTGGAACTGACCCGCAAGGCGGGCAAACCGGTGGTGGTGTCGATGGGCGACGTGGCGGCATCGGGCGGCTACTGGATTTCCATGTCCTCGGACGAGGTGATTGCCGATCCATCCACCATCACCGGATCGATCGGCGTGTTTGCGATTCTGCCGACGGCCGAGAAGGTGGTCGACAAGCTGGGCATCCACACCGCCGGCGCCACCACGACCTGGCTGGCGGACGCCTACAATCCGCTGCGTCCGCTGGATCCGCGCTTTGTGCAGGTGATCCAGGGCAGCATCAACCACACCTACGCCGAGTTCACCAGCCGCGCGGCGGCGGCGCGCAAGACCACGCCGGAGAAGATCGACGCCGTGGCCCAGGGCCGCGTGTGGACTGGCGCGCAGGCCAAGGAGCGCGGCCTGGTCGACACCCTGGGCAGCTACGGCGACGCGCTGAAATCGGCCGCCCGCCGCGCCAAGCTGGGGGCGGACTACCGCGTGGTGTACATCGAACGAGAGCCAAGCCGCATCGACCGCGTGCTGGAAATGCTGGGCGGGACGGCGGCGGTGGATGTGGCGCACACCATCGGCGCGCAGGCCAGGCTGGGCGTGTTCGGCAGCACCGGCGTGCCGCCTGCGGCAGCGGTGGACATCGCCCACGACCTGGGCTGGCTATCCGAGGTCAGCAGCGGCCACAAGCCCTTCATGGCGATCACCCACTGCCTGTGTGAGTCGCCTTAAGCCGCGAGCGCCTGGATTCGCTGCTGCCAAGAGGGGAAAGGGTGATAATCTACATAAGCCCAAGCAATCTGGTTCCACAGCAGTCCAAGCGCGAAATGACGGGCGCCATTGTCAAACGTCTGGAAAAGCAGATGCGGGCCAATGGATATGACGCCCGTCAGCCAATTCGCGGCGTGCTGCGTAAAAAAAGGGGACAGACCACGGTTTCCCTCTTGCCGGGAAAACGTGGTCTGTCCCCTTTTTTTTTGATTTTTAAAGCGGCAGGGTGATCACAAAGCTGCTGCGGCCGTCGGGCAGGGCGGCGCAGCGGGCTTCGCCGCCGTGGCGCTGGGCGATCTGGCGTACCAGCGCTAACCCTAATCCTGCGCCAAGATTGTCGCGGGCGCCGCGGCGGCGGTAGAAGGGCTCGAACACGCGCTCGAATTCTTCCGGCGGGATGCCGGGGCCGCTGTCCCATACCGTCAGCGTCGCCATCGCGGCGTCGCGCTTGACCCTCACATAGGCCGGCGCGGCGCCGTGGCGGTGGGCGTTCTCCAGCAGATTGCGCAGCAGGCGGCGCAGCAGGCGCGGGTCGCCCTGCAGCGTCAGCGGGACGCCGTTCAGCACCGCATCGTCGTAGCGCGCGCATTCTTCCGCCGCCAGCGCCAGCAGGTCCACTTCTTCCAGCTCCATCGATTCGCGCACCGCGCCCAGGCGGCTGGCCAGCAGAATCTCATCGATCAGATAATCCAGTTCGGCGATATCTTGCTCCAGTCCCGCTTTGCGCTTGGGGTCCAGCTGGTGCATGCTCAGTTCCAGCGCCAGGCGGATGCGCGCCAGCGGCGTGCGCAGTTCGTGCGAGGCGTTCGCCAGCAGGGTCTTGTGCGCCCCCACCAGCTGCTCGATCTGGTCGGCCGCGCGGTTGAAGCTTTGCGCCAGCCGCGCCACTTCATCCTTGCCTTCCACCGCCACCCGCGCACCCAGCTCGCCCGCACCCAGCGACTCGACGCCGCGCTGCAGCCGCTCCAGCCGGCGCGTGATGTAGCGCACCAGCGGATAGGCGGCGATGCCGATGCCCACCGTGAGCAGCGCCAGCAAGGTATGCAGCAGGGTGTACGGACGCGAGGCGCCCAGCGGCTTGTCGGACAGCAGACGGCGGCCGTCCGGCAGGCGCAGATAGGATTGCGGCCGTTCGAAATGCATGCTCATCTCGCCGGGCGGCTGGTGCGAAGGCGGCGGCGCCATGAAGCCGCCCGCGCTGCCGATCAGGCTCCAGTCGGCGCGGTACAAGGTCATGCGGGCATGGATGGTGGCGGCCATCTTTTCCAGCGTGGCTTGCTGCGCGCTGGCCGGGGCGCTCAGCGGCGCCAGCTGGTTCTGCACCAGCACTGCCAGGTTGGCGTCGGCCTGCTCCATCGGGCCGCCGGCGCGGTGCCACAGCGCCACCACGGCAAACGCGAACAGGGCCAGGCTGCCCAGCAGGGTCAGGTAAAAGCGGATGTACAGGCGCGATATCACTGCTGGGCCTTTGCAAAAACGTAGCCGGCGCCACGGATGGTGATGATGCGGCGCGGTTTTTTGGGATCGTCTTCCACGGCGGCGCGGATGCGCGACATGTGCACGTCGATCGAACGGTCGAAGGCTTCCAGCTGCTCGCCTTTGACCAGCTCCATCAGCTGGTCGCGCGACAGCACGCGCCCGGCGTTGCGGGCCAGGGCCAGCAGCAGGTCGAACTGGTAGGAGGTGAGGTCGCACAGCGCCCCATCCAGCCTGACGCTGTGGGCGCCGGCGTCGATCTCCAGGCGTCCGAAGCGCAGCACTTCGGCGTCGCCCTTGTCCTCGCCGCGCGGCGCATCGACCCGGCGCCGCAGGATGGCGCGCAGGCGGGCCAGCAGCTCGCGCGGCTCAAAGGGCTTGGGCAGGTAGTCGTCCGCGCCGATTTCCAGGCCGACGATGCGGTCCACCGCGTCGCCGCGCGCGGTCAGCATCAGCACGGGGATGTCGGAGCGGGTGCGCAGCTGGCGGCAGACGTCCAGGCCGTCCATATCGGGCAGCATCAGGTCCAGCACCACCGCACCGAAGGGTGTCACGGCCAGTTGCTCCAGCGCCGCCGCGCCATGGTCGGCGGCGCTGACCCGGAAGCCCGCCTGGGCCAGATACTCGGTCAGCATCTCGGCCAGGCGGGGATCGTCTTCTACCAGCAAAATATGGTCTACGTGGGCGCTCATGCGCTGCATTCTACATGTGATGGCCTTTGTGGCCGTGCATGTGCTGCAGATGCTCGGCCAGCTTTTTGCGCTGCTCCGGCGTCAGCACATCGGCCACGTCGGCGATCAGCTTGACCACGCGCTTGGAGGCCTGGTCCACCAGCGCGATGTTCTGCGCCCGCATCGATTCCAGCGCGGCGCGGTCCACGGTGGGGGCGCTCAGCAGCTGCAGCGCCTGCGCATGGGCGCTGTGCAGCTGGCTGTGCAGCGGCATCAGGTCTTGCATGGCTTGTTTGACGATTGGCTCGATCTGGGCCTTCTGTGCGTCGGTGGCGTCAATCTCGACGTACAGGTGCTTGAGCATGCGGTCCATGTGGGCGCTGGCATCGATGGCGGCGTGCGGGTTGGCCATATGGTCGACGGCATACGCTGCGGCGCCGCCCAGCAGGGCGGTGCCAAGGACGAGGGTGGACAGCATTTTTCGGGTAAAGAGCTTCATGGCGAATCCTTGTCTGGGTTGAGGAACACTACGGAGCTCAGTTTGAGCGGGCGGCGTAAAGACCCGATGTCGCTCAGGTAAAGATTTGTAAAGCAATCGATGGCGTCGCTGGTAGCTTTGTAACGACTTTGTTTCGGTGTTCGCGGGCGTCTATGAGCGCAGGGCTGCTTGTGCTAGAGTCCACGGATTGAAAATGTCGTGGCAATTTTGCCATGGTTTGCTGCCAAGATAAAAAGGATAGTCGATGGATTCGCAAGTGAAGCCGGCCTCCAGTGCCACCCCGCAGACCCGTACGCGCCGCTCGAAAGTGGTGGGTGGCGTGGTCGCTGTCGCCGTGATGGCAGGTTTGGGCGGGCTGGCCTGGCATCTGACCCATCCGGCCGGCGGACCTGGCGGGCAGGGTGCGGCTGCGGGCGGCCCTGGTGGGCCAGGTGGTCCCGGCGGCCCCGGCGGCCCCGGTGGTCCGGGCGGGGCAGGTGGGCGCAGAGGCTCGGTGACGACGGTGGGCGTGGCCACGGCGGAGAAGCAGGACTTGCCGGTGACGATCGACGCGCTGGGCACGGTGACGGCGGCGGCCACCACCACGGTGCGTCCGCAGGTGTCTGGCATCCTGCAAAAGGTACTGTTCAAGGAAGGCCAGATGGTGCATGCGGGCCAGGTGCTGGCGCAGATCGATCCGCGCCAGTTTGAGATGGCGCTGATGCAGGCCAGCGGCCAGCGTCAACGCGACGAGGCGCAGCTGGAGAACGCCAAGCTGACGCTGGAGCGCTACCGCACGCTGCTGACCCAGGACTCGATCGCGCGCCAGGACGTGGATACGCAGGCGGCGCTGGTCAAGCAGCTGGAAGGCACCGTCATGACCGACAAGGCGGCGGAGGGAACCGCCAAACTGAATCTGGGCTACACCAAGGTGGTGGCGCCGATAACCGGCCGCGTGGGTCTGCGCGTGGTCGATATCGGTAACCTGGTCAGCTCGGGCGATGCCAATGGCCTGGCGGTGATCACCCAGCTGTCGCCGATCGACGTGGAGTTCTCGATTCCGCAGGATAGCGTGCCGGCCGTGGTGCAGCAGGTGAATAGCGGTGCGGTGCTGCCTGCGGTGGCGCTGGATCGCACCCGCACCAATACGCTGGATGCGGGCCATTTCGCCGCGCTGGATAATCAGGTGGATGTGCAGACCGGCACCGTCAAGGCCAAGGCGCGCTTCGCCAACGATAAGGCGGAGCTGTTCCCCAGCCAGTTCGTGAACGTGCGGCTGCAGCTGCGCACCATCAAGGATGCGGTGCTGGTGCCGGTGGCGGCGCTGCGCCATGGTTCGCAGGGCGATTATGTGTATGTGCTGAAGGCCGATAAGACCGTGCAGCAGCGCGCCGTCACGCGCGGCCAGGCTACCGTGGACAAGATCCAGGTGGTGAGCGGCCTGCAGGCGGGCGAGCAAGTGATCACGGAAGGCGCGGACCGCCTCAAGGACGGCGCCAAGGTGGTGCTGCCGGGGGATCGTCCGGGCGGCGGTCGTGGCCAGGGCGGCAAGGGCGGCTGGCAGGGCCAGCGCGGCGGCCCGCAGGCAGGCGAAGGCGCGAGCCAGGGTGGCTGGCGCGGCCAGCATGGCGGCGCCGGTGCGGAGCAGGGCGGCGCGGCATCGGCGGCAGCGGCGGGTGCGCCTGCGGCTAGCGGTGCGCCGGAAGCGCCGTCGGGCGAACATCGCCGCCGCCGTCCAGCACAGGGTGAAGCACAGCAATGAGTCCATCCGCACCATTCATTCAGCGTCCGGTAGCGACATCGCTGCTGATGCTGGCGATCGTCCTGGCGGGCATCGTCGGCTTCAAGTTCCTGCCCTTGTCGGCGCTGCCGCAGGTGGACTTCCCCACCATCCAGGTGCAGACGCTGTATCCCGGCGCCAGCCCGGAGGTGATGAGCCAGACCGTGACCGCGCCGCTGGAGCGCCAGTTCGGCCAGATGGCCGGGCTGCAGCGCATGAGTTCCACCAGCGCTTCCGGCGTCTCCATCGTCACCCTGCAGTTCGGCCTGGGCCAGACCCTGGACGTGGCCGAGCAGGAAGTGCAGGCCGCCATCAACGCCGGCGCCACGCTGCTGCCGACCGACCTGCCAGCGCCGCCGGTGTACGCCAAGGTCAACCCCGCCGACGCGCCGGTGCTGACGCTGGCGATCACCTCCAACACCATGCCGCTGACGGAAGTGCAGAACATCGTCAACACCCGCCTGGCGCTGAAGATCAGCCAGGTCACCGGCGTCGGCCTGGTCACGCTGAGCGGCGGACAGCGTCCCGCCGTGCGTGTTCAGGCGGACACCAACGCCCTGGCCACCTACGGCCTTGGTCTGGACACGCTGCGCACCGCCATCACGGCGGCCAACGCCAACGGCGCCAAGGGCAATTTTGACGGCCCCACGCGCGCCTACAGCATCAACGCCAACGACCAGCTGGTCACGGCCAACGAATACCAGGACCTGATCCTGGCCTACAAGAACGGCGCGCCGGTGCGCCTGCGCGACGTGGCCCAGGTGGTCGACAGCGCGGAGAACGTCGAACTGGGCGCCTGGTCCGGCCAGGGCGGCGCGCTGAAGAAGGCCATCATCCTCAACGTGCAGCGCCAGCCGGGCGCCAACGTGATCTCCACCGTGGACGCCATCAAGGCGCGTCTGCCGGAACTGCAATCCAGCCTGCCCGCCGCCATGAAGGTGGAGGTGCTGAGCGACCGCACCAACGGCATCCGCGCCTCCGTTGAACACGTCGAGATAGAACTGATCCTGGCCGTGGTGCTGGTGGTGCTGGTGATCTTCGCCTTCCTGCATAGCCTGCGCGCGACCGTGATCGCCTCGCTGTCGGTGCCGATTTCGCTGATCGGCACCTGCGGCGTGATGTTCCTGCTGGGCTACTCGCTCAACAACCTGTCGCTGATGGCGCTGACCATCGCCACCGGCTTCGTGGTCGACGACGCCATCGTCATGATCGAGAACATCGCCCGCTATATCGAGGAGGGCGAAAAGCCGATGGCCGCCGCCCTGAAAGGCGCGACCCAGATCGGCTTCACCATCATTTCGCTGACCGTCTCGCTGATCGCCGTGCTGATCCCGCTGCTGTTCATGGGCGACGTGGTCGGTCGCCTGTTCCGCGAGTTCGCCGTCTCGCTGTCCATCACCATCCTGATCTCCGCCGTGGTCTCGCTGACCCTGGTGCCGATGATGTCGGGCCGCTGGCTGAAGAGCCACGAGGACGAACAGCCGACCAAATTCGGCCAGAAGGTGCAGCACTTCTTCGACTGGGTGATCGGCCACTACGACCGCGCCTTGACCTGGGTGCTGAACCACAGCGGCAGCACCTTGCTGGTGGCGCTGGGCACCTTGCTGCTGACGGCGCTGCTGTATGTGGTGATCCCCAAAGGCCTGTTCCCGACCCAGGACACCGGCCAGCTGCAGGCCCGCGTTGAAACCAGCAAGGCCGTGTCGTATGCACGCATGGCCGAGTTGCAGCAGGAGGCGGCGCATGCCATCCTGGAAGATCATGATGTGGAAACGCTCAGCTCCGTGGTGGGCGTGGACGCGGCCAACAACACCATGCTCCATACCGGCAGCATGTTGATCAACCTGAAGAAGAGCCACGACAAGCAGCAGGCCATCATGGACCGGCTGCGCCAGCGCGTGGCCGAAATTCCGGGTTTGACCCTGTTTTTGCAACCGACCCAGGACTTGACCATCGACGCCGAAACCGGCCCGACCCAGTTCCGTGTGTCGATCGAAGGCGCGGATAACGCCACCGTGAGCGAATGGGCCACCCGCCTGGCCGCGCAGATGCGCAACAAGGCGGAAATCCGCAACGTGGTGTCGGACGTCGGCGCCAGCGCCAACGCCGCCTACGTCACGGTGGACCGCGACAGCGCCTCGCGCCTGTCGATCAGCGCGGCCTCGATTGACGATGCGCTGTACTCGGCCTTTGGCCAGCGTATCGTCTCGACCATCTTCACCGAAACCAACCAGTACCGCGTGATCCTGGAAGCCCGCCCGGGCGACTTGAGCACCCCGCAGCAGCTGGGCAATCTGCAGCTGCGCACCGGCTCCGGCAAGGCCACGCCGCTGTCGGCGGTGGCCACCATCAGCGAGCGTCCCGCGCCGCTGCAAGTGACCCACGTGGCGCAGTACCCGGCCACCACCCTGGGCTTCGACACCGCGCCTGGTGTTTCGCTGGGCACGGCGGTGGACGCCATCAAGGAGGCGGCGGCCGAGATCAAGTTCCCGGCCTCGGTGACCATGACCTTCCTGGGCGCGTCCGGCGCCTACCAGGCCTCGCTGTCCAACCAGCTCTGGCTGATCCTGGCGGCGGTGGTGTGCGTCTACATCGTGCTGGGCGTGCTGTATGAAAGCTATATCCATCCGCTGACCATCCTCTCCACGCTGCCGTCTGCGGGCGTGGGGGCGCTGCTGGCGCTGATGGTCACCGGCCAGGATCTGGGCGTGATCGGCATCATCGGCATCATTCTGCTGATCGGTATCGTGAAGAAGAACGCGATCATGATGATCGACTTTGCCATCGAGGCGGAGCGGGAAGAGGGCAAGGCGCCGCGCGACGCGATCCACCAGGCCGCGCTGCTGCGTTTCCGCCCGATCCTGATGACCACCCTGGCCGCGCTGTTTGCCGCCGTGCCGCTGATGTTCGGCTGGGGCGAGGGCGCCGAGCTGCGCCGCCCACTGGGTCTGGCCATTTTCGGTGGCCTGATCGTGAGCCAGCTGCTGACGTTGTTCACCACGCCGGTGATCTACCTGGGCTTTGACAGCCTGGCGCAGCGCTTCGGCCGCAAGGGCAAGCCTGTTCTGAGCGAAGGTGGTGCGTCGTGAATCTGTCGTCTCCCTTCGTCAAGCGGCCCATTGCCACCGTCCTGCTGACGATTGGCCTGGCGCTGGCGGGTATCGGCGCCTTCTTCGTGCTGCCGGTGGCGCCGCTGCCGCAGGTGGACTTCCCGGTGATCTCGGTCAGCGCGACGCTGCCGGGCGCCAGCCCGACCACCATGGCCACCAGCGTCACCACGCCGCTGGAGCGCCACCTGGGCGTGATCGCGGGCGTCAACGAGATGACGTCCAGCTCCAGCCCCAGCTCCAGCAACGTCACCCTGCAGTTTGACTTGAGCCGCAACGTCGACGCCGCCGCGCGCGAAGTGCAGGCGGCCATCGTGGCCAGCCGCGTCGACCTGCCGGCTTCGCTGCGCAGCAATCCAACCTACCGCAAGGCCAATACCTCGGGCGCGCCGATCATGATTCTGGCGCTGACCTCGAAGACCAAGACGCCGGGCCAGATCTTCGACGCCGTCTCCAACGTGGTGCTGCAGCGCCTGTCGCAGGTCAAGGGCATCGGCGACGTGGAGCTGGGCGGCAGCTCGCTGCCGGCCGTGCGCGTGGAGCTGAATCCCTATCAGATGAACCAGTATGGCCTGTCGATGGAAGATGTGCGCGCCGCCATCCAGGCCACCAACGCCAACCGTCCGCGCGGCGCGCTGCAGGGCAATGGCCTGCGCATGCAGATCTATTCCGAGTCCAGCACCGCCAGCGGCGGCCGCAATGCGGAAGACTACCGCAAGCTGGTGGTGGGCTGGCGCGACCAGACCGCGATCCGCCTGCAGGACGTCGCGGAAGTGATCGACGGCGTGGAAGACGTCAATAACCTCGGCCTGTTCAACGGCGAGCCGGCCATCGTGGTGCTGCTGCGTCCCGCCGCCGGCGCCAACGTCATCGAAACGGTCGACAGCGTGCGCGAGCAGATCCCGATCCTGCAGGCGCAGCTGCCGCAGGACGTGCAGCTGCAGGTCGCCACCGACCGTACCAACTCGATCCGCTCTTCGCTGCATGAGATCGAAGTCACGCTGATCATCTCGATCCTGCTGGTGGTGCTGGTGGTGAGCGTGTTCCTGCGCAGCGTGCGCGCCACCTTCGTGCCGGCGGTGGCGACCATCGTCTCGCTGCTCGGTACTTTCGGCGTGATGTATCTCCTCGGCTTCAGCCTGAACAACCTGTCGCTGATGGCGCTGACCGTGGCCACCGGCTTCGTGGTGGACGACGCCATCGTGGTGCTGGAGAATACCACCCGCCATATCGAGGCTGGCATGAACCGCTTCGAGGCGGCCCTGCTGGGCGCGCGCGAGGTGGGCTTTACCGTGCTGTCGATCAGCCTTTCGCTGATCGCCGTGTTCATTCCGCTGCTGTTCATGGGCGGCCAGTTCGGCGCGCTGTTCAAGGAATTCGCCGTCACCCTGTCGGCGGCGGTGATGATCTCGCTGGTGATTTCGCTGACCACCACGCCGATGCTGTGCGCCTGGATGCTGACGCCGGGCGGCGCGCATGGGCAGCCGGAGGGCCGCATCGCGCGCTTCTTCGAACGCATCTTCGGCTGGATCCTGACGGTCTACGAACATAGCCTGGACTGGGCGCTGCACAGCATCCCGCTGGTGATGCTGAGCCTTGTATTCGTGATTGGCCTGAACGTTTACCTGTTTGCCGCCATTCCCAAGGGCGGCTTCCCGCAGCAGGACACGGGCCAGATCAGCGGCGGCATCCGCGCCGACCAGAGCATCTCGTTCCAGGCCATGCAGGGCAAGCTGAAGGCGCTGGTCAATGTCATCAAGGCTGACCCGGATGTGGCCACGGTGGTGGGCTTTACCGGCGGCCGCCGCGCTGGCGGCGGCTTCATGTTCATCACGCTGAAGCCGGCCAATCAGCGCAAGGTGGCTGGGCAGGCCGTGATTACCCGCCTGCGGCCCAAGCTGGCGCGCATCACCGGCGTGCAGCTGTTCCTCAGTCCCGTGCAGGATCTGAGCGCGGGCGGCCGCTCGGCCAACGCCAACTTCCAGTACACGCTGAAGAGCGATAACCAGGCCGACCTGAAGAAATGGGCCTCGCGCCTGGCCGACGCCATGAAAGGCCGCGCCGCGCTGACCGATGTCGATACCGACCAGCAGGACAATGGCGTCGAGACCTTCGTCACCATCGACAAGGCCAGCGCCGCGCGCATGGGCCTGTCCACGCGCGACGTCGACAACGCCATGTACGACAGCTATGGCCAGCGCCAGGTGGCGACCATCTATTCGGAGCTGAACCAGTACCACGTCATCATGGAAGTGGACCGCCAGTACGCACGCAGTCCGGAGGCGCTGAAGGACGTCTATGTGCCATCCAAGGGCCTGCCCGCGCCATCGGCCGGTAATCCGACCGGCGCGCCGGTGGCCCTGACGGTGGCGCCGACCAGCGCCGGCAGCGCCAGCGCCGCCGGCAGCAATGGCTCCAGCGGCGGCACGGGCGCCAACGCCACCGCCGTCAGCGCCACGCCGGCCAATGTGGCCGCACCGGCGGTGAAGGATGCTTCGTCCGGTTCGGCGCTGAGCGTCAAGCCGACCACCATGGTGCCGCTGCGCTCCCTGGCCAGCTTTGCCGAGAGTTCGGCGCCGACCGCCGTCAACCACCAGGACGGCGAACTGGCCACCACCATCGCCTTTAATCTGGCGCCCGGCAAGAGCCTGTCCGACGCCACCAATGACATCAAGGACGCCGAAGCGGAAATCGGCATGCCGAACAATGTGCGCGGCAGCTTCCAGGGCACGGCCAAGGCGGCGCAGGACAGCAACAAGGCGCTGCCGCTGCTGATCCTGGCCGCGATCGTGGTGATCTACATCGTGCTGGGCATCCTGTACGAAAGCCTGGTGCACCCGGTGACCGTGCTGACCACCTTGCCGTCGGCCGGCGTGGGCGCGGTGCTGGCGCTGTTGATGTTCAATATGGAGTTCTCCACCATTTCGCTGATCGGCATCTTCCTGCTGATCGGTATCGTGAAGAAGAACGCCATCCTGATTATCGACTTCGCGCTGGAAGCCGAGCGCGCGCGCGGGCTGTCCTCGATCGAGGCGGTGCGCGAAGCCTGCCTGCTGCGCTTCCGTCCGATCCTGATGACCACCATGGCCGCCGCACTGGGCGCGCTGCCGCTGGCGATCGGCTTTGGTGAAGGCTCCGAGCTGCGCCAGCCGCTGGGCGTGGCCATCATCGGTGGCCTGATCGCCAGCCAGATGCTGACCCTTCTGACCACGCCGGTGGTCTACATCCTGATGGACAAGCTGCGCCGCCGCAGCCCGTCCGAACAACACTTGAGCCGCATCCAGCCGGCACCGACGACACCATGAGCAAATTCGCCGCACCATTCCGCCTGTCCCTGATCGCCTGCGCCGTCCTGGCGGCAGGCTGCTCGGTCAGCCCGACCTACAAAGTGCTGGAGGTAGTGCAGCCGGCCCAGTTCAAGGAAACTCCCAGCGCGGCCGACAAGGCAGCGGCCAACTGGCAGCCCGCCGCGCCGGCCGATGCGCTGGAACGCGGTCCCTGGTGGACCCTGTTCGGCGACGCCACCCTGAACCAGATGGCCGAGAGCCTGGAAGTCAATAACCAGAACGTGGCCGCCGCCGTCGCCGCCTATGCACAGGCACGCGCGCTGGTGAGCGAGCAGCGCGCGGCGCTGTTCCCCAGCGTGGACTTGAATGCCAGCGCGACCCGCAGCGGCAGCGGTGCCGGTGGCAGCGGCTCGGGCGGCAGCGGCGCGGCAGGAGCGGGCGGCGCAGGCAGCCGCACCGCCAACCAGTACCGCGCCGGCATCGGCGCCAGCTGGGAGCCGGACGTGTGGGGTAAGCTGCGCGCGGGCGTGACTGGCGCGCAGGCCAGCGCCCAGGCCAGCGCCGCCGATCTGGCGGCGGCTCGCCTGTCGGCCCAGGGCGAACTGGCCATCAACTACTTCTCGCTGCGCCAGACCGATGCCCAGAAGGCGCTGCTGGACGCCACCGTGGACGGCTACCAGCGCAACCTGGAGATCACCCGCAACCGCTTCAAGGCCGGTATCGCCGCCAAGTCCGACGTGCTGCAGGCCGAGACCCAGCTGGCCAACGCCCGCATCGACCAGGTGACGGTGGTGCGCCAGCGCGCGCAGCTGGAGCATGCCATTGCCGTCCTGCTGGGCAAGCCGGCGGGCGACTTTGCGCTGGCGCCGGCACCGTGGCAAGTGACCGTGCCGGACGTGCCGGCCGGCGTGCCGTCCACGCTGCTGCAGCGCCGTCCCGACATCGCCGCCGCCGAGCGCCGCGTGGCCGCGGCCAACGAAAACATCGGTGTCGCCCGCAGCGCCTACTTCCCCAGCCTCAGCCTGACCGGTTCCTATGGCTATTCGGCGGCGCAGACGGGCGGCTTGTTCAGCGCCTCCAATAATCTGTGGTCGCTCGGCCTGTCGGCGGCGCAGAACCTGATCGACTTCGGCGCCACCCGCGCGCGCGTCAGCGGCGCCGAAGCGGCGCGCGACGAAGCCATTGCCCGCTACCGCCAGACCGTGCTGGCTGCCTTCGCCGACGTGGAAGACCAGCTGGCCGCGACCCGCACCCTGGCGCAGCAGCAGGATCTGCGCCGCGCCGCGTCCGAGGCGGCCGACCAGGTCGAGCAGCAGATGGTCAACCGCTACCGCGCAGGGCAGGTGAGTTACTCGGATGTAGTCACTGCCCAAACCACCGCGCTGGCCGCGCGCCGCGCGCTGGTGCAGGCCCAGGCCGACCGCCAGACCACGGCGATTGCGCTGATCCAGTCGCTGGGCGGCGGCTGGCACGCGGCAGAAGGGCGGTAAGCCGGGCAGCGGGGCGGGAGCGGCTTGGATTTTGCCCCTCTGCCTGTATAATGCGGCGACATTACCTCCTTTGCCGGCCTCGTGCCGGGCCTCGATGACGAAACGACCAAGCCGCCGTCCCGCAGCGAAATCCCAGGCGCCTGCCATCGGTGCCGGGCTGCGCGCCATGCCGGTGGTGGCAATCGGCGCTTCCGCCGGCGGGCTGGATGCGATCTGCGAGTTCCTCAGCGGGATTCCCGCCAATAGCGGCATGGCCTATGTCGTGATCCAGCATCTGGACCCGCAGCGCAAGGGCATGCTGCCCGAGCTGCTGCAGCGGGTCACGCCCATGCCGGTGCATGAAATCGCCGAGGGCATGCTGCTGGCGCCCGACCATCTGTACGTCATCCCCCCTAACAAGGACGTCGGCTTCGCCGGCGGCGCACTGACCCTGGTCGAGCCGCTGGTCCAGCGTGGCCTGCACCTGCCGATCGATCATTTCTTCTCCGCGCTGGCGGCGGAATGGTCCGAACTGGCGGTGGGCGTGGTGCTGTCCGGCCTGGGCAGCGACGGCGCCCAGGGCCTGCAGGCGATCCGCGAGCGCGGCGGTGTGACGGTGGCGCAGACCCCGTCCTCGGCCAAGTTCGATTCCATGCCGGCCAGCGCCATTTCCGCCAACGTGGTGGATATCGTCGCGCTGCCCGGCGAAATGGCGGGACTGGTTGCCGCCTGCTGGAGCGAAGAGGACAGCCTGAAGGTGCCGATGGATACGGTGCGCGAGCGCGAAGCGCTGCAGCAGCTGTACTCCCTGCTGCTCAAGCAGACCGGCGCCAATTTCTCCGACTACAAGCTGAATACCGTGCTGCGGCGGATCGAGCGGCGCATGAAGCTGCGCCAGTTCCGCACCCTGCATCAGTATGTCGACTTCCTGGTCGAAAATCCGGTCGAAACCGAACTGCTGTTCCGCGAGCTGCTGATCGGTGTGACCAACTTCTTCCGCGACCCCAAGGTGTGGGAATTCATGCGCGAGACCGCGCTGCCGCAGCTGCTGGCGGCCCATCCGGAAGGCGCGGCCTTCAAGGCCTGGGTGCCGGCCTGCTCGACCGGCGAGGAAGCCTATACGCTGGCCATCGTCTTCAGCGAGGCGGTGGAAGCGGCCGACGCGGTGGGGCGCTATACCCTGCAAATCTTTGCCACTGCCCTCGATCCGGACGCCATCGACCGCGCGCGCCAGGGCATGTTCCCGGCGCGGATCCAGGAAGACATCTCGCCCGAGCGCCTGGAGCGCTACTTCGTGCGCGGCGAAAAGGGCGGCTACTGCATCGGCAAGCAGCTGCGCAACACCATCATCTTCGCGCAGCAGAACGTGATCTCCGACCCGCCGTTCACCAAGCTGGATATCCTGTGCTGCCGCAACCTGCTGATCTACTTCAAGGCCAATCTGCAGGAGCAGCTGATCCCGCTGTTCCACTACGCGCTCAAGCCGCGCGGCATGCTGGTGCTGGGCAGCGCCGATACACCGGGCCAGTTCACCGAGCTGTTTGCCCCGATGGCCGGCGCCAGCCGCATTTATCACCGGCTGGACGGCGCCGCCCAGCGGCCCGCCAGCTACTTCCCGACGCGGCTTAACGCAGCGGCGCTCCCTCAACCCAGCGAGACAAGAAGCACGACCATGAACGGAAATTTACAAACCCAGGTAGAACAGCTCCTGCTCAAGAAGCATTCGCCTGCGGCGGTGCTCTTGAACTCACACGGGGATATCATGTATATCCATGGCCGCACCGGGGCCTACCTGGAACCGGCTGCCGGCAAGGCCAACTGGAATATCCACGCCATGGCGCGCGAGGGCCTGCGCTACGAGGTGGCCGACCTGCTCAAGCGCGCGGTGCAGGGCGATGCGCTGGTGACCAAGCGCGGCCTGGTGCTGAAGGAGGAAGGCGGTCCGTCGCAGGGGCTGGACATGACGGCGGAACTGCTGGACGAAGGCCTGCAAGGCCTGGTGCTGCTGACCTTTGCCAAGGCCGAGCTGCCGCCGGAAACGCGCCGTTCGCGCTCGCGCAACCCGCGCGTGATCGAGCTCGAACAGCAGTTGGCGCAGTCGCGCCTGGAGATCCAGGCCGGCCGCGACGAGATGCAGTCCTCGCGCGAGGAGCTCAAGTCGGCCAACGAGGAGCTGCAGTCGACCATCGAGGAACTGCAGTCGACCAACGAGGAACTGACCACCTCCAAGGAAGAGATGCAGTCGCTGAACGAGGAGCTGTACACCGTCAACGCCGAGCTGCAGTCCAAGGTCGACGATCTGTCGATGGTCAACAGCGACATGAAGAATCTGCTCAACAGCATCGACGTGGCCACCATTTTCCTCGATGGCGCGCTGCGCATCCGCCGCTTTACCGAGCAGGCCACCCAGATCTACAAGCTGATTCCGTCGGACGTCAGCCGTCCGCTGGGCGATATCGTCAATGAGCTGACCTATCCAAGCCTGGAGCAGGACGCCCAGGAAGTGCTGCGTACCCTGAAGTTCTGCGAACGCGAGATCCCGACGCGCGCCGGCGGCTGGTTCCGGGTGCGGATCATGCCTTACCGTACCATCGAAAACGTCATCGACGGCGTGGTGGTCACCTTCATCAACATCACGGAATTCAAGCGGCTGGAAGACCGTCTGCATACCGCGCAAGGCGGTCACGAGAGCTGATGAACCCGCGCCAGCCCTCCGGCTTCGATCCCGCCATCCTGCGGGAGCTGGCGGAGCAGCGCATGGCCGACGCCCCTGCGCTGGACCCCACGGCGCTGGAGAGCGATCTGTTGCACCAGCTGCATGAGCTGCAGGTCAGCCAGATCGAGCTGGAGATGCAGAATGCCGCGCTGGCGCAGCTGGAGGTGGAGCGCGATCTGGCGGCGGAAGGGCGCGACCGCTACGCCCAGCTGTACGACGAGGCCCCGGCAGGCTATTTCTCGCTGGGGATGGATGGCCGTATCGTCCGCGCCAACCGCGCCGCCGGCGCGCTGATGGAGCGCAGCGTGCACGCCTTGCTGGAACGCCCTTTTGAGCAGTTCGTGGCGCCGGACGGACAGGCCGGCCTGCGCCACTTTTTGGCGGAGGTTTTCCAGACTGGCCGGCGCAGTGTGTTCGAAACCACGCTGTTTGGCAGCGGACGGCATGTGCGCATCGAGGCCAACCTGGACCCGGAGCAGCGCAAATGCCGCATGATCGTCACCGACATGGGCGACGCCAGCGCGCGCGAAGCGGCGCGCCGGCGCGCCTTCGAGGTGCTGGACTGTATCGGCGAGGGCGTGCTGATGTGCGGGCCGGACCAGCAGATCCTGGCCGTGAATCCGGCCTTTACCCGCATCACCGGCTATCTGGCCGAACAGGCGCTGGGACGCAATCCGCGCTTTCTGGCCCGCCATGACGCGCATCCCGCCGATTTCTATCAGCAGGCGCGCGCAACGCTGGAACACCTGGGCCGCTGGCAGGGCGAAGTGTATTGCCGCCGCCGCGACGGCGTGCCGTTTGTGGCCTGGCTGTCGATGACGGTGCAGTATGGCGAGGATGGTGAGCTGTCCAGCTATATCGGCGTGTTTGCCGACATCACCGCGCGCAAACAGGCCGAGGCCGAGCTGCAGGCGCTGTCGCGCGAGCTGGATGCGCGTGTGGTGACGCGCACCGCCGAGCTGCGCGAGTCGCGCGAGCAGCTGCGCAAGCTGGCCGACCATCTGCAGGTGGTCAAGGAGGAGGAGCGCAAGCGCATCGCCCGCGATATTCACGATGAACTGGGCCAGAACCTGCTGGCGCTGCGGCTGGATCTGGTGCAGCTGCACCAGCGCAGCGGCCAGCGCGGCGGCCCGTTGCACCAGCGCGTCAGTGCGGCGCTGGCTAACCTGGACGCCACCATCCGCAGCGTGCGCGGCATCATGAACGAGCTGCGTCCGGCCGTACTGGATCTGGGCCTGCAGGCGGCGATTGAATGGCAGGCGATGGAGTTCCGCAAGCGCGCGGGCGGTAGCTGCCAGTTGCTGCTGCAGCTGCCGCCGGAAGCAGTGCTGGCGGCTGTTCCCGAGGGCATGGCGATTGTGCTGTTCCGCAGCCTGCAGGAGGCGCTGGGCAATGTGGCGCGCCATGCCCAGGCCAGCAGCGTCAGTGTGGCGCTGGACGTCGATGGCGGACAACTGAGCCTGACGGTGGCCGACAATGGCATCGGCATTGCGCCGGCCGACCGCGCCAAGAACGGCTCCTTTGGGCTGGTCGGCATTGCCGAACGGGTGGCGGCGCTGGGCGGCCGCTTCGAGCTGGCGCCCTACAGTCCCGGCGCGGGCGCCAGCCTGCGCCTGCGCTTTGATCTGGTGCACTGAAAAAGCATTTGCAGGTACTGGCATAGCGTCTATACTGCGGCAGGAATTTACTGCCGGGGTCTATCTTGTTCAAAAATCTAGCTTATCTGTCCACCTTGCCGCTGGCGCTGCTGGCTTCCGCTGCGCACGCTGACGAAGGCCAATGGCAGCCGCACCAGCTGCCGCAGCTGAAGGCCGAACTGAAACGCATCGGCATCGCCATTCCGGCCGAACAGCTGGCGGATTTGTCAAAGCACCCGATGAGCGCCATGGTCTGGCTGGGCAATTGCTCGGCATCCTTCGTCTCGGACGCCGGCCTGGTGGTGACCAACCATCACTGCGGCTACAGCGCCATCCAGCGCAACTCGACCCCGGAACATAACTATATCGCCGACGGCTTCCTGGCCAAGACCCGTGCCGAGGAGCTGCCGGGCGGTCCGAATACCCTGATCTATGTGACTGACAAGGTGGAAGACGTCACCGCCCGCGTGCTAAAGCAGGTGACGCCGTCCATGAGCGGCAAGCAGCGCCACGAGGCGGTGGAAAACGCCATCAAGCAGCTGGTGGCCGAATGCGAGACCGGCAAGTTCTATCGCTGCTCGGTGCCCAGCTTCCACCGCGGCCTGGAGTACTACCGTATCCGCCAGATGATGATCCGCGACGTGCGCCTGGTGTACGCGCCGGCGAACATGATCGGCGACTTTGGTGGTGACGTCGACAACTACGAATGGCCGCGCCATGTGGGCGACTATTCCTTCCTGCGCGCCTATGTGGGCAAGGATGGCCGTCCGGCCGATCCTTCGCCGGACAACGTGCCGTATCACTCCAAGGACTTCCTGGTGGTGTCCGCCGCCGGTTTGAAGAACGGCGATCCGGTGCTGCTGGCCGGTTATCCGGGCCGCACCAGCCGCTACAAGCTGGCCTCGGAAGTGCGCTATGCGCGCGATATCGCTTATCCGGTCAAGGTGGCCGAGCTCCAGGCCGACCTGGATACCATCGCCGCCGCAGCCAAGGCCAACCCGGCCTGGGAAGTGCGCTACGCCAGCGTCGCCAAGAGCATGCACAACGTCATGAAGAAGACCCAGGGCCTGATGGACGGCTTTGCGCGCAAGGACGTCGCCGCCATCAAGGACGTGCAGGACGCCGAATTCCGCGCCTGGTACGCCAGGCAGCCAAACGTGTCGGCCACCATGCTGGCCGAGCTGGATGCCGTGATCGCCGCCGACATGGCGCTGAGCGATGAAGAATTCGGCTGGTCGGTGGCCACCAACAGCGATCTGCTGAAAAGCGGCCGCACCCTGTACCGCCTGGCGCTGGAAGCGAAAAAGCCGGACGCCGAGCGCGAGCCGGGCTTCCAGCAACGCGACAGCAGCTTTATCAAGGCGCGCCTGAACCGCCTGGAACAGTCGTATGAAGGCACGGTCGACCAGGCCCGCTTCGTGGCCGGCCTGCAGCGCTACGCCAAACTGCCCAAGTCCATGCACGCGCAGGGCCTGGATGCGCTGCTGCCCGCAGTGGACGCCGTGCCGGCCCTGTACCAGCAATCGCAGCTGGGCCAGACCGCCGCGCGCGTGGGCTGGATGGACAAGGACGCCGCCGCCATCGCCGCTTCCGACGACGCCTTCCTCAAGCTGTCGGTGCGCCTGAACGATGTCGCCATGGCGCTGGAAGAACGCCGCAAGGAAGTGGACGGCAATCTGGAACGTGTTATCCCGCAGTATATGCAGGCCGTGATCGCGTGGAAGAAGTCGCAGGGCAAGCCGGTCTACCCGGACGCCAATTCGACCCTGCGCGTGACCTACGGCACCGTGGCGCCATACTCGCCGCGCGACGGCGTCACCAAGGGCCCGTTCACCACCATCGAAGGCATCGTTGAAAAGCACACCGGCAAGGAGCCGTTCAACGCGCCGCAAAAGCTGCTGGAGGCGATCAAGGCCAAGCGCTACGGCCAGTTCAAGGATCCGGTGCTGGGCACTGTGCCGGTCGACTTCCTGACCAGCGCCGACACCACCGGCGGCAATTCCGGTTCGGCCGTGATGAACCGCCATGGCGAACTCATTGGCCTGAACTTCGATTCAACCTACGAGTCGATCACCAAGGACTGGTACTTCGACCGCGACATCACCCGCGCCATCCACATGGATATCCGCTATATGCTGTGGCTGATGAAAGAAGTCGATCATGCCGATAACGTCCTCAAAGAGATGACGATCAAATACCCGACCAAATAATGAACGATCCGCTTGCACTCCTGCTGAGCTACGCCAACCTGCCGCTGCAAGTGGTGGGGCTGGCCACGACCCCGCTGGAGCTGGTGTCCTTCCTGCTGTCGGTGGCCTGCGTGTGGCTGAACATCCGCCAGAGCCACTGGGGCTGGCTGCTGGCCATCATTTCCTCGGCCGCCTATGGCCTGGTGTTCTACGGCTCGCGCCTGTATGGCGACATGGCGCTGCAGCTGGTCTTCATCACGGTGTCGTTCTGGGGCTGGTACCAGTGGCTGCACGGCGACGACAGCCATGAGCTTCTGCCTGTGACCTGGCTGGCGCCGCGCGGCCGCTGGGCGGCGGCGGTGGGCTGGCTGCTGGGCTTTGTGGTGCTGGCCTGGTTCCTGAAAAACTTTACCGATACCGATGTGCCGAACGCCGACGGCTTCCTGACGGCGGGCAGCCTGATTGGCCAGCTGCTACTGTCGCGCAAGAAGGTCGAGAACTGGCACGTCTGGATCATCGTCGACGTGCTGTACGTCGGCCTGTATATCCACAAGCACCTGCTGCTGACGGCCATTCTGTACGCCGTGTTTGTCGCCATGGCGGCGGCCGGGCTGGTGGCCTGGCGCCGCGCGGTGGACGGCGACGCCGGTTCCGATGCGGGTGATGCTTTCGTCCTGAAATGAACGGCACGGCGCAACGACGGCCGCTGCGGGTGGCCATCCTCGGTACTGAGTCGTCCGGCAAGTCGACCCTGGCGGCGGCGTTGGCTGCACGCTACAACACCTTGTGGGTGCCGGAGTATTTGCGCGAGTTTGTCGACACGCAGGGCAGGGTGCCGGTGGCGCAAGACCAGTTCCCCATCGCTTCCACCCAGGTGGCGCGCGAGGATGCGGCGGCTGCCGTGGCGGCAGGCATGGGCGGACGCTTTCTGTTTTGCGATACCGCGCCGCTGATGACGGCGGTGTACAGCCGCCAGTACTTCGGCGGCATCGACGCCCAGCTGGCGCAGCTGGTGGCGACACGGCGCTACGACCTGACCCTGGTGACAGCTTCCGACATCCCCTGGGTGGCCGATGGCTTGCACCGCGACAGCGCGGAAATCAGCCGCGCGGTGGGCGCTTTCCTTGCCGAGGAACTGGCGGCCCGTGGCATCGCTTACCACACCGTCAGCGGCGCACCTGATGCGCGTTTGGCGCAGGCCGTTCAGCTGCTTGACGCGCTGGCTTGACTTCATCTTTCTGATTGCATTCGGGCGCGGCTCGGGCTAACCTCGGAGTATGAAAAGGCTTCTGCTCCCTGCTGCGCTTCTTCTCGTGGCCCTGCCATCGCTGGCTTTGGCCGATACCGGCTATTACCTGGTTTCGATCTACGACGTGGAAGGCCAGGCCTCGCTCGATTACAAATACTGGAATGCCCATTACCGGGGCCTGACGGTGGCCGCACCGGAGCTGGGCGTGGGCTATGGCGTGACTTCGCGCTGGTACACGGAGCTGTCCGGCCAGTGGGTCAAGATTAACGGCGGCGGCAGCCAGTGGGTGGCGAGCGCGTGGCAAAATGATTTTCTGCTGACCCAGGGCCAGTATGCGGTGGACGTGGCGCTGCACACGGAAGTGTCGCGTGCACGCGACCATGCGGATGGCTATGATGTGGAGTTTGGTCCGGCCTTGCAGACCGAATACTGGCGCACCCAGTTCAACGCCAACCTGTTCTTCCAGCGCACCTACCGCGCGGAAGGGCTGGCGCCGAATACCAATCCGATGCAGCTGGCCTATCAGCTACAGGTCAAGCAGCGCTGGAAAAGCTGGCTGCAGCCTGGCCTTCAGGCCTTTGGCGAAGTGGGGAAGTGGAATGACTGGCTGCCGGAACGGAAGCAGTCGCACCGCGTGGGACCGGCGGTGTTCGGCTACCGCGACATCGGCCGGCAGCAGCTCAAATACGAAGCGGCCTATCTGATCGGCCGCAACTCTGCACGCGCGGCGAAGAGCTTCACCATGCGCGTGCAGTACGTCTTTTAACCCTTACAGGTCAAACTGCGCCGAGACGCGGAAGGTGCGTTTCGCGCCCGGGAACAGGTAGCCGCCCAGATCCGGTGTCACATCACGCCAGTAGAACTTGTCCAGCGCATTGTCGATCTGCGCGCGCACCGTCACGCCGGTGCCGCCGACGCGGGTCGAGTAGGCGCTGCCCAGGTTCAGCACATGGTAGCCGCCCACGAACACGGTGTTGGTGGTGTCGAAGGCTTTCTTGGCGGTGTACTGCCAGTCGGCGTTCAGGTGCAGGCCAGCCACTTGCGGCACGCTGTAGTCGGCGTACAGATTGGTCTTGAACGACGGGACATCGGTCTCGCGCTTGCCGTCCATATCCGCATTGCCGGTGCCGCTTTGCTTGGTGTTGATGGCGGTGGCCGAATAGCTCAGGGTTAGCTCGCGGGTGACCTTGCCGTTCAGGCCCATCTCCAGGCCGCGGTGCTGGGCCTGGCCGTTATGCACCCAGGTGTTGGCGGCGTCGATGTATTCCAGACCTTTGCGGATCTGGTAGATCGCGACGGTGGCGCTCAGGTCCGGAGTGACGTCAGCCTTGACGCCGAACTCGATCTGCTTCGACTTCTCCGGTTCGAGCGCGCGGTGTTCGTTGGTGGTGCCGATCGGCGCCACGGTGCCATGCTCCAGGCCCTGGGCGTAGGAGCCGTACATCGCCACGTTCGGACGCACGCTGTACACCAGCGCCACGTTCGGCAGCCAGAAGCCCTTGTCGGTCAGCGCGTCCGGCACGCCGACGTCGACGTATTCGTCGCGCTTGACGCTGACGTAGCGCGCACCGGCGTGCAGCTTGAGCTGCTCGTTCAGGCTGAGGATGTCCTGTGCGAACAGGGCGCGTTCGTGGTCGGTGCGGCGCTCGGAGACGGGGCCGCTGGTGGCGTTGGCCAGGTTCTGGTCGTTCAGGTCGATCACCACCGGATGGTAGATGTTGCTGGCGCCGGCGTAGGTGTAGACGTAGTCGCCCCACTTTTCGCTGTTCTTGAAGTAGGACGTGCCGACCGTCAGCGCATGCTGGATGGCGCCGGTGCGGAACTCACCCGTCAGCATGGCTTGCGCGGTCAGGGGCGACTTCTTTTCGCCCAGGCTGACGTAGTCATACACGTCGTAGCCGCCGTCGCCGCAGAAGCCCGGATACAGGTTCTGCGCGGTGCAGCCGTAAGGGAAGGCGGTGTAGTCGTCGCGCTTGAACTGGTGCTGGTTGGCGCTGAACACGGCCTTCCACTGGTCGGTCAGGCGGTATTCGAAGCGCAGGCCGATATTGCTGCTGGTGGTTTCCACCGGCTTGCTCCACGGCTGGTTGTTCAGCATATTGTCGGCGCTGACCTGCGGCAGGGTGGTGCCGTCGATCAGCTGGAAGCCGGGCACGGAGACCTGGGCTTTCTTCTGGTAGTCGGCGTCGATCTGCAGCAGGGCGTCCGGCGAGATCTTGAAGTCGAAGGCGCCGGAGATGAAGTTGCGGTGGCCGTCGGCGCCTTTGACGTAGGAGCGCAGGCGCTCGCTGGCGGCGTTGATGCGGTAGCCGAAGCGCTGGTCTTCAAAGCGGCCGCCCAGGTCGACGGCGCCGTACAGGGTGCCGCGCTCGCTCACGCCGAATTCGACGGTGCGCAGCGGCGCGTCGGTAGGGCGCTTGGTGACGTAGTTGACGATGCCGCCCGGTGCGGCGATGCCGGCCTGCAGACCGGCCAGGCCTTTCAGGATCTCGATGCGTTCCTTGTTCTCCAGCGGGATCTGGGTGTCGCCGGGGATGGCCATGCCGTCCTTGCGGTAGCCCGATTCGTTGTCCAGCTTGAAGCCGCGGATGGAGAACTGTTCCGAGTAGCCGACCGCGTTGTAGGAGTCGCTCACGCTGGTGTCGAAGCGCATGGCATCGGTGCTGGTGCGGATGTTCAGGTTCTGCATCTGCTGTGCGGTCAGCACGCTGATGGAGGCTGGGGTCTGCAGCAGCGGGCTGTCGCTGAAGCCGCCCACGCTGGCGCGGCTGGCTTGCGCGCGCGCGCCGGTGATGACCACTTCGGCGACCGGCTGGTCGGCGGTATCGGCGTCGGCGGCAAAGGCGCCGCCAATGGTAAAGGCTTGCAGGATCGCCAGGCTGATGGCGGAAATTCGGAAGTTCGGTGTAGACATGTTGTGCTCTCTGCTTTTAAGGCCGGGAGCCAACGCAGGAGCACTCAAAGAAGAAGATACTGCTTTGCGCTTTCCTTCGCTGGCATTATCCAGATCAGGTACGAAGGGTATCTCTCACCCGGTGCATTTGGCACCAGGACCCCTAGCGAAGGCAGTAGTTTAGCACAAACGGCGGACGGACCCCTTACAGGCACAGTTCCAGTGCGGCGCGGCTAGCGGCGGCGTCGACGTCGCGGTGCTCGCCCAGAGCGGTCAGCTGGTGCTCCACCAGGGCCTTGATCACGGCTTCGACGCTGTCGCGGTTCAGGCCATAGTCGGACAGGCGGGTCTTGACGCCCATCTGTTCGAAGAAGTCCTGGGTGCGGGCGATGGCGGCTTCGATGCGGATGTCTTCCGGTCCCGAGTTCAGGCCCCAGACGCGCGCGGCGTACTGCAGCAGCTTGGCGCGCTTGGCTTCCTTACGCACGCGCAGCATGCCCGGCAGGATGATGGCCAGGGTCTGGGCGTGGTCCAGGTTGTACAGCGCGGTCAGTTCGTGGCCGACCATGTGGGTGGCCCAGTCCTGCGGCACGCCGACGCCGATCAGGCCATTCAGGGCCAGGGTGGCGCTCCACATGACGTTGGCGCGCACGGCGTAGTTGTCCGGCTCGGCCAGGGCTTTCGGGCCTTCTTCGATCAGGGTCAGCAGCAGGCCTTCGGCAAAGCGGTCCTGCACCGGCGCGTCGGCCGGGTAGGTCATGTACTGCTCCATCACGTGGACGAAGGCATCCACCACGCCGTTGCCGACCTGGCGCACCGGCAGGGTGTAGGTCACCTGCGGATCGAGGATGGAGAACTTGGGGTAGACCGCGCGGCTCATGAAGGCGGATTTTTCCAGGGTGGCCTTGCGGGTGACGACGGAGGCGCTGTTCATTTCCGAGCCGGTGGCCGGCAGGGTCAGCACGCTGCCGAAGGGCAGGGCGTCCTTCACCACCTTGCCGCCGATGGCGAGGATGTCCCATGGATCGGCGCCGTCGTACTTGGCCGCTGCGGCGACGAACTTGGTGCCGTCGATGACCGAGCCGCCGCCGACGGCCAGCAGGAAGTCGATCTTCTCAGCCTTGACCTGGGCCACGGCGCGCATCAGGGTTTCGTAGGTGGGATTCGGTTCGATACCGGCGAACTCCAGCACGGTATGGCCTTGCAGCGCCTGCTGCACTTGCGTGTAGACGCCGTTTTGTTTGATGCTGCCGCCGCCGTACAGCATCAGCACGCGGGCGCCGGCCGGCACCAGCTTGGACAAGGCAGCGATCTGGCCCTGGCCGAACAGGATTTGAGTGGGGTTGTAAAAGTCGAAATTGTTCACGGTGCTGCTCCTGTTGAGTTCAGGCCGACATTATGGCGCAGCTGTGGGAATCCTGCCTGACGTGCGCCGCCTTTGCTTTTGGGTGGCTACACTGACGCTAGTTTTTTGTTAGCGGAGGTCAGCATGTCTGTGCATTTCGGCGCGTCGCTGCTGGACCGTCCGTCGGAGAGGGGAGTAATGAGGCCGCAGTATCACGAAGGAAGTTTGTTTGCCGTGCCGTTGACGGACGGTGGTTATGGCGCGGGTTTGGTGGCGCGGCTGGCGCCGGGCAGCAAGATCATGCTGGCCTATCTGTTCGGGCTGCGCTTTGAACGGCTGCCGTCGCTGGAAGCCTTGCCGCCATTGGGGCCGCAGGATGCGGTCAAGGTGCTGCGGGTGGGCGATATGGCGCTGGCCAACCGGCGCTGGCCGGTGCTGGGCGAGTATGTCGAGTGGAATCCGCAGGTGTGGCCGATGCCGCAATTCCTGCGCCGCATGGAGCGCCTTCAGCGGGCCTGGCGGGTGACCTATGCCGACGCAGATCCCAGCCGTTCCGAGCGCGAAGAGTCGGTTCCCTTCGATACACCCGGCCTGGAGGCCGATTCCCTGTACGGCTACGGCTCGACCGAGCTGCTGCTGACCAAGCTGCTGTCCTTACATTGAAGCGCAGTCGACGTTCCAGGCGGTGAAGTCGCCGCGGTTTTTGCGGATGGTGACGCGGGCGGTGGTGTCGCGGTCGCTCGTGAAGGTGAGTTGGTACATGGCTTGCGAACCGCGCTCGGCCGGGGCGGCGGACATCGTACTCAGCGTGAAGTTGTAGGAGCGCTGGCGCGCGCAGCTGGTGTTGCCAGCGAACAGAAGACGGGCGCCTTGCAGCAGCGTGGCTTGCTGTCGCAACAGGCTGATGATATCCGGGGCGGGCAGGGATTGCGCCAGCTGGACCGACTGTTTTGGCACGGTGCAGGGCACAGGGCCGCTGTCGAGCCAGACGCGGGTCTCGGCATTGCCGTCGTGCGTGCGGATCAGGTGGCAGATGCCGGGTGCGAGATGACGCGGGCGCGAGTCGGTGTCGTTCGTCACGGTTTGCGTCGTGCTGCGCGCGGCTGGCGCTGCGGTCGCGGTGGCTGCCGCGAGCAGGGCGGCAATAAGGATATACCGCTGCATCAGGCCAGCGCCCGGAAGGTCATCTGGAACAGCAGGCCGCCGCCTTCGCGGTTGCGCACCTGCAGTTCGGCATCGTGGCGCTTCACCACGCGCTCGACGATCGCCAGTCCCAGCCCGGCGCCATTGGCCTGGCTGCGCGCCGTGTCCAGGCGCGTGAAGGGTTTCAGCAGCTGGGCGATCTGGCCGGGCGGCACGCCGGTGCCGTGGTCCGTCACTTCCACGATCACGCGCTTGGCGGTATGCATGCCGCGCACCGTGCACTTGATGTCGATCTCGGTCACGTCCTGTCCCGGCGTCTTGCCGTAGCGGCGGGCGTTTTCGATCAGGTTGTTGATCACGCGTTTGAGGTCGGTGCCATTGCCCAGCACATGCGCGCGCTCGGCGATGTCGGTCTTGATCTTCACGTCCGGCAGACGCTCCGCTTCCTGCGCCGTTTCGCGCAGCAGAGTGGTCAGGTCGACGTTGATAAAACTGGAGGTCTCGGTCGGCTTGGCATAGTCGAGGAACTGGCCGATGATGTCGTCCATCTGGGCGATATCGGACTGAATGCCGTTGCGCGCCTCGTCCGACAGATGAGCCATCTCCACTTCCAGCTGCATGCGCGCCAGCGGCGTGCGCAGATCGTGCGAGATGCCCGCCAAAATCACGGCGCGGTCGGAGTCCACCTGCTGCAGCTGGTCCACCATCTGGTTGAAGCTGCGGTTGGCGTTCATGATCTCGTGCGGGCCTTTTTCCGGCAGCGGGGCGGGCTGCTTGCCCTGGGCGAAATCGCGGGTGGCCTCGGTCAGGCGTTTCAAAGGCAGGTTGATCAGGCTGGAAATCAGCGCG
>Ga0213872_10000612_pt1 | contig 27051 bp, 27 predicted proteins | sample VelepicomBERX_R2_FD_160071 | JGI IMG/M metagenome (GOLD analysis project Ga0213872, IMG submission 160071) | Rhizosphere microbial communities from Vellozia epidendroides in rupestrian grasslands, the National Park of Serra do Cipo, Brazil - RX_R2 | ecosystem: Host-associated > Plants > Roots >...
CAGGAACGCGGCGTGCTGCCGGCCGATCAGGCCGAGGCGGCGCGCACAGAGATCCATCGCCGCATCCTCGCCGCCGGCGAGGGCGAGGCCGGCGATGCGCCGGCGCGCCGGCTGCATCTCCCTCTGGCCCTGCTGCTCGGCCTCGGCCTGCCGCTGATGGCCGGGCTGATCTATTGGCGGATCGGCGCCCCCGAACTGCCGGGCAAGCCGTTCGCCGCGCGCCAGCACGATCCCGTCTTCCAGATGACGGCCCTGACCGACCAGCTGGCCGCGCGCCTCGCCGCCGAGCCCGATGGCGAAGGCTATCGCCGCCTCGGCCAAGCCTATATGGCGCTGCAGCGCTATCCGGAGGCGATCGACGCCTTCCACCAGGCCGAGGCGCTGGGGGTGGGCGACAGCGAGACGATCTCCGCCTGGGGCGAGGCGATTGTGGTGATGCAGAACGGCATGGTGGTGCCGGAAGCCCGCCGCCTGTTCCTGCGCGCCCTGGCTACCGACCATGACAATCCGCAGGCCCGCTTCTATCTCGGCCTCGCCGAGGCGCAGATCGGCATGTTCGACAAGGCCGTGGCGATCTGGAAGGACCTCGAGAAGACCAGCGAGGCCGACGCGCCCTGGATGGAGGCGCTGCGCCAGCACATCGCCGAGGCGTCGAAGCAGGGCGGGTTCGATCCCGCGACCATCGCTCCGGCCGCCCCGGTCATTCCCGCCAATGGCGGCGCTCCCTCCGGCCCCGCCGCCGCGGCGATCGCCAACATGGCGCCCGACCAGCGCGCCGCCACCATCCGCTCGATGGTCGCCGGGCTGGCCGACCGCCTGAAGGAGCATCCCGACGATTTCGACGGCTGGATGCGCCTGGCCCGGTCCTACACCGTGCTGGGCGAGCCGGAGAAGGGCAAGGACGCGGCGCTGCACGCCATCAAGCTGCGTCCGAAAGAAGCCGAGCCGCGCCTCGCCCTGGCGCGGATCCAGCTCGGCAACGCCTCGGAAGACGCCCTGCCGCCTGATTTCGTCGCCACGATCCGCGAGGTGCTGGCGATCGATCCGGGCAACACCACCGCCCTCTACTACGCCGGCGCCGCCGAAGCCGCCGCCGGCCACAAGGCGGAGGCCCGCAAGGATTGGCAGGCATTGCTCGCCAAGATGCCGGCCGATCAGCCGGAACGGGCGGATCTGCAGAAGAAGGTCGACGCCCTACGATAGGGCGAACGGATCGTCCGGCGTCTCGATCAGCAGAAACAGCAGCCGGAAGCATACCGCCAGCACCAGCAGGGCCAGCAGCAATCGCGTCTGCTCGGCCCTGAGCCGCCCGCCGAAGCGGGCGCCGAGCTGCGCCCCGACCACGCCGCCCGACAGCAGGGTCAGCATCAGCACGACGTCGACGGTGTGGGTCTGCACCGATTGCAGGAAGGTCACCGAGGCGGTGACGAAGATGACCTGGAACAGCGAGGTGCCGACCACCACCTGGGTCGGCATCTCCAGCAGATAGATCATCATCGGCACCAGCACGAAGCCGCCGCCCACCCCCATGATCGCCGACAGGACGCCCCCCGTCGCCCCGACGCCCAGCGGCATCAGGGCGCTCATATAAAGGCCCGAGCGGGGGAAGCGCATCTTCAGGGGCAGGTTGCCCCAGCGATGGCGGTGCAGCTTGTGCGGCGCCGGCGGTCGATGGGAGCGGCGGACCGCCCGCACGCTTTCCAGCAGCATGGTCATGCCGACGAAGCCGAGGAACAGCACGTAGGAGAGGTTGATCACCAGATCGACCTGCCCCAGGCGGCGCAGCCAAGAGAACAGCTGAACGCCGATCACCGAGCCGATCAAGCCGCCCGCCGCCAGCACCAAGCCCATGCGGAAATCGACATTGCGCCGCCGCCAATGGGCCATCACCCCCGAGACCGATGCGCCGACCACCTGATTGGCGGCGGACGCCACCGCCACCGGCGACGGCACGCCCATCAGGATGAGAAGGGGGGTGAGCAGAAATCCTCCGCCGACGCCGAACAGTCCCGACAGGAACCCGACCCCGCCGCCGAGACTCAGCAGCACGATCAGGTTGAGGGACAGCCCGGCGATCGGCAGATAGATCGACAAGGCCGGTCGGGCGTCAATCGGTCACACCGGCGCGCCGGCGGCAACCCACGCCAGGAGGCCGCCGGACAGGCGGTTAATATGCCCTTCATAGCCGTTTTCCAGCAGGTTCTGCGCCGCCACGCCGCAGCGATTGGCCGAGCGGCAATGCAGCAGCAGATGCTTGCCGTCCGGCACCGGCGGCAGCTCGTCCGGATCCCAGGTCGACAGCGGACGGAGAATCGCGCCCTCGATGTGGCCGGCATCGTATTCGTGCTGCTCGCGCACATCGACTACCACCGCGTCGCCGGCCTCGATCCAGGCCCGGGCGGTATCGATGTCGACCATGCTTACCTGATTGCTCATTGCGAAAATCCCTGCTGTGTCCTACCTCCGGCAAGATGAGACCGGTAGTGGCCTTTGGCAAGCTTTGGAGGTGGCCCGGTTGCCAAAGCCGCGGAGCTGTCCTACCTAATCCAGGGGAAAGATGGGGGGATCGCATGATGCAGGCTTGGCATCTCGCGCAAATGAATATCGGCACCATGCTTGGCCCCAAAGGCGATCCCAGGGTGCAGGCTTTCTGCGTGGGCTGGGAATGAGCGAAACGCTTCTTGATACGATAGGGCTATCTTGCCCGTTGCCCATCCTCAAGGCCAAGCGCACCCTGAACGGGCTGCCGCCGGGCGCGCTGCTGCGCGTCCTGGCGTCGGATCCGGTGACGCTGCGCGATTTTCCCGCCTTCTGCCGCCAGACCGGGCACGAGCTGGTCGAATCCGCCGAGGCGGAGGCGGGGGTTTATCGGTTCCTCATTAAGAAAGCCTCTTAACCCTTTTTTCCCGCCGCAAGCTCCCCTAGAGTACCGGGCCACATCGCATAGGTTCGGGAGAGGCGTGGCATGAGTGGGAACAATCGGACGCACCGGTCGACGAAGATCAGCAACGGACTGATCGCGATCGGGCTGGCGGTGGTGGCGATCCTCGCCTATGCGCTGATTCAGGTGCGCCTGAGCCACGGTCTCTGAATGACCCTGGTCGAGATCCTGCCGCACGTCACGGCCGGGCTGAACGCCCTGGCCGGCGTGCTGATCGTGATCGGCTTCGCCCTGATCAAATCGGGCGACCGGACGGCGCATAAATCGGTCATGACGGCGGCGGTGATCGTTTCAGCCCTGTTCCTGGCGGCCTATCTGCTGCATCATTTCCTCCATCCGCTGTTCCAGTTCCGTGGCGAAGGCGCAGTCCGGCCGATCTATTTCACCCTGCTGTTCACCCATGTGGTGCTGGCGGTGGCGGTGACTCCGATGATCATCTGGACCTTCCTGCGCGGCCGGCGCGCCCTGGCCAGCGGCGAGACCGCGCGGCACCGGGCCTTGGCGCGCTGGACCTTTCCGGTCTGGCTCTATGTCTCGGTCAGCGGCATCGTGGTCTATTGGCTGCTCTATCACGTGTATGTGTGAGTTGATCTGAGTCGATGAAAGACACATTGGACATGCCCGCCGGCGTTCCGCCGGTGGGGTTGGATCATTCGGAACGCTCGATCCTGGCCGGCTGGATGCTGCTGGCGGTGGGGGCGCTGGCGGCGGCCGGCCTGCTGGCGCTGCTGCTGCCGACCCTGCGCTCGCCCGGCGCCGAGCATTGGTTTCCGTTCCCGATCGACACCTTCTTCCAGGTGACTCTGGTCACCCATGTGGTGATGGCCTTCGTCGTCTGGTTCCTGGCCATGCTGGGCGGCCTGGCCGCCATGGTGCGCCCGGGCGGCATCGCCAGCCGCACCGGCCTGGTGCTGGCGGTGACCGGAACGGCGCTGATCCTGTTCCCGGCGCTGGGCAATCTGGGCGAGCCGATGCTGGTCGATTACGTGCCAGTGCTGAATTCGCCGCTCTATTACTCCGGCCTGGCGCTGCTGGCCATCGGCGTCGCCCTGCCGGTGGCGCATCTGCTGGCGCGGCCGCCGCGCTGGGGCCTGTCGCTGACGCTGGGCACCGGGACCGCCGGCGTGCTGTTCCTGCTGGCGCTGCTGTGCTGCGCCCTGGCCTATTTCACCCTGCCGCAGGGGTCGCGCTTCGGCACCAATGACGAGGCGATCTTCTGGGGCTGCGGCCATCTGCTGCAGCTGGTCTTCACCACCCTGTTGCTGACCATCTGGCAGACCCTGGGCGAGCAGCTGTTCGACCAGCCGCCGCTGGCCTTTCCGCAATGGCGGCTGGTCTGTGCTCTGCTGGTGGTCTCGGGCCTGCCGGGACCGGTGTTCTATTCGATCTGGCCGGCAGCCGACGCCGATCTGCGTGTCGCCTTCACCAAGCTCTATCTGATCGGCCTGCCGCTGCCGGTGCTGGTGATGAGCGCCGCGCTGGTTCGCCGGCTGGTCACCACGCGGCCGCAATGGCGTTCGCCGGCCTATCTGGCGGTGCTGCTGTCCTTCCTGCTGTTCTCGGCCGGCGGCGTGTTCGGCCTGTTCGCCGATGGCTTCGACACCCGCACGCCGGGCCACTACCACGCCGAGCTGATCGCGGTGACGATCGGGCTGATGGGGCTGTTCTTCGCCGTGGTGATGCCGACTTTGTGCCGCGGCGGCCGCAACGGCAAGGTTCTACTGTCCTTGTTCTGGTTCCTGGCCATCGGCCAGTTCATCGCCTGCTGCGGCATGTTCCTGGCCGGATCGCAAGGCGTGGGGCGAAAGATCGCCGGTGCTGCGCAATCTCTTGACAACCCGGCCAAGATTATAGGTATGTCTCTCAACCACGGCGGCGCGGGAATCGCCTCGATCGGGGGTGTAATTTTCGTCTATCTGGCATTGACGCGCCTGCTGTCGCGCACGCCGAAGGCGGAGGCGAGACCGACTCGCCAAGGGGATTAAAATGTCGATCCGGTCCTATGTCCAATTGATGAAGCTGCGCATCGGCCTGATGGTGGCGCTGATGGCGGTGATGGGCTATGTCGCCGTGGCCGACAAGGTCAATCCGGTGCAGCTCGCGGTGCTGGCGCTGGCCATGCTGCTGGGCTCGGCCAGTTCGTCGGTGTTCAATCATTTCTACGACCGCGACATCGACGTCATCATGAAGCGCACGCGGACCCGCCCGCTGGCCAGCGGCCAGATGGAGCGCCCGGCCAACGTGCTATGGTTCGCCGCCGCCCTCTTGGTGTCGGGTTGCGGCCTGGCGGCGCTCTATTTCAACCTGGTGGTGGCGCTGCACCTGTTCTTGGGCATCTTCTTCTACGCCATCATCTACACGGTGTGGCTGAAGCGCCGGCACTGGATCAACATCGTCATCGGCGGCGCCGCCGGCAGCTTCGCCGTGCTGGCCGGCGCCGCGGCGGTGGACCCCAGCCGCTGGCTGCTGCCCTTCCTGCTGTCGATCACCCTGTTCCTGTGGACGCCGAGCCATTTCTGGAGCCTGGCCATCCTGCTGAAGGACGATTATTCGGCGGCGCATATTCCGATGCTGCCGGTGGTCAAGGGCGACAAGACGACCGCCCATTGGATTTTCGGCAATTCGCTGCTGCTGGTGGCCTCCTCGCTGCTGCCGGTGGCGTTCGGCACGCTGAGCTGGTTCTACGGCGCCGTCGCCCTGGCTTTGGGCGGGCATTTCCTGTGGACCAACTGGAAGATGGTGCGGGTCCAGACTCACGCCCTGGCGCGCAAGAACTTCCTGGAATCGATGCTCTATCTGGTCGGGCTGTTCGTCGCCGTTCTCGTCGACGTCAATCTCTGATCAGCGCTCGGTCCTGATCTCCAACGCCTTCGGCAGCCACCGCCCCAGCGACGTCTGCAGCAAGGGCAGCCGCAGCGGCTTGGTGAGGATCCCCTGCATGCCGGAATCGGCGCAGCGCTCGGCGGTTTCCGGCAGGGCGTCGGCAGTGAGCGCGATGATCGGGACGTCGTAGTTGGGGAGGGTCCGTACCGCGCGGGCCAGTGCCAGACCGTCCATCCTCGGCATGTGGAAATCGGTCAGGATCAGGCCGTAATAGGGGCGCTGCTGGAAGGCGGCGAAGGCCTCGACCCCGTCCTCGGTGAGATCGTAGACCATGCCCAGCCGATCCAGCATCTTCGAGATCACCACCCGGTTGGTGACATTGTCCTCGGCCACCAGGATCACCGTCTTAGCCGCCTCGGCCATGGCCCGTTCCGGCGCCTTGAAGGTGCGGTCGGTGGCCACCGCCGCCTTGACGGTGCGGCGCCCCAGCGCCGCTTCGATGGTGCCGATCAGTTCGCGCCCGCGCACCGGCTTGTGGACGGCATAGCCATTGTCGGGCGGCGCGCGGTCGAAGGGGATGAGCGCTATCATCGTCCTGTGCGGCGGCGCCGGCCCGTCATGGATGACCACGTCGGCCTTGGTCGATACCGGGGCCAGCTTGGCGCCCTGGGCCAGCAGGATCGTCTCGATCGATTCCTTCAGGGGGGAGGCGGCCACCACCAGCACGCTCACCCCCTTCAAGGCGCGGCTGTCGGCGGGAGGATCGAAATGCGGCTGCGGCACCACGAAGCTGAAGCGCGAGCCTTTGCCCACCTCGCTTTCCAGCCAGATGCGCCCGCCCATCAGTTCCAGCAGCTTCTTGCAGATGGACAGACCCAGGCCGGTGCCGCCATAGCGCCGCGCCACCGAGGCGCTGCCCTGGATGAACGGGGTGAACAGGGTTGTCTGCACCTCGGGCGAGATGCCCGGGCCGGTGTCCGAAATGGTGAAGCGCACCATCATCTCGTCGCGCTCGACCTTTACCTGGACATGGCCGCGCTCGGTGAACTTCACCGCATTGCCGACCAGGTTCAGTAGAACCTGGCGCAGGCGGGCCGGGTCGCCCTGGATGCGGGCGGGCAGGTCGGAGGCGATGTCGACCACCACCTCGATATCCTTTTCCCGGGCGCGCGGCGCCACCACCTGCGCCACATCCTCGACCACGTCGGCCAGGGTGAAGTTCAACGTCTCGAGCTGCATCTGGCCGGCTTCGATCTTGGAGAAGTCCAGCAGATCGTTGATCACCGTCAGCAGCCCGTCGGCCGAGCGGTTGATGATCGAGGCCATGCTGCGCTGCTCGGGATCGAGGTGGGATTGCAGCAGCAATTCGGTCATCGCCGCCACGCCGTTCATCGGGGTGCGGATCTCGTGGCTCATCATCGCCAGGAAATCGGACTTGGCGCGGCTGCCCGCCTCGGCCTGCAAACCGGCCGAGGTCAGCTCGTCGATCAGGCGCTGATTGTCGAAGCGCAGCCGGATCGACTGGGCCAGCACCCGCTCGGCATTGCGGCTGCTGAGCGTCACCAGCAGCAGGAACACCGCGGCCATCAGCGCCAGCAACAGATATTCGTGGCGTCCCGACAAGGCGTGCGGGACGATGAAACCCGACATGGTGGGCAGGGCATAGCTCAGCATGGCCGGGGTATAGGCCGACAGGCTGGCCATCGAGGCGGCGGTCAGGCCGGTCAGGATGATCGAGACGAACAAGGCGTGCACGGGATCGTCGGGCTGGAAGGTCATCAGGCCGAACACCAGCCACAGCACGCCGGCCGAGGACAGGCTGGCGCACAGCAGGACGCCCCAGCGCCGGGCGTTCGACGTCTTCCATTGGACGCGGCGATAGGCGATGACGCTCCAATAGCGCAGCCCCATGGCCGCGCCGTAGACACCCAGCCAGATCCACACCCAGCCGCCCACCGCGTCATGCACGCCGAGCGCCGCCAACACGGCGATGATCCCGCCGGTCAGGTTGGAAAACGGCATGTTGCGGGCCAGTGCCGCTATCTTTTCAGCGTGAATCCGTTGATCGAGCGCTTCCGCGCGGCTGGCCATCCATTCCCCTCCCTGACGGCGGCACATTCTGTCCGATCGAGGTCAGACTCTCAAGGTTCGAGGACGATCCAGCCATGCACGCCGGGCCAGGGCTTCGGCCTCGGCCGGCGAAGCGGCGCGCCCGCACAGTTTCAAGGCGATGGCGGCGGTGCCGGCGACGATCGCCTCGGCCACCGGATCCTCGGCGTCGCCGCGCCACAGGGCGGTCAGGAAGGTGGGATCGAGATCGCTCTCGGCCGGACTGGCGTCCAGCAAGGCCGGCCATTCCTCGTCGAACGGCTGGCCTTCGGCGAGGCCCTCGACCAGGCAGGGTTTCTCGATCCGGCGTTCGACCTCGCCGCCATCGCCCTTGAAACAGGCCAGGTTGCGCTGGCCGAGCAGGCGACCGGCCTCGCGATGCACCGCGCGGTAATTGGGGTGGAACACGCTGATCAGCGAGGCCGGCGCGTCGAACGGATTGAGATGGCGGATGACGCTATGCAGCGGCGAGCGTAAGCCCAGCAGCCATTTCAGCTCCATCAGCCCGTCCAGGCGGGGATGGAACAGGCCCATCGGCAGATAGGCGAAGCGGTGCTGCGCCAGATCGCGCGCCGCTTGGGTCAGATCCTCCGCCGGCGCGATGCCGAGCGCGCCCAGCGCGTCCTTGGTGAACAGCCGTCCGGCGGTGTGGCCTTCGGCGCCGTGCATCGCCACCGTGACGCCTTGCGCCGCCAGCAGCAGGGCGGCCAGGATGAACAGCGGCGCCCGGCGCGCCTTGCCGGCATAGGACGGCCAGTCGAGATCGACCGGCGGCATCGCCTGTTTCGCCAAAGCGTCGCGGATCGCCTGGGCGAAGCCGGCCACTTCCTCCGGCGTCTCGGTCTTGACCCGCAGCAGGCAGAAGAAGGCGCCCAACTGCTCGGGGGTCACCTCGCCCGCCAGCACCATGGCGGCCGCGGCGCGGGCCTCGTCCTGGTTCAGCGGACGGCTGAGGCGCGGGCCCTTGCCGAGGATGCGGACGAACTGGGCGAAAGGATGCTCGGCCACGATCAGAACCAGCCGACGACGGGGGAATGGGTGACGGTCAGGGCGACGAACTCCTTCATGTCGACGGCGCGGGCGCCGGGGACGAGATCGGTCTCGGCCAGCCCGCGCGCCGCCAGATCCTCGGCCAGCACCAGAAGCGCCCGGCCATGCGGGGCGACAGCGGCGTAGACGGCGTCGTCGAGCAGCAACAGCACCGAGTGGGCTTCGGCTCGCGCCAGGCAGCGCTCCAGCGCGGCGGCGCTGTGGACGGTATGAAGCGGCGTGCTCATCCCGTCACCACCACGGCGCTGGCGGCGATCAACCCGGACAGTTCGGCGCGATCGAGGACGGTCATGCCGTAGGGCGCGGACAGGCCGCGCTCGGCCAGGGATTCGCGCTCGACGGCGATCTGTTCGACCGCCTCGGCCACCAGCTCGGGCAGGCCGGCGCGCAGCCAGAACACCCCGTCATCGGCGAACACCAGATGCACGTCGTGGTCGAATGCCGCCGCCGTCAAGGCGAGGTCGAACGCCTCGGGGCCGGCGTCGAGCGGCGGGCGGGTCTGCAGGAAGAGGAAACTTTTGTGCATGGAACTCAACCGCCGAACACGATGACGCGATCGGCCCGCGCCGCCGCTTCCAGCCATTGTCCGACCCCGGAAATGCGGAAACCCGGCGCCAGATTGGCCTCGCGCACGCCGCGCCGCAGCCCGGCCGTGCTGCACATCACCAGCTCGACGGAGGTTTCCTCGGCGAAGCGGCTCCACTCGGCCACGGCATTGCCTTCGGCCGGCGGCGGGGCGGTCAGCCGGTTGGCGTGATGGACGCCGTCGGCCTGGAAGAAGATCTGCGACACCTCGTGCCCCTGGGCCAGCGCTTCGCGGGCGAAGGCGAGCGGGGTGGACGAACCGGGTTTCGGCTTGGAGCGGACCAGCAGGGCGAATTTCACGGCCAGACCGCCTCCGTCTGGTCGAGGATCATGGCCGCGATCTCTTCGTCGGTGCCGATGCCCTGCAGCAGGACGGCGCCGGACCCGGCGAATAACGGCGGCAGATCGTCCGACGCATGCATGCCGGCCGACAGCAGCAAAGGTTGCGCCACCACATGGGGCAGCGACACCAGGCCGCGCCAATCGGCGGCGAACGGCGCCTGTTCGAGATAGCAGGTCACGACCTCGCCGAAACCGCCGAGGTCACGCACTGTGGCGGCGACCGCTTCCGGCGTGCGATTGGCCCCGCCCTCGCGCGAGCCATGGCCGATCAGCAGCAGGGAGGTCCGCGCCGGATCGGCGGCGGCGGCAAGGGCGCGGCGGTGGATGAGGCCGGGCAGGGCGGGGTGACAGCCGACCGGCGGGCAATAGACGATGTCGCCCGAAGCGCCGCTCTCCAGTCCCAGCGCCTGGGGGATCAGCTGCTCGGTATGTTTTCCCAGCCCGGCGAAATAGGGCACGACGAACACCTTGCCGCCGCGCAGTTGCTCGCGCGAGACCACCGGCTCCTGGCGCCAGAAGGCGATTTCGACATGGGCGAAGCGGGGCCGCAGGCGCTCGGCGATGCGGTAGAGGTCGCGGGCGGCTTCGGGATGGCGGGACGAACCGTGGGCGACGAGCAGAAGGGAGGCGTTCTCCGTCATGGCGCCACTCTATCAGAAGGAATAGCCGATGGTCCCCAGGATCTGGCGCGGCGGCACGTATTGCTGGCTGGTCTGGAAGGTGCCGTAGGGATCGGTATAGCGCGAATTGACCCCCGCCTTGTCGAGCAGGTTGGAGACGGTGAGCGACAGGGTGTAGTTGCCGTCGTCGGGGGCATAGTCGAGATTGAGGTTCCACAGGCCATAGGCCTTGACCTTGTCGAGCGCCGGCTCCTCGAACACCCGGGCCCACATCGAGCCGCGATAGATATATTCGGCGCGCGGCGTCAGCGTGCCATGGACGGCCGAGAAGGCGTAGGAGACGTTCAGCGATCCCGACACGCCGGGGGTCTTGGGGGGTTCGTTGCCGCCGATATCGCGGGAGGCGGCGATCACCGCCGCCCAGCAGGCCGGATTGTAGAAGGCGCCCCCGAACAGGCAGGCCGGATTGCTGTTCTCGATGGTCTTCTGCACCGACGAATCGATGGTGCGGTAGCTGCCCTGGATGGCGCCGCCCTCGGCCGTGAGGTTGCCGTTGATCCTCAGGCGCTCGGCCAGGGCCAGATAGCTGAACTCCGCCTCGCCGCCCCAGACATGGACCGAGGGGATGTTGGCCATGCCGCCGTCGAACGGCACCGGGTCGGTCTCGATATATTGCTGATTTCGGTAGTCGTAGTAGAAGCCGGCGAAATTGGCGCGCAGATGGCGGTCGAACAGAAAGTTCTTCGATCCCACCTCGAAGGCGGTGTTGGTTTCGGGCTTGAAGCTGTCGGGCACCACCGCGGCGCCGGCGATGCCGTTGACGCCGCCCGGCTTGTAGCCGCGGGTGAAGCTGGCATAGGCCAGGCTGTCGGGGGTGACGTCGAAATCCAGCTCGGCCCGCCAGGTCGGGGTGTGGTTGGAATAGCGGTGGCGGACGTCGGCGATCGAGAAGGCCGAGAAATTGAGCGCCGACAGATCGTAGCTGTCGTCATTGAAGCGCCCGCCGGCGGTCAGGCGCAGCCGGTCCGAGAAGGGATAGGTCACCTGGAGAAAGGGCGAGGCCGAGTCGCGGGTGACATAGGTGTAATTGCCGTAAGCGAGATTGGCCGGCGGGTGGCTCTCGATGTCGGGCCCGATGATGGTTATCGGGTTCGGCGTGCTGCCCTCGAACTCGGCGACGAATTGCGAGCTGTGCTGATGCAGCAGGAACACGCCGGCGATCCATCGCACCGGCGAGTTCGGGCCCGACAGCAGGTCGAACTCCTCATTGACGTTCTGCACGGAGGTATTCCACGCCGCCAGATCGTCATAGGCGCCCAGGATCGAGAAGGCGCTGCGCGAGCTGTCCTCCCGCTGACGATGGTCGAGGCCCTGGAAGGCGGTGACCGACTTCACGCTCAGCCAGGGCAGGTCCCATTGCAGATTGAGATGATAGAGCTGCGTGTCGAGATTGAATTTCGATGGATAGTCCTGGCTGACCACGCGCGGATCGGCATTGGGATCGTCGATGTTCTTCTGCGCCGCGCCATTCTGATCGGCGCTGTACCATTGGCCGGTCAGGGTGGCGGAGAAATCCGGCGTCGGGCGCCACAGCACGGCGATCTTGCCGGAGACGTCGCCGGCATCGTCCAGTCTTTCGCCGGGGATCAGGGTGTTGCGGGTGAAGCCGTCATGCTCGAAATGCTGGCCCGAGACGCGCACCGCCAGCGTGTCGCCGATCGGAACATTGACCTCGGCGCGCTGGCGGTCCAGCGCGTAGTTGCCGAAGCTGACATCGCCGGAGCCCGAGAGACGGTCCAGCTCCGGCTGGCGCGTCACCAGGCTGATGGCGCCGCCGATGGCGCTTTGGCCGTAGAGCGCGCCCTGGGGGCCGCGCAGCACCTCGACATGGTCGAGATCGAACAAGGTCTGGTCGAGCGAGATGGTGTTGGCGACATAGACCCCGTCGATGAACAGCGCGACGCCGGGCACGGTGATCGAGGCGTTCTCCGGCGTCTCGGAACCGACGCCGCGGATGGTGACGATGGTTTCGAAGCCCGAGCTCTTGGTGATTTCCAGGCCAGGCACCAGACCGTTCAGCCCGGCCAATTCGGTCACGTTGGATTTGTCCAGCGTCTCGGGGGCGATGGCGGTCAGGGCCAAGGCGGTCTTCTGCAGGTCGGTCGAGCGGCGCTCGGCGGTGACCTTGATCTCCTCGATCGGCGCGCGCTCGTCGGCGGCGATCTGCGCCGCCGCCGGCAATCCGATCGCGGACAGCATCAGAGCCGCGCAGGGCAGGCATCCCCGGCGGGTCGACTTTGGTACGAACGGCAAACTCTCACGCCCCTCAAGCTCTTTTGTGCAGAGCAATAATAGGAATGATACGAGCCCATATCCAGGGACCGGGCGAAATTTCCTGTGGTTGCCGCAGACAGTTTCGCCGAGGATCGGAGAAAATACGTCAGGAGGATCGATGACCGTAAGCAGCTTCGGCCTGCCGTCGGACCAGGGAGGAAAGGATTTCGGCGTGTTCCTGCCGATCGCCAATGGCGGCTGGATTCTGTCCGGCACGGCGCCGCGCCTCGACGGTTCCTATGATTACAATCGCCGCGTCGCCCTGCTGGCCGAGGAGGGCGGGTTCGACTTCATCATGTCGATGGCGAAATGGCGCGGCTATGGCGGCGCCACCCAGCATTGGCGCCAGTCGCTGGATTCCCAGATTCTGATGTCGGCTTTGGCCGCCCTGACCACCCGGGTCAAGGTGTGGACCACGGTGCACACTTTGCTGCAGAACCCGGCGGTGACCGCCAAGATGATCGCCACTTTGGACCATGTCAGCGGCGGGCGCGCCGGTCTCAACGTCGTCACCGGCTCCTACAAGGGCGAGTTCGAACAGATGCGCGCCTGGCGCGACCAGGTCGACCACGACCAGCGCTACGACCTGGCCGAGGAGTGGGTGTCGATCATCAAGCGCCTGTGGAGCGAGGATTCGGTCACCCATCAGGGCCGCTACTTCACCATGGAGGACTGCCAGTCCGACCCCAAGCCGGTGCGCCGCCCCTTCCTGATCTGCGCCGGCACGTCCGAGCGCGGCATGCGCTTCACCGCCACCCAGATGGACGCCATCTTCGCCACCGGGCGCGACGATGCCGAACTGCGCCGGATCAGCCTCTCGGCCAAGGCGATGGCGCGCGACGCCGGGCACCGCTTGCGCACCTACACGATGATGACCCTGGTGATCGGCGAGACCGATGCCGAGGCACAGGCGCAGGAGGACTACATCCGCACCGGCTTCGATGCCGAAGCCTGCCTCGGCATGATGCGTGCCTATGGCTTCCTCGATTCCGAGATGGGGCGCGAGAACGCCTTCGTGCAGAGCGCCCGCTCGGCTTTCATGACGCCGCGCGTGACCGGATCGGCCGAGACGGTGGCGGCGCGGCTGATCGAGTTGATCGAAAGCTGCGAGCTGGATGGGTTGATGCTGGTGTTCCCCGATTATCTGGCGTCGATGCCGGTCTTCGCCGCCGAGATCATGCCGAGGATCAGGGCGCGGTTTTAACCTCCCTCTCCCCTCGCGGGAGAGGGCCGGGGTGAGGGGGCGTAGCGCCCGAAGGGCGGATAAAGGGTCGTTCCCGCACCCCCTCACCCTCCCGCTTCGCGGGCCCCTCCCTCTCCCGCGAGGGGAGAGGGGCTTTTAGTTAGAAGCCGATTCCCAGCGTGACGTCTTTCCACGCCTCGATCTCGGCGCGCTGGCGGTTCAATTTCCCCTCGGCATAACCCAGCGCGTCGGCGCCGAGCAGCAGGCGCAGCGGCGGTGCGGGGGAATCGACCAGCGCCACAATGGCCGCTGCCGCCTTGGCCGGGTCGCCCGCCTCCTGCCCGGCATGGGCGGCGAGCAGGCGGCGCGACTCGCCGACGGTGGGGGCGTAATCGGCGATCACCCGTTCGGTATGTTTGCGCGAACGGGTGGAGAAATCGGTGCGCAGCCCGCCGGGCTCGACCAGGGTGACCTTGATGCCGAGCGGCGCCACTTCCAGCGCCAGGGTTTCGCTGGCGCCTTCCAGAGCGAATTTGCTGGCCGAATAGACCCCGAGGCTGGGCCAGCCGACCAGGCCGGAAATCGAGCTGATATTGACGATGTGCCCGGCGCGGCGCTTGCGCATCATCGGCAGGGCGGTGCGCATCGCCGTCATGGCGGCGAAGAAATTGACCTCGAACTGGTCGCGCAGCTCGGCGTCCGACGCCTCCTCGACGGCGCCCACCAGCCCGTAGCCGGCATTGTTGACCAGCACGTCGATTCCGCCCAGTTCGCGATCGGCGGTGGCGACCGCCTGAGCCAGTGCCGGTCCGTCCACCAAATCGAGGCGATAGACCAGGGCGCCCGGCAGATCGTCGCCGCCGCGCATGGTGATCGCCACCCGGTCGCCGCGTTTCAGGGCGGCCAACGCCAGTTGGCGGCCCAGCCCGGAACCGGCCCCCGTGATCAGCCACCTCTTGTTCATCCTTGTTCCGCTCCCACATTCCCCGGTACCGTACTGTGGAAGAGGGAACGCTCGGGGGCAATGGCATTGCGCGATTATCACAAATGGCTGGTGTTTGCCGCCGTTTCCGTGGCGTTCTGCTTTTTGAACCTGGCGACGTTCACCTCGCTGGGCGTGGTGCTGTTCACCATGGCCGGCGAGCTGCACTGGTCGATGACCGAAGCCTTCTTCAGCTTCTCCCTGCTGGGCATCGCCTGCGGACTGTCGAGCCCCCTGCCGGAAATATCGCTGCGCCGCTTCGGCGGCCGGGTCACGTTATGTGCCGGCGCCGCCTTGCTGATCGCCGGCTTCGTGCTGGCCGCGGTGGCCCAGGGCATTCCTACTTTCTATGCGGCGATGGTGCTGCTCGGCATCGGTTTCTCGATGGCCGGCAACGTGCCCGGGGTGGCGCTGATCGCCGCCTGGTTCGAAGAGGGCAGCTCGCGCACCATCGGCTACTACCTGATGCTGGGCGCGGTGGGCGGCGCCTTCGGTCCGCCGGTCGTCGAGGCCATCGTCAGCGCGCGCGGCTGGCGCGGCCATTGGGAGCTGATGTCGGCGGTGGCGCTGGCGATCGGCATCCTCTGCCTGTTCTGGGTCAAGGACCGGCCCTTGCCCGCGAAGACCGGAGACAGGGCCCCCGAACCCGCGCCGGGCTGGACGCCGCGCCAGGCGATGCTGACGCCGCAATTCATGCTGGTATCGGCGGCGATGGCGGTCACCATGTTCTGCATCACCACCAATTCCAGCGTCGGCTTCAGCCATCTGGTCAAATTGGGCGCTTCGCCGGCCTTCGCCGCCCAGGTCCTCAGCGTCATCGCCATCACCGCCACCCTGGTCAAGGGCGTATCGGGCAAGGTCTGCGAGATGATCTCCTCAACCGCCGTGCTGGCCCTCGGGCTGGTGGTGCAGGCGGTGGGCAATCTGCTGCTCGCCTATGCCGACAGCCCGGCGCTGCAATATGCCGCCGCCGTGGTCTATGGCTGCGGCTGGGGCCTGTCCTATGTGGCGGGAACGGTGGTGCTGCTCGATTATTACGGCCGCGCCACCGGGGCCCGCATTCTCTCCGTGGTGTGGCTGGTCACCACCATCGCCGCCGCCGGACCGGCCGGGGCCGGGCTGATCGCCGACCATACCGGCAGCTTTTCGCCCATCTTCATCATCTATGCCGGGGCGCTGGTGGTGCTGGCGGTGCCGATCTGGCTGATGCGTCACCCGGACCGGCACCCCCTGTCAATGAGCGTCGGCTGACGGCGCGGCCGGCGCGCCGACCTTCTTCAGCAGCGGCACCATCAGGGTCGCCACCACGAAGCACAGCATGATGGCATAGAAGGCGTCGGCGAAACTCTGCGTCAGGGCTTCGCGGAAGGTCAGCGACTGCAGCAGCTTCAGCGCCTGGAGGTTGCCCCCCATGGCGGCGGCCGGGACCGCCGCATTGGCGCTGTTGAGATGCTCGGCCAGATGCAGGAAATGCAGGTTGGTGCGGTTGTTGAGGATGGTGCCGCACATGGCGATGCCGATGGCGCCGCCCAGATTGCGCATCAGGTTGAACAGGCCCGAAGCCAGCTTGAGGCGGGCCGGGGGGATCACGCCCAGCGTCAAAGTGACGATCGGCGCCACGGCGAATTGCTGCGAGAAGCCGCGGAAAGCCTGCGGCACCAGCAGTTCCTTCCAGCCCCAGTCATGGGTGATCGGTTCGAAGAAGAACATCGACAGGGTGAAGCCGGACAGGCCCACCATCATCAGCCAGCGCAGATCGATCCGCTTGGCGGTCCAGGTATAAAGCGGGATGGCCATTACCTGGAACACGCCGGTCGAGAACACCGCCTCGCCGATCTCCAGCGCCGAGAAGCCGCGCACCCGTCCCAGGAACACCGGGGTCAGGTAGATGGTCGAGAAGATGCCGATGCCGGTGACGAACGAGAAGAAGCATCCCAGGGCGAAATTGGGGTTCTTCAGCGCCCGAAGATCCACCACCGGGTGCTGGTAGGTCAGGCTGCGCCACAGGAACAGCACGCCGGACACGCCCGAGACGATGGCGGCCAGGCGGATATCGGGATCTTCCAGCCAGTCCCAGCGCTGCCCGTCCTCCAGCACATATTCCAGGCAGCCGAGGAACAGCCCCATCATGACGATGCCGGGATAGTCGCCGGTCTTCAGCAGCGACAGGTCGGGCTTGTCGATCTTGACCAGCATGGGGACGACGATCGAGACGAAAATGCCGGGCACCAGATTGACGAAGAACAGCCAGTGCCAGGAGTAATTGTCAGTCAGCCAGCCGCCGATGGTCGGCCCGAGGGTCGGGGCCAGCGACGAGATGGCGCCGATCACCGCCGCGGCGACGATGCGCTGCTGGCCGGAGAAATAGAAGAAGGCGGTGGTGAAGGTGGTCGGAATCATCGAGCCGCCCAGGAACCCCTGGATGGCGCGAAAGACGATCATGCTCTGGATGTTCCAGGCCCAGCCGCAAGCCAGGCTGGCCAGAGTGAAGCCGATCGACGAGACGGCGAACAGCCAGCGCGTCGACATCACGCGCGACAGCCAGCCCGATAGCGGGATCACCACGATCTCGGCGATCAGATAGCTGGTCTGCACCCAGGCGGTCTCGTCGCTGCCGGCCGACAGGCCCCCGCCGATGTCGCGCAAGCTCGCCGAAACGATCTGGATATCGAGCAGGGCGATGAAAAAGCCGATGCTCATGGCGGAGAAGGCGAAAACCTTCTCCTTCATCGAAAGCTCGTTGCCCATGATCACTTGCCTTTCTGGTTCACCTCGGCCGTCACCGACAGGCCGGGACGCAACTGGCCCAGCGTGGCGGCGTCACCCGACAGCTGAATGCGCACCGGGACGCGCTGGACGATCTTGGTGAAATTGCCGGTGGCGTTCTCGGCCGGCAGGATGCTGAACTGGGCGCCGGTGGCGGGCGCGACGCTGGCCACCGTGCCCTGGAACACCTTGCCCGGCAGCACGTCGGCCTCCACCGTCACCGGCTGGCCGGGCAGCATGTGGGCCAGCTGGCTCTCCTTGAAATTGGCGTCGACCCACAGGCCGTGCGACGGCACCACCGACAGCAGCTGGGTGCCGATCGTGGCATAGGCGCCGGTGCGGCCCGAGCGGTTGCCGACATAGCCGTCGACCGGAGCCCGCAGCTCGGTATAGCTGAGATTGAGGCGCGCGGCTTCGCGTTCGGCCCGGGCGCCGGACAAGGCGGCCTCCGCCTGCTGGCGCTGGGTGGCGATGACGTCGAGCTGGCGGTTGGCGGCTTCCAGCGCGGCGCGGGCGCGCTCGCCGGCGGCCACCGCTTCCTTGTAGTCGGCATCGGCCTTCTGGAACACCTGCACCGGGGCGGCATTGTCGGCGGCCAGGGCCTTGAAGCGGATCTGGTCGTCATGCGAGCGCACGATCTCGGCGTCGGCGGCGGTCACCGCCGCCTTGGCGCCCGCGATAACCGAAAGCTGCAACTGACGGCTGGCGTCGAGATTGGCCAGGGTCGCCTGCTGCGACGCCACCGCGGCGTCGGCGCGGTCGAGCGCCGCCCGGTAGTCGCGGTCGTCGAGGCGGACCAGAAGATCGCCGGCATGGACCTGCTGATTGTCGGTCACCGCCACTTCGGCGATGAAGCCGGCCACCTTGGGGGCGATCACGGTGACGTCGCCGCCGACATAGGCGTCGTCGGTGGATTCGAGGAAGCGACCGACGGTCCACCATTGCTGGCCGAACGCCGCGGCGCCGATCACGGCCAGCAGGCCGAGGCCGGCGACCGCCATCCGGCGGCGGGATTTGCCGGGAGCCGCGACGGCGGGACGCGCGCCGGCAAGGGCATCGAGGGTGACGTTGCTCATTTCGGGGACTCCGTGAATGACGAATTGGCGGGCAGGGTCTCGTAGCGCTTGCGCATTACCTCGTTGGCGGCGGGGCCGGGCATGATCCGGTAGTCGGGGCCGACCAGCGGCCGGCCGTTCTTGCGGTCGACCAGGACCGGATCGGCGATGTCGCCGGTCTTGGTGTTGACCAGCACGGTGGCCAGTCCACCTTCGGCGAAATGGCGATTGCCCCAGGCCAGCATGGCCAGGATGACGGTGCGGAAATCGCGGCCGGCTTCGGTCAGATGATATTCGTAGCGCGGCGGATGCTCGGAATATTGCCGGCGCTCCAGCATGCCCGACTCGGTCAGCGCCGCGAGACGCTTCGTCAGGATATTGGGGGCGATGCCCAGGCTCTTCTGGAACTCGTCGAACCGGGTCAACCCGTACAACGCGTCGCGCAGGATGAGCACGCTCCACTCGTCGCCGACCCGTTCCAGGCTGCGGGCGATGGGGCATTGGGTGATGCGCTTGGGCATTTGTAAGCTCCGACTAACTATCAACTTGCAAGTAACATATCGATGTGACTATCATAATGCAAGTTACTTTTGGAGAGCGCATTCATGACCACCTCCGTCCTCTATCTTGAAGACCTGACCATCGGGCGCATTTTTGAGAGCGCGACCCACACGCTGGACGCCGCCGAGATCAAGGCGTTCGCCGGCCAGTTCGACCCGCAGCCCTTCCATCTCGACGAGGAGGCGGCCAAGGCCAGCCTGTTCGGCGGGCTGGCGGCCAGCGGCTGGAACGTGGCGGCGATCACCATGCGGCTGATGGTGGAAAGCACCCCCATCGCCGGCGGCCTGATCGGGGCGGGAGTGGAGATCGCCTGGCCGCGCCCCACCCGTCCCGGCGACACGCTGCGGGCGGTGAGCGAGGTGGTCGAGGCGACCCCGTCGCGCTCGCGGCCCGACCGCGGGATGGTCCTGGTGCGCACCAACACCTTCAATCAGTTGGATGAAATCGTGCAGTCCCTGTCGGCGCGCATGGTCGTGCCGCGCCGCCCTTCGCCGGAGATCGATGAATGACCCGCAAGCTATCCCTCGGCGCCGCCGTCGCGGCGGCGCTGCTTCTGTCCGCCTGCCAAAGCGGACCCGAGTACCAGAAGCCCGAGCAGAGTCTGGCGCCCTATCACACTGCGCCGGTCAAGACCGCCGAGGCGGCGCCGCCGCTCGACCAATGGTGGACCGGTTTCCACGATCCCGAATTGACGGTGATCGTCGAGCGCGCCCTGGCGCAGAATCTCGACCTGGCCGCCTCGCTGGAGCGTGTCCGCCAGGCCCGGGCCGCGGCCCAGGAGACCGGCGCCCGCCTGCTGCCATCCGGCACGCTGCAGACCGCCGTCAGCCCGTTCCGTCAGTCGCTGGACGGCCCGCTGGGCTCCGCGGCCAAGCATATCCCCGGCTATGACCGCGACCAGGTGCAATATGACGCCGGCGTCGGCGCCAGCTGGGAGATCGATCTGTCGGGCGGGTTGCATCGCGACGTCGAGGCCGCCGAAGCCCTGGCCCAGGCTGCCGAGGCCGAGCATCTCGGCACGCGGATCTCGGTGGCGGCCGACGCCGCCGACGCCTATCTGCAGATCCGCGGCTATCAGGCGCGCCTGGCCTTCGCCGACGCCCAGATCGCCGCCGACAGCCATCTGCTGGAGCTGGTGAAATTGCGCCAGGCGCGCGGCGTCGCCACCGATCGCGAGGTCGCCCAGGCCGACGCCCTGACCGCCCAGGCGCGGGCCTTGGTGCCGCCGCTGAGGATCGGTCTCGAGGCGCAGCTCAACCGTCTCGACGTGCTGCTGGGCGCCCAGCCCGGCACCTATGCCAAGGAGTTGGCGACGGTAGCCGATATTCCGGCGGCGCCGGCGGTCGATCCCGCCGATCCGGCCGATCTGCTGCGCCGCCGCCCCGACGTGATCGTCGCCGAGCGCCGCCTGGCGGCGTCGAACGCCCGCATCGGTTCGGCCATCTCGGAATATTATCCCAAGCTGTCGCTGTCGGCGCTGGTGGGCTTCGAGAGCCTGTCGACCCAGCAGCTGTTCACCGGCGCCGCCTTCCAGCCGGCGGCCACCGCCGGGCTGCGCTGGCGTCTGTTCGATTTCGGCAAGGTCGACGCCGAGGTCGAGCAGGCCAAGGGCGCCAATGCCGAGGCGCTGGCGAAATACCGCGCTTCCGTGCTGCATGCCGCCGAGGATGTCGAGAACGCCCTGACCGCCCTGGCCCAATCGGCCGAGCAGACGCGCGAATTGTCGCGTGAGACCGCCTCGCTGGTGCGGGCCCGCGACACCGCCGAGGAAGCCTATCGCGGCGGCGCGGTCAGCCTGATCGACGTGCTGGACAGCGACCGCCAGCTGCTGATCGCCCAGGACGATCTGGCCCGCGTGCGCGCCGACACCGCGCGCTCGGCGGTCAGCTCCTACCGGGCGCTGGGCGGCGGCTACTGACCTTGAGAAGCCTGACCGCCGCCAGCGCGCCGGTCAGGCAAATCAACACCAGGACGGGCAGGGCCCAATCCCCGCCCGGCCAGTCGAAGCCCAGGCCTTCCACCGCCCAGAACAGGCCGAAGCTGCTCAGCAGCACGCCGACGGCGAATTTCAGGCTGTTCTCGGGCACCTTGGTCAACGGCTTGTGCAGCAGCAGGCCGAGGGCGATCACCGCCAGCAGCGCCGCCGCCGCGCCGCTTCCGGCGGCGGTCCATTCCTGGCCGGCGGCGCCGACGGCGAGGACGATGAAGATCACCTCGACGCCTTCCAGCAGAACGATTTTGCACGCGGTGGCGAACGCCGCCCAGTCGCGCTCGATCGGCCGCGGCGTGCTGCGCAGCCGGATGGTTTCCGCCGCGTAGAGAGCGGCCTCGTCATGCAGCGGGATCAGTCCCGCCGCCCGCTTCACCGCTTTGCGCAGCCAGCGCAGCCCGAACAGCAGCAGAAGCGTGCCCACCCCGAGCTGCACCAGATGGATCGGCACCAGGGCCAGCGAGCTGCCGAAAACCGCCAGCAGGATCAGCAGCAGACCGAGGCCGGCCGAGGCGCCTTCCAGTGCCGGCTGCCAACCGCGCACCGCGCCGACCGCCAGCACCACGGTCAGGGCTTCGACGAACTCGACGAGCGAGGCGAGGAAGGCGGCGCCGAAGGTCGGCAGATGCGAAAGCCAGGCGGTCATCCCCTGGTTGTAACCTCAAATCACGCTGATGACCACCTTGCCCTTGGCGCCGCCCTCGGTCACCGCCTGGTGCGCCAGCCCGGCCTCGGCCAGGGTGAAGCTGCGCGGATCGACGCGCGGCTTGAGCTTGCCGGCGTCGACCAGCCTGGCCGCTTCGGCCAGGATCTCGCCATGATGGGCGCGGCCTTCGCCGGTCAGCAGCGGCAGCAGGGTGAAAACCCCCGAATAGGTCGCCGATTTGAAGGAGAGCGGCGCCAGGGCGTGCGTCCCCCAGCCGAGCGCGCTGACCACATGGCCGAAGCGGGCGACGGCGGCGAAGGAATTGTCGAGGCTGACGCCGCCGGCGGTGTCGTAGACCAGGTCGAAGCCCTTGCCGCCGGTGTGTCGGGCGACGGTGTCGGCGACCGCCTCGGCGCGATAATCGATCGGCGTCGCGCCCAGCGAAGCGATATAAGCGAGGTTGCCGGCCGAGCCGGTGCCGTAGGTCGCGGCGCCGAACGCCTTGGCCAATTGCAGGGCGATATGGCCGACGCCGCCGGCGCCGCCCTGAACCAGCACGGTCTGACCCGGCTGCACCTTGGCGCGGTCGACCAGGCCTTCCCAGGCGGTGATGACGTTGAGCGGCAGCGAGGCCGCTTCGCGCATCGAGAGATTGGCCGGCTTCTTCGCCAGCAGATCGGCGTCGACCGCGGCGAACTGCGCCAAGGATCCCTGAATGCCGCCGATGCCGCCGGTCATGCCGTAGACTTCGTCGCCGACCGCGAAGCGGGTGACGCCGGCGCCCACTTCCTCGACCACGCCGGCCATTTCCATGCCGAGGACGGCGGGCAGCGGATGCCGGGCATGGGCGGCCTTGCCGGCGCGGATCTTGGTGTCGAGCACGGTGACGCCGCTGGCGTGGATGCGCACCAGCACCTGGCCGGCGGCGGGAGAGGGTTTTTCGATCTCGGCCGCGCGGAACGGAGCGTCGGGGCCGTCGAGCATCATCGCTGTCATCGTCATGGTGTGCCTCCTGTGGGGTGAGGGGATGATGCTCTTGCGGTAATGAATGGGAAATCATCAATGCGGTACGATCTCCATGCAATTATGTATGGGTATCGTCATGGAATGGAGCGATCTGCGCATTCTTCTCGCCATCGTCCGACGCGGCACGCTGGGGGCGGCGGCGCGGGATCTCGGCCTCACCCAGCCGACGGTGGGGCGGCGGCTGCGAGCGTTGGAGCAGGCCGTTGGACATACTCTGTTCCAGCGTACCGCCGACGGCTTCGTCCTGACCGATGAAGGTCAGGCGGTTTTCACCCACGCCGAGCAGATGGAAGAGGAGGCGCTGGCCATCCGCCGCGAATTGGCGGGCGCCGAGGGCGGTCTGCAAGGGCTGCTGCGGGTGTCCTGCTCCGACTGGTTCGGCGTCACTTTGCTGGCGCCGGTGCTGGCCGAATTCGCCCGGCGCCAGCCCGGGGTGGTGGTCGAGCTGCTGACCGATCCCCGGCTCTACAGCCTGCCGCGCCGCGAGGCCGATCTCGCCTTTCGCATCACCCCGTTCGACGAGCCCGAAGTGGTGTCGCGCCGACTGTTGCGGGTGGAGTATGGCGTCTATGTGCAACAGGGCGCGCCGCATCCCCGCGCCGGAGACGGCGAGGGCTGTCCCCTGGTGCTGATGGACACCGCTTTCGGCGGCATGCCCGATGTCGCCTGGGTCGAGCGCCTGCTGCCGCGCGCCCATGTGGTGGGGCGCAGCAATAATCGCGAGGTGCAGGCCCGGCTGTGCGCGCTGGGTGCCGGCGCCGCCGTGCTGCCCCGGCCGCTGGGCGATGCGACGGCGGGGCTGGAACGGGTGGATCTCGGCGAAGCTCCGCCCGGCCGCGACACCTGGCTGGGCTATCACCGCGACCTGCGGCGTCAGGCCCGTCTACGGGCGCTGGTCGATCTGGTGACCGAGCGTCTCGCTTCCCGCGCCGACTGAATGGACGTACAGTCGCGCCCCTCGATCAAAAGCGTTACGGAATTATGTCCATGATCAATCGCCGTTCCTTCCTCGCCGGCAGCGTCAGCCTCGCCGGGCTCGCCACCGCCGCTCCGGTTCTCGCCGCCGCCAAGAAGAGCCGCGGCGACGCCTTCAGCCGGACGATGGACGGAATAGCCGATCAGATCCTGCAGGAATATCCCGACCAGGCGACCTTCCTCGGCGTCGATACCGGCGCGCGGGCCGGGCTGCACACAAGGCTGCACGACCGTTCGCTGGACGGCATCGCCAACCGCAACGCCGGCTGCGGCGTGCGGCTGAAGAAGCTCAAGGATCTCGAGCTCAAGGGCCTATCCGCGGCCGAGGACATCACCTATCGCTCGACGCTCTATGCCCATGAGCTGGCCCATGAGGGCGCCAAATTCGCCTATGGCGACAATATGGTGCTGAACGCCTGGCAGGCCGATTACAACTCGCCCTATGCGATGTCTCACAACGCGGGATTCTTCGCCAACATCCCGGGTTTTCTCGACAGCCAGCACAAGGTGGAGGCGGTCTCGGATGCCGAGGCCTATCTGTCGCGCCTGTCCGCCTTCGCCAAGGGCCTGACCGCCGAGACAGAGCGGCTGCGTCACGATGCCGGGCTGGGGGTGGTGGCGCCCGATTTCATTCTCGATACCGCCATCAAGCAGCAGGATGCCTATCTCGCCAAACAGCCGGCCGATTGGGGCCTGGTCTCCTCTCTGGCGCTAAGAGCGGCCGAGCAAGGTCTCGCCGGCGATTGGCAGGGCAAGGCGCGGGCGATCTGCGAGCGCGAGGTGGCTCCCGCCCTGGCGGCGCAGGCGGCGGCGCTGAAGGAGCTGCGCGCCAAGGCCAAGCCCGACGCCGGCTGCTGGAAGCTGCCCGTCGGCGACGCCTTCTATGGCTGGGCGCTGAAGGCCGGCACCACCACGTCGATGAGCGCCGAGGAGGTGCACCGCCTCGGTCTGGAAAAGACCGCCGAGCTCGGCGCCCGCATGGACGAGCTGCTGCGCGCCCAGGGCCTGACCCAGGGCACGGTCGGGGCGCGGATGAGCGCGCTGGTCAAGGACCCGCGCTTCCTCTATCCCGATAGCGATGCCGGGCGGGCCGATCTGCTGGCCTACCTCAATCAGGTGGTGGCCGGGGCGCGCCGCCGCCTACCCGATCTGTTCAATAGCTTGCCCAAGGCCGATCTGGTCATCCGCCGCGTCCCGGTCGAGATCGAGGCCGGCGCCGCCGGCGGCTACGAGCTGGACGGCCCGGTCGACGGCAGCCGACCGGCCAGCTATTACATCAATCTGCGCGACATGGCGAATTGGCCGAAATTCACCCTGCCGACGCTGTGCTATCACGAAGGCTTGCCGGGGCATGTCTGGCAGGGCGAGTTCACCCACACCCTGCCGCTGATCCGCTCGCTGCTGCTGTTCAACGCCTATGTCGAGGGTTGGGCGCTCTATGCCGAACAGCTGGCCGACGAGATCGGCCTCTACGCCGACGATCCCTTCGGCCGCCTGGGTTATCTGCAATCGGTCCAGTTCCGCGCCTGCCGCCTGGTGGTCGACACCGGCATCCACGCCAAGCGCTGGACCCGCGATCAGGCGCTGCGCTGGATGCTCGAGCAGAATGGCGGCGTCGAGGACGATACGCGCAGCGAAATCGATCGCTATTGCACCTGGCCGGGCCAGGCCTGCGGCTATCAGATCGGTCGCATCGAGATCGACCGGCTGCGCAGCTCGGCGAAAGCGCGGTTGGGCGATCGGTTCGATCTCAAGGACTACAACGACGCGATGGTGACCTCGGGGCCGGTTCCGCTGGCCTTGCTGAGCGGCATCGTCGACGGCTATGTCGCGGCACGGCAGGGGTAGTGGTCAGTCTATGAGTTGGTAGACGATGGGCAGGGATTGCAATCCGCTGACCATCGCCGAGCGGCTTCTCGACACCGGCCCGGCCTGGAAAACCTGACCGAGCCGGGGAATCAGCTCCTGCCACAGGGTGCGCATCTCCAGCCGGGCGAGATGCAGGCCGAGGCATTTATGCGCCCCGGCGCCGAACGCCAGATGCGGGTTGGCGCCGCGGTCGAGGCGGAATTCGAAGGGTTTTTGGAACACCAGCTCGTCGCGGTTGCCGGACGGGTAGCACAGCATCAGCCAATCGCCCTGCTTCACCTGCACGCCGGAAATATCGACGTCCTGGGTGGCGGTTCGCATGAAATGGCGGGCCGGGCTGGACCAGCGCAGGCTTTCGTCGACGAAGGCGTCGATCAGCTCCGGCGAGGTGCGCAGGGCGTGCAGAAGATAGGAGTCGGCGCAGAGCTGCTGCATCCCGGCGGCGATTGCGTAGGCGGTGGTGGCGTAACCGGCGCCGATCAGCAAAGTGAAATAGGCGATCGCCTCGGCGGGCGTCAAGTTTCCGTCGGCGCAGGCCGCGGCGATCACCGTGGTGATGTCGTTGGCCGGGCTATGGGCGCGCGCCGCCGACAATTCGGTGAAATAGCGGGCGTATTCATCGAGGATGCCGCTGAAGCTGGCGTCGACCGCCGCCGTTTTTTGGTCGTCGCCGACGCCGGCCAGCGACGGATTTGCCGTCTCGTCCTTGGGCGCCAGCAGGATGGCGGTGATGCGGCGGAAGGTCTCTTCCTCTTCCAGCGGCACGCCCATCATTTCCATGATGACGTGGAACGGGAAGCGGCCGGCGATCTCGGCGGCGAAATCGACCTTGCCGCCGAAATCCGAGAGACGGCGCGCCTGCATCCGCGCCAGGTCGCGCACTCGTTCCGCGAGCGGACCGAGGCCGGCTGGCATGAACCATTTCTGGGTAATCGCCCGCTGGCGCAGATGATCGGGCCCATCCATGTGCAGCATGGTGTAGAGGCGGTGCGGCGTTCCGGTGCGTTCGCGGATCATCGCGCCTTCCGCCTGGGACATCACCACCAGCGACCGTTGGCCGGAACTGAACAGAGCGGGCTGGGTGCTGATCCACTGGATGTCGTGATGGCGCGAGACCACCCAGAAGGGATCGAACCCTTCGATGGAGGCCTGGGCGAGCGGCGCATTGGCGCGCATCCAGGTGAGGGCTTCGTC
>Ga0213872_10000613_pt1 | contig 26996 bp, 26 predicted proteins | sample VelepicomBERX_R2_FD_160071 | JGI IMG/M metagenome (GOLD analysis project Ga0213872, IMG submission 160071) | Rhizosphere microbial communities from Vellozia epidendroides in rupestrian grasslands, the National Park of Serra do Cipo, Brazil - RX_R2 | ecosystem: Host-associated > Plants > Roots >...
GTTGATGTGATTCCAAAAATACTCCGAATTAGTTTAGCCAACTTGGCTTGCGCTTCTCCAGGAAGGACTGCACACCTTCGCGGCCCTGCTCGGAGGCGCGGATTTGGGCAATGCGCTCGGCGGTATCGGCCAGCAGCGCGTCGTCGACGGGACGCCCAACCACATCGCGCACCAGCACCTTGGCTTGCTGCACGGCGTTCGGGCTGTTGGTGACCAGCGCCTTGACGATCTCCGCGACCTTGGTGTCCAAAGCCTCGGCAATCGTCACTTCATGGGCAAAGCCGATGCGCAGCGCTTCCTGCGCGGAGAAACGCTCCGCCGTCAGGAAGTAACGGCGCGCGGCGTTTTCGCCCATGGCCTTGATCACATACGGCGAAATGGTGGCGGGGATCAGGCCCAGTTTCACTTCGCTCAGGCAGAAATTGGCTGCTTCGGCTGCCACGATGATGTCGCAGGCAGCCGCCAGTCCCATGCCGCCCGCATAGCAGTCGCCGTGGACTTTGGCCACGACCGGCTTGGGGCACAGATAGATCGCGCGCAGCATCTCTGCCAGCTGCAGCGCGTCGGCATGGTTTTCGGCGTGCGTGTAGCCCGCCATTTTTTTCATCCAGTTCAAATCGCCGCCAGCGCAGAAGGCGGGGCCGTTTGCGGCCAGTACGATGGCGCGCACGGCATCATCGCCGCTCAGCGACTTGAAGGCCAGCGTGATTTCCCCAATTGACTGCTCGTTGAACGCATTGCGCACTTCCGGGCGGTTGAGGGTGATGGTAGCGACTTTGTTATCAATCGAGATATCGATGGTCTGATAGGTCATAGCGGATATCTCCTGATTACATGCGGAATACGCCGAACTTGGTGTCCGGGATTTCAGCGTTCAATGCGGCGGACAGGCCCAGGCCCAGCACCATGCGGGTATCGGCCGGATCGATCACGCCGTCGTCCCACAGGCGCGCGGTGGCGTAGTAAGGGTGGCCCTGGTGTTCGTACTGGTCCTTGATCGGCTGCTTGAAGGCAGCTTCTTCCTCGGCCGACCACGAACCGCCCTTGGCTTCGATGCCGTCGCGCTTGACGGTCGCCAGCACGCTGGCCGCCTGCTCGCCGCCCATCACGGAGATCCGCGCGTTAGGCCACATCCACATGAAGCGCGGCGAATACGCGCGGCCGCACATGCCGTAGTTACCCGCGCCGAAGCTGCCGCCGATGATGACGGTGAACTTGGGCACAGCAGCGGTGGCGACAGCCGTCACCATCTTGGCGCCGTTACGGGCGATGCCTTCGTTTTCGTACTTGCGGCCCACCATGAAGCCGGTGATATTTTGCAGGAACACCAGCGGGATCTTGCGCTGTGCGCACAGCTCGATGAAGTGCGCGCCCTTCAGTGCCGACTCGGAGAACAGAATACCGTTATTCGCCACGATGCCCACCTTCATGCCGAAGATATGGGCAAAGCCGCACACCAGGGTGGTGCCGTAGCGCGCCTTGAACTCATCGAATTCGCTGCCGTCGACGATACGCGCGATCACCTCGCGCACATCGAAAGGCTTGCGGGTATCGACCGGAATCACGCCATACAGTTCTTCCGGCGCGTGTTTCGGCTCCACGGATTCGCGCAGCGCGCCCTGTACCGGCTTGGTGCGGTTCAGATTCGAGACAATCGTGCGGGCCATCGACAGCGCATGCATATCGTTCTGCGCCAGATGGTCGGCCACGCCCGACAGGCGGGTGTGCACATCGCCGCCGCCCAGGTCTTCCGCCGACACCACCTCGCCGGTCGCCGCCTTCACCAGCGGAGGACCGCCCAGGAAGATGGTGCCCTGTTCTTTCACGATGATCGATTCATCGCTCATGGCTGGTACATAAGCGCCGCCCGCCGTGCAGGAACCCATCACCACCGCGATCTGCGGGATGCCCTTGGCCGACATATTGGCCTGGTTGAAGAAGATACGGCCGAAGTGGTCGCGGTCCGGGAACACATCATCCTGATTCGGCAGGTTGGCGCCGCCCGAATCCACCAGATAGATGCAGGGCAGGTTGTTTTCGTCGGCGATCTCCTGCGCGCGCAGGTGTTTTTTGACCGTCAGCGGATAGTAGGTGCCGCCCTTGACGGTGGCGTCATTACAGACGATCACGCACTCCTGGCCGGACACGCGGCCAATGCCGGTGATGATGCCCGCAGCCGGTGCGGCATCGTCATACATGCCATAAGCGGCCATCTGCGACAGTTCGAGGAAAGGCGTGCCGGGATCGAGCAGCATCTGCACGCGGTCGCGCGGCAGCAGCTTGCCGCGTGCGACGTGCTTGGCGCTGGCCGCCTCGCCGCCGCCGGCAGCCAGTTTGGCGACCTTGTCGCGCAGGTCATCGACCAGGGCCTGCATGGCGGCCACGTTGGCCTTGAAATCTTCACTGCGCGGATTGAGTTTGCTTTCGATGTGCGGCATGGTTGTCCCTTTATTATTCTGGAAAACTTCCATCAACGTAGAACCAGCGCTGGCCGCCCTCCGCCTCTTCCCGTACAAAATTGCTAATTTCGTGCAGGCGCTGGGCGCGGCCATTGACCTTGAAACGGGCCACAAATTCCACCGTATCCCGGTTGGGGTCGTCCGATTCTGCTTTACGTTGACGTAAACGTAAAGCAGATTTTACCTCAAGTCCCATCCACTGCAACCGTTCCTCTTCGCTCATGATCGGTTCGCTCGGCCGTGTGCTGGCATGCCAGGTCGCCAGCAGGTAGGGCTCGTTGCGCAGGGTGTAGGCGGTATAGCGGGAGCGCATCAGCGTCTCGGCCGTCGGCGGGATGACTTCGCCCGCCAGATAGGGGCCACAGCAGGCGGCAAGCGAGGGGCCGCCGCAAGGGCAGGCGGCGGGCGCGGAGGGTTTTTTCGGCATGGCGAGGACTCGTACTGCAAAACAATCCCGCATTATCCGCCAATTTTCCTCCATCGCTATTACACTAGAGGCCATAGGAGAATTGAATGAGCCAGACCGATTTTGAATTCCAGGCGGATGCCAACGACAATTCGCCGCTGTACATGCAGATTGCACGCAAATTGAGCGACGATGTCCATAACGGACGCTACCAGGTCGATCAGGCGCTGCCTTCTGAACGGACTTTGTCTGAGCTGCTCAACGTGTCGCGGGTCACCGCGCGCAAGGCGATTGACCAACTGGTGGAGCAGGGACTGGTGGTGCGCCGCCGCGGTTCCGGTAACTACATCGCCCCCCGCATTGAACAACCCCTTTCCAACCTGACCAGCTTCTCCGAGCAGCTGCAGCAGCGCGGCCACGTGCCTGGCTCCCGCTGGCTGCAGCGCGCCATCGTCGCGCCGACCCCGGAAGAACAGCTCAGCCTGGGCCTGTCGCCCTATTCCAAGGTGGCCCGGCTGGAGCGTCTGCGTCTGGCGGACGACGTCGTCATGGCTTACGAGGTCAGCGTGCTGCCGCAGACCATCCTGGCCGATCCCGCCCTGATCGGCAACTCCCTGTACCAGTACCTGGAAAGCATCGGCAAGGCGCCCGCGCGCGCGCTGCAGCACATCCGCGCCATGAACGCACCGGCCGAGCTGGCCAAAAAGCTGGGCGTGCCGGAAGGCCAGGCCGTGCTCTACATCACCCGTATCGCCTACCTGGAGTCGGGCGAAGCGATGGAACTCACGCATTCCTACTGCCACAGCGAGCACTACGACTTCGTGGCCGAGATGCGCCGGGCAGCGTAATATTTGTCCATGCTAAAGACTGAACAACCGAGCGCGGAACACCTCCAACTGGACCAGTATCCTGTGACATCACTGGTCAATGCGCTGGTGGATGACCAGGCCCGGGCGGTGCAGGCCGTGCAAGCCGCCGCGCCGTTTATCAGTGCAGCGGTGGAGGCGATGGTGCCGCGCATTGCCGCTGGCGGCCGCCTGATCTACGTCGGCGCGGGGACTTCCGGCCGCCTCGGTGTTCTGGACAGTGTTGAGTTATTTCCCACCTTCTCCTGGCCGCACGAGCGCGCCAAGGCCCTGCTGGCGGGCGGCATGGGCGCCATGTTCGAAGCCGTGGAAGGCGCCGAAGACGACCGCGCCCGTGGCGCTTCCGACCTGCGGCTGATGTATCCCGGCTTTAACGACGTGGTGATCCTGGTATCGGCTTCCGGCACCACGCCCTATGTGCTGGGTGCTTTGCAGGTGGCGCGTACGGTGGGCGCGCTAACGGTCGGCATCGCCAGCAACGCCAATGTCGTGCTGGTGCGGGACGTCGACCACGCCATCGTGATCGATACCGGTGCTGAACTCATCTCCGGCAGCACCCGCTTGAAAGCTGGCACCGCCCAGAAAATTGTCCTGAACACCTTGTCCAGCGCCTTGATGGTCCGGCTGAACAAAGTCTACGGCAACCTGATGGTGGACCTGCACGCCACCAACACCAAATTGGTCCAGCGCGCCATCCGCCTGACCATGCACGCCACCGGCGCCGAAGAATCCGCCGCCCGCGCCGCTCTGGAGCAGTGCCAGTTCCAAGTGAAAGTGGCGATTGTCGCCCTGCTGCGCCAGGTCGACGTCACCGAAGCCCAGCACCTCCTCGACCTCTCCAACGGCAGCATCCGCGCCGCGCTGGCCTAAGCACTAACAGCCGGTAGATAGATATCGCAGAACTCTGGCGGCATGCGCCGTGCCCGTCCTGTACTGATTTCGATACATACCAGATCCCAGCGTCCTCGCAGCACGGTTATGCCGTCGCGGTCGCGAATCAATTGGAAGCGGCGTTCCATTGCCAGCTTGCCGTCGCTGGCGCAGAGCCAGGTGGCCAGCGTCAGGGCTTCGCCGGACACGGTTGGCAGCAGATAGTCATAGCTCGCACTGCGGATAGCCATGGCACGGTCCAGGCGCTGGTAGTCGGCCAGATTCAAGCCCAGAGCCTCCGAGTGCGCCCAGCCTGCCTGTTCGCACCACTGCACGTAGACGGCATTGTTGGTGTGATTGAGCCCATCGATGTGGGCTTCGCTTGGCGACACAGCAATCGTATAGGGCTGTGGATAATCCCAATTCATGGGCTGTCCGCTCAGGGCTGCTTCAACTGCTCGATAACGCTCGCCACCTTGGTGGTGATGATATCGACCGCCGGTCCGTTCGCGCCGTGGGGCAGAATGACGTCGGCATAGCGCTTGGTCGGCTCGATAAACTGCTTATGCATCGGGCGCACCGTTTCCAGGTACTGGTTGACGATGCTTTCCAGCGAGCGCCCGCGCTCCGTCGTATCCCGCTGCATGCGGCGAATAAACCGCACATCCGAAGCGGTATCGACAAAGATCTTCAGCGACATCATCCGGCGCAGATCCGCGTTATACAGCGCAAACAAGCCCTCAATCACAATCACCGGCGCCGGTTTGACGTGAATGGTCCGATCGGAGCGGTTGTCGATGGTGAAGTCATACTCCGGCATCTCGATCGACTGGCCATGGCGCAAGGCTTGCACGTGCTGAATCAGCAGCGGCCAGTCAAACGCCTGCGGATGGTCGTAATTCTGCTGGCGGCGAATCTCAGGGGTGAGGTGGGTCTGATCGCAGTAATAATCGTCCTGCATCACGATCGACACCATATCGGCGCCGAAGGAAGACAGCACCTGCTGCGATACGGTCGATTTGCCACTGCCGCTCCCGCCAGCGACGCCAATGACAAACGGAGTAAAAGAAGTCTGATTCATACCCGCCATTATAAGGCCGCCCCAAGGGTTGCCCATAAACAGCGGCTTAGATAAACGCGCTGACATCGACGTTGAAGCGGGCGGCCAGCAATTTAGCCACGCGTTTGCTGATTTCCCTACGGCCTGCAAGGATATCGCTCACCAAGGTTTGTGAAGCAATCCCGGCCAAGTCTTTCTGCTTGAGATTGTTAGCCTCTAGCAGGTGGCGCAAGACTTCGCGAGGTGGGGCAGGCGCAATCTTTACATGCGTTTCTTCCCAACGTTCAATCAGGTCCAGCACGAGCTCAAACATCGAGTAAAGCGGATGGCTATCGTCATCACCAAGCTCGTCCGCCAAGCTATTTGCCAGCGTTTGCATGCGGCGAAAATCACGCTCGTCCCGAATTGGGCGAAGGTCCGCGTTATCCTGAATTGTTGACCACGCTTGAGTCAATTCAGGTAGCTTCCGCAAAGGATTACGAGTGTTCATTTTCTGCGATTTTGTTTGGTCCACCTGTCATACTGCGTATGAGTGAATACTTCCCGCACGAACACGCGTTGCTTGTCATAGTGGATGACAGTGACGATGCGATAGTCGTTGCCCCCAACATCAAACACAGTAAATAGTTTGGGAACATAGTCAGCAGTTTGGAATGTCTGCTTTAACTCATGAAAACTGCCGGCACTGCACGTTTTGCAGGTGCGATACCAAGCTTCCAGCTTATCTTTCGCTTCTGGATGAATATTCCAAAAATCCACCAGCGCGCTTCTGGAAATGATGCGCATAGGCTGCGAATCCTGTTCAAGAGACTATAACGCAATTTGCGAAGTTCGTACTTGGAGTTGCGTTCTGCTGACTGAGTGCGTACCTTACTGATTTTGCAAGCCAATCTCGCGAGCCGTATGGAGTCACCGCAACAAACCTCCCCTTGGGCCTGGATCCCCACCCTGTACTTTGCCCAAGCCATTCCCTACGTGGTGGTGATGGTCTTGTCCACCGTGATGTACAAGAACCTCGGCATGTCCAACGCCGACATGGCCTTGTACACCGGCTGGCTGTACCTGCCCTGGGTCATCAAGCCGCTGTGGTCGCCGCTGGTGGAACTGGTTAAGACCAAGCGCCTGTGGATTGTCAGCCTGCAGGTGCTGATCGGCGCCGCGCTCGCCATGGTCGCGCTGACCACGCATCTGCCCCAGTTCTTCCAACTGAGCTTGGCCTTGCTGTGGCTGATGGCCTTCAGCTCCGCCACGCATGACATCGCGGCGGACGGCTTCTACATGCTGGGCCTGCCGCAGCATCAGCAGGCTGCCTTTGTCGGCGTCCGTTCCACCTTCTACAAGCTGGCGACCATCGCCGGACAAGGCGGCTTGGTCTACATGGCGGGCAAACTGACCGAGTCCAGCGGCGATCCGCGCATGGCCTGGTCGGCCGTATTCGCCCTGCTGACGCTGGTATTCCTCGCCCTATGCGGATACCACCAGTGGATCCTGCCCCGTCCCGCCACCGACCGCAGCCATCCTTCCGGCGGCGCACTGTGGCGCGATTTCCTGGCCACCTTCCGCAGCTTCTTCCAGAAAAAAGGCATCGGCGTCATCCTCGGCTTCCTGCTGCTGTTCCGCCTGGGCGAAGCGCAGTTGCTCAAGATGGCAGTCCCTTTCCTGCTCGACCCCGCTGAAAAAGGCGGCCTCGGCCTCACCACCGCACAGGTTGGCGTCGCCTACGGCACCGTCGGGGTCAGTGCCCTCATCGCCGGCGGCCTGCTGGGCGGCGTGGTGATCGCCCGCTTCGGCCTCAAGCGCTGCCTGTGGCTGATGGTGTTTGCCGTGCACGTGCCCGACCTGGTCTTCGTCTACCTCGCCAGCGCGCTGCCGTCGAACTTCGAATTGATCTCCGCCTGCCTCGCTCTGGAACAGTTCGGCTACGGCTTCGGCTTCGCCGCCTACCTGCTCTACATGATCATGGTGGCCGACGGCGAAAACAAAACCGCCCACTACGCCATCTGTACCGGCTTCATGGCCCTGGGCATGATGCTGCCGGGAATGATGAGCGGGGTTATCCAGCAAGCGCTGGGTTATCAAAAATTCTTCATCTGGGCCTGCCTGTCCACTCTGCCTGCTTTTGCCGTGGCAGGATTGGTGAAAATTGACCCTGAATTTGGCAGGAAATAGCGCGCCGGCGCATTACAATACGTCTGCTTCAACTGATTCGGGGAATGGTTTTGGTTTTTGACGCGAAGAAAAGACGTACGCTGGCCACTGCGCTCGCCAGTGGCGTGGTGGCGCTGCTGGAAGGTTGTGCCAGCACACCCATGCCGCCCATGACGACGGCAGCGCCGGGCAGCACGCCCGCGCCCGCCGGTTCGCAGGCGAGCACCGACAAGCCAGGCGCCAATCCGCAAATGCCGCCCCCTGCGCCGCGCGAGTTCCGCGCCGCCTGGGTTTCCACCGTGGCCAATATCGACTGGCCCAGCCGTAACAATCTCAGCTCGGAAAAGCAGCAGGCCGAAGCGCTGGCGATTCTCGACCGCGCCAAGCTGCTGAACCTGAACGCCATCGTGCTGCAGGTCCGCCCCAGCGGCGATACGATCTATCCCTCCGAACTGGAGCCGTGGTCTGAATTCCTCACCGGCCAGCAGGGCCGCCCGCCCAGGACGGCCTACGATCCGCTGCAGTTCTGGATCGAGCAGGCACACGCGCGCGGATTGGAGCTGCACGCCTGGTTCAACCCCTACCGCGCGCGCCACGCCACTGGCAAGTCGCCCTACGCCCCGAGCCACTTCGCCAGCAAGCACCCGGAGATGGTCAAGCAGTATGGCCGCTACCAGTGGATGGACCCGGGCGAAGCCGCCGCCTCCCAGCACACGCTGGACGTGGTGCTGGACGTCGTGCGCCGCTACGACATCGACGGCGTCCACATCGACGACTACTTCTATCCCTACCCGATCGACGCCGCCAACGCCGCGGCACCGGAAGGCGTGGCGCTGGATGCGGGCGTCGGCCAGAAGCCGGAACTGGAATTCCCCGACCAGGCTTCGTGGCAGCGCTACCTGCTCAACGGCGGCACGCTGGAACGTGCGGCCTGGCGCCGCCAGAACGTCAACTCGCTGATCGAAGCGCTGTACATCGGCATCCACAAGGAAAAGAGCTGGGTACGATTCGGCATCAGCCCCTTCGGCATCGGACGTCCCGACCGCCGCCCGCAAGGCATCGTCGGCTTCAGCCAGTACGACAAGCTGTACGCCGATGCGGAACTGTGGCTCGCCAACGGCTGGCTGGATTATCTGGCCCCGCAGCTGTACTGGCCTGTAGCCCAGGCGCCGCAAGCCTTCGACGTGCTGCTCGACTACTGGCTGGCGCAGAACACCCGCTCGCGCCACGTCTGGCCCGGCCTGTACACCAGCCGCATCGACAACAGCGCCAAGGCTTTCGCGCCGGACGAAATCGTCAAACAGATCGGCGTCACGCGTACCCGTGCGGCGGCGAACGGCCAGCTGCACTTCTCGATTGCCGCGCTGATGGAAAACCGCAAAGGCATCAGCGACCTGCTGCGCACGCAGGTCTACCAGAACGCCGCGTTGGTCCCGGCCACGCCATGGCTTGGCTCGGAGCCGCCCGCTGCGCCTTCGGCCGTTGCACGCCGCGAGAACAATGGACTCGCACTGAAGCTGTCCGCCGGTGCAGGCAAACCGGTGGCGCAATATGCGATCTGGTCACGCTACGGCAACGAGTGGCGCTTCGCCGTCGCCCCCGGATCGCGTTCATCGCTGCTGCTGCCGGACGGCGCCAACGCTGTGGTGATCAGCGCCGTCGACCGTCTCGGCAACGAGAGCGAACGCGTGCAGGTCGCTACCGCTTAGAAGTGATAGCTCACGCCCAGCGTGTAGGCATCGATATCCGCCTTGCCGTTGTTGGCGTCGGACGAACCGTTGAAGTGGCGGTTCCACTCGAGCTGCATGCTGACGGTCGGCGTGAACTGATATGCCAGGCCCGCGCCCAGCATCGGCACGGTGGAAGTGCGGCTGTTGCTGGTGGGCTGCGTCACGCTGGACACATACGACATACTGGTCTTCATCTTCAGCGCGCTGACGCCAGCCTTGCCGTAGAGGGACCCGTTGGAATCCAGTCCATATCTGCCAACAAACGCAGCATCCCACGAAGTGGCTTTCAGCGTGCCGCTGTACGGAGGCAGCGCGATGGCGGGGCAGGCATTTCCCGGCGCGCAGACGATGCTGCGCGCACCGTTGAACGACGCGGAGCCGAGATCGCTGTAGCCTGCCTCAATGGCGAAGTTGCTGTTCAAGCGGTATCCGCCGTGCAGGCCGAAGGTGGAATCCTTCTTGTCGCTGCTCAGGATCACGCCGGTGGACGGGATGCCGGTTGGATTACCAAGCTGTCCAACGCCGCCGGTGTTCAGATGGAAGTCGCTGCGGCCCGCGTCAGCATTGAGGTACCACTGATCTTGCGCGAAAACGCTGCCGCACAGGCCGGCGGCCATTAAAAATGTTACGGTCTTGAGTTTCATGGAGTCCCTTTGTTTTTGGAAAGAACGGGATCAAAACGATAGTAAAAAGACACAATTAGCATTTTCTTTTTTACAAATCATTACCTTTTTAACAAAGAAAACATTGAACTCTCAGCATTCCACGAATGTTCCCCTGTGCCTGGGCATTGACGCCGGAGGAACCCGGACGCGCTGGGCCCTGGCCGATACGCAAGACCGTATCAAGGCGGAAGGCGCCGTTGAGGGACTGTCTGCTTTGCAGCTGGCCAGCGAGGCGGGACGCCAGTCCATGCAGGCCACGCTGGCGGAGCTGGGGCGGGCCGTGCGTGCCCTCGGCCAGCCGGATGCCGTCTGCGCTGGCTTAACCGGCTTTGGCGGCGATGGCGGGCAGTTGTCCCAATGGCTGGCCGCAGCCTTGGGCGTGACGCTATCTCAGGTCGCGCTGCGCAGCGATATCGAAATCGCCTACTACGACAGCTTTGCCCCCGGCGAAGGCTATCTGGTCTACGCAGGCACCGGCTCCATCGCCGCATGGATCGATAGCGAAGGCGTCTTCCACCGCGCCGGTGGCCGGGGCGTCACGTTGGACGATGGCGGCGGCGGATACTGGATCGCACGCGAAGCCCTGCGCCACATCTGGCGGCGCGAAGACGAATCACCCGGCGCCTGGGCGCAATCCCCCATGGCGCGCGCCGTGTTTGAACACGTGGGCGGCAGCGATTGGTCCTTCTCGCGCCAGTTCATGAACGGCCAGGATCGCGGCGCCATCGGTATGCTGGCGCTGGCCGTCGCCGCTGCGGCGGATACCGATCCGGCCGCACGCGCCATCCTGGAAAACGCTGGCCGCGAACTGGCCCGCATTGCGCAGGCCCTGGTAGCGCGCTACGGCGAACGTCCGATTGTGCTGGCGGGACGCGCCGCCGAACTGCATCCCCTGATCGTGCACAGCATGCGCGCCGCCTTGTCGCCATTAGCTGTTGAGCAGAAAACCCTGTATCCCCATCACGCAGCGGCTCGCCTTGCGCAGCGGCTTGTTCTACACTCTACGCCATGAAACTACTTCCTCTGCTGTTATGCGGCGCACTGCTGGCCGGTTGCGCCTCGGTGCCGCCCGGCCCACGCATCGATACCACCTATTCCGCGCGCGGCCAGAGTGACCGCATCAAATACGTCATCCTGCACTACACCGTGGGCGATAGCGAGCGCTCGCTGAAGACGTTGACGCAGGAAGAAGTCAGCGCGCACTACATGGTGACGGACGCCGACATACCGGTCATCTACTCGCTGGTCAACGAATCGCGCCAGGCCAACCACGCAGGCTACAGCAGCTGGAAGATCTACAACCAGCTCAATTCCGCCTCGATCGGCATCGAGATCGTCAACCCCGGTTTCCGGGACACGCCGGAAGGCCGCGTGTGGTATCCCTTCAAGCCGCAGCAGATCGACCAGGTGGTCGCGCTGCTCAAACAGATCGTCGCACGCCACAACATCAAGCCCGAGAACATCCTCGGTCACAACGAGATCGCGCCCTTGCGCAAACAGGATCCCGGCCCGCTGTTCCCCTGGAAGCGCCTGGCCGACGAAGGCCTGATCCAGTGGCCCGACGCCGTCAAGGTCGCCGCACGCCAGTCCGTGTTCGAAGCCCAGCTGCCGGAAGTCGCCTGGTTCCAGAAAAAGCTGGCCCAGCACGGCTACGGCGGCGTGCCGCAAACGGGAGAGCTGGACCAGACCACGATCACCATCCTGAGCGTGTTCCAGTCCAAATTCCGTCCCACCCGCTTCGACGGCCAGCCCGACGCGGAAACCGCCGCCTTGCTGGATGTGCTGACCAATCCATGACAATGTTCGAAAAAGGGAGCGAATGTGAGGAATACCGTAGCGATTGGCCTCTTCCTGTTGATCGGCCTGTCTGGCCCAGCGTCGGCGCAATTCGATGACGATGCCGATATCACGCGCTCTCTGATCATGCGGTGCGAGTATTACGATCATCTCAAGGGGGAGGACGTGACTGTCGCCAGGGCGACGGCCGACGAGATAGGAGACCCGGCCGCGACAAAGAGATTCCGTCGAAGTCTGCCTGAAGACCAGTCCCCTTTTCAGACTGCGGCGTATCGCATTAAACCCGGCCAGATGGCCGAATGCATTTTTCCCTCGGGGCACCGGATCCGCGTCAAAGCGGCCAGCCGGGGCGCCCGGGCTTACGGCATGTGTGGCGCTGATCCCCAGCTGTTCATGTCCATGTGGGTGAACGGAAGAAAAGTGGTATCGCGCACGAATTATGCCGGCCGTTGCTGGGATGACTATGAAGCAAACCCGGCAGTGAGTTTCAAATACTCCGCAGGTAGTTTGGAAAAATGCCAGACCGTGAAGCCGGCGCCGCCAGAGGGCGATGACCAAGCTAAAGCAGAACCGGGAAAACCTGTAACGGCATGCGTTGACTATCCGGAGCTTGCCCGCTTCCCCAGTGACGACATCGAATATCCCCCGCCTGGCAAGAAGATGCCGGCGGTGGGCGAACTTGTGCTGCTGAGTGGTTCGCACGACGTCTGCGCCGCCGCGCGGGAGGAATTGACGGCCTTATTGTCCCAACCGGCTGGAGTCCTGAAAAAGCTGGGGCAACCGGAATGGCAAGAGTCCAAGGCCCAACTTCCCGAGCATTTGCAGAGCAGCGCTGAAAGCGTCTATGACTTCGACAACGATGGAAAGCTGGACCGCGTGTTTTCGCGGCACTTTGAAATGTCTTACATGGACGGTTCGGTGCTGCTGGTCCAGCTGGGCGGCTCTGTTAAAAAGCTGAGCGTATCCGCCTCGCCGCTGGACAAACGCTCCTGGTTCATCCCTTGCCAGCTGGACGGGACCGAATACGACATCAGCAACTGTCCCCTGTTCTCCCAGGCACACGACGATGCCAGCTTCCGCATGAACTCAGGGAACAAAAACAAGCCGATTTATTTCTCGGTTCGCTACATGACAGTCGATCCCTTCCTGTTTGGAGGTCACAGCTTCGTGGTGGCGAGCAGCACTCAGGACGAGCCGCAGCAGTTCTACGCAATCCTGAAGCCGCTGCCACACAAGAAATTCAAGCAAATGTGCCTGCTCAGGCGCATCCCGGAAAACTTCTAGTCGCCTTAGCGGTCCACCATCGCCATGCGCTCTGCGTTGTAGCGCAGGCCGGCCACCTGGGACAGCGCGGTATCCAGCGTGTGCAGCTCGGCGGCGCTCAGCGCGATATCGCTGGCGGCGGCGTTCTGTTCCAGGTTGGCGCGGCGGCGCGTGCCGGGGATCGGCACGATGTCTTCGCCCTGATGCAGCACCCAGGCCAGTGCGATCTGCCCTGGCGCCAGACCACGCGCCGCCGCCATTTCGCGCACTACGCCAGCCGCGCGCATATTGATGTCGTAGTTCTCGCCCTGCATGCGCGGATCCAGGTGGCGGAAGTCATCCGGCGGATAGTCTTCCGCGCGCTTGGCATTCCCGGCGAGGAAACCGCGTCCCAGCGGGCTGAATGGCACCAGTCCAATACCCAGTTCACGCAGCACCGGCAGCACATCGTCTTCCAGATTGCGTTCCCACAGCGAGAACTCGCTCTGCAGCGCGCTAATCGGGTGCACCGCATGCGCACGGCGGATATTCGCCACACCGGCCTCCGACAGGCCCAGATAGCGCACCTTGCCCTCTTTGACCAGTTCCGCCATCACACCCACCACGTCCTCCACCGGCACCTGAGGATCGATGCGGTGCTGATACAGCAGATCGATGTAGTCGGTATTCAGGCGTTGCAGCGAACCCTCCACGTGCGCGCGAATCCCGGCTGGATTGCTGGTGACGCCCACCGGCTTGCCGTCGCGGATATCGAAGCCGAATTTGGTGGCAATCACCACCTCGCTGCGGCGGCCCGCAAAGGCGCGGCCCAGCAGTGATTCGTTGTGATACGGCCCATACACCTCGGCCGTGTCGAAGAAATTGACGCCCAGTTCCAGCGCCCGGTGCAGGGTGGCGATGGCTTCCGCCTCATCCGCCGGACCGTAGGTATTGCTCATGCCCATGCAGCCCAGACCCTGAGCCGAGACGATCAAACCTTGTTTGCCTAATGCGCGTTGTTTCATGGCTGCTGCCCTCCAAAAGTTGTTGGAAATAGTATGGCACCGCCATAAAAATACACAATCCCATTAAAATGCAAAGCATTGTTGAAGCCAGTGCAACGGTGAAAATCATGGAAATGCTCAAAGAAATGGCAATTTTTGCCCAGGTAGTGGACAGCGGCGGCTTTTCGGCAGCCGCGCGGACGCTGGACCTGACCACATCGGCCGTCAGCCGCCACGTCTCGCGACTGGAGACGCATATGGGTGGCCGCCTGCTGCACCGGACCACCCGCTCGCTCTCTCTGACGGAGCTGGGCCAGCAGGTTCACGCCGGCTGCACCCGCATGCTCAGCACCGCGCGCGAGATCCACGCGCTGGCCGGCAGCTACCGCGCCCGCCCCAACGGCACCATCGCCGTGACGGCGCCGGTGGCGCTGGGACAGGTCTGGCTGGCATCGCGCCTGCCCGCCTTCCTGGAGCGCTATCCCGAGGTGCAGGTGCGTCTGATCCTGGTGGACCGTAACGTCGATCTGGTGGAGGAAGGCATCGACCTCGCCATCCGCATCGCTACCGAACCGGCGCCCGGTCTGGCCGCGCGCCCGCTGGGCAAGGTGCGCTACGTGCTGGTCGCTTCGCCCAGGTATCTGGCCGCACATGGCGCGCCCGCCACGCCGAACGAACTGCCGCAGCACCCTTGCAGCTATCTGGGCTACGCGCGCTTCGGCGAAGTGTGGAACTTCCGTCGGGATGGCGGCACCGCCTCGTTGCGCGTGCCCTCGCGGCTGACCATCAACAACAGCGTCGCCTTGCTGGCGGCGGTGGAAGCAGGCAGCGGCATCGGCCTGCTGCCCAATTTCACCGCACGCGCAGCACTGGAGCAGGGCCGCGTGCAGCAGGTGCTGCTGGATTGGGAACTGGATGAACCCTACGCAGGCAATGTGTACGCCGTCTACCCGCCCGGTCCGCACCTCGCATTGAAAGTGCGCGCCTTTATCGATTATCTGGTGGAGGAAGCCGCGTCCGGGCTGTAATGCGCCACCCAGTCATTCAGCGCGTCGAGGATGACGGTGCCGGTCGTATAGGTTGCCAGCTCGTGGTTGATGACTGCCACCACCACGCACTGCTGGCCGCTGGCATCCTGCACATAGCCCGCATTGGCGGTGACGCCTTTCAGCGTGCCGGTCTTGAAGCGCGCATGTGCCGCAGCAGGGCTATCCTTCAAGCGGCGGCGCATGGTGCCGTCGATACCAGCAATGGAAAGGCTGGACAGGAATTCCGGCATCCACTGGCTGCGCAGGCCCGCTTGCAGCACGGCGGCTAGCTGCGCGGGCGTGGCGCGCTCCGAACGCGACAGGCCCGAGCCGTTATCCAGCACCAGTCCCGCATCATCGATACCGTGCGCGCGCATCCAGCTGCGCACCACCAGATCCGCGTGGCTGGCGGTGGTCTCACCGGCGGCCAGCGTAATGGGATGGCTGCCTAAGACCGGATCTGCTTCCAGGCTGCCCAGGCTGAGGAACAGCGTGCGCGCCAGCACATTGTCGGACTGCTTGTTCATCTCGCGCAGCACGTCCGGCAGCGCGCGCGAAACGTGTTCCGCCAGCAGGCGCGCATTGCGCGGCGTCGGCGTGGCGGTGGGCAGTGCACTGGATTCGCGCACCGCGCCATTCAGCTTGCCGCCCATCTGCGTCCACTTGGCCAGCAGCAGGCGCGCCAGATAGTCATGGCGGTCCAGCGCATTGATGCTGATGGCGCCGGTGCAGTTGTTCGGGAAGCTGCCGTGCAGCTGCACGGTGAGTTTGCCGTTTTGCTCCGCTACGTCCGGTGCACGCCAGGTGTTCTGCCAGGTGGAGCAAGCCGCATTGGTCAGCTTCATATCGCTGCTGACGGTAACCTTCTCCATCTCCGGCATCATCACCAGCGATGTCTGGCCCTCGCTGGAGCGCAGTTCGAGTTTGAGCAGATTGCTGTTGATGAGCAGCGCGTCCGGCACCACGTTGTAATAAGCCCAGGGATATTCATCAAACGACGGCGTATTCGGGTCGGGGCGCGCCGGCTGGAACAGCTCGCGGTCCAGCACGATATCGCCCTGGATCGTCTCGATGCCTTGGTTGCGCAGCGCCTGCAGCATATGGAACAGTACATCCTCGTTCAGGTCCACGTCGGCGCCGCCGCGCAGATACAGATCGCCTTGCAGCACGCCCTTCACCAAAGGCGCTTCGCTGCGGAACTCCGTCCGTCCGCGGAACACAGGCCCCAGCTGCTCCAGCGCCGTCATGGCCGTGAACAGCTTCATGGTCGACGCAGTCTGCATGCTGGCGCTGGCGTTATGCGTCAGGATCGGCGTATCGCCGCGCAGCACCACCACGCCGATGGCGCTGGGCGGAATATGCTTGGCCTGCATCAGCGCCGCGACAGGCTCCGGTAGCTGGGCATGCGCTGCACCAGCGGCAAACAGGGTGGCGAGAATCAGGCGTCGCAGCATAATCAATGGAAGAAGACGTAAGAAACAGCGATGGCGGCAATCACCCCCGCCAGATCGGCAATCAGGCCGCAGGAGATGGCATAGCGTGTCTTGCGGATGCCCACGGAGCCGAAATACAGCGCCACGATGTAGAAGGTGGTATCGGCCGAACCCTGGAACACGCAGGACAGGCGGCCGACAAACGAATCCACGCCATAGGTGCGCATGGTGTCGATCATCATCGCTTTGGAACCACTGCCGCTCAGAGGCTTCATCAGCGCGGTGGGCAGCGAGGGCACAAAGTCGGTATTGATGCCGAGATGGGTAAAGATCCAGCTGAAGCAATCGGTCACAAACGTCAGCACGCCCGCATTGCGCACCACGCTGATCGCCACCAGCATCCCCACCAGGTAAGGGATTACGGTGATGGAGGTCTGGATGCCGCCTTTGGCGCCCTCCACAAAGGCTTCGTACACATGCACCTTCTTGCGCAGCGCGCCGATGATGAAGGCGGCAATCACCACAATCAGCACCAGATTGCTGACCACCTTGGACACCAGCTCGATCTCGCTCTTGTCCAAGACGTGCGTGAAGTACCAGACCACAGCGCCGATAAAGGCGGTGATCCCGCCCAGCCAGCCCAGCACCGTGCCGTTGAGCAGATTGATACGCTGGCGGATCGACACCACGATAATCCCCGTCATGGTGGCGACATAGGTCGCGATCATGCAGGGAATGAAAACGTCGGACGGATCGAGCGCGCCCAGAATCGCGCGCTGCGCCATGATGGCGACCGGGATCAGCGTCAGTCCCGAGGTATGCAGCACCAGGAACATGATTTGCGCATTGCTCGCCTCGTCCTTGTTGGGATTCAGCGTTTGCAGGCTCTCCATCGCCTTCAGGCCGAAGGGCGTGGCGGCGTTGTCGAGGCCCAGCAGGTTGGCGGAGAAGTTCATCACCATGTGGCCGGTGGCCGGATGGTTCTTCGGCACCTCGGGGAAGATACGCGAGAAGAATGGCGCAATCACGCGCGCCAGCAAGTCGATGATGCCGGCTTTTTCGCCGATGTTCATAATCCCCAGCCACAAGGTCATCACACCCGCCAGCGGCAGGGCGATATCCATCACGCCCGCGCGCGCGGACTCGAAGGTGCCGTCGATGATGCGCTTGAAGATTTCGGTATCGCCCAATAACAGGAACTGAGCCAGGGCGGCTGCAAAGCCAACCAGGAAGAAGCCGGGCCAGATGTAATTGAGCGACATGTCCGCGAAATTTTCGTGTGGATTGAGGAGATTTGCAGAGTATAGCGGGTGCGGCGGCAAAAAAAGTTATAAGCTGCCGCTTTGTGTACGGTTTGACGGAGCAGGCATGGCGGGATTGAACGGGAGCGCGGCGCGGCTGAGGCGATCATTGGCGCCGTCGCAGAAGTCGCTCATGGCCTTGGTGCTGGCGCTGGTGTGCGCCGCCGCGCCTCTGCCGGACGCCGTGGCTCGTCCGCCCTCGCCGCCGCACGTGCTGCACGCCTTCCTGACCAACAGCGAAACCGGCCTCGATCCCGCAGTGGCCTCCGACTTGGCCAGTCTGAGCCTGCTGGAAAACGTCTTCGATCCCCTGCTGCGCTACGACTATCTGGCGCGACCCGTGCGTCTGCAGCCCAACACCCTGACCGCCATGCCCACGGTGGAAGACAATGGCCTCAGCTACACCTTTCATCTGCAGCCCGGCATCCAGTTCACGCCCGATCCAGCCTTCAAGGGTACACCGCGCGAGATGACGGCCCAGGATTACGTCTACAGCTTGAAGCGCCTGTCCGACCCGGCGCTCAAGTCACCCTGGCAGTTTCTGACCGAGGGCATCGCCAGCCTGGAGGCGCCGGACCGCTACACGCTGCGCATCCGCCTGAAAGCGCCCGATCCCAATTTCCTGTTCTATCTTGCGATACCGGCTACTGGCGTGGTGGCGCGCGAAGTGGTGGAAGCCTACGGCAGCCAGACCGGCAATCATCCCGTCGGCACCGGCCCGTTTCGCATAGGAGAATGGAAGCACAGTGACCAGATCACGCTGCTGGCTAATCCCGGCTTCCGCAAGGTCGAATTCCAGGGCCACCGCCTGCCGCAGCTGGAACGCATCGAGATCAAGATCGTCGAGGAATACCAGTCGCGCGTGCTGGGCTTCCTGAACGGCGAATTCGACTACCTGGAGCAGCTGCCCGAATCGATGAAGGACATGGCGCTCACCGACGCCACCACGCCCACGCTCAAGCCCGCGCTGGCGCAGAAAGGCATCGTGCTGACGCCCTTCCCCGTGATGCAGACCTACTACATGTGGATGAACACCGAAGATCCCGTGATTGGCGGCTACAGCAAGGAAAGGGTCGCGCTGCGCCGCGCGGTCGCTCTGAGCTACAACGGCAAGGAAGATATCGCCCTGCTGAAAAAAGGCCTGGCCCAGCCCGCGCAATCGCCGCTGCCGCCCAATGTGCTGGGTTACGACGCCAGCTACCGCAGTCCGACCCAGTACGACCCCGCACTGGCGCGCGCGCTGCTGGACCGTTTCGGCTATCGCATGGGAGCAGACGGCTTCCGCACCCAGCCCAACGGGCAGTCACTGACTCTGGTGATGCATTCCGACGCAACCAACGTCGGTCGCCTGCGCGACGAGATGTGGCGCAAATGCCTGAGTGCCGTCGGCCTGCGGGTCGAATTCAAGAGCGACAAGAAAACAGAAATCATCAAAGCCTCGCGCCTCGGCAAGGTGATGATGTACGAGACTAACTGGATCGCTGATTTCCCCGATGGCGACAACTTCTACCAGCTGCTGTATGGCCCCAACAACGGCCGCGCCAACTACGCCCGCTTCAACCTGTCCGCCTACAACCAGCGTTACGAAAAATCGCGCCAGCTGAGCGATGGTCCCGAACGCACAAAGCTCTACGGCGAAATGGCCCAGCTGCTGCACGCCTACGCGCCCTGGGTTCTGCTGACGCACCCCATTTCCGCCGACCTCCAGCAGCCCTGGCTGAAGAACTACCAGCGCCACCCGGTGGAATTCACTAACTGGCGCTATATCGACGTAATCTCGCATTAATAAAAAAATTTGTGCATCGCACAAAAATCTGTGTTACACTGCGTCTGTGGTTGAGGTTTGCATGCAGACAGTCCCACCGCCGGAGGTCATGTCCCGGTGTTTGTAGTTCCGAATACGATGGTCGAGTTAAACCGTTTCAGTGGCACCACGCAGATAGCATGGGCGACTAAAACTTAGGAATCACTTTGCAGATAGCACTGGATTCCAGCAACGATTAAAGCATTGGTAAGTACATTGGAATCAAGCCCGCAATTGCTGCGGGCTTTTTTTTCGTCCTAAAATAGGCCGCTACGCCAATTAACCGAGGATACCGAGTGGACCAGCATATTCTTCCCGTCGAACTGGATAAAGCCTATCGCCTGCTGAATCATGGCCCGACCGTGCTGGTCTCGGCATCGCACGGTGGCGTGGATAACGTGATGGCGGCCGCATGGTCCTGCGCGCTGGACTTCAAGCCGTCCAAGGTGACGGTGGTATTGGATAAAACGGCCAAGACCCGCGAACTGGTCGAGCAAAGCGGCTACTTCGTGTTGCAAGTGCCGAACCTGGCCCAGATTCAAATGACCCACGCGGTCGGCGCCATGAGCCTTGCCGACACGCCGGACAAACTGGAGAAATGCGGCGTCGAGTTATTCCGCATGGAAGGCTACGAAGCGCCTCTGGTCAAAGGCTGCAACGGCTGGCTGCTCTGCAAAGTCATCCACGAGCCGCACAACCAGCAGACCTACGATCTCTTCATCGGCGAAGTGGTCGCCGCCTGGGCCGACGACCGCGTGTTCCGCAACGGCCACTGGGAGTTCGACAGCGCCGATCCCCAGTGGCGCAGCCTGCACTACATCGCCGGCGGCACCTTCTATGCCATCGGTGAGCAGCACAGAGTCGATTTGTAATGCCGCACTGATCAAGCCCAATATCCGCTATCGGATTGACCTTTATGCTTCCCAAGCTTCGTTCTACACTGGGAGGCAGATATGGCGCGGGCAGCTCACCCAAAGAAGGAAATTGAGAGTGCTCTAAAGCATGCAGAACGCTGCGGATGGCGTGTCATTGTCGGTGCAAGCCATGCATGGGGTCGGCTTTATTGTCCGTTCAATGATGCCACCTGCCGCCTGGGCGAGCTTTGCATGGTCAGTATTTGGGGAACCCCAAGGGACATAGTTGGCCATGCGCGCTTTCTGCGGCGCGTAGTTGATCATTGCACAGGCGGGAAAAGGAGTGGAAGATGGGATTTGAATTTACCTTGAGGTATCGGCTGGCAGAAGACGACAGTGATCAGGAGGCAATTGTTGAGCGGCTAGGTGCCGCAGGGTGCACCGATACGCTCGTTGGAATGGGACGGCCAGGTTATCTGGCAATTCAGTTCGGACGGGAGGCGGAAAACGCGGAGGCAGCATTGCTGAGTGCGTTGGCGGACGTCAGAAAAGTCATTCCGTCCGCCAAACTGATTGAAGTTACTTCTGACTTCGAAAATCAGGAGCTGCAGGCTTAACGTTTACAGCGCTCGCGCGATCAGCAGCTTCTGGATGTCGCTGGTGCCTTCGTAGATCTGGCACACGCGCGCATCGCGGTAGATGCGTTCCACCGGGAAGTCCGACACATAGCCATAGCCGCCGTGAATCTGGATCGCGTCCGAACACACGCGCTCCGCCATCTCGGAAGCGAACAGCTTGGCCATCGCCGCCTCTTTCAGGCACGGACGGCCCGCATCCTTCAGCGCCGCCGCGTGGTGGATCAGCTGGCGCGCCGCTTCAATCTGCGTCGCCATATCCGACAGGCGGAACTGCACTGACTGATGCTCGAAGATCGGCTTGCCGAAAGTCTCACGGTCGCGCGCATACGACAGCGCCGCTTCATACGCCGCACGCGCCATGCCGACCGACTGCGAAGCGATGCCGATACGGCCGCCTTCCAGCCCGGACAGAGCGATCTTGTAGCCCATGCCTTCTTCGCCGATCAGGTTCTCGGCTGGGATGCGGCAATTCTCAAACAGGATCTGCGCCGTATCCGACGAATGCTGGCCCATCTTCTGCTCCAGCCCAGCCACGATATAGCCCGGCGTCGACGTCGGCACCCAGAACGCGCTGATGCCTTTCTTGCCGGCCGCCTTGTCGGTCACCGCCATCACGATCGCCACGTCGGCGTATTTGCCGCTGGTGATGAACTGCTTCACGCCATTCAGCACATAGGAATCGCCATCGCGGGTGGCGGTGGTGCGCAGTGCTGCCGCATCGCTGCCGGTATGCGGCTCGGTCAGGCAGAAGGCGCCCAGCATCTCGCCTTGCGCCAGGGGACGCAGCCACTGCTGCTTCTGCTGGTCGTTCGCATACATCATGGCGATGCTGCACACCGGGCAGTTGTTCACCGAGATGATGGTGGAAGTGCCGCCGTCACCGGCCGCGATCTCTTCCAGCACCAGCGACAGCGACACGTAATCCATGCCCGCGCCGCCCAGTTCTTCCGGCACCGCCACGCCGAACGCGCCCAGCGCGGCCAGCTCTTTCAGTTCCTCTTTTGGAAAATGATGTTCCTTGTCCCAGCGCGCTGCGTTGGGCGCCAGGCGCTCCTGCGAAAAAGTGCGCAGGGCGTCGCGGATCATTTCGTGTTCTTCGCTCAGTATCATTGCTGTCTCGTCGTCGTTATTCTTTACCAGGCGATCGGCGTACCGTCATAACTCAGGTAGACCGCCCGCTCGGTGTGCGGCTGTTTTGCCAGAGTGGCGCGCAAGCCGCTGGCGCTTTCCTCCACCGAGATGTCGGCGCCTTCGCCGCCCATTTCGGTACGTACCCAGCCCGGATGGAAGGCCACGCAGGTCACGCCCTGCGGGCCGTACACCATCGAGGCATCGACCAGCACGGAATTCAGTGCCGCCTTGCTGGCGCGGTACAGCGAGCCGGTTGGATTGGTCCGTTCAGCCAGCGATCCCATACGCGACGACAGCACGGCCAGTTTGCCGCGCTTGGCCGCCACCATGGGCGCGATGATGGGAATCAGGCGCATCGCCGCCAGCACATTGGTGTGCATCACCTGGTCGAAGTCGGCCTGCATGGGGAAGCCGTCATGGCGCGGACCATACACGCCCGCGTTGATGAAGGCCGCCTCCAGCTCCTCGCCGTCCAGCTTCCAGCCGATACCGGCGCACGCCTCGACGTTGGTCACGTCCAGTTCGTGCGCCTCGGCACCCATGGCCACCAGCGCCGCGCAGTCTTCCGCCTTGCGGGCGGTGGCGATCACGCGCCAGCCGTCCGCCAGGTACTGGCGCACCAGTTCCAGGCCGATGCCGCGCGAGGCGCCGATGATGAGTGCCGTCGCCATGGCTTAAACCATTTCGATGGCGATGGCAGTGGCTTCGCCGCCGCCGATGCACAGGGAAGCCACGCCCTTCTTGCCGCCGGTGCGCTTCAGCGCGCCCATCAGGGTCACGATGATGCGGGCGCCGGATGCGCCGATCGGGTGGCCCAGCGCGCAGGCGCCGCCGTGTACGTTGACTTTGCTGTGCGGGATGTCCAGGTCGTGCATGGCGGCCATTGGCACGGCAGCAAAGGCTTCGTTAATCTCAAACAGGTCGACGTCTTTGGTGGTCCAGCCGGTCTTGGCGTACAGCTTCTGCATCGCGCCGATCGGAGCGGTGGTGAACCAGTTCGGTTCCTGCGCGAAGGTGGCGTGGCCGTGGATCTTGGCCAGTACGGTCAGGCCCAGCTTCTTGGCGGTCGATTCGCGCATCATCACCAGCGCAGCGGCGCCGTCGTTGATCGACGAGGACGAAGCGGCGGTAATGGTGCCGTCCTTCTTGAACGCGGCGCGCAGCGTAGGGATCTTTTCCAGCTTGGCCTTCAGCGGGCCTTCGTCTTTTTCGATCACGGTTTCGCCGGCGCGCGAGGTCACGGTCACAGGCGCCACTTCCCACTTGAAGAAGCCTTCGTTGGTGGCGACTTGCGCGCGCTTCACCGATTCGATGGCGAAGTTGTCCTGCTCTTCGCGGGTGAACTGGTACTTGGCCACGCATTCTTCCGCAAAGGTGCCCATGGAGCGGCCTTCGCCGGTTTTCTCGTTGCGCGAGTAAGCGTCTTCCAGGCCGTCGTACATCATGTGGTCGAACATCATGCCGTGGCCGATGCGGTAGCCGCCGCGTGCTTTCGGAATCAGGTAAGGCGCGTTGGTCATCGACTCCATGCCGCCGGCGATCACCACGTCGGCCGAACCGGCGACCAGCTGGTCGTGCGCGAAGATGGTGGCCTGCATGGCCGAGCCGCACATTTTCGACAGGGTCACGGCGCCGGCGGAAGTCGGCAGGCCGGCTTTCAGCAGGGCCTGGCGTGCAGGCGCTTGGCCCTGGCCAGCCATCAGGCAGTTGCCGAAGTAGACGTGTTCCACGGCCTTGGGATCGACACCGGCGCGCTCGACGGCGGCCTTGATGGCGACTGCGCCCAGGTCGTGTGCGGCCAGGCCGGAGAAGTCGCCCTGGAAGGCGCCCATTGGAGTACGGGCGGCGCCGACGATTACGATTGGATCATTCATTTTCAATAGTCTCCATAAAGGGGGGCGGCGCGGGCACTGAGCCTGCCGCCGGGGATGGGTTCAAATGCGGGTGACTGAACCGGATATGCTGCGGATACGGGAACACGTCTTCGACAATGCCGTCGGCGATGCGCTGCTTGCGCTGCTGCCAGTACTCCGCCGTCAGCAGGTCGGCATGGTGTTTCATAAAATACTGGCGGATCTTCTGGTTCCCCAGCAGGAACTGGCCAAACTGCTCGGGAAACACGTCGTTGCGCGCGATCGGATACCAAGGCTCGGAAGCCATTTCCTCTTCTTCCGTGCGCGGCGTCGGGATCACGCGGAAATTACAGTCGGTGATGTACTCGATTTCGTCGTAGTCGTAGAACACCACGCGCTGGTGGCGAGTCACGCCGAAATTCTTGTACAGCATATCGCCGGGGAAGATATTCGCCGCCACCAGCTCCTTGATGGCGTTGCCGTATTCGCGCACGCCATGTTCGATCTGGGCGTCGCTACCTTCCTGCTCGGCGGTGCTGAGCCACATATTCAGCGGCACCATGCGGCGCTCGATGTACAGGTGCTTGATGACGATCTGGTCGTCCTCTTCCTCCACCAGCGAGGGCGCGAAGTGCTTCAACTCCGCCACCAGCTCTTCCGAGAAGCGGCTGCGCGGGAAGGCCACGTTGGAATACTCCAGCGTATCGGCCATGCGGCCGACGCGGTCGTGGTGCTTCACCAGCAGATATTTTTCCTTGATCAGCGTGCGCGAGGTTTCCTTCGGCGGCGGATAGAAATCCTTGATCACCTTGAACACATAGGGGAAGGACGGCAGCGCAAACACCAGCATCACCAGCCCGCGGATGCCGGGCGCGATCTCGAACAGGTCGGAGGAATGCTTCAGGTGCTGCAGGTAGTCGCGGTAGAACAGCGCCTTGCCTTGCTTCTGCAGACCGAGGATGGTGTAGATCTCGCTGCGCGGTTTGCGCGGCAGCAGCGAGCGCAGGAACTGCACATAGGCCGACGGCACTTCCATATCGACCAGGAAGTAGGCTCGCGTGAAGGAAAACAGCACGGCGATCTGCTCCGGATCGAACAGCACGGTGTCCAGCACCAGCTCGCCCTTGCGATTGTGCAGGATCGGCACCACGAAGGGGAATTCCTTGTTGCCGTTGATGGCCTTGCCCACCACGTAGGCGCCCTTGTTGCGGAAGAATAGGCTGGACAGCACCTGGATCTGGTGGTTCGGTTCCAGCCGCGCATGGCCGAAGGTTTGCACCAGGCGCGCTTCCACCTGTTCGACGTCGCGCTCCAGGTTGGCAAAGCGGGCGTCCAGCTGGAAATTGGTGATGATGCGCGAGAGCGTAAAGCGCAGGCCGTCCTTGGCCGGGTAGTACACCCGGTAGGTCGGGCGCAGCTCCTCGGTCTCGATGTACTCGGTCGACACCACCGGCCGCACGAAGATGAATTCGTTGTTGAAGTAGCGGCGGTGCAGGATATTGCAGCAGACCGAGTTGAAGAAAGTCTCGGCCAGTTCCGGCTGCTTGTGATCGGACAGCATGCCGATATAGTGCAGCTTGAGTTCGCGCCACACCTCGTCAGTCAGTTCCGAGCGCTCGTACTCGTCTTCCAGCGCCTGCACGCATTCCTGCACGCGGCGATCGTAAAAGTCGATGCGCTCGCGCGCGGCCTGCTGCGACACGGTCCAGTCGCCGCGCTCGAACAGGCGCTTGGCGTTCTGGCTGGTCTGGCGGAACAGGCGGTAGTGCTTGTCAAAGCCGTCCAGAATCGTGCGCGCAATATCGAAGGCGATTTGCGAGCGCAGCAGCTTGGGGAAGGCGGCCTGGATCATGGACGTAGATTTGAAATTCCCCCCGCCGGGCTGGCAGGGGGAAAGGACAGCTTACTTGGTTTCCGCGAACAGTTCGCGGCCGATCAGCATGCGGCGGATTTCGCTGGTGCCGGCGCCGATTTCATACAGCTTGGCGTCGCGCCAAAGGCGGCCGACCGGATACTCGTTGATGTAGCCATTGCCGCCCAGGGTCTGGATCGCCTCGCCGGCCATCCAGGTGGCTTTCTCGGCCGAGTACAGGATGGCGCCGGCGGCGTCCTTGCGCAGATTGCGCACCTGCTCAGGCGAAGTGGCGCGGTCGCAAGCCTGGCCCACGGCGTAGACATAGGCCTTGCACGCCATCATGGTCGAGTACATGTCAGCGATCTTGCCCTGCATCAGCTGGAATTCGCCGATCGGCTGGTCGAACTGCTTGCGGTCGTGGATATAAGGCACCACCACGTCCATGCAAGCCTGCATGATGCCCAGCGGACCGCCGGACAGCACGGTGCGTTCGAAGTCCAGGCCCGACATCAGCACATTGACGCCCTTGCCCAGGCCGCCCAGCACGTTTTCGGCCGGCACTTCGCAGTCTTCAAACACCAGCTCGCCGGTGTGCGAACCGCGCATGCCCAGCTTGTCCAGCTTCTGCGCGATCGAGAAGCCCTTGAAGCCTTTTTCGATCAGGAAGGCGGTCATGCCGCGCGGGCCCGCTTCCAGGTCATTCTTGGCGTACACCACCAGGGTATCGGCGTCCGGGCCGTTGGTGATCCACATCTTGGTGCCGTTCAGCACCCAGCGGTCGCCCTTGAAGTCGGCGCGCAGCTTCATCGACACCACGTCGGAACCGGCGTTCGGCTCGGACATCGCCAGCGC
>Ga0213872_10000614_pt1 | contig 26986 bp, 22 predicted proteins | sample VelepicomBERX_R2_FD_160071 | JGI IMG/M metagenome (GOLD analysis project Ga0213872, IMG submission 160071) | Rhizosphere microbial communities from Vellozia epidendroides in rupestrian grasslands, the National Park of Serra do Cipo, Brazil - RX_R2 | ecosystem: Host-associated > Plants > Roots >...
GCAAGATGCTGCTGCGCGACATCATCGATCTCGACGCCACCTATGGCGGCGAGCAGACCGACGAGATGTTCTCCGCGGAACTGGCCGAGGGCGAGGAAGAGCCTGCCGAGGAAACCGCCCGCGAAGACTCCGAAGAGGAAGAAGCCGAGGGCGAGGAAGGCGGAGCCAGCGGCGAGGAGAAGCCCGAGGGCGAAGGCGCCACCAATGGCGAGGGCGAAGAGGGTGCCGAAGAGAACGGCATTTCGCTGGCCGCCATGGAACTGGCCCTGATGCCGACCGTCCTTGAGATGTTCGAGAACATCGCCGAGACCTATTCCAAGCTGCACAAGGTGCAGGAGCAGCGCCTTGAGCATCTGCAGAAGGGCGAGGCCGTAGCACCCGCCACCGAAAAGAAATACGAAAAGCTGAAGGCCGAACTGGTCACGCTGATGGAAGGCGTGCACCTCAACAACGCCCGCATCGAGCAGCTGGTCGAGCATATGAACGACCTCAACCGCCGCCTGATGGGCCTGGAAGGCAAGCTGCTGCGGCTGGCCGAAAGCTGCAAGATCAAGCGTCAGGACTTCCTGGACAGCTATTTCGGCCATGAGCTGGACCCCGCCTGGTTGGAACGCGCGTCGCAGCGCCCGGGCAAGGGCTGGAAGGACTTCGCCGCCAAGTATGGCAACGACGTGGTCGAACTGCGCACCGCCATCGGCGGCGTCAGCCAGGAAGCCGGCCTGCCGATCTGGGAATGGCGCCGCATCGTCGCCACCGTGCAGAAGGGCGAGCGCGAGGCCAGCAAGGCCAAGAAGGAGATGATCGAGGCGAACCTGCGCCTGGTGATCTCCATCGCCAAGAAATACACCAACCGCGGCCTGCAGTTCCTGGATCTGATCCAGGAGGGCAACATTGGTTTGATGAAGGCGGTCGATAAGTTCGAGTATCGCCGCGGCTATAAATTCTCTACCTATGCGACGTGGTGGATCCGCCAGGCGATCACCCGCTCGATCGCCGACCAGGCGCGCACCATCCGTATTCCGGTGCATATGATCGAGACGATCAACAAGCTGGTCCGCACCTCGCGCCAGATGCTGCACGAGATCGGCCGCGAGCCGACCCCGGAAGAGCTGGCCGAGAAGCTGTCGATGCCGCTGGAAAAGGTCCGCAAGGTCCTGAAGATCGCCAAGGAGCCGATCTCGCTCGAAACGCCGATCGGCGACGAGGAAGACAGCCATCTGGGCGACTTCATCGAGGACAAGAACGCCGTCCTGCCGCTCGACGCCGCGATCCACGCCAATCTGCGCGAGACCACCACGCGAGTGCTGGCCAGCCTGACCCCGCGCGAGGAGCGCGTGCTGCGCATGCGCTTCGGCATCGGCATGAACACCGACCACACGCTGGAAGAAGTCGGCCAGCAATTCTCGGTGACCCGCGAGCGTATCCGCCAGATCGAAGCCAAGGCGCTGCGCAAGCTCAAGCATCCGAGCCGCTCGCGCAAGCTGCGGAGCTTCCTGGACACCTAAGGCCCCTATCTCCCCCTCTCCCCTACTCGGCTTTGCCGAGAATCTATAAAGTTGCATGCGAAGCATGCGGGGAGAGGGCCGGGGTGAGGAGGGCGAAGTGTATCGGGCCCGTAGCTCAATGGTTAGAGCCGGCCGCTCATAACGGTCTGGTTGCAGGTTCGAGTCCTGCCGGGCCCACCATGTAAGAAAAACGGCGGATTTCCGCCGTTTTTTTATGGGAAATTCGGCCGGGCATCAGGGGCGCCCTCGCCATTGCTGATAGAATATGGGCGCATTCTGGCGGTAACCTGGTTTGATACCAGAGTGCTAGCGGCAATCGCCGTTGATGCTAGATTTTGACGAAACTCTGTTGTCAAAGAAGTTTGGCGTCACTAGGCTGGCATCTAGCCTCCTTGATGTCAGAATGTCCTCGCAAATGATCGTCAAGCCCTACGACCTGTCGCAAGCGGTCCACTATCATGTCGGCGCGTTTCCTCCGGCATCTCTCGATTATGAAGCTGTGCTCGGTCCCCTGGAGGAGGCTGCTGCGTCGTTGGCGCGTTATGACGCCAAGATGTCCGGCATGGTGAATAGCGAACTCTTCCTTGCACCACTCAGGCGTCAGGACGCGGTGAGTTCTTCTCGAATGGAGGGGACCATCTCAACAATCGAGGAGTTGTATCGTCTCGAAGCTGAGGAGGAGGCTGGAGCGTCCGATCCCTATAAAGAAGCGCGCAATGATGATATCGAGACCTTGCTTTATTCTCATGCCCTTCGGAATGCGCAGCAGGCCTTAGCTCAAGGTGCTCCGTTGAGCGAGCACCTCATTAGAACGGCGCATCAGCAGTTACTTAATTTCGGGCGAGGTGCCGCGAAGCGCCCGGGGTCTTATAAGACCGAACAAAATTATGTCGGCGATGATCGGCGCGGAAAAATCTATTACGTGCCTATCGCGCCCGAACAACTCGCCCCGGCCATGGCGGATTTGGTCAGGTTCATGAATGAAAGCAACATGCGCCCCCTTATTCGCACGGCGATAACCCATGCGGAGTTCGAGGCGCTGCACCCATTCGAGGACGGCAATGGCCGGGTTGGGCGCATGCTTATTACGTTAATGCTCTGGAAATTGGGAATCATCAGTCAACCCAACTTTTTCGTTTCGGGATATTTCGAGGCGCACAAGGACGAGTACATCGAGAAGATGAGAAATGTCTCCGCCAGTAAAGACTGGACGGGATGGGTGGTATTTTTCCTCCAAGCCATGCATGAACAGGCCGTTGTCAACACGCGGACGGCGGACAGTATCTTTACGTTGCACGGAGATATGCGGGAACGTTTCCGCGAGACTTTGAATTCGCAATTTCACGATCAGGCGCTGGATTTCGTATTCGCCAGTCCCATTTTCCGCAACGATCAATTTGTCGATAAGTCTGGCATTCCGGCGTCATCGGCCCGAGCTTTGTCCCGTCGATTGGTCGATGTGGGATTACTAAGGACGATCGAACCCGCGGCAGGTCGCCGAGCCGCGCTTTATGCTTTTGACCCGTTGCTCGACCTTCTCAAGGTCTGAGCCCTGCCGGGCCCACCATTCCCTGACCGAACGCCGTCTTTTTTCATTCCGCCGGGATTTACCGGATTGAACTGCGAATGATTATCAATTACAGATGCGGCATCGAAATCGAAGACGAGAAAATCGCGATGCGTTCCCTCCGCCGCCTGTCCGGCGCCTTCTTCCTCGGGCTGTGCGCCCTGACGTCCGCCGCTCGGGCCGATGAGCCGCTGTTCGGCTTCGTCTACACCACCGATTTGCTGCCGGCCGACAAGTTCGAGGTGGAGCAATGGGGAACGCTGCGCCACCAGAAGGCGCACGGAAATTTCAATCTGTGGGAAGGCAAGAGCGAGGTTTCCTACGGCGTGACCGACGATTTCCAGCTGTCGGCCTATCTGACCTACGACAAGACCAACGCCTATCACAACGCGCCCGACTACAGCACGGCCTCGCCGGAGCAGTTCTCGGCGGAATATCCCAATCCGGACTCGCACTTCAAAGCGTCGAAATTCATCGGCGTCTCGGTCGAGGCGCTTTATCGGGTGCTGAGTCCCTATACCGATCCAATCGGGCTGGCCTTCTATCTCGAACCGACCATCGGCAATGATTTCCGCGAGATCGAAGCGCGCGTGATCCTGCAGAAGAATTATCTCGACGACCGGCTGGTCTTCGCCCTCAACGCCACCTGGGCGCCGGAAATCCGCTATCTGCCGCCCGATCCCAATGCCGATCCGGGCTCGGTCGCCGCGTCGCAGAACACCAATGTCGAGACCGACGTCAATTTCGGCTTCGCCGCTTCCTATCGCTTCGCCCCGAACTGGTCGTTCGGCTGGGAGATCCAGAACGAGCGCGAGATCAATGGCTGGGCCGTGGCCGCCCGCAGCCAGTGGATGGGCAACGCGACCTATACCGGGCCGACCCTGCATTATGGCGGCGACCACTTCTTCGCCACCCTGACCGCGTGGGAGCAGCTGCCCTGGGCCAATAATTACATGGACAGCTCGGTCATCAGCGGCGGCCGGGATTACGACGTCGATTTTGAAAAATACCGCTTCCGTCTGAAACTCGGCTATTACTTCTGAGACATGTCCTACAAAGCCCAATTCTTCCTGCTGCCCGCCTTGACCATCGCCGTGCCCGCGCAGGCGACGGTCTATCTTTCGGTCGAGCAGGCCCAGGCCCTGATGTTTCCCGGCGAGACCCTGACCCAGGATTTCCGCACTTTGACCTCGGCCCAGGCCGATGCGGTCGAGAGCGCGTCGGACGTCAATGTTCGCGACAAGGAAATCAAGGCCTGGCGAACCTCGTCGGGCGGCTGGTTCATCGTCGACGAGGTGGTGGGCAAGCATGACTTCATCCCGATCGCGCTGGCCATCGACGCCAAGGGCGCGGTCAAGAGCGTCGAAGTACTGGAATATCGCGAAGCCTATGGCGACCAGGTGCGCGACCCGGCCTGGCGCGCCCAGTTCACCGGCAAGACCAAGGGCTCCAAGCTGGCGCTGACCAAGGATATCGAGAACATCTCGGGCGCCACTTTGTCCTGCCGCCACATCACCGACGGCGTTAAACGCCTGCTGGCCACCCATGCCCTCGTCCTCGCCGGCGGTTGAACGGGTCAAGCCGCTGCTCGGCACCCTGGTCAGCGTCCGCGCCGCGGGCGCCGACGCCGAGCGGCTGCAGGATGCGGTGGACGCCGCCTTCGACGAGATCGCCCTGATCCATCGGCTGATGAGCTTTCACCAGCCGGACAGCGAAGTCAGCCTGCTCAATCGCGCCGCCCATCGCGCGCCGGTCACGGTCCATCCCCATACCGCCGCCGTGCTGCGGCTGGCCTGCGAGATGTCGGCGGAGTCCGATGGCGCTTTCGACGTGACCGTGGCGCCGGAACTGGCGCGCCGAGGGTTGCTGCCCGAACCGGACGCCGCCGAAATGCCCGACGCTGCTGTTGATTGGCGCGACATTCTCCTCGACGGAGAGACGGCTTCCTTCCGGCGTCCGCTCTGGATCGATCTCGGCGGCATCGCCAAGGGCTATGCGGTCGATCGCGCCATCGAGTCCTTGCGCCGGAACGGCGTCGAGCAGGGATGCGTCAATGCCGGCGGCGATCTCCGCCTGTTCGGGCCCGAGCCGGAATGGGTGGCCCTGCGCACCGATTTGCAGGAGGACGGCGACCAGCCGGCGATCCTGCTGCGCGAGGGCAGCCTGGCGGGCAGCGGCGGGCCGTCTTCCCGGCGCGGGCCGCATGTCGATCCGCGCCGGCGTCAGCGTGTCGGGTCTGCGCGCTTCGCCTGCGTCGCCGCCGAAAGCTGCGCGGTCGCCGACGCCTTGACTAAGGTGGTGCTTGCCGCCGGCCGCCGCGCCGAGCCGACCCTGCGGCGTTTCTCCGCCGAAGCCCATTTTTACGATCGCCGCTGGGGCTGGCGCCATCTGGGAGGATCGGCATGACCCATGTTTCGGTGCCCTTCGCTCCGATCAAGATGACCCGCCGTCGCCGCCTGGCGGTGCAGGCGACCTTGTTCGGCCTGTGGCTGACCGGCCTGCTCTGGCTGCCGCTGCATTATTTCCTGGTGCAGAAGACCCGCTTCGGCACGGCGCCGCATCCGCTCGAACCCTGGATGCTGAAGGCGCATGGCGCTTTCGCCTTCGCCGCCTTGTGGACCGGCGGATTGCTGTGGGGCATGCATATCGTCGGCGGCTGGCGCAGCGGCCGGCGCCGCTGGTCGGGCATCGCCATTTCGGCGGCCGGTGTCCTGCTGATCGCCAGCGGCTGGCTGCTTTATTATGCCGGGGACGAGGATCTGCGTGCGGTGACTTCGGTAGCGCATTGGGCGATCGGCGTGGTCTCGCCGGTCGCTTTCCTGCTGCACCGCTTCGCCCGCAAGCGCTCGGCGCTGCGCAATCTGGCGCGATCCGCCGCCGAGTGACCCGTTTTATAGGAGTCCGAGGCCGAGTCCGCCATCGACCTGCAGCGTCGCGCCGTTGACGTAAGAGGCGCGCTCGGAGGCGAGAAACGCCACCACCGAGCCGAACTCGTCGGGACGGCCGAGGCGGCGTAGCGGCACTTCGCCCGCCAGTTCCCGCAAAGCCTGTTCCTCGGTCATGCCTTTCTCCAGCATGGCTTTGAGGCGGGATTCGCGGATGCGGTCGGTGAGGATCATCCCCGACGCCACATTGTTCACGGTAACGCCGTCCTCGCCCACCTCGCGCGACAGCAGCTTGGAAAAGCCGACCACGCCCATTCGCATGCTGGTGGACAGCAGCGAACCCTCCACCGCATTGCGCACCGAGAAGCTGATGACATTGATGATCCGGCCCTGTCCGGAGCGGCGGAGGTAAGGAAGGGCGGCGCGGCTGAAGCGCACCGCGCTCAGGAAACTGAGTTCAAAGGCTTCCTGCCAGTGTTTGTCGCTGAACTGGTCGAACCGTCCGAAGGGCGGGCCGCCGGCGTTGTTGACCAGGATGTCCAGCGCTCCGAAGCGCTCCACGGTCGCTTTCACCGCCGCGTCGGCATGGGATTCGAGCCGCACGTCGGCGAGGGTGGCATCCGCCTCGGCGTGGCCCGCCGCGCGGAGGTCCGCCAGAGCGGCCGAAGCATTGTCGCGGTTGGAAGAGGCGATCATCACCTTCGCGCCCTCGGCCGCCAGAGCCTTGGCCGACGCCAGCCCGAGACCTCGCGACGCCCCGAGAACCAGGGCAACCTTGCCGTTGAGACCGAGATCCATGATGAGCTCCTGCCCGTTGATGCGGGCGGCACTCCTATCATTGCCGCGCTGGGCTGACAATGCTCCGCCTCGTCACTTCACCCGCGCGTGCCCGCCGGGATTGCCGTTGCCGTTGTTCAAGCCCAGCATATAGAAGGACGCACCGTTTTCGATGCCTCCGGCAAGCCCGGTTCCATCGAAATAATGTTCCTCGGTCATCGCAATGGTCATTTTCTTGTGCAGGGGCCCGGCGCGGTCGGTGGAGGCGATGATCGAGGCCTTCTGCCGCGTGGCGAACTCGCAATAGGTCATCTTGCCGTCGGCAAGGCTGGAGATTAGCGCCGTCGAGCCTTTCAGATCCTCCCGCAGCGAGTCCACATAGCGTTGGGTCAGCGGGGCGACTTTGTCCGAGGCGGCGCCGTTCCTGAGTTCGAGGGCATAATAGTGCTCGAAATAGGCAGCGCGCAGCACCGCCCAGCGTCTCAGGGCCGCGCTCTCGGCGGGCGTGGGGTAGCCCTCCGCCCGGATATTTGCGCAGGCCGGATTTTCGCGCCAATAGAACTCGGTGAAGTTGATCTTGCCGTCGAGCAGCGCGATATCGGCGCTGTCGAGTTGGGCCTGGTAGTGCGCATACTCGGTCTTTTCGGCGAGGCTGGTCGACATCTGCACATAGGCGTGCGACCGCTGATCCTCGGCACAGCCGCCCAAAGCCAGAAGGGCGGCGGCGGCGATCCATGAACGCATGGCTCTCTCCTCAAACGGGAGACCTGCGTCACAGTAAGCTTCTCCACCGCCGCCACAACTGTGATTCGTGACAGTGACTATGCCGCGAACACTTCCCCGACCATCTCCTCGCTCAAGGCCCACAGCGCCTTGGCGCGCTCGGGATCGGTGGCGTAGGCGCGCACCCCGTGGCGGATCGCCGGATCGTTGGCAACCGGCTCCGCCACATGGCAATCCTCGCAATAGCGCCCGCCGACCAAATCCGCGTCGGCCCGCACGCCGGCCCACAAGGTCGTGGCCGCCCCCTGCGGCACGCTTTTCCAGACGACTTCCGGCGTGTCGGTGGCGCGCGCCGTCTCGTTCATCTGGTCGATAATGCGGTCGAGGACGCCATCCTCCATATGCCGGACCAGCTCGGTGCGGATGGTGCCTGGATGGACGGCCGAGGCGCGCACGCCATGCCTCTTGTGGCGCCGGTCGAATTCGACGGCGAACAGGATATTGGCGGTCTTCGAGCGGCCATAGGCGCCGAACGGCGTGTAGTCGGCGCGCTCGAAGCCCGGGTCGTCGAGATCGACGTCGCCATGGCGATGGCCGGCCGAGGCCAGCATCACCACCCGCGACCCCGCCTTGAGTAGCGGTGCCAGGCGGTTGACCAGCACGAAATGGCCGAGATGGTTGGTGCCGAACTGGGTCTCGAAACCGTCGGCGGTGCGGCCGAACGGCGTCGCCATCACGCCGGCATTGGCGATGATCAAATCGAAAGCATCGCCCTGGCTCAGTAGCTCGTCGGTGCGGGCCCGCACGCTGGCCAGATTGCCGAGATCGAGTTCGATGAGCTCGATGCCGTCGCCGGTGACGCGGCGGCCCTTGGCGATGTCTCGCGCGGTGCCGATCACCTTGGCGCCATGGGCGGACAAGGCGCGGGCCGTCTCGATTCCCAGGCCGGCCGAGACGCCGGTCACCAAGACCCGCAGGCCCGACAGGTCCAGTCCGTCCAGCACGTCGTCGGTGGTTGAGGTTGCTCCGAAGGGGGCGCCCATGATTGTGTCTCCGTGAAAGATTGTTTTCGGACGCGGCCAGGCTTAGATAGATAAGTGGATGCGTCCTCCGTTTATTATATCCGGAGGTGTCCTCCGTTTTTCAAGAGGGAAAAGTGACCGACTCGCCGGAAAAGACTCGAAAACCCCGCGCCGACAGTTTGCGGAACCGCGAGCATCTGCTGGCGACGGCCAAATCCGTCTTCACCGAGGCGGGCACCGACGTGGCGCTCGAGGAGGTCGCCCGCCGGGCCGGGGTCGGCATCGGCACGCTCTATCGCCATTTCCCGACGCGCGGCGCGCTGCTGGCGGCGGTCTATCGGCGCGAGGTCGAGCATTTGTCGCAGGCCGCCGACCGGCTGCTGGCGGAAAAAGCGCCTGTCGAAGCGCTGGAACTCTGGTTCGAGGAGCTGATCGCCTATATGGCGACCAAGCGCGTGGTGGTGCCGGCTTTGAAAGCCGATCCGGGCGAGGGGGCGAAGGCGGTCGCCGCCGGCGGTCCCACCATCCACGAGACCTTCGCCCGCCTGGTCGCCGCCGGCGCCAAGGCCGGCGTGATGCGCGCGGGCCTCGAAGTCGAGGATCTGTATCGGCTGCTGGTCGGGTTCGCCCATGGCTACGACCAGCCGGGCTGGGAGCCGGCCGCCCGCCGCCTGGCCGCGATCCTGATCGCGGGGTTGAGAAGCTGAGGGGGCGGTCCCTTATATAGGGCTCGCAACAATCAGGAGCCTCACATGGGAACCGACATCACGTTCAAGCGGCCGGACGGCCAGGACGCCACCGGCTATCTGGCGCTGGCCGCCCGGGGCGACGCGCCCGGCGTGGTGGTGATCCAGGAATGGTGGGGCGTGCAGGGGCAGATCAAGGCGATCTGCGACCGTTTCGCCCGTGCCGGCTTCTCGGCCCTGGCCCCCGATCTCTATCGCGGCCAGGTGGTGCCCTATCATGACAGCGAGGCGGCGGGGAAGGCGATGAACGGCCTCGATTTCCTCGACGCCACCACCCAGACCGTGCGCGGCGCTGCCGAATATCTGGCCAAGGGCGGCGCCAAGACCGGCATCGTCGGCTATTGCCTGGGCGGCGCGGTCACGGTGATCGCCGCCGCCAAGGTACCCGGCCTGTCCGCCGCGATCGCCTATTACGGCCTGCCGCCCACCGAAGTGACCGCGCCCGCCGAGGTGAAAATTCCGGTGCAGGGCCATTTCGCTAGCCACGACGATTGGTGCACGCCCGACCTCGTGGACGTTTTCGAGAAAGGCCTCAAGGCGGCAGGCAAGGATTTCGAGCTTTTCCGCTATGACGCCCACCACGCCTTCGCCAACGAACAGCGCGTCTCGGTGCATGACCGCGCCGCCGCCGAACAGGCCTGGAGCCGGACCATCGCTTTCCTCGAAAAGCATCTCTAGAAAACAAAGACGCCGCCGAGTTGCCTCGGCGGCGCTCTTGAAACACCGGTCTTTTCAGGGCTCAGCCCTGGAAATCGTCATCGCTGATGGCGTCGACCACCTTGCGGACATGGGCGACGCCGTGGGCGATGCTCTCGGCGCGTTCCTCGGCGGCTTCTCCATCGACATGGCCATGCAGGTAGACGACGCCGTCGATGGTCTGGACGCGGATCTGGTCGGCGCGCAGGGTGAGATCATTGTCGATGGCCGCCTGTACGGCGTCGGTTTCGGCCTGGTCGCCGCCCGGATAGGTGGTCTGGGCGTAGGCCACGGGGCTCATGACAAGGCCGGCGGTCAGAAAGCCGGCGGCCAGGGTCAGATTGAAGGTCTTGCTCATTTGCTATCTCCGTAACGAAGCGCCAGTTCGGTGCGCTTGGACAGAAGATAGGAGCCTGCTATATAATCGTCTAATATCTGTTTCTGCATTGTCCTATAAGGAAATCTTATAGTGTTGCTGCGCCATATCCGCTATCTGAAGGCCGTCGCCGATCATGGCAGCTTCACCCGCGCGGCTCAGGCGCTGCATGTCTCGCAGCCGGCTCTTTCGCAGCAGATCAAGGAATTGGAGGACCGGCTCGGCGCCCAGCTGCTCGACCGCAGCGGCCGTCATGTGCGCCCCACCGACCTGGGCAGCGCCTATCTCGATCGGGCCCGCCGTGCCTTGCATGAACTCGACGAGGGCGCTCGCGCCATTCGCGATGTCGAGGATCTGTCGGTCGGCTCGCTCCGCCTTGGGGTCACGCCGAGCATCGCCTCCTACTTGATCGAGCCGCTGTCGCAGCGATTTTGGGCGCGCCATCCCAATATCACCCTCTCCATCCGTGTGACGGCGCAGGAAGAGATCGAGCCGTCGCTGATCGAGGATGAGCTCGACCTCGGAATCGGCTTTGGCGACATGACGGGTGAGCATATCGAGACCATCCCGCTCTTCATCGACCGAGTCGCGTTGATCGTGGGCCGCAATAGGTCGTCGAAATGCGCTCCGATCCTGTCCGCGGCGGAGGTGGCCAAGATGCCATTGGCGCTGCTGGATACGTCTTTCTCCGTCCGCAGACTCGCCGACAGCTATTTCCAGGCCGCCGGCGTCCGCCCGCACATCGCGGTGGAGTCCAATTCGATCCCGACTTTGATCGGGCTGGTCCGGGCGACCGATCTGGCGACCATCCTGTCGGTAAAGGTGTGCGGCGAAGGCCTCACCGCCGTAAGGGCGAACCCGGCGTTTGAGTTCAGGCCCTCGGCCTTGCTTCTCCGCCACGGCGCCTATCGGTCGGCGGCGGCCAAGGCCTTCATTGCCACGGCGCAGCAAGTCGCGGCGGAGTTCACTTAGTCAAACAGCGGCGATTGCCCCATGACCTCGGCCATGTGCGCGATGAAGGCGCGCACCCGGCCGGGTACCTCGCCGCCGCCGACATAGATGGCGTGGATCAATTCCATGTCGCCGGCATCGTAGGCCTCCAGCAGCGGCACCAGCCGTCCCGCCGCGATGTGTGCGGCGACGTGGAAGCGCCCCAGCCGGGCGATGCCCAGCCCGTCCAGCGCCAGTTGCCGCGCCGTTTCGCCGTTATTGACCAGCGCGTTGCCCGTCACCACCTGCTCGAAATCGCGGGGGCCGTCGCGGAACGGCCAGCCAATGCGGGAGCGGCGGAAATTGAAGCCGATGCAATTGTGCGAAGCCAGGTCGGACGGCGTTTGGGGGATGCCATGGCGGTCGAGATAGGCCGGCGAGGCGACCAGCGCGCGGCGGCTTTGTGCCAGTTTTTTGGCCACCAGCGCGCTGTCGGGCAGGTTGCCGACGCGAATGGCGATGTCGGTACGATTCTCCAGCAGATTGACGACGTCGTCGGTCAGGCTGAGATCGACGCTGGTGTCGGGATAGCGCGCCAGGAAGGCGGGCAGGGCCGGGGCCACGAACAACGTTCCCACCGGTACCGAGGCGTTGACCCGCAACCTTCCCCGCACGGCGCCCGCCGCCACCGCATGTTCGGCCTCGTTCAGATCCTGCAGCAGGCGCAGCGCGGCGCGGTGATAGGCCTCGCCTTCCTCGGTCAGGCGCAGCGCCCGGGTGGTGCGGACCAGCAGCCGGGCTCCCAGCCGCTCTTCCAGCCGCGCCACCAGCTTGCTGACCGCCGACGGCGTGAGGTCGAGGCTGCGCGCCGCCGCCGAGAAACCGCCTTCTTCGACCACCCGCGCGAACACTTCCATCTCGCCGGAGCGCTCCATCGTCACGCGCGGCATTGGTGATCCTCATTCATGAGTGATGTGATTTTTATGGAAATAGTATCGAGCAGAGTCAAATCCTAGATCTTGGTCAGTTTTTCTAACCCGCCCATGGAGGCAGTGATGGACCTGAAATTGACTGGTAAGACCGCCCTGGTGACCGGCTCGACCGCCGGCATCGGACTTGAGATCGCCCGCCGCCTGGCGGTGGAGGGGGCCAAGACGATCGTCGTTGGCCGCACGCAAAAGAAGATCGACGAGGCGGTGGAGAGCATCCGCGCCTCCGGCGGCAAGCAGGTCTCCGGCGTGCTCGCCGACGCCGGCACCGCAGAGGGGGCCAAAACGGTCCTGAAGGCGGCCGGGCAGGTCGATATTCTGGTCAATAATCTCGGCATCTATGAGGCCAAGTCCTTCACCGACATCACCGACGAGGATTGGCTGTCGATGTTCGAGGTCAATGTGCTGAGCGGTGTGCGCCTGTCGCGCGGCCTGATGCCTGGGATGCTGGAACGCAATTGGGGCCGCATCATCTTCATTTCCAGCGAGTCCGGCCTCAACACCCCGACCGAGATGATTCATTACGGCACCACCAAGACCGCGCAGTTGGCGGTTTCGCGCGGCCTGGCCAATCTGGCGCAGGGCACCGGCGTGACCGTCAATTCGGTGCTGCCCGGCCCGACCCGCGCCGAAGCGATCATCGACTTCCTGCGCAGCGCCTTGAACATGCCGAATGCCAGCGACGCCGAGCTGGAGGCCGAGTTCTTCAAGCGGGGCCGCCCGACCTCGCTGATCCAGCGCATGCTCGATCCGAAGGAGATCGCCGATCTGGTGGCCTTCGTCGCCAGCCCGTTGGCGTCGGGCACCACGGGCGCGTCGCTCCGCGTCGAAGGCGGCATCGTGCAGACCATCGCCTGAGGGCAGGGCCGCTCCTCTGTTTCAGTGCGTTTCGGCGCTTGCGGCAGAGGGGCGGGTCGGCTTAGCTTCGGGCTATCCCGAAGGATAAGGTTTTGACCGAGCACATCCTACACCCGCCGACCACCAAGCAACCGCCCTCTCCCTGGGCGATCGCCTTGTCGATTCTCTTGAACCTGCTGTTCGCGGCTGTGCTGCTGTGGGTCTCCTATGTGTGGAAGAAGGAGGCCGAGCGCTTCGCCGCGCAACAACAGCAGGTGCAGGTCGAACTGGTTCCGGCCCCGCAGCCTCAGCAACCCCAGGCCCAGCAACAGCCCCCGCCGCAGCAGCAACAGCAGCAGCCGGAGAAGAAGGAGCCTGAGAAACAGCCGGAAAAGCAGCCGGAGAAACAGGAAAAGCCTCCGGAAAAACCGCCGGAAAAGCAGCCCGAGAAGCAGCCGGAAAAACAGCAGGAACGCCTTGCCAAGCCGCAGGCGCCGCAATTGCTGCAAGGCAAGCTGAGCGAGAAATCGGCGACCACCAAGCATGACGACCATAACGGCGCCAACGGCCAGAACGTCGCCATCGCGCTCGGCAATGGGCCGATCCTCTCCATGCGCACCACCGAGGACAGCGCCCGCGGTCCCGAGGGCAGCCGGGGGCCGGTCGGCGAGGAATTGTCGCAGAACGAGCAGGATTACGTGCTGAGCCAGATCCTGCCTTATTGGAAGATCGACGTGCACCGCCCCGAAGGCCGCGGCCTGGTTCTGGAGGCGATCATCGAGATCAACCCCGACGGCACCTTCCAGGCGCCGCTCGGCCGCGACGATCCCTGGAATCCGGGCGGCATCATCGGCGGCTATGCGGAGATGGCCCGTCTCGGCTATTCTTATCGGCGAGAGGCGCTGGAGGGTTTCCTGCTGGCGCTCCGGTTAAGTCAGCCGATCAAGGTGCCGCCGGGAGGAAAATGGCCAAAATGGATGAAACTGCGCTTTGCTTTTGATGATCTGTAACGCGCGCTGATGGCGCCGATCGACTTCCTGATCGTCGGCGTCTATCTGGTCGGTATCACGTTGTTCGGGCTTTATGTCGGGCGGCGGGACCAGTCCAGCGATTCCTTCTTTCTCGCCTCGCGCCGGTCCACTTGGCCGGTGGTCGGGTTCGCGTTGCTGGCCTCCAACATTTCCTCCACCACCCTGGTCGGGCTGGCGGGCGCTGCCTACAGCGTCGGCATCTCGTCCTATAATTACGAGTGGATGGGCACCATCGTCCTGGTGTTCTTCTGCGTCTTCTTCATCCCCTTCCTGCTGCGCGCCCGGGTCTACACCCTGCCGGAATTCCTCGAACGCCGCTTCAACGGCTTCGCCCGCTCTTATTTCTCGGCCGTCACCCTGTTCCTCAACATCACGCTGAACGGCGCCGCCGCGCTTTATTGCGGCATGCTGCTGTTCCGCGTCGTGCTGCCCGACGTGCCGCCCTGGCAGGTGGTGATCATCGAGGCGCTGTCGGCGGGCATCTACACCTTCGCCGGCGGCCTGCGCTCGGTGCTCTATACCGAGGTGATCCAGGCCATCATGCTGATCATCGCCTCGATCGCCATCTCGGTAGGCAGCTTCGCCCGCGCCGGCGGCTGGGAGCACGTGATGACGACGGTCGATCCGGCCAAGCTGTCGCTGATCCGCCCCGCCGACGATCCCTATATGCCCTGGACCGGCCTGCTGGTCGGGGCGCCGTTGCTGGGCATCTATTACTGGTGCACCAACCAGGTGATGGTGCAGCGGGTGCTGTCCGCCAAGGACGAGAATCACGGCCGCTGGGGCTGCCTGCTGGCGGGTGCCCTGAAACTGCCGATCCTGTTCGTGATGGTGCTGCCGGGCAGCGCCGCCACCCTGATCTATCCGGGCCTTCCCGCCGGCGACGGCGTCTATGCCCGGCTGCTGTTCGATCTGCTGCCGGCCGGCGTGGTCGGGCTGACGGTGGCAGGGTTCCTGTCCGCGCTGATGTCGTCGGTGGCGTCGACGCTGAATGCCTCCTCGACCTTGATCACCATGGATTTCATCCGCCGCTGGCGACCCGACATGCCCGACCGCGCGCTGGTGCGGGCCAGCCGCTTGGCCACCATCCTGGTCGCCGTGCTGGCGGTCGCCTGGGCGCCGCAGATCGAGCGCTTCGGCTCGCTCTGGCAATATGTGCAGGGGTTGCTGGCCTATGCGGTACCGCCGGTCACCGCGCTCTATCTGGTGGGGCTGTTCTGGCCGCGCGCCAACAGCCGCGGCGCGATGGCCTGCCTGCTGTCGGGCCTGGCCTGCGGCATGGCGCTATTCATTGCCAATCCGGTGCTGCACCTGATCCATCTGCATTTTCTCTATGTGGCGCCGATCCTGTTCGTCCAATCGACCTTGGCGCTGGTGCTGGTCAGCCTGGCCACCGATCCCGATCCGATCGAGAAGAGCGACGGGCTGACCTGGAATTTGGCCTTCTTCCGGGCCGAGACGGTGGAGCTGGCCGTGCTGCCGGCCTGGTGCAATTACCGGGTATTGGGGGGCGGGCTGGTGGCGCTGACCGGGGCGCTGGTCTACGCCTTCCGCTGATTGCTTGAAAGCCCGCCGGGAAAGGCGGTAAATCGACGCTACGCTTCCAGGGGTGGAACTGACTGTGCGGGTGAAACGACCGACCTCCTTCGACATCGCCGAATTGGCCGGCGTGTCGCAATCGACCGTGTCGCGGGCCTTGAGCGGCGCCGGCGTGGTCAGCGAGGAGACGCGCCAGAAGGTCGCCGAAGCCGCCCGCCGCCTGAACTACAAGATCGACGCCAACGCCCGCAATCTGCGCCTGCAAAGCGCCAAGACCATCGCGCTGCTGCTCTATGAGGACCCGGTCACCAGCGGTTCGCTGATCAATCCGTTCTTCCTCTCCATGCTGTCTTCGACCATCAAGGCGGCGGGGCGGCGCGGCTACGACCTGGTGATCTCGTTCCAGGACGACAGCGCCGACAATGCCGATCTGGTCGGTTCGCACCGCGCCGACGGCATCATCTTCTTCGGCTATGGCGATTATCTGCGCTATGTCGACCGCGTCGCCCAGCTCGACGCCGCCCGTGTCCCCTCGGTGACCTGGGGACCGGTCGGGGCGGGACAGCCCGGTCATTTCATCGGTTCGGACAATGTCAGCGGCGCCCGCGAAGGTGTCGCCCATCTGATCTCGCGCGGCCGCAAGCGCATCGCCTTTCTCGGCCACCATTCCGAGCACACGCCGGAATTCCTCGATCGCTTCCGGGGCTATCAGCGCGCCTTGGCCGAAGGCGGGCTGGAAATGCTGCCCGGCCTCCAGCGCGAGGCGGACATTTCGGAAGAAGCCGGCCAACAGGCCATCCTCGATCTGCTCGATGGCGGCGTTCCGTTCGACGCGGTGTTCGCCGCTTGTGACTTGATTGCCATCGGCGCCATGAAGGGCCTGCGCCAGCGCGGCCTGTCGATCCCCGGCGACGTGGCGGTGATGGGGTTCGACGACATCGTCACGGCGACCTTCACCGACCCGCCGCTGACCACCGTGCGCCAGAACACCGAGAAAGCCGGCGAATTGCTGGTCGAGACGCTGCTCGCGCTGATCGACGGCGAGCAGGTCTCCTCGAAGATGATCCCGACCAGGCTGATGGTCAGGGGCTCTTGCGGTTGACGCACACCGCGTAGTCGAGCGCCGGCACCGAGACCTGATAGCTGCCCGACGAGGCGGCGTGCGCCGCGCAGGCGCCATGCTCGCCATGCCAATCCAGCGCGCCATAACCGACTTCCACCGCCGCGTCGCGCGGGGCGGTGGCGGTGTTGACGGCGATCAGGAATTCCTCGCCGGTGGCCGGATCGAGACGCGAGAAGGTGATCAGGCCCTCGGCAGCGTTGGGGCGCAGGATGAATTGGCCCCGGCGCAGGGTGGCGAAGCGGTTGCGCAAGGCGCCCATTTCGGCGAACGCCTTGTAAAGCGGATGGCCGGGGTCGAAATGATCGCCGCCGCCTGACGCGCCCAGCTTTTCTTCCTCGGCATAGGCGGCGGTTTTCGTCGCGAACATGTCCTGGCGGGCGGCGGCATCGTCGCCGCTGCCGATGAAGCCCTGCTCGTCGCCGTAATAGAGGATCGGCACCCCGCGCGAGAAGAACATCAGCGCATGGGCGAGCTTGACCCGCGCCGCGAGTTCGTCGGCCGGCATGGCGGGAACCAGCTTGCGGATCTTGAAACCCAGGCGGCCGTCATCATGATTGCTGACGAAGATCGGCTGGCTGTTGGCGCCCTCGCGTCCCCCCTCGAACAGGCTGTCGGCCTGGAAGATATGGGCGAAGAGCTTGGCGGCGTCCCCTTGGCCGGCGGCGAGGCGGGTCACCTCGTCGGTGAAGGCGAAATCGAGCGAACCGGGGAATTTCGCCTCGCGGGTGAATTGCGCCAGCATCACCGAATCGTCGGTGAAATCGGCGACCTCGCCGAAGATGAAGAAGTTCGGGATGCCCTTCTTCTTCGCGAAATCGAGGATGGCGGGATTGAATTTCTGCCAGAACGGAATGTCGACATGGCGCGCCGTATCGATGCGGTAGCCGTCGATATGGAACTTGTCGATCCAATATTGGTAGATGTCGATGAAGCCCTGGACCACGCGCGGATGTTCGGTGAAGACATCGTCGAGCCCGCCGAAATCGCCATAGGTCGCGCTCTCGCCCTTGAAGGTGGTGAAGCCGCGATTGTGGTAATAGCGGATGTCGTTGAGCCAGTCCGGATTCTTGGCGTGCTCCTTGCCGGCGGGGATGTAGGGCGTATAGGCGTAGTTCATATCGGTGAGGCGGGCGTAGTTTTCCTCGGTGCGCACCTCGTCGCCCAGGAAACCGGGATTGATCGCCTTCCCGTCGGCGGCGCGGCGCGAATAGGGGAAATCGGCCTTCGAGCGATAGGGGCAGTGTGCGCCCTCGCATTCCCGATAGCGGATCACGTCGCCGGTATGGTTCACCACGATGTCGAAGAACACCTTGATGTCGCGCTTGTGCGCCTCGGCGATGAAATAGGACAGGTCGTCTTCGCTGCCGAAATGCGGATCGACATGCAGGAAATCCAAGATCCAATAACCGTGATAACCGGTGCTGTCCGGCCATTCCGGGTGATGGGTCGAGAAGGTTTGATTGACGAAGATCGGCGTCATCCAGATCGCGGTGGCGCCCAGTCCCTTGATGTAATCCAGCTTTTCGGCCGCCGCCCGCAGATTGCCGCCGTGGAAAAAGCGCGGATTGGCCGGATCGACGCCCGCGAGACCGGTGCCGTCCCCGTCATGCTTGGCGAAGCGGTCGAGCACGAGAAAATACATCGTATCGTCGGCGAAGGGCCGGTCGAGATAGGATGCGGCGGCAGGCAAGGCGAGCAGGGCGAGGCAGAGGATTGCCAGCCGGGTCAGTCGGGACATGAGACGCTCCATTTTCTTTTACTGTTCCCTGGTTCCGTCCGCGCCGCTCGGTGAATTCGTATTCAGCTATCGCGCTCCGATGCTTGCGATTAGGGAATGATCATGAGTCCCGAACAGCTCTACGCCGATGCCGTTTCCCATTACCGCGCCGAGCGGTTGGACGAGGCCGAGCGGCTGTTCCGGCAGGTGGTCGAGGCCGATCCGCGCCATGCCGAGGCGCATCACCGGCTGGGCGTCATCGCGCATCTGCAAGACCGCTGGGCCGAGGCCGTCGAGCGCATTCAAAAGGCCATCGGGATCGGCGGCGGTTCGGCCGGTCATTATTTCAATCTGGCGCTGGCCCTGCACGAACTCGATCGCTACGAGGAAGCCGCCGAAGCCTGCCGCGCCGCCTTGCGCCTGAAGCCGGGTTTCGTGCCGGCGCTCTATACGCTGGGGCTGGCGCTGAAGGATATCGGGCGGCTCGACGAGGCGATCACCGCCTATCATGCCGCCAGCACCCATGACCCGGATTTCGCCGAGGCGCATTATGGCGAGGCCTATGCCCGCCTGCTGGCCGGCGACTTCGCGGGCGGCTGGCGCAAATTCGAGTGGCGCCGCCGGCTGACCCCGCAGCGGGTTACCTATCCGCAGCCGCAATGGACCGGGCAGGACATCGCCGGGCGGACCCTGTTGATCCATGCCGAGCAGGGGATCGGGGATAGCATCCAGTTCGCGCGCTATGTGCCGCTGGCCGGGGCGAGGGGCGCCAAGGTGATCCTCGAAGTGCAGCCGGCCTTGGTTCGGTGGATGTCCGGTCTGGCGGATCACGTGATCGGCTTCGGCGATCCGGTTCCCGCCGCCGATTTCCAATGTCCGATGATGAGTTTGCCGCTCGCCCTGGGTGGGGAAATTCCGCCCGTCGTTCCCCCCCCGCCGGTGAACCGGCGGGGCGGAATAGGCATCGTTTGGCGCGGTAATCCGGCGCATGTCGACGACCGCCGCCGCTCGATGAGCGCGGAGACGATGGCGCGCTGTTTTGCCGGATTTCAGGGAACGCTGGTCTGTCTGCAAAAGGACCGCACCGAGGCAGAATTGGCCGCTTTCGCCGGCTTTCGGATGATCGACGCGGCGCCCGGCTTGACCGATTTCGCCGACACGGCGGCACTGGTCTCGACGCTCGACCGAGTGGTGTCGGTGGACACCGCCGTGATCCACCTGGCTGGGGCACTCGGCGTGCCGGGAGTGGTCCTGCTGGCTTATGCGCCCGATTGGCGCTGGCGGCTGGGCAGGGCAGACAGCGATTGGTATCCGTCGCTGCGGCTGGTGCGTCAGGAAAAGCCGGGCGACTGGGAAAAGATAACAAAACTGGGGGAGGAGTTATGGGGATGAAGATCGTAATCGTTGGTGGCGGAACCGCGGGCTGGATGAGCGCCGCCTTGCTGGCCCGCGCCTGCCGGGGGCGGGTGGCCGAGATCGAGCTGATCGAATCGGCGGAAATCGGCACCGTCGGGGTGGGCGAGGCGACCGTGCCGCCGATCCAGGTCTATAACCATTATCTCGACCTCGACATCCGCGACTTCATCCAGAAGACGCAGGCCACCTTCAAGCTGGGCATCGAGTTCAAGAACTGGACTCATATCGGCCACCGCTATTTCCACCAGTTCGGCCCGATCGGCGTCGAATTGCAGGGCGGCGTCGCCTTCCACCAGTTCTGGCTGAAGATGCAGCAGCTGGGCGAAAAGATCCCGCTGGAGGAGTTTTCGCCCAATGCGGTGGCTGCCTATAACGGCAAATTCACCCTGGGCAAGGGGGATGACCCCAATCCGCTGGCCTATGCCTATCATTTCGACGCCTCGCTCTATGCGCTTTACCTGCGCGGCTATGCCGAGCAGCGCGGGGTCAAGCGCCAGGAGGGCAAGATCGTCTCGGTGCAGCAGCACCCCGAGACCGGCTTCGTCACCGGCCTGACCCTGGCCGACGGGCGCGAGGTCAAGGGCGACTTCTTCCTCGATTGCTCGGGTTTCCGTGGGCTCTTGATCGAAGAGACGCTGAAGACCGGCTATGAGGAATGGGGACATTGGCTGCCCTGCGACCGCGCGGTGGCGGTGCCGTCGGCCGGGACCGGCAAGCTCGAGCCCTATACCCGCTCGACCGCGCGCGCGGCGGGGTGGCAATGGCACATTCCGCTGCAACACCGCACCGGCAATGGCTATGTCTATTCCAGCAACCATATTTCCGACGAGCAGGCGGCCGAGACGCTTTTGGCCAATCTCGAAGGCAAGCCGCTGGCCGATCCGCGCTTCCTGCGCTTCACCACCGGGCGGCGCAAGAAGGCGTGGAACAAGAACGTCGTCGCCATCGGCCTGTCGGCCGGCTTCATCGAGCCCTTGGAATCGACCAGCATCCACCTGATCCAGACCTCGCTGTTCCGCCTGCTGGGCCTGATGCCGCTGCCCGATTTCGATCCGACCAGCGAGGATGAATTCAACCGCCTGTGTCGCATCGAGATGGAGCATGTGCGCGACTTCATCATCCTGCATTACCACGCGGTCGAGCGAACCGACTCGGACCTGTGGAATCATGTCCGCACCATGAAGATCCCCGAAGGACTGCAATACCGCATCGACATCTTCAGGAACCGCGGCAGGGTGGCGCGCTTCAACGAGCAGTTCCTGTTCGTCGAAGGCAATTGGGTGCCGGTGATGCTGGGCCAGAACATCATCCCCAAGCAATATGACCCGCTGGTCGACGCAATGGATTGGGCCGAAAGCCGGCGCATCCTGGAAAATATCCGCCAGGTCTGCCGCGAGAAGGTGGCCGGGATGCCGAGCCAGGAAGACTTCATCGCCAAGCATTGCGCGGCGCGGATACCGGAGATGGCTTGAGGGGGATAACAAAAAAAGGCGGCGTGCCGTTTCCGGCGCGCCGCCTGACAGGGTGGGAACCCTAAATCACATCTTGTAGCTCACGCCCCACATGATGGTCGTGCCGAAATACTTGAAGTATTGGGCCTGGTTGGGGTTGTTGTTGAAGTAGGTCTTCTGCGGCTCGTCGGTGGCGTTTTGTACCGAGAAGCTGCTCGAGAGACCCTTGTACGGCCCGTCTTCCCAGCTGTAGCTGATCTGCATGTCGACGATGTTTTCGGCAGCACCCACCACATTGACCAACTCGCCGCCGAACTGCGGCACCTCGTGGATGTAGGTGCTGCGGTAACGGTCGGCGACCCGCGCCTCGAAGCCCTCATAGGTGTAATAGAGGGTGGCGCCGGCGGTCCATTTCGACAGTTCCGGGATCTGGCCATTGGGCGAGTAGGGCTGGCCGCCGACATTGGTGCCCGGCGGGATGTTGATGGTGCTGAAATTGACCGCGGCATTGGCCTGCAGGCCGAAGCCCTTCAGCCACGGATGGATGCGGTCGAAGGGCAGATTGCCCGACAGCTCGGCGCCGTAGATCGAACCGCCATTGCCGTTCTTATAGGTGCTGGACGGGCCGTAGAACGTGCTCGGCGGCTTGCCGAAAGTCGGGAATCCGGCGAACGAGATGACGTTGACCGAGTCGTAGATGAAGTTCTCGAGGTTCTTGTAATAGCCGGCAACCGAGGCATAGGCGCCGCCGCCGAGATATTTGGTGTAGGACAAATCGACGTCGTCGGACACATAGGGCTTGAGCTTGGGATTGCCGGCGGTGGCGCTCCAGGGCGACAAGCTGCTGTTGGCGTTGGACGGGGTGTAGGTGACGGTGTAGGGACCGGCCAGGGTGTCGAGGCGCGGACGGGCCATCGAGCGGCCGACGCCGAAGCGGACTTCGTCTTCGTGGCTCAGTTCGTAGATCAGGTTCAGGCTGGGCAGGACGTCCCAGTAGTTGGCGCCACCCTTGGTCGGAACGAAGGTGAAGTTCGGCCAGCTGCCGTTTTCGGCGAATTCCAGCACCGACTGGCTGGTGTGGACCACTTGGGTGCCGACGTTGCCGTGCAGATCGTGGCCGAACAATTCGCTGGCGATGTCCGACTTGACGTAGCCGGTCTGCACCCGCTCATGGACGAACCAGTTGTTGTAGTCCTGGTCCTGGCGCGGATGGGCGGTGTAGAGGCCGCTGGTCCAGGCCTTGACCGGGTCGAAGGTCATCACGTCGCCGAAGCCGAAGCGCGAGAAATTGGTCGGCGATTGCAGCAGCGAGGCGGGCACCTGCATCTGCGGGTTCAGGCTGTTGAGATAGCCTTCCGACTCCAAGTAATTGTACGACTTCTTGCGTTCCTTGTAGTCGTAGCCGATCTCGATATTGGTCAGCGGCAGGTCGTGCAGGTCGTGGATCATGCTCCACTTGGCCTGCTGGATGGTGTCCTTGGTCGTGATGTTCTTGAACACGCCCGAGCCGGACACGTTGAAATTGCCGTTCCCGTTACCCCAGGCGTCCGACTTCGGATAGAAGTTCGCCCAGCCGAGATTCTCGCCCAAGGCATAAAGCGAGGGATTGGAATAGCTCTGGCCGTTGCCGTTGAAGAAGCCGGCCGAATTGCGCGACAGCGTGACCGCCGGCTCGGTGTTTCCGTTGATCGGCAGGCCGCTATAGAGCTCGATCTCCGGCAGCTTGCGCATCGCGTCGTTGAAGTTCAAATCCAGCGCGGTGGTCCAACCGTCGGCGATCTTGTACTTGAAGTTCGCGCCGATCGATTCGAGATCGTCCTTCTCGTGGTAGTCGTAGTTCTGAATCTGCGGATTGAAGACCAGCGTCTCGGAATTGGCGGTCGACGAGATCGGCGTCGGCAGGCCGGAATTCTCCAGGCCCACATAGCGGGTCTGGTCGTTATAGCGGCTGTAGAATTCGTCGATGTTCGCCTCGAAGCGATCGTTCGGCTTCCACTGCACGGCGACGGTGTAGCCGTCGCGCTTCAGATTGTCGCCGACCAGCCAGTCCTGCAGGCCGCCCGGGAACAGATTGTTGCCGGTATAGCCATAGCCCTGCTGCGAGACGATCTGGTTCGGGCTGTCGGTGTGGGCATAGCCGGCCAGCACGCCGATGGTGTCATGGGCGAACTGGTCGATATAGGTGACGTTGAAGCGTTCGCCGAGCGGCGAGCTGCCCTGGATCATCTGGCCGTTGAGGTCGTACTGGCCGCGGGCGCCGACGGTCAGCGCCTCCTTGCCGTAATCGAGCGGGCGGACGGTGCGGATGTCGATGGTGGCGATGCCGGCATTGACGAGGCTGGCGTCGCCGGTCTTGTAGACCAGCACCTGATTGACCAGCTCGGCCGGATATTGGTCGTACTGGACGTCGCGATTGTTAGAAGTCGAGGCCTGTTCGCGTCCGTTCAGCAGCGTCACCGACATGTCGGCGGGCAGGCCGCGCACCGAGATGAACTGGTCGCGGCCGGAATTGTTGCGCTGGGTGGCGAGGCCCGGCAGGCGGGCGATGCTGTCGGCGATCGATTCGTCGGGCAGCTTGCCGAGATCTTCGGCCGAAATGGCTTCGACGATGTCGTCGCTGTTGCGCTTGGTCTCCAGCGAGTCCTGGATGCTTTTCCTAAAGCCGGTGACGACGATTTCTTCCTGCGCGAACGCCGCCTGGCTGGCGATCGCCAGCGCCAGCAGGGAAACGCCGCCCCCCAGCAGCGCCCGCTTGGCGGCAAGCATCGTATTCCGTTTGGTCTTGTTCATGATCGATCCCCTCATCTTGAACTTTCGTTTCCCTTAGTGGTGCGCTTTTTTGGCGTCGGCGTAGCGTTCGGCCACCGTCGCGTAGCGGTCCCATACCTGGCGGTCGCGCAAGGACCGCAGCAGCTTGATATATTCGGCGTGTGCCCAGGAAAGCGGCGTCGCGCTGTCGGTGCCGGCGCCGGCCGCGAAGCGGTTGTCCGGATTGGCGCCGACGCCGTCCCACACCTGTTCAGGGATCATCATCCCCTGGTTGGCGAACAGCTCCATCGCCTTCACATAAATATCGCGCACCCGCTGGATGTCGGCGTCCGAGGCGCCCTGACCTTTGGCATTGGCGGCGGCCAGTTCGTAATGGCCGCGCTCGCCGGTGAAGATCGGCCAGACACGGCCGCGCTGGTTCGGGCTTTGATGGCCGTCGACGTCGGTGGAAAGGCGGTCCTCGGTCTCGGCGCCGAAATTGGCGCCGGTCACCGCGTCTTCGCCATAGCCGTCGTCGGAATAGCGCCGCCAGCCGGGGAAGGCCTGGACCGAGCCCGGGAAATGGAAGTCGTAGCGGATGCGCAGATCGTCGGGCAGGGTGCGGTCGTCGACCTGGCCGATGCTGGCCAGGATCACCGGATCATTGGGCGAGCGCACGCCATAGCGGACCAGCTCGAGGAAGCCGGCGTCGAGATAGCTCTCCTCGGGGCGCTCCGGCTTGCCGTTGCGCGACATCAGTTTGTCGCCGGCCTCGGGATGGCCTTGGGGCGCTATGCGCAGGAAATGCGGCGCCGCCTTGCCGCGCTGGGGCAGCACCGGCTTGGTGGTGGCCATGGTCTTTTCGATGGATGCCGAAATCTTGTCTGCACTAACGCGGTAGAGCTTGGCGCCGTCCTTGTCGCCCGCCTGCTCGGCGATGTCGGCGGCGGCGATCAGGCCGGTCACCACGGCGGCGGTGGTCGAGGGCGAGAAGCCGGGCTGCTCCTCCCAGCGTTCCTGCTGGGTGGCGGGCGGGGTGATCTTCGCTTGGTTGAACTTCAGCGCTATGTCGCCGCCCTTGGCCAGGAAAGTGGCGGCGGCCTTCAATTGCGAGCCGTAAAGCGCGGTCAGCGCGGCCTTGTCGAGCAGGCCGGCCTGCGACAATTTCCAGGCCAGCATGATCGGCATGGCGGTCTGGTCGAGCTGGACGCCGATCCATTCCGGCGTGCCGTCGACATGCGACTTCTGCAGATACCAGCCGGAAGCGCCCTGATTGTCCGGGGTGGCGGCGCTCACCTGCACGGTTTTGAGGTAATTCATCGCGGCGACCGGGGTTTCCTTGTCGCCCAGCGCCAGCAGCGCCATGGCGCATTGATAGAAATCGCGCGGCCAGACGGCGCGATAGCCGGTAGCCGGCTTGGCCGCCGACACGGTCTCGCCCCACGGCGTCGACAGCGAGGCGATCAGCGCGCCCGGATGCAGCTTGTCCTCGCTGGCCTTCAGCACCATGGCGCTGACCGAGGCCAGCTTGCCGCCATCCTCGGAGAGTGGCGCCAGCGAATCGAGCGCCGACAGCTTGGCGAGATAGCCCTCCCAGCCTGCATCATAGGCGGCCAGCACGGCGTCATGGCCGCGCTTCAACGTGCCGTCGGCGGCGGCTTCCGCCTCGGCCCGGCTATGGCCGAAGCTGACGACGAAATCGTAAGTGGCTTCCGACGTCACCGGCGCCAGTTCGGCGCGCAGTTCGTTCTCGGCGGTCGCCGTGTGCGCCAGCGCCTGGGCGCTCTTGATGACCAGATGGGTTCCCGCCTTCTCGGCATGCAGCACGCCGTCCTTGGCGTCCAGGCCTTCGCCGCCGATCAGGCCGCCGAGGCCCGGATGGGCCAGCAAAGTCGGGGTGATGGCGCCGTTCTTGGCGCGGAAGGTTACCCGCAGGAACAGGCTGTTCGAGGCCGGATCGGTGAAGACCTGCTTCTCGATCTCATAGCGGCCGTTCTTGGCGGTGTTGGTCAGCTTATAGGCCAGCGAGCGCGGGCGGCCTTGGGCGTCGGTGTCGAGATAGGCGGTCTTGCTGTCGGTGGCGGTCGCCTCGGACTCGTCGAAGCCGTTGCCCTTCACGCTGAACAGCAGGTCTTTGAGCTGGATCTCGTGGATCATGCCGAACATGGTTTCGGTGACCACGCCATTGGCCAGCGAGAACCAGACGGCGGAAGCGGCACGGTTGGCGGAATAATCGGCATAGGCGGTGCCGAGGCCGGTCTTGGCGGCGGGCGACCAGGTGGGAGTCGCGGCAAAGGCCGGCGAGGCGCCGAACAGCGCTCCGGCCGCGATCAAGCAGCTCCCGCACAGGAGTCCAAATCTCTTCACGTTTCCCCCGACTTATGTCGTCGACTGGTGCGCTCTTATGGTGTTCCGGCGCACTGATCCCGCTTCAATGTCTCAGGGGTTACGGGTTGTTACAACGAGGTGAAAGATGAATAGGTATGCAGGAATGATCAAGAAAACCAATGCATTCGTATGCTTTTGCGGTGCAGCACAAGTGGTTCGGATTAGATTTATTATTTAGACACCGCTGGCATCGCGCGGATTGTCTGACTCTTCCGCCGCCTTTGTTTCATCCCGCCGATGTGTGCGGATGGGCAGGGAATCGGCGGGACGCAATGCAGCCGTCCTGTCGCTTGATATCCGCGCGCGGGCGTGCTTCAACTCCCCGCATCGTTTGCAAAGGAAGCAGGACCATGGCCGCCTATCAATATGTCTATGTGATGAAGAACCTGACCAAGGCCTATCCGGGCGGCAAGGAAATCCTCAAGGGCCTGAACCTCTCCTTCCTGCCGGGCGCCAAGATCGGCGTGCTGGGCCATAACGGCGCCGGCAAGTCGACCCTGCTGAAGATCATGGCCGGCAT
>Ga0213872_10000615_pt1 | contig 26974 bp, 22 predicted proteins | sample VelepicomBERX_R2_FD_160071 | JGI IMG/M metagenome (GOLD analysis project Ga0213872, IMG submission 160071) | Rhizosphere microbial communities from Vellozia epidendroides in rupestrian grasslands, the National Park of Serra do Cipo, Brazil - RX_R2 | ecosystem: Host-associated > Plants > Roots >...
TCCCCATGGCTGGCCCGTACCGGACATTGCCATGCGTGCTTGGCAGCGCCTGCCTGAGCCCCACGATGGTTTGGAGGCCGCGGCGGCGGCATTCTACGGCGCCGACGGCCTCCTGCCGGTGGCCGGTTCGCAAGCCGCCATCCAGGCGCTGCCGCGCTTGCGACCTCTTTGCCGCGTCGGCCTGCTCGACTTCACCTACGCCGAGCATCCGCATGCCTGGCAACGCCAGGGCCATGCCATCACGCGCCTGACGCCCGGCGCCATCGACGCCGCGCTCGATCAATTGGATGTGCTGCAATTGACCACGCCCAACAACCCCACCGGCTGGCTGCCCGAACCGGCGCAACTGGCCGATTGGCATGAACGGCTGGCCCGCCGCGGCGGTTGGCTGTTACTGGACGAAACCTTCCTCGACGTCACCCCTGAACGTAGCTTGCTGCCGCGCGCCGGTCAGCCTGGGCTGATCATCCTGCGCTCGATCGGCAAATTCTTCGGCCTGGCGGGTGCCCGCGCCGGCTTCGTGTTCGCCTGGCCGGCACTGCTCGACGCGTTGCGCGACGAACTTGGCCCCTGGGCGCTGTGCGGCCCGACGCGCCAAGCAGTGCGTCAGGCGCTGCAAGACCGCGACTGGCATGCCGCGATGCGCGTGCGTCTGCCGCAAGAAAGCGCTCGGCTCGCCGGTTTGCTTACCCGCCACGGCCTTGCACCCGATGGCGGCTCGCCGCTGTTTCAGTGGTTGCGCCATCCCGATGCCGCCGACCTGCACGATCGGCTCGCGCGCCAGGGCGTGTGGACCCGCCTTTTTGCCGAACCGGCCAGTGTGCGCTTCGGTCTACCCGAGAACGAAGCGGCGTGGGATAAGCTCGAGGCGGCATTGGCAGCGCATGGGCAGACGGCGATCAAGATCTAGATCAAGTTTTCTGAAATCGACTTTACCCATGAATCGATAATCACGTAATATCGCGACTACTTGACGGTGCCCACTTGGGTGAAACGGGAATGCGGTACAAGCCGCAGCTGTCCCCGCAACTGTAAGCGAAGAGTTCGGATCACATGCCACTGAGCGCAGGCTTGGGAAGGCGATCCGCAACGATGACGCGCGAGCCAGGAGACCGGCCGTCTGGGGACACGTCGAATTCGTTTTTTACTCAAAGGGTTTGGCTGAAAAACGAATTCGACGTGTCCATCTTGTCGACGTGAGCACAAACCGGCCGGGACGAGCCGGGGGACAAGCAGAGCGCCGTACTTGCCTTTTTAACGGCCGCTGCCCTCGCTCTCGACGACGTACTGTCAACGAGGGCCTCATGCGATTCGACCTTTCCGCTCTGACCGGGAACCATCCCGCCGGCAAGCGCCAACTGGCTGCCACGCTGCTATTTCTCATCGGCGTCAATCTTGCCGCATGGGCCTGGGCCTTCACCGCTTTTTCACGCCACCCCGCCCTGCTCGGCATGGCATTCCTCGCTTATATTTTCGGCCTGCGCCACGCGGTCGACGCCGACCATATCGCCGCCATCGACAACAGCGTGCGTAAGCTGATGCAGGAAAACCAGCGTCCGTTCGGCGTCGGTCTGTTCTTTTCGCTGGGGCACTCGTCGGTGGTTGTTCTGATGGTGGCCGCCATCGTATTCGCCACTGCCTCGCTGCAAGGTGAAATGGGGCAACTCAAAGCCGTCGGCAGCGTGATCAGCACCGCCGCATCGGGGTTGTTCCTTTTGGGCCTCGCCGCGCTCAACCTCTCGGCGCTCAACGGCATTTGGCACAATTTCCGCCGCGCGCAACGCGGCGAAGCCATCTGTGAAGAGCAACTCAATATTCTGCTCGCCAGCCGCGGGCTGATCGCCCGGTTGTTGCGTCCCTTGTTCCGCATGGTGAGCAAGAGTTGGCACCTGTTCCCGGTAGGTTTCCTGTTCGGCTTGGGTTTCGACACCACCACCGAAATCGCGCTGTTTGCCATGGCGGGCTCGCAAGCCGCCCAAGGCATCGCGCTATGGCACGTGATGGTGTTTCCCATTCTGTTTGCCGCCGGCATGGCGCTGATCGACACGCTCGACAGCCTGATGATGGTCGGCGTTTACGGCTGGGCCTTCGTCAGCCCGATTCGCAAGCTATGGTACAACCTGACCATCACCCTGGTGTCGGTACTGGTGTCGGTACTGGTGGCGGTGCTGATCGGCGGGTTGGAAATGCTGGGACTCATGGCCGAGAAGCTGCATCTATCTGGCGAGTTCTGGGCTTGGATCGGGCAGATGAACGATAACCTGGCCAATTTCGGCTACGTCGTCGTGGGCGTTTTTCTCGCCACCTGGGTGTTGTCGGCGGCGATTTATAAATGGAAACGCATCGACCAGATGGGTGGAGAAACCGCATGACCGCTGGCATCGTCCTGCTCAGCCACGCCGGCACCGATTTAGCCGCGCTCTCGCGTACGGATTTGCCGGGCGATTTCGCGCCGGTGACGGGCATCAACCTTCAGGCCATCGGCGACGAGGCGGCGATGCGCGCGCAGCTCGACCAGCGGCTATCCGGCGCGCGCATCGTGATCGTGCGCGTGCTGGGCCGTTTCGAAGCCATCGCGGGGTACGCACTGCTGCTTGAGCGCGTGCGGCGCACGCAAGCCGCGCTGATCGCCGTCAGCGGCACCGGAGAACCCGATCCGGAGCTCGCCGCGATCAGCAATGTCCCACCCGGATTGCAACAAGAGGTCAGCGCCTATCTGCAGGCAGGCGGCACGCACAATCTGGCGCAGATGCTGCGCTGCCTGTCCGACCGGCTGCTGATGACCGGCCACGGCTATGCCGCGCCGCGGGCGCTGCCTGAGCACGGCCTCTACCACCCCGAACTCGGCGCACTGGCAAGCCTGGACGAGTGGCGCGCCAGCGTGCGCCATGCCGAACGACCGACCGTGGGCCTCGTGTTCTATCGGGCGCATTGGCTATCGGGCAACACCCGCTTTATCGATAGTCTGATCGACGCGCTGGATGAGCAAGGCTTGAACGCACTGCCGGTGTTTACCGCCAGTCTGCGCGCGCCCGGCGAACAAGGCCTGCCGGCCGCGCTGGCGCCCTTCGCCGCAGAGCCGATTGCCGCGCTCGTCAACACCACGTCGTTCGCCATCGCCGAAGTCAATCACGATGGCCCGACGCAAGCCGGCTGGGCCGTGGCGGCCTTCGAGCGCCTGAACGTGCCGGTGTTGCAGGCCATCGCCAGCAATATGACCGAAGCGCAGTGGCGCGCCGCCGATCGCGGACTGAACCCGCTCGACACGGCGATGAACGTGGCGTTGCCGGAGTTCGACGGACGGCTTATTACCGTGCCGGTGTCGTTCAAGGAAGCACCGGATGACGCCGCCGGCAGCGAAACCGCCTACGCCCCGCTCGCCGATCGCGTGCGCCGCGTGGCCGGCATCGTCGCGCGCCAGGTGCGTTTGCGCGAGACGCCGCCGGCTGACAAGCGCATCGCCTTTCTGTTCACTAATTCCAGCAGCAAAGCGGCGCAGATCGGCAACGCCGTCGGCCTGGACTCGCCCGCCTCGCTCTGGGCTATCATGCAGGCGATGCGGGCGCAGGGCTATCGCATCGAGGGGCTGCCGGCCGACAGCACGACGCTGATGCACGCGCTGATCGATCGTGGCGCTTATGACCAGGCCTATTTGACCGCCACGCAACTGGCGCAAGCGGCCGCGCGAGTGCCGGCGGCGCGTTACGCCGAGTGGTTCGCCGAATTGCCCGAGGGTTTGCAAACGCGTATGCGGGAGCGTTGGGGCGAAGCCCCCGGATCGGCCTACGTGCATCAGGGCGACTTGGTTTTTGCCGGACTTGCATTCGGCAACGCTTTCGTCGCGCTGCAGCCGCCGCGCGGCTACGGCATGGACCCCGACGCCATTTACCACACGCCGGATCTGCCGCCGACGCATCACTACTACGCCCTTTACCGCTGGCTGCGCGACGAATGGCACGCCGACGCCATCGTGCACGTCGGCAAACATGGCACGTTGGAGTGGCTGCCCGGCAAGGGTGTGGGCCTATCGCAGGATTGCTATCCCGACGCGGTGCTCAACGACCTGCCGCTGTTTTATCCTTTCATTCTCAACGACCCCGGCGAGGGCGCGCAGGCCAAGCGCCGCGCGCATGCCACCATCATCGACCACCTGACGCCGCCGATGACCACGGCCGATACTTACGGCCCGCTGGCGCAGCTGACGCAGCTGGTCGACGAGTATTACCAAGTGGAAATGCTCGATCCGAGCAAGTTGCCGCTGTTGCAGCAGCAGATCTGGGACTTGATCAAGGAGACCAAGCTAGACGCCGATCTGGGCGCCATGCTGGCGCACGACCATGATCACGACCATGATCACGACCATGATCACGATCACGAGCATGATCATGACGATGACGATCATCATCACGACCACCCCTGGGATGACACGCCGGACGAACACGGCGTGCCGCGCACCTTGGCGCAGATGGAAGGCGTGGATGTCGCCCATTTGATCGAGGACATCGACGGCTATCTGTGCGAGCTGGGCGCCGCACAAATCCGCGACGGACTGCACGTGCTTGGACGCGCGCCGGAGGGCGATGCGCTGATCGACATGCTGTGCGCGTTGACCCGGCTGGCCAATTTGAACATCCCCAGCCTGCCGGGCAGCCTGGCTCGGCTGTTCGGATTGGACATGGCCGCGTTGGAACGCGATAAAGGCCGCAGGCTCGACGTCGAACCCGCCAAGCTCGCCGAACTCGCCGGCCGGCGCCTCGTGACCCAGGCCGACGCGATCGAGGCCATCGGCGAACTCGCTCGCCGGCTGGTGGCCGCCTTCGCCACGCGCGGCTTTGCCGCCGACGCGATCCCGACCGCCTGCGCCGACGCCCTGCCCGGACTGGCGGTCGGCGACGAACTCGCGACGGTGCTCGGCTGGATCGGCCGGCAACTGGTGCCGGATCTGGCGCGCACGCGGGATGAAATCGGCCACCTGCTCAATGGTCTCGCCGGCGGCTATGTGCCGGCAGGGCCAAGCGGCGCGCCGACGCGCGGCATGGCACACGTATTGCCGACCGGACGCAATTTCTATTCGGTTGATCCGAGAAGCCTGCCTTCGCAAGCGTCGTGGCGCATCGGCAGCGAGTTGGCGCGCGAGGTGATCGCCCGCCACCGGGCGGAAACCGGCGTCTACCCGGAGTCGGTCAGCATCAGCGTCTGGGGCACCAGCGCCATGCGCACGCATGGCGACGACATTGCCGAAATTCTGGCCCTGCTGGGCGCGCGCCCAGTCTGGCAAGCGGAAAGCCGCCGCGTGCAGGGCATCGAGGTTATCCCGCTCGCCGAGCTTGGCCGGCCGCGTATCGACGTCACGATGCGTATCAGCGGCTTTTTCCGCGATGCGTTCCCGCACTTGATCCACTTGGTCGATCAGGCCGTCGAGGCGGTGGCGCGGTTGGACGAGCCCACCGAGCAGAATTTCCTGCGCAAGCATTACCTGGAGGATCTGAAACGCCAAGCACTAGGCGATCAAACCGAATCGCAGTCGCTGTTGCGCGTGTTCGGCTCCAAACCCGGCACTTACGGCGCCGGCATCCTGCCGCTGATTCAGCAGCAGAACTGGCAGGACGAGCACGACTTCGCCACGGCCTACGTCAATTGGGGCGGCTATGGTTATAGCCGCCAGCACAACGGTTGCGATGCGCGCGATGCGCTGCGCCATCGATTGGCGGGCACCGAGGTGGCGCTGCACAACCAAGACAATCGCGAGCACGACATTTTCGATAGCGACGATTATCTGCAATACCACGGCGGCATGATCGCCACCATCCGCAGTCTGAGCGGCAGACAACCGCGGCAAGAGTTCGGTGACAGCCACAACCCGGACAACCCGTCTGTGCGCGGCTTGAAGCAGGAGGTGTTGCGCGTGTTCCGCAGCCGGGTGGTCAACCCCAAGTGGCTCGCCAGCATTCAACAGCATGGCTACAAGGGCGGGCTTGAGCTGACCGCGACGGTCGACTACCTGTTCGGCTACGACGCCACCGCCCATGTGGTCGACGATTGGGTTTACCAAGAGCTGGCCGAACGCTATGCGCTCGACGCCGGGATTCAGCAGTTTCTGGCAGACAATAATCCCTGGGCAATGAACGCCATCACCGAGCGGCTGCTTGAAGCGGCCGAGCGTCAGCTATGGGCCGAGCCGGACGAGGCGACGCTGGCGCGGCTCAGAGCGCTCCATTTGCAGAGCGAAGCCTGGCTGGAATCGCGTGGAGAATCGACATGAAGTGGGTGTACCCGTTTGCCGCCATCGTCGGCCAAACGCAGTTGAAACAGGCGCTATTGTTGTGCGCGGTCGATCCGACCCTCGGCGGCGTACTGATCCGCGGCGACAAGGGCAGCGCCAAGAGCACGGCAGCGCGCGGTTTGGCCGAGCTCTTGCCGCATATCGCGCGCACGCCGGGCTGCGGCTTCAATTGCGACCCCGTCGCGCCGCTGCCCGAGTGCCCGGTGTGTGCCGGACAACACGCCGAAGCGCTCGACGCGCCCGCGCCATTCGTCAACTTGCCGCTTGGCGCCACCGAAGACCGTGTCCTCGGCAGCCTGGACTTCGAGGCCGCGCTGCAAAAGGGTCGTCAGGCGTTCAAACCCGGCCTGCTGGCCCACGCACATCGCGGCATTCTGTACATCGACGAGGTCAATCTGCTGGCCGATCATCTGGTCGACGTGCTGCTCGACGTCGCCGCCATGGGCAGCAATACCGTCGAACGCGAGGGATTGTCGCTGACGCACCCGGCACGCATCTCGCTGATCGGCACCATGAACCCGGAAGAAGGCAACCTGCGCCCGCAGCTCCTGGACCGTTTTGGACTGATGGTCGATGTGACCGCGCCCCAAGACCCGCAGGAGCGCAGTCTGGTGGTGCGCCGCCGCTTGGCGTTCGAGGCCGACCCCACCGGCTTTGCCCACGAATGGCAAACCGCCAGCGACGCGCTGCGGGCGCAACTGGCGCGGGCTCGCAAGCACCTTGCCGCCACGGTGATGCCGGACAGCTTGCTCGCCTTCATCAGCGAGCTGTGTTGCGAATTCGAGGTGGCGAGTCTGCGCGCCGACATCGTGCTATATAAGGCGGCCCGCGCGTTGGCCGCCCTGGCCGGGCGCGAGTGGGTCGAGGCCGAGGACGTGCGCGACGCCGCGCGCCTGGTGCTGCCGCACCGCCGCCGCCATAAGCCGTTCGAGCAGACCGGCATGGACGAGGACAAGCTCGACGACCTGCTGCAGCGCCATCAAACGCCGCCGGACAGCAACGATACGGCAGCGGATGAAACGCCGGAGCAGTCCCCCCCCGACGGCAATGAAGGTGACGGCGCTGGCGGCGATACGCTGATCGCCGCCGGCACGGCGCAAACCATTGGCCGCTTGCAAGTGGACAGCCCGTCGCGGGCCGGCGCCACGGGACGACGCAGCCAAGCGCAACACAGCGCGACCGGGCAGTATGTGCGCGCGGTGCCGGATGAGGCGCCGACACAATTGGCGCTCGACGCCACGCTGCGTCACGCGCTGATGCGCAATCCCAATGATTTTGCCGTGACCCGCGCCGACCTGCATCGCAAGGAGCGCGTCGGCCAACAAGGCAACCTGATTTTGCTGGTGGTCGACGCATCGGGTTCGATGGCGGCCGAACAACGCATGGCGGCGGTCAAGGGCTGTGTGTTGGGACTGCTGTCGGATGCCTATCAGCGCCGCGACCAGGTCGGCGTGATCGCCTTCCGCGGCCGCGAGGCGCAACTGGTGCTCTCGCCCACGCGCCAGGTCGAGCAAGCGCATACCGCGCTGGAGCAGTTGCCCACCGGCGGGCGCACGCCGCTTCCGCACGCGCTGGCATTGGCCGGGGAGACGCTGGCGCGCCAGGCGGCTGATCTGGCCCCGCTCTTGGTCATTCTGTCGGACGGCCGTGCCAACGTGGCGCTGACCGAGGGGCAGGACCCGTGGCGCGAGTCGCTGGCCGCCGCCGAGCAATTGGCGCAACACGGCCATGCCGCGCTGGTGCTCGACACCGAAACCGGCTTCGTGCGCATGGGACGCGCACGCGCGCTCGCCCAGGCGCTTGGCGCCGAATACCTGCCGCTGGAAGCGCTCTCCAGCGAACAGTTGACTTTGACGATTCGCGAAAGGCTTGGCCGATGACTGGCAAGGTATTTTTGATCGGCGCCGGCCCTGGCGACGTGGAACTCTTGACGCTCAAGGCAGTACGCTGCCTAGGGCTTGCCGATCTGGTGCTGATCGACGACCTGGCTAGCCCCGATGTGTTGCGCTTTGCCGCGCCCGGGGTCGAGGTGATTCATGTTGGCAAGCGCTGCGGCGCGCATTCGGCGGCGCAGCACGAGATCGAGGCGCTGCTTGTCGATGCCGCGCGCGCCGGCCGCGTTGTGGCGCGCGTCAAAGGCGGCGACCCTTTCATTTTCGGTCGCGGCGGCGAAGAAATGTTGACGCTGCGCGCCGCCGGCATCGACGTGGCGGTCATCAACGGCATCACCTCGGGCAGCGCCGTGCCGGCCACGCTCGGTATTCCGCTCACCCATCGCCACTTCGTGCACGGCGTGACCTTTGTCTCCGGCCATAGCCACAAGGACGGCGACGAGCCGGACTGGGCGCGGCTCGCGCAAAGCGGCATGACGCTCGTGGTGTACATGGGCTTGAACCATGTCAGCCACATCGCCGACGCGCTCATCGCCGGCGGGCTGGCCGCCGACACGCCGGCCGCCGCGATTCAATACGGCACCCGGCCCGAGCAGCGTCAGGCACTGGCCACTTTGGCCACGCTTGCCGACGCGGTGAAAAACCAAGGCATCGGCAGCCCCGCGCTCTTGGTCATCGGCCGCACCGTTAGCCTGGCGGACGCCGCCTCATTCATCCCATCGACGCAACACAAGGAATTGACATGATTATCTGCATCGGCGCCGGTCCCGGCGATATTGGCTACCTGCCCCGGCGTTCGGCTGAACTGTTGGCCAACGCCGACGTGGTGGCCGGCTTCAATGCCGTGGTCGACGTGGTGCGGCCGTTGATTCCGGAGCGTGCCGAGGTCATCCAGATGGGGTATCGCGATCAGGTGGCGCAGCTCGATCGCGTCGCCGCGCTGCATCACGCCGGCAAGCGTTGCGTGGTGGTGTTCATGGGCGACATCCACTTCAGCGGTTTCCAATATCTGGAGCGTGTCGAACGCGCTTGCGGCCATCCGGTGGAAACCATGCCCGGCATCACCTCGGCGCAAGTGTTGGCCTCGCGCGCCAAGGTGTGCTTCGACGAAACGAGTTTCATCACGCTGCACCGCCGCGGCGATCTGACGCCATTCAAGCGCCATCTGGTGCATGTACTGCAAGACGAGCGCAACGCCATCGTCATTCCTTGCCCCTGGGATGAGGCGCGCTCGTTCATGCCCTGGCACATTGCCGCATACCTGATGGAAAACGGCATCGACCCGACGCTCAAAACCGAAGTATGGGAAAACCTTACCCGCAACGAAGCCGAATGGCACGGCACACTGGCCGAATGCGCCGAGCATCGCTGTTCGGACATGAGCATCATGCTGATCCGCTGCAAGACCCCGATGGCAAGCCAGATCGAACCGCCGCCGGGAGCCGTGGCATGAGCGACATGAAAGACGTCGCCGTGCTGTTGGCCGGACACGGCAGCCGCGATCCGGACGGCGTCGACGAGTTTGCCCAGCTGGCGGCGATCATGCGCGACAAGCATCCCGCGGCATTGGAATACGGCTTTCTCGAGTTTGCGCGGCCAACGCTGACGGAAGCCGCCGAGCGGCTGATCGCCGGCGGCGCGACGCGCATCGTCATGACGCCGGCCGTACTGCTCGCGGCCATGCACGCCAAGAATGACCTGCCAAGCGAATTGCAGGCCCTGGCACGCGACTATCCGGCAGTCAGTTTCCAGTTCGCCGCGACGATGAATCTGCATCCGACACTATTGGCCGTGTGCCGCGAGCGCTTGATCGCCTCCGAGACGCAATCGTCCGCCACCGTGTCACGCGCCGACACCTGCCTGGTGGTGGTCGGCCGCGGCACCAGCGACCCGGATGCCAACGGCGACGTGCACAAACTGGCACGCATGCTCGCCGAGGGCATGGGCTATGGCGCGAGCTTCGTCTGCTATTCCGGCACGGCCCAGCCGCTGGTGGCCGATGGCTTGGCGAGCGCGGCGCGCCTTGGCTGCAAGCGTTTGGTGGTATTGCCCTACTTTCTGTTCGACGGCGTGCTGGTCAAGCGCATCTACCAAGCCGCCGACGACCTGGCCGCGCGCGCGCCGGAAATCGAAGTACTCAAAGCCGGCTACCTGGGCGTGGACGCGCGCGTGGCCGACGTATTGCTCGAACGCGCCGAGCAAGGCGTGAACGGTGACGCCAATATGAATTGCGCACTGTGCCAATATCGCGTGCGCATCGTCGGCATGGAGCACAAGGTCGGCATGCCGCAGCAGGCTCACCACCTCAAGGCGCGCGCGGATGCCCAATCCGCCGGGGAGATTAACTGGCCGCCCTATACGCCGCATCCGATCGAAGCCGAAAGCATGCGCATCATCACCGCCGGGCGGGACTGGTCGATCTACCCGACCGATCAGCATCTGGCGCTCAAGCGGCTGGTACACACCACGGGCGACTTCACCTGTGTCGACGACATGTTCTTCTCGCCCGGCGCGGCCGAAACCGGCATGCGCGCGCTGTTGCGCTGTCAGCGCATCGTGACCGACGTAACCATGGTTGAGACCGGTCTCAAGCGCGCGGTGCTCAAGCAACTTGGCGTGGAAACCTGGTGCGGCGTGCACGACGAGGAAACCCGGCTGGTGGCCGAGGCGCATGGGCTCACCCGCTCGGCCGCGGGCATCCGCCGCGCCTGGGAGAAATTCGGCAACGACGTGGTGATCGCCATCGGCGACGCCCCGACCGCCATCATGGAAGTGGTTCGCTTGGTGCGCGAGCACGGCTGGCGCCCGCAACTGGTCGTCGGCCTGCCGGTCGGTTTCGTCGGTACGCGCGAATGCAAGGACGCGTTGCGCAAACTGATGCAGGTGCCGCGCATCACCAATAGCGGCACGCGCGGCGGCTCGCCGTGGGCCGCCACGGTGGTTAACGCGCTGATGATCGCCGCCATCGATCACGTCTACCGCGAGAAGCAGGCGCAATGAGCCAGCGCCGCGTCTTCGACCTCGCCGTGCCGGCCCCGAACGGGCTCTTGCGCGGCCGCACCACCGGCAGTTGCGCCACCGCCGCGGTCAAGGCCGCGCTCATGCGCATGCTCGACGGCGTGATCGCGAGCGAGGTCGAAGTCAGTCTGCCGGACCCGGATTTTTATCTGCCGGTGCCGGTGGAACGCGTCGTGCCGCTGCCTGACGGCGCGGTGCGCGCCGAAGTGATCAAATACGCCGGGGACGACCCGGACAATACGCGCGGCGCGACGCTCTTCGCCGAAGTACGGCAAAACAGCACCGGCGCGCTGCGCTTTTTGGCGGCCGAGGGCGTCGGCATGGTCACCGCGCCCGGCTTGCGCATTCCCCCGGGCGAGCCGGCGATCAATCCCGTGCCGCGGCAGATGATGCGTTGGGCGGTGGATGAAGTGCTGGCCGGCCGGCACGACCCGGGCTTCGACCTGGCCATCGGCTGTGTCGACGGCGCCAAAATCGCCAAGCGTACGTTCAACCCAATGCTCGGCATCGTCGGCGGCATTTCCATTCTCGGCACCAGCGGCATTGTCGAGCCGATGTCGCTCGCGGCATGGATCGCCTCGATCGAGGTCTACATCCGCGTGGCGCTGGGCGATGCGCCGCCGGCGATCGCCTTCACGCCCGGCAAGATAGGCCGCGGCTTCGCCGCCGACACGCTGCAGTTGAAAAAACACCAAGTGGTGCAGATCGCCAACTTCGTCGGCGATTCGCTCGACCAAACCGAGGCCATCCTGCGCGAGCACGACGCCCGGCTCGGCACGCTATGGGTGCTGGGCCATCCGGGCAAGCTCGCCAAGCTGTTGGACGGCTCGTGGAACACCCACTCGTCCCATAGCCGCATGGCGATGCGCGGCGTGGCGCAGTTCGCCGCCGCGCAGGGGTTCGAACCCGACATTGTCATTCAGATCGAGAAAGCCAATACCGTGGAAAACGTGATTCAAATCCTGCGCCCGGATGCGCGCGCGCAAGCTTTCTGGCGCGCGCTGGAGACGCATCTGGCCGCCATGATGCACGCGCGCGTGTCCAGTGTGGACACGCTGGCCGTGCGCCTATTCAGCATGGACGGCACGCCGTTGGGAGAAGCCGCATGAGCCTGACGCTGGGACGTTTCATCGGCGTTGGCGTCGGCCCCGGCACGCCGGGCCTGATCGCCGTGGCGGCATTGGCCGACCTGCGAAGCGCCGACATCATCTACCTGCCGCGCGCGCGCTCGAGCGACATTTCCATCGCCCGCCAGACACTCGCCGGACTCGACATCGATCCGGAGCGTTTTCGCGAGGTGGAGTTCAATATGGACCCGGATCGTGGCGTGCTGGCGCGCCACTACGGCGAACTGGCGGCGACGGTGGTGGACGAGCTGCGCCAGGGGCGCACCGTGGCGTATCTGACCATCGGCGACGCCATGACCTACTCCACTTACGGCTATCTCCTTGCCGCGGTGCGCGATCTACTGCCGGCGGTCGAGCACAAGACCTGGCCCGGCATCACCAGCTTCGCCGCCACCGCCTCGGCGCTGTCCTGGCCGTTGGGTGAAGGCAAGGAACGCATGCTGATCCTGCCCTGCCCGGATGACATGGCGGCACTCGAAGCCGATATCTTAAGCCACGACATCGTCATCCTAATGAAGATCGGCCAGCGTCTGCACGACGTGTTGGCGCTGCTGACCAAAATGGACATCGCCGAGCACTGCGCCTACGCACGCCGCATCGGGCTCGCCGATCAAGTGCTGTGCGAGCGCGTCGACTCGCTCGACCCCGAAGATGCCGTCGGTTACCTGTCCACCTTGCTGATCCGCCGTACGGCGCGAGAAAAGAGACACCTATGAAAGTGTATTTCATTGGCGCCGGCCCCGGCGCCGCCGATCTGATCACGGTGCGCGGCGCGCGCCTGCTGGGCCAGGTATCGATGGTGCTGTACGCCGGTTCGCTGGTGCCGCGCGATATGTTGCAGCATTGCCGGCCGGACACCGAACTCTTGGATACCGCCGAGTTGTCGCTCGACGAGCAGGAAGCCTGTTACCGCCGTGCGCGCGACGCCGGTCAAGACGTCGTGCGGCTGCATTCCGGCGATCCGGCGATCTACGGCGCCACCGCCGAGCAGATGCGCCGACTGGAAAAGCTGGGCATCGATTACGAAGTCGTGCCTGGGGTGTCGTCGTTCACCGCCGCCGCCGCCGCGCTTGGCAGCGAGCTGACCAAGCCCGAAGTCTCGCAGTCGATCATCCTCACCCGCGTCTCCGGCCGCGCCTCGGCCGTGCCGGAGCTGGAGTCGATCGAGCGTTTCGCCGCGCATCGCGCCACCATGTGCATTTTTCTTTCCGGTCAACGGCTGAAGGACACCGTGGCCGATTTGCAAAAGCATTATCCGGACAGCACGCCGGTGGCGCTCGTGCGGCGCGCGAGCTGGTCCGACCAGAGCACCCACCGCAGCACGCTGGGACAATTGCTGGGCGAGATCAAACAGAAGGATTGGCTGTTGACGACGCTCTTGTTGATCGGCGACGCGTTGTCGCGCGAGGACGGCGTCGAATCTTGCCTGTATTCGGCCGGCTATACGCACATTTTCCGCGACAGCGATGAGCGCAAGGCCAAGAAGGCGGCCAATGCCGGGGACGCCTAAGTGAGCGAACTCGGCATCTGGCTGGTGCGCCCCGAAGCCGAGCCGCTGGGACAGCGGCTGGCCGCCGCGCTCGGCGGCGAACTCTACCGCCCATGGCAAACGCCAGAGGCCAACGCGCGCCTGCAATTCCACGCCGTCTGGCGCGCGCGGCGGCAATGGCTGCTGGTCATGGCCAGCGGTATCGCCGTGCGCTATCTGGATGGCCTGCCGCAAAGCAAGCTGTCCGACCCGGCGGTGGTGGTGCTGGACGAGGCCGCACGCTTCGCCATCGCGCTATTGAGCGGCCACGAAGGCGGCGCCAATGCCCTGGCCTACGCCGTCGCGCGCGCCAGCGGCGCGCAGCCGGTCATCACCACCGCCAGCGAGGCGCTCAAACCCCTGACGCTCGGCATCGGCTGCCGCCGCGGCAAAGACACCGAGGCCATCGAGCTGGCGGTGCGCGCCGCGCTCGGCCATCGCCCGCTAAGCGCCGTGCGCGAAGTCGCCACGATTGACCTCAAGGCCGACGAGCCGGGCTTGTTGGCCTTCTGCGCGCGTCACAACCTGCCGTTGCGCGTCATTGCCCAAACGGACGTCGCCGCGCGCGGCTGGACCGACAAACCCTCCGCCTGGGTGCGGCACAACGTCGGCGTCGATGGCGTGTGCGAGCCCTGCGCGCTGATCGCCAGCCCGCGCGGCCGGCTGATCATCCCCAAAACCGCCCGCGACGGCGTTACGGTCGCCGTCGTCGAAGACAGCATTGAACAGGAACACACACAGGCATGAGCGGCAAACTTTATCTGGTCTCGGTCGGTCCGGGCACCACGCAATTGATCCCCCCGATGGTGCGCGAGGCGCTGGCGGCCTCCGACGTCATCGTTTCGTACGAGCTGTATCTGACCTGGGTACGGCCCTGGGTCGACGGCAAAGAGATCCACACGCCGCCGATGACCCAAGAGCGCGCCCGCGCGCAGCTGGCGCTGGAGAAGGCGCGCGCCGGCCATACGGTGGCGCTGCTTTCCAGCGGCGACATCGGCATCTACGCAATGGCCGCGCTGGCGTTCGAAGACATGCTGGAGACCGACGACTTCGACGTGCAGTTGATCCCCGGCATCACCTCGGCCAATGCCTGCGCCTCGATCCTCGGCTCGCCGCTGTCGCACGACTTCGCCACGCTGTCGCTGTCCGATCTGCTGTGCCCCTGGACCTGGATCGAACAGCGTGCGCGCCACATCGCGCAAGCCGATCTGGCGGCGGTGTTCTACAACGTGCAAAGCCGCCAGCGCCAGGAAGGCGTCTACCGCATTCTGGACATCATGCTGGAACACAAACGGCCGGAAACGCTGTGCGGCATCGTACGCAACGCCTACCGCGAGGATCAGACGCACGACATCATGACGTTGGGCGAACTGCGCACGCGCCAGTTCGACATGTTCACCACGCTCGTGATCGGCAACCGCTTCACCCGCAAAAAGCGTGACTGGATTTTCACCCCGCGCGGCTATGGCAATTGGCAAGACACGCCGGACACCGTCAAAGCGGCGCAGTTGCCGGACAACGCCGTTTGGGTGTTTGCCGGCACGAGCGATGGCAACCGCCTTGCGCAGCAGCTTGCCGAAACCGGGCAAGCTGTGGTGGTGTCGAGCGCCAGCGAATACGGCGCCGAACAGGCGCAACTATCCTGCCCCAATGTGACCACCGTGTCCGGCCGGCTGGGGCTTGAGCGCCGGCGCGAACTGATGACCCAAGCCCACGCGCGCGCCATCGTCGACGCCACTCACCCGTACGCCAGCGAGATCTCGCAACAGCTGATCGAGCTGTCGACGCAGCTCGGCCTGCGCTATCTGCGCTTCGAGCGTTCGAGCCAGATTGCGGATTTCCCGGCGCGGCGCGTGGCCGACATGGATGAAGCGGCTCAACTGGCGATGCGGCTTGGCGGACGGATTTTCCTCGCCACCGGTTCGAAGGATCTGGCGCGCTTCATGCAAGCGCCGGGCGCCGAACACAAGCAATGGTTCCTGCGCATGGCCCCCGATCCGCTGCAATTGCAGCGCGCGCTCGATCTGGGCGTGCCGCGCGGCCATCTGTGCGCGATGCAGGGACCGTTCTCGCAGGAAGCCAACGAAACGCTGTGGCGAGACTGGGGCATCGATTGCGTGGTCAGCAAGGAGTCCGGCGAGGCAGGCGGCTACCGTGCCAAGGCCGAGGCGGCGGCGCGGATGGGCATTCCGTTCATCGTCGTCGACCGCCCGCGCATCGACTACCCGGCGCGCGCCGACAGCCTCGACGCCGTGCTCGCGGGGCTTGACGCATGAGTCAGCCGCGCATCCCGGTCACCGTGGTCACCGGCTTTCTCGGCGCCGGCAAGACCACCCTGCTGTCGAACCTGATTCACCAGAACCGCCAGCGCCGGCTGGCGATCCTGGTGAACGAGTTCGGCGAAGTATCGATCGACGGCGCGCTGTTGCGTGACACGGGATCGAGCCAGGTGGAAATTCACGACTTGGCCAATGGTCTCGTCGCCTACGACGACGACCAGGACTTTCTGCCGGCGATGCAGGCCATCTGGCAGCGCCGCGCGCTGATCGACCATGTGCTGATCGAAACCTCCGGTCTGGCGTTGCCCAGCGCGGTCATGGCCCAACTGCAAAGCCCGGCGCTCGCGCCCTATTTCGTGCTCGACGCGACATTGGCGGTGGTCGATACGCCACTGATGCTCTCTGACGATTTCTCGACCGGGGCGACAGGCGCCTTGTTCGGCGAGCAGCTGTCGTTCGCCGACATCGTCGTGCTCAACAAGATCGACGCGCTGGATGACGCAGCGCTATTGGCGGCGGAGACGCGCGTGCGCGCGGCCGCGCCTTCGGTCCGTTTTATCGAGCTGGCCTTCGAAGCCAAGCTCGACACCCGGCTGACGCTCGGCCTGCGCTTGCACGAGGCGGCCGCGGACCGCCAACGTCATTACGGCCCCATCGCCAGCCTGCCCGGACCGGGCTTCCGTCCGCTCACCGACCAGGCGGTATTCGACGGCCACAGCCATGGCGGCGGCACGGCGCACAGCCATGGGTTGGCGACCCATAAGCATTTCCATGAGCAGGATCCCGGCTGGCAGTCTTTCATGCTCAAAAGCGCCCACGCGCAGGACGGCGAGCGCCTGCGCGCGGCGATTGCCGTGATCGCGCGGGAGCAGCCGCTGCTGCGCGTCAAGGGCTTCGCCGCCTCGCAAGACAGCCCAGAGCGGCTGCTGATTCAGGCTGTGCGCACCCGCGTCGAACTGACGCGCGCGCCGCATATGCCGGCGCGCCAGGCACAGCTGGTCTTCATCGGTTACCACCCGAGCCGGCCGGCCATCGTCGAACGGCTCACCGAACTGACAGGAACCACTTGGCGATGAAAACCGACCCGCAAGACCACCTGCGCATGACGCAGAAACGCAAAGCCGGCTTCGAAAAGAAAAAGGCCGCCGCCACGAAGGAAAAGGGCCTGTTGATCGTGCACACCGGCACCGGCAAGGGCAAATCCAGCGCCGCGTTCGGCATGGGATTGCGCACGGTCGGCCATGGCATGCGCCTGGGCGTGGTGCAGTTCATCAAAGGCGCGCTGCATACCGCCGAACGCGATGTGTTCACCTGCTTCGACAATTGCGATTTCCACACCATGGGCGAAGGCTACACCTGGAACACGCAAAACCGCGAGGCCGACATCGCCACCGCGCGCCAAGGCTGGGCACAGGTCTGCGCCATGATCGACAGCGGCGAGTACGACATGCTGATTTTGGACGAACTCAACGTCATTCTGAAATACGACTACCTGCCGCATGACGAGGTATTGGCCAAGCTGTCGGCGCGCCCGGCCACGCTGCACGTGGTGGTGACCGGGCGCCATGCCCCGCAGGCGTTGATCGACGCCGCCGACCTGGTGACCGAGATGCGGCTCGTCAAGCACCCTTACCGCGAACAGGGCATCAAAGCCCAGCCCGGCGTGGAGTTCTGATATGACGCGCTTCTGCCCGGCCTTGATGATGACCGCGCCGGCCTCGCATCAGGGCAAGACCACGCTGACAGCCGGCTTGGCGCGCTTTCATCGCGGCCAAGGGCGGCGCGTGCGCGTCTTCAAAGTCGGACCGGACTTTCTCGACCCCTATATTTTGGAACGCGCCTCGGGCGCGCCGGTAGAGTCGCTCGATCTGTGGATGACCGGCGAGGACGATTGCCGCGCCCGGCTTTATCAGGCCGCCGGAGAGGCGGATCTGATCCTGGTCGAGGGCAGCATGGGCCTCTTCGACGGCACGCCGTCGAGCGCCGATCTGGCCGAGCGCTTCGACCTGCCGCTGGTGGCGGTGATCGACGCCGCCGGCATGGCGCAAACTTTCGGCGCCGTGGCGCTGGGGCTGGCGAGTTTGCGGCCACAGCTGCGCTTCCACGGCATGCTGGCCAACCAGGTGGCGGGTCAACGCCATGCTGATATGCTGTGTGAGGGATTACCACCATTTATCCCTTATAGCGGATATATTGCTCGTCAAGACGATATCGGCTTGCCGGAACGGCATTTGGGATTGGTGCAGGCGCAGGAGATCGACGACCTCGAGGCGCGGCTCGATCGCGCGGCGCGGCAAATGGCCACCACCGGCCTGGCCAAGCTGCCGCCGGCGATACCGTTCCCCCCGGCTGCGCTGCCGGCCATGCCGCCGCTGCTCGCGGGCCGCCACATCGCCGTCGCCCGCGATGCCGCCTTTTCCTTCCTCTATCCGGCCAATTTGCAGTGTCTGCGTGATCTCGGTGCGACGCTCACGTTTTTCTCGCCCTTGGCCGACGAGGCGCCGCAGGCATGCGACGCGCTCTACTTGCCCGGCGGTTACCCGGAGCTGCATCTGCAGGCGCTGGCCGCCAACCGCGTCTGCGCCGCGGCGCTCGCCGCGCATGTCGCCGCCGGCAAACCGCTTTACGCCGAATGCGGCGGCATGCTGTACCTGTTCGAGCATCTGACCGACCAGCATGGCCAGCGCGCGGCGATGCTAGGCCTGCTGCCCGGCGAGGCGACGCTCGGTCGGCGGCTGGCGGCGCTCGGTTTGCAACAGATCGAACTCGATGGCCAGCGGTTACGCGGCCATACCTTTCACTACTCGACCCTTGCCACCTCCCTGACCGTCGCCGCGCGCGCCACACGCGCCGTCGGAGGGACGGCAGGCGAAGCGTTTTATCGCCAGGGAAACGTACGCGCGAGCTACCTGCATGCGTGGTTCCCCTCCAACCCGCTGGCCACAAGCCGGCTGTTTCTCGACTGAAGGACGTTGTGATGCTGATTGAGCAGATTACCCCCATCCACAACCCGGCGCTGGCAGCGCAACTTAAGCACGCCATCGACCATAAAACCAAGCCGTTGGGCAGTCTCGGCCGGCTGGAGGGATTAGCGCTGCAAATCGGCCTGATTCAGCAAACCGCCACGCCCACGGTCGAGCGGCCGGCCATGGTGATCTACGCGGCGGATCATGGTGTGGCGGAAGAACGCATTTCCCTCTACCCGCCCTGCGTGACGCGCCAGATGGTGGAGAATTTCCTGGCGGGCGGCGCGGCCAGCAGTGTGCTGGCGCGGCAGAACGGTTTCGAGGTGGTCATCGTCGACGGCGGCGTCGCTCACGATTTTGGCGCACGCGCGGACTTGGTTGACTGCAAAGTGCGTCATGGTAGTCGCAATTTCGTGCACGAACCGGCGATGACGCACGACGAATGCGCGCTGGCGATGACACGCGCCAAGGCGGTAGTCGACGGTCTAGCGGGCAATGTGGTGGCCTTCGGTGAAAAAGGCATCGGCAATACCACGCCGTCGGCGGCGCTGATGCACCTGATGACCGGCATTCCGCTCGCCGAATGCGTCGGCGCCGGCACCGGACTCAACCGCGAAGGTATCGCCCACAAGCAGCGGGTCATCGAGCGCGCGCTGGCGCGGCACGGCTATCCGCAAGATCCGCTGGCGGTGATGGCCACCTACGGCGGCATCGAGATCGCCATGATGGCGGCCGGCATGCTCGCCGCCGCCGCCCGTCGCAAGGTGGTGCTCGTCGATGGTTTCATCGCCACCAGTGCGCTCTTGGTGGCGCTCAAACTGCAACCGGCACTGATCGATTACTGCGTGTTCTCGCACTGTTCGGACGAACATGGTCACACGCAGATGCTGCAATACCTCGGCGTCTCGCCGTTGCTGCATCTGAACCTGCGTCTGGGCGAGGCGACCGGCTGCGCGTTGGCATTGCCGTATCTGCAGGCGGCGGTGAATTTCCTCAGCGAGATGGCCACCTTCGAAGCCGCCGCGGTCAGCGAGGCGCTGGCATGAGTGCGCTGATTCGGCGCTTTTTCATCGCCCTGCAGTTTTTTACCTGCATCCCGATCCCGCGCTGGGTCGGCTTCGAGGCCGACTGGCTCAAGCACGCGGCGGGGTTCTTTCCGCTGATCGGCCTCGTGGTCGGCGCGCTTACCGCCGCCGTGTTCGCGGTCTGCGCGCATTGGTTGCCGCTGCCGGTCGCCATTGTGCTGTCGATGGCCGCCGGCGCCTACCTGACGCGCGCCATGCACGAAGACGGCTTTGCCGACGTATGCGACGGCTTCGGCGGCGGCTGGGAACGAGAGCGCGTGCTGGCGATCATGAAGGATTCGTGTGTCGGCAGTTTCGGCCTGACCGGCATGCTGCTGATGCTGGGCTTGAAATTCGCCTGCCTGACCACCCTGCCCGCCACGGCGCTCGTGCCGGCGCTTCTCTTGGCGCATCCGCTATCGCGCTTCATGGCGACGTTGCTGATCTGGCGCCTTGACTATGCCCGGCCGGGCGAGAGCAAGGCGCGCGCCGTGGCGGAGCACATGAGCGGCGCCGACGTGGCCCTGGCCGTCTGCGCCGGGCTACTGCCCACGCTGGCGCTGGCCGCCTGGCTCGGCCTGACCGGCCGCGCGTTGGCGGCGGCCTGCGCGTTCGCGCTTGTCGCCACGCTGTGGCTCGCCCGGCTGTTCGTGCGCCGTATCGGCGGCTATACCGGCGACTGCCTGGGCGCCGTGCAGCAAGTCAGTGAAGTTGCCGTCTATCTCGGCCTATTGGCCATGTTGAACCATTAATCCACTCCCACCTTAGGAGCCATGACGATGCAGATCCCCCACATTGCCCCCACTCACGACGCCGCGTTGGCCCAGCGCCTGCAACACGCCATCGACAACAAGACCAAGCCGGTCGGCAGTCTCGGCCGCTTGGAATCCTTGGCCAAACAATTGGGCCTGATTCAGCGCACCGCCGACATCGAGATTCGTGACCCGGCCATCTTGGTGTTCGCCGGTGATCACGGCGTGGTCGCCGAAGGCGTTTCCGCCTATCCGCAAGACGTCACCTGGCAAATGGTGGAGAATTTCCTGGCCAACGGCGCCGCCATCAACGTCTTCGCCCGCCAGACCGGCTGCGCCTTGCATGTCGTCGACGCCGGGGTCAATCACGACTTCGGCGTGCGCGACGGCCTGATCGATCGCAAAGTGGCGCCGGGCACGGCCAATTTCGCCCAAGGGCCGGCGATGACCCAAGCGCAATGCGCCCAGGCGCTGGAGCGCGGCATGGCGCTGGCGCGCGACGTACCGGGCAACGTGGTCGGCTTTGGCGAGATGGGCATCGGCAATACCACCGCGGCGGCGGCGCTGATGCACAAACTCGCCGGCGTACCGGTGGCCGATTGCGTCGGCGCCGGCACCGGCCTGACGCCGGAAGGCATTTCGCGCAAGCAGCAAGTGATCGAGGCGGCGATGGCCAAGCATGGCACGCTGTGCGATCCGCTTGCCGTTCTGGCAACCTTCGGCGGCTTCGAAATCGCCATGATGGCAGGCGCCATGCTGCAATCGGCTGCCGACCGCAAGCTGTTGTTGATCGACGGCTTCATCACCACGAGCGCCTTGCTGGTAGCGGCACAAGTACAACCGGCGATCCTCGACTACTGCGTATTCGCCCACGCCTCGCACGAAAACGGCCACGCACGCATGCTGGCCAAGCTGGGCGCCGAACCGCTGTTGCATCTGGATCTACGTTTGGGCGAGGGCACCGGCGCCGCGCTGGCGCTGCCGATCGTGCAGGCGGCGGTGAGCTTCCTGCGTCAGATGGCCACCTTCGAATCGGCCGCTGTCAGCCAACAGTGCATGTAAGCGTATGCGCCTTTGGCTGATCCGGCATCCGCGCCCCGAGGTCGAACCCGGCATCTGTTATGGCCGGAGCGACCTCGGGGTCGGCGATGATACGCTGGCCGCCGCCGTGGGCGCGCTCGCGCCACGCCTGCCGTCGGGCGTGCCGCTATTTAGCAGCCCCTTGAAACGCTGTGCCTGCTTGGCCGAGGCGCTGGCGCCGGGTGCGGTTCGCTACGACGCGCGTTTGATGGAAATGGACTTCGGCGCCTGGGAGATGCGGCACTGGCAGGACATCGCCCGTGCCGAGGTCGATGCCTGGGCGCAGGATCTCCCGCACTACCGCCCAGGCGGGGGCGAGAGCCTGACGCAAATGGCCGAACGCGTCGCCGCGTTTTGCCACGCCTTGCGGCATGACGGGGTCGAACAAGCCGCGGTAGTTTGTCACGCCGGCACCATCCGCCTGCTCGACACCGTCAGCCGCGGCCTGCCGCCGCAAGCCGCAGCGGCAGAGACGCACAACATTCCCTATGGCGCGTTGCTGACGCTCGACACCCCGGAGGAAGGAATACGATGAGTTGCACATTAATCATGGGCGGCGCGCGTTCGGGCAAAAGCGCCTGGGCGGAAAGCGAGGCGATCGCCCGCGGCAAGGCGGTGATTTACATCGCCACCTCGCGTGTCGGCGACGCCGAGATGGCGGCGCGCATCGCCCACCATCGCGCGCGCCGGCCTGCGCATTGGCAAACGGTGGAGGAGTCCTTGTCCCTGGCGGCGACGCTCGCGGCGCACAGCCGGCCGGACAATCTGATCCTGGTCGATTGTCTGACGCTGTGGCTGTCGAACCTGTTGTTCGCCGAAGGCGAGGATTATCCCGAAGTCGGTGAGATTGCGTTGCCGGCGCGTTTTCATGCCGAACGCGCGGCGCTGTTGGAGACGCTGCCGACGCTGCCGGGCGACATTCTGCTCGTCAGCAACGAAGTCGGCATGGGCATCGTGCCGTGGGGGGCGGTGTCGCGCGCCTTTGCTGACGAAGCGGGCCGTCTGAATCAAGCGTTGGCACAGCGCTGTCAACGGGTGGTCATGTTGATCGCCGGCTTGCCGTTGACGCTCAAAGAGGTCGCAACTTAAGCTTATCCGCCTTGAAGTCTTGCCAGGAGGTTGCCATGACGACGACCCGCCAAACATGGCTACGTCTTTTATCCGCGTTGATCCTGCTGTTGCCGCTCGGTGCTTGCGCCAACCCGGACGCCTTGTGGCAGATCGTGCACGAACAATGCGTGCCCAACCAGCGGCAGCATGGCCAGCCCGCGCCTTGCGCCGAGGTCACGCTGGCGCCGGACGAAGCGCACGGCCATGTGGTGCTCAAGGACCGCAACGGCCCGCTGCAATACCTGTTGATGCCCACCGCCAAGATCAGCGGCATCGAAAGCGCACAGCTGTTGGCGGCGGATACACCCAATTTCTTCGCCGAGGCTTGGCGCGCACGCGGCTACATGGCACGGAAGCTCGGCCAGCCGATCGACCGCAGCGCCATCGCGCTGACCGTCAACTCGCCCGGCGGCCGCAGCCAGAACCAGCTGCACATTCATATTTCCTGCATCAACCCCGCGGTGCGCAACCGCTTGGCCGCGCTGCAAACCCAGATCGGCCCTCGCTGGCAGCCTTTGCCTGGCGGGCTCAACGGTCACGCCTACCAGGCCCGCCGGGTGACCGGCGCCGATCTCGACGGCATCGACCCGATCAAGGATCTGGCCGCGTCGCTACCCGGCGCGCGTGCTGCCATGGGCGACTATACGCTGGCGGTGGTGGCTACGCGCTTTGCCGACGGCAATGACGGCTTTTATCTCCTGGCGGATAAGGCGGACCTGCTAAGCGGCGATGTCGCTTCCGCCGAGGGAGACATTCAGGATCATGATTGCGCGGTGTTGAAACAGCCGTAAAACGTCAGGCGGTTCTCACGCAATCGCGGCCATCGGCCTTGGCTTGGTACATGGCGCGATCGGCTCGGCGCAGCACCGCGTCTATCGAGGGATCGTCGTCGGCAAGACTCGCCACGCCAACACTGATGGTCGGCGCAACCACGTCACCCTCGCCGGCGTCGACCCGCAGCACGCGCAAGGCGCGGCACATGCGCTCAGCCATCAGGCAGGCGGCATCCTGCGCGGTCGACGGCAGCAATACCGCGAACTCCTCGCCGCCGATCCGACCCAGCACGTCGCTGGCGCGCATCCATGATTGAAAATGCTCGGCCACGGCCTTGAGCACCTTGTCGCCCGCTTGGTGGCCGTAGCGATCGTTGATCTGTTTGAAATGATCGAGGTCGATCAGCAACACCGACAACGGATGACGATGGCGCCGCGCCAACGTCATCTCGCGACCGGCGGCCTGAAAGAAGTGCCGGTGGTTGCTGACGCCGGTCAATGAATCGGTCAGCGCCTGATTCTTCAGCTCTTCCTTCAACAAGTGCAATTCGGTGATGTCGGTGGAAAAACCGATCAAGGCCTGCGGTTCTCCCGGCAGCGCGATCGGCACCTTGACCGTCCAATAGTGACGCACGCGCCCCTGCAGGTCGACCATCGACTCCTCGCCGCTCTGTTTTCCGCCTTGCTCGAACACCTTGCGATCGAGCTCGCCAAAATTTTCCACGGCGTTTTCCGGCATCAGGTCGACATCGCGCCGGCCGACCACATCGGCCGGCGTGGCGCCGTACAGCGCGGCCGTTTGCTGATTGACATACAGGTAGCGCCGGTCGGGGCTCTTGATGTAGACATAGGCGTCAACGTGGTTCAACACCGTGTCGAGCAGTAGACGCTGACGACGCAAATCTTTTTCCAGCGCCTTGCGCTCGGTGATGTCGTCGGCAATGGCGCACATGCCGATGATGTGTCCTTGGTCATCGCGAAGCGGCGCTTTGATCGTCCAGTAGACGCGCCGTTCGGCACTGCCGCGCAACACGACCTCCTCCTCGACGCGCAAGGTCTCGCCCTGCTCGATCACGCGGCGATCATGCTGATGACGCGGGTCGGAATAGGCCGGATCGAAGAAAGCGCCATCGTCGCGTCCGAGCAACTGCGCGAGCGGCACGCCCAGCAACGCGCACACCTGGCCATTGGCATAGGTGTAGCGACCCTCCCGGTCTTTGGTAAAGACATAGGCGCCCACATTGTCCAGCACGGCACGCAAATGCCGCAGTTCGCGTGACATCGCCAGCATTGGATCGTCTTGATCTGACAAACCGGCACTCCATGCAGTGTTCCGAGACGGCGGAACGGATAAATCATTGAAGAAACGGCCCGGGACCGGGCCGTGTGCGTGGCGGCATTGTAGGAGTCACCACGGGGCGGTGGCAAGCGTTCTGCCGCGACGAAGACAATTCAAAATCAAACGCTTAACACCATCGCAACCATTTTGAACCCGTCTTGGCCCCATGCCTGACCGGCCAGCCAGTCGCCGCAAAGGTCGGACTGCCTCACTATGCATTAAACATAGAAGAAAAAGCAATTCAACCCGTTATGGCTACGGCAGCCTACCACACCAAGGGATATTCAATGAGACAAGGGACCCGTTTTCTAGGCCTGTGCTTAGCCTTGCTGGCCACCACGGCCCTGGCCGAACCGGTCGCGCCGCCTGACGCGCACTTCGACACGGTACTTTCTCCGGCGCGGCCGCTATCCGCGGAAGAGGCGCTGCGGGAAACGCCGCCGGCGCAACCCTACGACAAACCAACCTATACCTATCTACGCTGCTACTACCGGGTCAGCAACGACCCCAATATCGCCGCCACAGACTACGTCTGGGCACGCGACCCGGCCGCCAACGATTACTATCGCTTGCATGGCGTTTGGCGCAATGGCGGCTTACTGCCTTGGCAATCGATGTTCTATAGCGCCGCGACGCAGCAAGCCTTGCGAGACATCTGCCGCCAAACACTGGCCTCGACGGCCGCCGGCCGCGAGCCGGCGATGGTCGCCGCCGCCAACAACGCGCTGTCGTACAATCATGCCGTTTGGACTCTGGCCGACACCGCGCCGGGGGACGGCGTCGAGCGTCTGATCGCCTTTGGCGACAGCCTGTCCGACATCCAGAACATGTATGCGATCTCACAGTGGAAGGCGCCGCAAAACCCCACCTGGTTTCTGGGGCGCTTCAGTAATGGACCGGTATGGGTGGAACGGCTGGCGTCCGCGCTCGATTTGCCGCTGTACGATTGGGCGATCGGCGGCGCTGCCGGTCATCGTGAAATCATCCTGCCGGGGCTACGCCAACAGATCGCGTCTTGGCTAACCTATACCCGTGACGACCCGGCATACCGGCCGGAACGCACCTTATTCACCTTATGGGTCGGCGGCAATGACTTGATCAGCTATCATCGCACGCCGGCGCAAGTGGTCGACGACATGCAGGCCTCGCTGCAGCAGCTGATTGCCCATGGCGCGCGCCGCCTGCTGGTGCTCAACCTGCCAGACCTGGGACGGGCGCCCATCGCTCAGGCGCGCGGCCTCAGCGCCAAATTGACGGCGCAGACCGACATGTACAACGCACTCTTGGCGACCATGGTATCGACACTGCAGCAGACGTACGGCGCCGCGGTGTCGCTGCAGCTATTCGACACCCATGCGCTGTTTAACGACATCATCGCCCATCCGGCGAATTACCAGATCGACAACATCAGCGACAACTGCCTGGCGATCAAACCGGCGAGCAAACTGCCTTGGCCCTATCTGCTCCGGCACGCCTCATCGCCGGCCTGCGCCAACGCCGACCGCTACCTGTTTTGGGACCCGCTGCATCCGACCGCCCGCACGCACGCCATCCTGGCCGAGCATGTGATCGCGCTGTTGCGCGCGCCCTCGCCTCATGGGCGGTGACGCGCGCGGCAAGCGTCAAGCCGAGGCGACATGCCGCAAAATCGGGTAACGCGGCTCCCATACGTGGGCACGGATGCGGGCCTCGATCTGGTCGAGCGTCATCGATTCGTCCAGCAGCCCCTCGTGCAGGGCGCGCATACCCACGGCCAGCGCCAC
>Ga0213872_10000616_pt1 | contig 26940 bp, 31 predicted proteins | sample VelepicomBERX_R2_FD_160071 | JGI IMG/M metagenome (GOLD analysis project Ga0213872, IMG submission 160071) | Rhizosphere microbial communities from Vellozia epidendroides in rupestrian grasslands, the National Park of Serra do Cipo, Brazil - RX_R2 | ecosystem: Host-associated > Plants > Roots >...
TACAGCAAACGCGGCAATGACGATGCAACAGATGCCAAATACGTACGGCACGACAGTGTTTCGTTGCTTAAAAGCATTTCGTCTGACCCGCGCCGCGTCTTCTTGGGAAAGCTGCACATAGCCCGGAATGTCTTTCAATGATGCGAAACGATTCAAGCTGTAGCCTTTGCGATGTGATGGTCTGAGTGCGCAATTATTGCAATAGCTATTGTACCGCCTGCTTGGCAATCGGCCGCACCGGCACACTCATATTGCACACATTGCTGTACTCCGCGCTATGCACATACCAGCCCGGCGGGGTGTGGCGGCGGGCTTCGAGGATGGCCTTGAAGCTGGCGCTGTCGGTTTTCACGGTTTCGAGTTGCGGACGGTCAGCTTCGGGCATGTCAGCCAGCAGCTTCACACTTTGCAGTGGTACGTTTTGCTCTGGCTTCTCGTAGAAACCCATATCACCCGTACCGCGCGGCAGGGCAGAGAGGGCTTCCATGCCCTTGATGACGCGGCCGACAACGGTGATATTGAGGTCAAGCGCGCGCGGGGCTTGGCCGATGATCACGTAGAGTGAGCTGCCATTGCTGCTATCGACCGTATCGCCCCGGCCGGCGCCGACCACGCCGTAGCAGTGTGGAATCCAGGCTTGGTTGTGGCTTGGGTCGGCCGCTACCGGCATGCCGTTTGCAAAGCCGGTGACCTTGGCCCAGCCATCGAAGTCGGCAATGCGCGACATCTCAAGCCCCTTGAACGGGCGGCTGAATTCGGCGGGCAGGTGCGTTTTGGCAGAGCCCAGCTTGCGGGCCTTTTCTTTATCGTCTTCGTTTGGGTCGCCCCACTGGGTGACGAAGTTGTCTTGCACGCGCACAACGGCGAGGCCGTCGTAATAGCCTTCGTGGGCCATGGTGCGGATGTTGGCGGCATGCTCAGGTGCGAAGGCGGGCGCCAGCTGCATGATTACTTGGCTGCCATTCACCGTCATTACGAGCGTGTTTTGCGGGTCGAGCGGCTGCCAGTCGCTGGCAGGCGAAGCTTTCAGAATCTCGGCTGCGGTCTTGCGGGCAGCTGCCGCCGCGTGTGCAGTAGGGAGCAGCGTGAGTGCGGAGAGGGACAGCCATGCAGCGCGGGCAATGAAGTGAGCCATGTCAGGTCCATGAGTGGGCGCGACGGCAGCGCGCGTCGCAAAGGCTGCAATGTGGCACCGGCGCGCGCGGCTTGGCAAGGGCGGGGACTAGGCCATACCTAACCGCAGCCCATTCTGTTGCGCATGCCACAAACCCGACACCTGACGGGCAGCGGCGAGTACCGCGTCGCGCGCAGGGTCGGGCCGTTTGCCGGCACGGTAGGCCATCATCAGTTCCCAGCGCCATTGGGGTAGGTCAGATACCTGCAGCGGCACCAAGCGGCCTGCAGCGAGGTCAGGCAGCACGGTGACGGCGGGCATGAAGACGATAAAGCCATGCTCCAGCGCCAGTTCGCGCGCAGTGGTGGCGGGTTGGTTGATATGCAGCGGTAGCGGGGCGCGGCGGTGCTGGTGGATGAGCCGCACCAGCGCTTCGCTATCGGGCCCCCACCATTGGGGCGACATGCGTAGATCGGCGATCTGTGCCAGTGTCACCGGGCCCGCCTGGGCAAGCGGATGATCGCTGGCAACGAGGGCGAGGACCGGCGACGCGACTAGCACTTCGAGCTGGATGCCGGTGATGGTGGGGCGGTTGAGCACAAAGGCGAGCTTGAGCCGGCCACTCAGCACGCGTTCCATCAGCTCATTGGAATGATCGACCTGGCAAAAGAGCTCAACCGGGGCTTCGGCGAGCGCGGCAATCAGGGGCGTAAATACCAGCGAGGCCAACGATGGGGTGCAACCGACGCGGGCCTGCGGCAAGGTCGGCGCACCCTGCACCGAGCGCTTGGCGCCATCGAGCTCGCCCAGTGCGCGGCGGACGGATTCGAGGTAGACGAGGCAAGCCGATGTCGGGATGGCCCCACGTCGATGACGCTCGAACAAGGGCGTGCCGAGGTGGGCTTCCAGCTGTGCGATGCGTTGGCTGACCTGGGGCTGCGACCAGCCACGTGCGGCAGCCGCCTGACTGAAGCTGCCGCGCTCGGCGACGTCGACAAGCAGTTCAAGATCGCTGATCAGAAGTGACATAAGTATGACTTATAACAACTATAAGTGATGGGTGGATTCATTAATGGCACGGCAAACCGGAGAATACGCCCACTGACTGCATGGCCGTCAAGCGGCTTTAAAGACACCCAACACCATGAACTGCGCCTACCTCTACGCCGAAACCGAAACCAAGACGCTGGTGCTGCGTATGCCCGTCGAAGCTGATATCGAGGCGGTGATGGCAGTGTATGGTGACCCGGCGACGCAGACGTACAACCCGATGGGCGCAATGGCCTCGCGCGAAGCGGCCGAACATATGCTGTGGCGCTGGCGCCTGCACTGGATACAGCATGGCTTTGGCATCTGGGCGATTGCCGATGCGGCTGACCCGGCGCGCATCATCGGCTTTGGGGGTGTGGCCTGGCGGGAAGAAGCAGGCGCGCAGCGCTTGAGCTTGCATGCACACCTGTTGGCGACTGAGACCAGCCAAGGCGTTGCGACCGCAGTGGGTAGCATGGCATTGGCCTGTGCGGCGCACAAAGCTGCCGGCGCGCCGGTGCATGCGGGTGCGGTGGCGGCCAATACGGCAGCCATCACGGTGATCGAAAAGCTGGGCTTCGAATTGAGCGGCACCTCGCGCACCCTGCCCTGGTCGCCGATTCGCATCGACTACCAATATCTGGCCCCGGCCATGCCCGAGGCCACACCAGTTGTTACTGCTGGCCGAGTGCTCAAGCCTACGCCTGCGCGCCTCGTAGCTTAACTGCTTGGCCGCAGTAAGTGATTAAGCGGCAGGGCAGTCGTCTGTTTGATCGCCTGCAGCACAAAGCTCGATTTCACATCGACCACGCCCGTGTGCTGCAACAGCGTATCCATCACAAAGCGCGAGAAATGGGCGAGGTCTTCGAACACCACGCGCAGCAAGTAGTCCATCTCACCTGCCATGGCGTGGCAGCTCACCACCTCGGGCCATTGCTGCACGGCCTGCGCGAAGGTATCGAATTGCCGCTCGCGTTTATCCAGCATTACCCGAACAAAGGCCTCCAACCCCAGTCCAATCTGGGCGGGCTCCAGCAGCGCCACATAGCGGGCGATCACCCCTTCGCCTTCCAGTCGTTTCAGTCGCCGCAGGGTGGGCGAGGGCGAGAGGTTGATCATTTCGGCGAGGTCGAGGTTGGTCAAACGGCCGTCTTGCTGCAGTGCCGAGAGGATCTTGATGTCGGTTTTATCAAGTTCAATCATATATATGCTCAGATATTTGTATTGTTAGCATTTTATGCCAATGCTGCGCTGCTTTGCGGGCGAATTTGCAAGCACATTGCGCGAATGAATTCGTATGCTTCTAGGTTGAATAGACGTGGCGCACGCAAACGTGCAACCACCATCCCCAATCAATGGATAGAGGACAGCAGCATGACGGATCTTTTTGAAAACCCGATGGGCCTGATGGGCTTTGAGTTCGTGGAATTCGCTTCGCCGACCCCGAATGTGCTCGAACCCTTGTTCGAAAAGATGGGCTTCACGCTCGTCGCCCGCCATCGCTCCAAGGACGTGCTGCTGTTCCGCCAGGGCGATATCAATTTCGTCGTTAACCGTGAGCCGAAGAGCGCTGCAGCTTACTTTGCTGCTGAACATGGCCCGTCCGCCTGCGGCCTCGCCTTCCGCGTGAAGGATTCGCACAAGGCCTATCATCTGGCCCTTGCCAACGGTGCGCAGCCGATCGAGATCCCGACCGGGCCGATGGAGCTGAAGCTGCCAGCCATCAAGGGTATCGGCGGTATGCCGCTGTACCTGATCGATCGTTTTGAAGATGGCAAGTCCATCTACGACATCGACTTTGAATTTATCGAAGGCGTTGAGCGTCACCCGGTAGGCCACGGCTTCAAGGTCGTCGACCACCTGACACACAATGTCTACCGCGGCCGTATGAAGTTCTGGGCTGAATTCTACGAGCGCATGTTCAACTTCCGCGAGATTCGCTATTTCGATATCAAGGGCGAATACACCGGCCTCACCTCGCGCGCGATGACGGCACCAGACGGCAAGATTCGCATTCCGCTGAACGAAGAATCGTCGAAGGGCTCGGGCCAGATCGAAGAATTCCTGATGAAGTTCAACGGCGAAGGCATCCAGCATATTGCGCTCTTCACCGACAGCCTGCTCGACAGCATCGACCGTCTGCGTGAAGCCGGTATCCCGCTGATGACGGCCCCGCGCGAAACCTATTACGAAATGCTCGAAGAGCGCCTGCCAGGCCATGGCGAAGACGTGAAGGCCCTGCAGACGCGAGGCATTCTGCTCGATGGCAATACTGAGGGCGAAAAGCGCCTCTTGCTGCAGATCTTCTCTGAGACCGTGCTCGGCCCTGTGTTCTTCGAATTCATCCAACGTAAGGGTGACGATGGCTTTGGCGAAGGCAACTTCAAGGCACTGTTCGAATCGCTTGAGCGCGACCAGATCCGCCGTGGCGCACTGAAAGTGGAGGCCTGAGATGAAAATCGACCGCATCCACCACGTGGCCTACCGCTGCAAGGACGCGAAAGAAACGGTGCTTTGGTATCAAAAGATGTTGAAGATGGACTTCGTGCTTGCGATTGCCGAAGACCAGGTGCCCTCGACCAAAGCGCCGGACCCGTACATGCATATCTTCATGGATGCCGGTAACGGCAACGTGCTGGCCTTCTTCGAGCTGCCGACGCAGCCCGAAATGGGGCGCGACCCGAATACGCCGACCTGGGTGCAGCACATTGCTTTCAAGGTGAAAGACCGTGAAGAGCTGCTGGCATTCAAAGCGCACCTGGAATCGAATGGCGTCGACGTGCTGGGCGTGACTGACCACGGCGCCTTCCACTCGATCTACTTCTTCGACCCGAACGGTCACCGTCTGGAGCTGGCCTGCCCGGACCCGGACGAGGCAAACATCCTCAAGCGCCTCGACGAGGTAAAGTGGGACATGCTGGAAGAGTGGTCGCGCACCAAGCGCGCCCCTAAGCACGCTGCCTTCCTGCACGAGCACGAATTCAATCAGTGAGTGCATCATGAATAGTTACACGATGCCGACATCCACCCCGCCCGAAAAGGTCAAACATGGCCTTGCGGCGGGCGATACCGCGCCGCCGAGCCCGGACTGGACGATTGACCAAGGCTGGGCGAACTATACGGCGTCTGAGCATGCGGTCTGGAAGACGCTCTACGAGCGCCAATCCAAGCTGCTGCCCGGCCGCGCATGCGATGCCTATGTGGAGGGCATGCGCAACCTGCCCATGGGGCCGGAAGAGATTCCTGATTTCCGCAAGCTCTCAGAAGTCCTCATGAAGCACACGGGTTGGAAGATTGTTGCCGTGCCTGGGCTGGTGCCGGACGACGTGTTCTTCGACCACCTTGCCAATCGGCGCTTCCCAGCGGGTAATTTTATCCGCAAGCCCGAAGAGCTCGACTACCTCGAAGAACCGGACGTGTTCCACGATGTATTCGGCCACGTGCCGATGCTGATGAACCCGGTGTTCGCCGACTTTATCCAGGCCTATGGTGCAGGCGGCTTGCGTGCCCATAAGCTCGGCACGCTCAAGAACCTGGCGCGGGTGTACTGGTACACCGTCGAGTTTGGCTTGGTGCAGCAAAAGGATGGCTTGCGTATTTACGGTGCGGGCATCACTTCGTCGTACACCGAAAGCATTTTCTGCCTCGACGACGCGTCGCCCAACCGCATCCGCTTTGAGCTGGAACGGGTGATGCGCACCAACTACCGCATCGATGATTTCCAGGAAGTGTATTTTGTCCTGAACAACCTCGACGAGCTGCTGGAGCTGGACCGCATCGACTTCTTGCCGATGTACGAACGCATCAAGTCGCAGCCTGAACTGCAGCCATGGGATGTACTTGCGACGGATGAAGTGCTGCACCGCGGCACCGGCATTTACCATGACGCGAAACGAAAGTAATCCGTACCGATCATCATGATTCGGTGGGCTTGCCGCCCGCCACAAGGATTTGAACAATGAAACTTGCCAGCCTCAAACACGGCCGCGATGGCCGCCTCGTTGTCGTCAGCCGTGATCTGACTCGCTACGTGGAAGCCACCGGCATTGCCGCAACCTTGCAAGCCGCGCTGGACGACTGGGCCACGATTGAGCCTCAGCTCAAGACGCTGTCGGATCGCCTGAACGCCGGTAGCGTAGCCGACGCCAAGCCATTCGACGCCGCACAATGCGCGGCCCCGCTGCCCCGCGCTTACCAATGGGTGGATGGCTCGGCTTATCTGAACCACGTCGAGCTGGTGCGCAAGGCGCGCAACGCCGAGATGCCCCCATCGTTTTACACCGACCCGCTGATGTACCAAGGTGGCTCGGATGACATGGTCGGCCCGCGCGACCCGATTACCATTCGCGACGAAGCCTGGGGCACCGACCTTGAAGCCGAAGTCGCCGTCATTACCGATGACGTCGCAGTCGGTACGCCGGCAGCAGACGCAGCCAAGCACATCAAGCTCGTCATGCTGGTCAACGATGTCAGTCTGCGCAACCTGATTCCGAACGAACTCGGCAAGGGCTTCGGCTTTGTGCTCTCGAAGCCCGCCAGTGCCTTCTCGCCGGTGGCGGTGACGCTCGATGAGCTCGAAGGTGTATGGCGTGATGATCGCCTGCACCTGCCACTGCGTACCTGGATCAACAGCGAATGGCTGGGCGAGCCGAATGCCGGCGAAGAAATGCAATTCAGCCATGCTGACCTGATCGCGCACTTGGCGCGCACGCGCAAGCTGGGTGCAGGCTCTATCGTCGGTTCGGGCACCATCTCGAACAAGGATCGCGCCCGTGGTTTCTGCTGCTTGGCCGAAGTCCGCATGATCGAGACGATCGAACAAGGCGGCCCCAAGACCCCGTTCCTCAAGGCGGGCGACACCGTGCGTATCGACATGACCGATGCGGCGGGGCAGTCGATCTTCGGCAGTATCGAACAGACCGTGAAGCTGGTCTGAGCGGCAACGTCTGGACTAATATCAGATCAAGCACACGGAACATCGTGTTGCGCCGAAGGGGATCTGCATGTTTGTCCCGGCGAAATGCCTGCTGATGTTTGGCATGATATCGGCCGCCTATGCGGCCGATGTTGTATTGCGCGTGGCAGGGCAAGAAGGCGTGCCGCCGAAGTTCATTTATGAGTCGGGTACGGTCACCGGCATCTGCCCGGATATCCTGCGCGCCATCGAGCAGTCTGACGCGGGCGTGCGCTTCGTGGGGGACGACAAGCCGCTGTCCGTTCCCCTGATCGAGCAGCAGCTGGAGAACGGTACGGCAGACATCGCCTGTGCCCTGATTGATACGCCCAGGCGTCGATCGGTGGCGAACCGCGTCGAGTTTCCGCTGTATTCGGTTCACGAGCGAGTCGCTGTGCGGATCGACGATAATGTTGAAGTGAACGATCTCGCCGGGCTTGTTCGCGCGGGAGGCATTATCGTGACCTTCTCTGGCGCGGCTTACGCACCCATGCTCAGACGGCTGGGCGCCACGGTGGACGACAGCAATGCCGACGCCATCAGCGGCATGCGGCGCGTGCAGTCAGGTCACGCCCGTTTTTTGTACATGAGTGATCTCGCGATGGAGCGTGCGCTGCACGAAAGTCATATGGAAGGACAGATCAAGATCCTGCCTGTGGTGCTCAATACTGAACCGCTCTATATGTGGGTGAGCGCAAAGCTGCCGGGAGACGTGCTGCACCGGATCGAACACGCCGTCGCGCAGCTCAGTACCAGCGGCACCTTGAGTCGCATTTACGATAAATACGAGGCACACTGAACCCGCCACAAACCGGGTTGGGCGCCGTAGGACGATTGGAGTTGAAGTGAGCCTGACCCTCTATACCTATTTCCGCTCTTCTGCAGCGTGGCGGGTCCGCATCGTGTTGGCGCTCAAAGGGTTGAGCTTTGAGGCGCTGCCGATTCACCTGATACGCGACGGCGGCGAGCAGCATGGCGAGAAGTACCTCGCCATCAACCCGCAAGGCCGCGTGCCTGCACTGGTCGACAATGGGCACACGCTGACGCAGTCGCTCGCGATTTGCGAATACCTCGAAGAGCTACACCCGACTCCGGCGCTGCTGCCCGGCGATGCATTGGCTCGCGCGCAAGTACGCAGCCTCGCCAACCAGATTGCCTGCGATATTCATCCGCTGAACAACCTTAGCGTGCTGCAATACCTCAAGCGCGAGATGCACCAGACGCAAGACAGCATCGACACCTGGTACCGTCATTGGGTGACGGTAGGGTTCGACGCTATGGAGCGCGAGCTGGCGCGCACGAACAGTACGCAATTCTGCGTGGGCACCCAGGTCACACTGGCTGACGTTTGCCTGGTACCGCAGGTATTCAACGCGCGCCGATTCAAGGTAGACCTGACACCTTATCCACATATCGTGGCAATCGATGCGCACTTGATGACGCTGCCGGCGTTTATCGCGGCGCAGCCTTCGATGCAGGCTGATGCGGAGTAAGCAACTGCAAGCGGGCAACTATTTGATCAGTTGGTAGATGCCTGCGCTGATGACCATCCAGAGTATGGCCGAAACAATGATCAGTGCGCCGTGGCTCAGACCCGCCATCATGTCGAGATAATATGCATGCCGAGTCGCGTTAGGCGAGTTGGTAACGGAGGTGGTCATTTGATGGCGGCCCGGGCCATCGCCAAGGCGTGCACCGCGTAACATCAGCGAACCCAGTGCGCCCATGCCAAGCGTTACATAGAAACTCAAATCGATCAGCTCTCGGGGTGTGCTTTGGTGAGTGTATATTGCGATGCCTGTTGTAATAAGTGCTGCGAGGACAATGGCGCCGATGATGAATTTAATTATGTAGCTGATATGCATGCTGAGCCGTTCGTTGAGGTTGTTGATCAATCTAGTATGAAATAACCAATAAATTTGCCGCCTCGACGCCACTCCGCACCGCACCTTCAATCGTCGCCGGGTAGTCTCCCGCGGTGTAATCGCCTGCTAATACCAGGCTCGCGTCCTGCGTTGCATTGGCGGGCCGTGCTAAGCCCGGCGTACAGGCAAAGGTGGCGCGCTTTTCGGCGATGACCTTGTGCCAGATCGGTCGGGGTAGTGCGGGGCAGGCGCGCAGGGCTTCGCCGATCACCCGTTCGACTAAGGCATCTTGCCCTAGATGCTGGTGGTCGCCTTCTGCACTGATGATGGCGGCCACGATACCGTCCTGCCCGCACCAAATGCTTCGGTCGAAGAGCCACTGCGTGGTGGTGCCGACGAGGCCAAGCATGGGTTTGGGTAGTCGAGTGCCGGCTGGAAATCCCAAGTAGACCGTGTAGATGGGCTGATATGCCCAACCTTCTGTAGCCGCAACGGCTTGCACGACGGCGGGGTGCGTGCTCGTCAGCATATCGAGCCGATGTGGCGGCAGCGCGAGCACCACAGCGCTGTAACGCGCATCGCTCCGGTCGGTATACCAGCCGTCTTCAGCTTGATCGAGCTGCTTGACCATCTGACCCAGTCCGACTTGCCCGCCGTTTGCGGTGACATAGCGGCCCGCAGCATCGGGGAAGAGGGTGCTCAAATCGGCACGCGGCACCAGAAAATCGCTCGCGGCGCGGTCGGCCGCGAGGCTGTCGCGCAGCACATTGAGCAGCACCTGGGCCGAGGCGGTGGCAACCGGCGTATTCAGCGCCGCGAGGGTGAGGGGTTCCCATAGGCAGCGAATCAATTGGCCGGACTGCCCTTGCGCCTGTAGCCATGCCAGTACGGCTGTATCCTGCGTCAGTCGCCAGCCGAGTCGTTTGGCCGTATTCATGGCGCGTACGGCCGCCAGCCGTTCGCCCCAACTGAGGCCGGCCGCGCGCAATAGCGCGACGGCTGAATGCAGCGGTGCAGGCAGGCGGGGGCAGGCGAGTCGAAATGTTTGCTCGGCGCCATCGCGCATGTCCAGATCGAGCAGCGTACGAGCAGCGACGGTACTTTCGTCGATGCCGACGAGCTGCATCAAGCGCAGCAGCTCGCGATAGGCACCCACCAGCAGATGCTGGCCGTTGTCGAGCGCCAGCGGCTGGCCATCGGGCCCTGCAACGTCGACCCGCCGTGCGCGGCCACCCAGCACAGGGCCGGCTTCGAGCACATGTACGCGGCGGCCTGCGCGGGTAAGCTCCACGGCGGCCGCCATGCCGGCATAGCCGCCGCCGATGACGGCGACGGGCAGCTCAGATGTCTTCACGAAAAATCTCGCGGTACAGGTCGGGGTAGCGCGCCAGGACCTGCCGCGCCCGGTCGGGCTTGATCGGGTGCAGGGTCTGGATAAAGTGCAGGTTGCCGTCGGGTTCGATGGCGACAAGCTCAAGGATGAAGAACAAACGACGCTCGGGCATGAAATACAGCCAGGAAGCCGAGCCGTGGCCGTACTCGGCGATCTCGTTCTTGAGTTCCAAGAGGCGTTTGGAATTATCGGAGCTGTAGAGGAACAACTCGCTCGAACCGTCTTCGCGCTCGTACTTGCGCGCAATGCGGAACTGCTCCAGCGCCTCGCGTATCTTGCGGCGACGTACGGCAATCCGGTCTGCCCGTCGCATTTCCAGCCAGCCGGTCGCGAGGATTGCGCCAATGACGGCGGTCGCGACGAGTAGGTACCAGACGGAGACGGGTAGACTCATAGGCTAGCTGAACTCCCTCACGCGAACCACCAGGTTTTCCACGCAAGCCACAGCTTCCGCACCGGCGTCAGGCTCAGGCGCTGGTTCAGCACCTTCTGCGGACCGTCGAGCTTGATTTCATTCAGTGTGGCGCGGTAGATCGCGGCCATCACAAGACCAGCCCGTTGCGGCTTGCGGTCTTCGCGCGGCAACGCGGCCAGGGCTTCGGCGTAGTACTGCTCTGCCCGCTCGATTTGGAAGGCCATCAACTTGCCGAAGTTTTCGCTTTCCTTGTAGTGCATCAGGTCGGCGGCGGGCACGTTGAAGCGCTGTAACTCTTCGACTGGCAGATAGATACGGCCACGGCGGGCATCTTCGCCCACGTCACGAATGATATTGGTGAGCTGGAAGGCAAGGCCAAGCTTTTCGGCGTATTGCAGGGTGGCTTCGTTCTTGAAGCCGAATACGCGGGCCGACAAGAGGCCTACGACCGACGCGACAAGATAACAGTACTCACGCAGGTCGGCGAAGCTGTTGTAGCGGGCCTGCGTCAGGTCCATCTCCATGCCGTCGATGATCTGCAGGAATTCCTTTTGCGGCAGCTTGAGCCGCTCGACATGCGGCTGCAGGGCACGGGTAACCGGGTGCTGCGGGTTGCCGGCATACAGGTTGCCGATTTCGCTGCGCCACCAATTGAGCGTGGTGCGGGCAACGCCTTCGTCGTGGGTTTCGTCCACGACATCATCCACCTCGCGGCAGAAGGCATAGAGGGCAGTGATGCCCTTGCGGGTTTCCAATGGCAGGAAACGGAAGCTGTAGTAAAAGCTGGAGCCGCTCTGGGCTGCTTTGTCTTCGCAGTACTGATCGGGCGTCACGTTGGCGTGGCTTATGGTCTAACACCGGGCAAATCCGGCAACGCCGCGATTGTACCGGCTTGAGCGCTCAAGGTGGGAGCGGGATGCAAGAGCGTGTACTGACCTCGCAACCTTCATTTCGTAGTTGGGTGTAGTGCATGCCCCCGGGAAGCCTGGGCGCTTACCATTTGGGGAGCGCAACCACACGCTCTTCTCTGATTTATTCCGCTCCCCCCGCCCTCGCCGCCGCGAGGGTGCCTCGCTGATGCTCGTTTCAGAGTCAAAGCGAGGCCGACGTAGCCCGCTTGACGCGGTCGTTCACGGCCAGCCAGGCCGCACTTTGCGGTGGGCGCTCAAGCAACAGCACGTCGAAACGGCTGCCTGCATCGTATTGGCGGAGCGTGGCGTAGAGTTCACGCGCAAAGGCTTCGGGCTCATCGGGCATTTGGTGGCTATCGAGCCCACACACGCTGCCGCTCAGGGGCGAGAGATGCAGCACAGCCACGCGGCCGCCAGTTTCCAGGCGGCGATAGGCTTCGTTTTCGATGGCGCGCAAGTCACCGACCAGCAGGGGCGTACGTGGCGCGTAGTGCGAGTCGAGCAGGCCCGATACGCGTACCTTGGCCGTAGATGGTTTTTCGTGGTGGACCAAAGTCTGACCCAGCACGGCTTCAATGGCTTCGCGCGGTACGCCGCCTGGGCGCAGCAGCGTGGGCGTGTCGCCCGTCAGACCGACGATGGTCGACTCGACCCCTACCTGGCAAGGCCCGCCGTCGAGAATCAAAGGCACGCGGTCACCGAATTCCGCATAGACGTGGGCTGCCGTTGTGGGGCTGACATGGCCGAACTGGTTAGCCGAAGGTGCGGCCAGCCCGCCGCCAAAGCGTTGCAACAGCGCATGCGTAAGCGGGTGGGCCGGCGCGCGCAGGCCGACGGTATCTTGCCCGCCGGTCACGGCATCGGGCACATGTGGCTGGCGCTTCAAAATCAGCGTCAGCGAGCCCGGCCAGAAAGCATCGGCCAGCTTCCAGGCTGCGTCGGGAATATCGCAGGCCCAATCACTCAGCTGCTCGCGGCCCGCAATGTGGACGATGACGGGGTGGTCGGCCGGCCGACCCTTCAGGGCGAAGATCTTGGCAACGGCCTCAGGCTGGCGCGCGTCGGCAGCCAGCCCGTAGACGGTTTCAGTGGGGATGCCGACCAGATCCCCCGCACGCAGCAGCGCAAGGGCCTGGTCCAGATCGGTAGAGATGTTCTGCATGCCCGTATTGTACCTGTACGCCTGTGCTTTGCCCGTAGGTCAATGGGCAACGTCGCCCGACTGCGCCATGCGTGGCGGCTTGCGCATCCAGAACAGCAGCGGCAGCAGGGCGCAGATCACCATGCCAAAGAGCAGGTAGAGATCGCTAAAGGCCAGCATCATCGCTTGGGCGTTAACCTGCTGGTCGATCAGCGCGTAGGATTTGTGCACCGCTTCCGTGGCAATCGCGCCCTTTTGGGCAAACAGCTGCGTGAAAAGGTCAACCCGGTCACTGACCGCGCTATTGTCTTCGGCGAGGTGGGTGACAAGGCCAGCACGCTTGGTGTTTTCGAGCTTGGTGAGCAATGTGGCCGAGATGGCGATGCCCACGCTGCCGCCCAACTGACGCACCAGGTTATACATGCCCGTGGCGTTGGGAATCTCGCTAGGGGTGATGGACGCGAGGGTGAGGTTATTGAGTGGCATAAACACGAGGCCCAGCCCAAAGCCACGCATCAAGAGCGGCCAGAAGAAATCTTGTTGGCCAGACTCGGTCGTGAAGAGGTGGTGACCCCACATGGCGTACATGAAGATGCCGGCGCCCGTGATGATGATGAAATGCGCCGGCACACCGCGCGCCAGCATCTTGGCGGCCACTGGCATGGTGAAGGCAGCGGCCAGCGCAGATGGCAAAATGATCATGCCGGTCTGGAAGGCATCGAAGCCGATCAGCGTCTGCGCGTAGACCGGGAACAGGAACACGGTCGAGAAGAGCGCTGCGCCGAGGAAGAAGGTAAAGATCAGCCCGACTGAGAACTGGATATCGCGCATGATGCGCAGGTTCACGATGGGGTGAGCGTATTCCAATTGGCGAATTGCAAATGCGAACAGTGAGAGAAAGCTGGTCACCGCATAGGCGATGATCTCGGACGATTGGAACCAGTCCTGCTTCTCGCCACGCTCCAGCATCAGCTGCAGCGTACCCACACCGATGGCGAGCAAGGCAAGCCCCAGATAGTCGACTGCGTCTACCTTGCGCCTCAGCGTTGCATCGGGCACGTAGATGAGCACCATCAGCAATGCCAGACCACCTAGGGGTAGATTGATGTAGAAGATCCACGGCCAGGACCAGGTATCGGTAATCCAGCCGCCCACGGTGGGGCCGAGAGAGGGCCCGAACATGATGCCCATGCCGAAGATGGCCATGGCGGTCGCCATTTCCTTGGAGGGGAAGACGTCGTAGAGCGTGGCCTGTGCCGTCGCGATCAGCCCGCCACCACCGAGACCCTGGATGATCCGCCAGAACACCAATTCACCGAGCGATGTGGAGTTACCGCAGGCCCACGATGCGACGGTGAACACCAGAATCGACAGGCTCAGATAATTGCGCCGCCCGAAGAGGTTCGCCAGAAAGCCCGAGATCGGCAGGATGATCACGTTCGCCACCACATAGCCGATCGACACCCAGGTGATTTCATCCAGCGTCGCGCCCAAGGTGCCCATCATATGCGGCACAGCCACGTTGACGATGCTGGTGTCGAGCAGCTCCAGCACGCAGGCGAGCGTCACCGTCGCCGCGATGATGAAGCGGTTGCGGTTGATGGCTTCAGGCGTGGTGCTGCGAGAAAGGCCTGGGAGGAAAGTTTTCATGGCGTCTCAGGTTTGGCGTGCAAATGCCAGTCGTGCAGCAAGAAAGAGGAACAGCGCGCCTACGCTACGGTTGAGCCAATGCGCAAGGCGTTGGCCGGCCTGAAAGCGCTGGCTGGCCGTTGCGGCCAGGAAGGCGAGCGTATGGCAGTACAGCATGCCGTTGATATCGAACACCACGCCCAGAAAGAGGAAAGCGCCGGCTTTATGCGCGCTCGCGGGGTCGATGAACTGCGGCACGAAGGCAAGGAAGAACAGCGCGACCTTCGGGTTCAGCACGTTGGTCCAGAAGCCTTGCCAGAAAATCTTGCCCAGCGGTGCGTCCGCAAGACGCGGGAGTGTGCGATCCGCGTCTGCAGACTCGGCTGGGGCGGCGCGGCTGCGCAGCAGGGAGATACCGACCCAGGCGAGGTAGGCCGCACCAACCAGCTTCACCACCGTGAAGGCCATGGATGACGCAGCCAGCAAGGCCGACAAGCCAAACGCTGCGGCGCACACATGCACCAGCGTGCCGGTACCAATGCCCAAGGCTGCTGCCGAGCCTGCCTTAAAGCCCTGCTTGGCTGCGCGGGTGGCGATATAGATCGAATCCGGGCCGGGCGTCAGGTTGAGCAACAGGCCGGAAACGATGAACAGGGCAAGGTGTTGGGTACCGAACATGGTGGCAAATCCTGCTGGGTGAAGGTACGGCGATTATCGCGTGCCAGTTGGGTATCCGCCTGCGCGAATACCCCTATCGCAACTGCCTTAGCCGACCTTGATCGTTGCAACCACGCTCATGCCGGGGCGCAGCGGCGTCGCCTTGCCGTCGAACTCATCCAGCTTCACCTTCACCGGTACGCGCTGTACCACCTTGGTGAAGTTGCCGCTGGCGTTGTCGGGTGGCAGGAGTGCGAACTTGGCGCCCGTAGCCGGGCTGAAAGAATCCACCTTGCCGGTGAATTTCTTGCCTGGGTAGGCATCCACTTCCACCGTCACCGGTTGGCCGGGCTTCACATTGCCGACTTCGGTTTCCTTCAGGTTGGCCACCACCCAGATATCGTTGACCGGCACCAGGTACATTAGCGTCTGGCCGGCCTGCACTAGCTGGCCGACTTCGACCGATTTCTTGCTCGATACACCGGTCGCCGGGGCGATCACATTGGTGTCGTTGAACTGGATCATCGCGAGATCGCGCTGGGCGCGCACCGAGTCGACCTTGGCCTGTGCCGACTTCAGGCCCGCGCCGGCGACACCGATCTGCTGGCCTGCTGCATTGGCAGTGTCACGCGCGGTCTTGAGCTGTGAATCGGCTGCGCGCGCAGCGGCTTCGGCCGCATCGAGCGCCGATGCGCTGGCCATGCCCTTGGCGGCCAGCGAGCGGGTGCGGGCGAGGTCATTGTGCGCATGCTCGGCATTCGCTTCAGCTTGCGCGACCGACGAGGTCGCCGCAGCGGCGCTCGCTTGCGCGTAGCTCACCTGCGCTTCGGCCTGGCCGGCGCTATCTTTGCCGCCCGCGTTCGAAATCGCGATCTTGAGATCCGCCTCGGCCTGCGCCAGGTGCGCGCCGTAATCGCGGTCGTCGATCTTGACGAGTACGCTGCCCGAGTTGACCGGCTGGTTATCGTCGACGTTGACCTTGGTCACATAGCCGCTCACCTTCGCGGCGATCGGCACGATATGGCCCTCGATCTGCGCATTGTCGGTATCGACATAGTTATGGGCGTGCCACCAGTGGTAACCCAGCCAGCCGCCAATGCCGACGATGGCCAATGCGAAGACGAGGCGGGCCTTGCTCTGCTTTTGGGGGGGATTTGCGTCGCTCATGGTGTTCAAACTTTCATGAAATAGGGTCAGGGCCGGGCTTTGAGCCCGTGCATCAGCATGTCGAAGTGATACGTTGCAAATTGGGTGACCGAAACATGTTCCGGATCGCAAACCTGGAAGCTGCGGCCCCAGATATTCACCATCAGCAAGGGCGCGGTGATGGCCTTGGTCGCCATGCGGATATCGGTTTCACGGAACTCGCCCGCTTCGATACCGCGTTCCAGCACGTCGGCGAACAGGCGGCGGCTACGTAGTACGACTTCGTTCAGATAGAACTCGGCGAGCTCAGGGAAATTGGCGGCTTCGGCGATCATCAGCTTGAGGATGCCGCCCGATTTGCCGAACGCCAGGCGATCGGCCCAGCGCACCATCAGTTCCCTGAGAAAATCCGTCCAGTTACCCGCATGGTCTGAAATCATGGTCTCGGCCATTTCGATCTCGGGCACCAAGGTCTCGCGGACGACGGCCTTGAAGAGCTCTTCCTTGTTCTCGAAATAGAGATAAAGCGTGCCCTTGGTGACGCCGGCAAGCTTGGCGACATCGTCGAGCCGCGTGGCGGCATAACCTTTTTCGACGAATACGGTAAGGCCCGCTTCAACGATTTCAGAGGGCCGTGCATCTTTGCGGCGCTGCCAACGAGGTTGAGGTGTGCTCATGGTCTTCAGTAACTTAGTGACTGACCGGTAATTTATCTATTACTGACTCGAAGGTCAACAATAAATATTGGAACCATTGCTACGCATATGACAAACGAAAGTAATATGCGAAAAGACTGATATTGATACAGTAATGGGATTGAAAGCCGGCGCAGGATGGGGTAGGGTGACGGGATGCTCATGGAACTTGGCAAGAACACCTCACAAGTATCTGAATTATCGATTGAATTGATCGAGGAGGTGCCTGTTTCCGCAAGTCGGCGCGCGCCGATCTTGTTTGTGCATGGCGCCTATACCGGTGCGTGGTGCTGGCGGCCCCATTTCATGCCCTATCTGGCGGCAAAGGGCTATCACAGCTTTGCCATGAGCCTGCGCGGCCATGGTGGCTCAGGTGGGCGCAACGAGCTCAGCCACTGGGGCATCAATGATTACGTGGCCGATGTGGCGCGGATGGTAGAAGCAGTACACACCCGCACCGGCCGCATGCCTATCGTCGTCGGGCATTCGATGGGTGGCTTTCTGGCCATGCAATACGCGCGTGACAACCGCGTTGCGGGCTTGGCGCTATTGGCAACCGTGCCGCCCGAGGGCTTGATCGGCTCGGCCCTGCACCTCTTTTGGCGGCACCCGCAATTGCTGTGGGAGCTGAATCTCGTTCAACACGGCGATTGCCCTCCACGGCTCGCCAAATTGCGCGAAATGCTGTTCTCCAACGAGATCGGTGAAGACGAGCTGATTGCGTATGCGGCCTGCTTTCAGCCCGAAAGCGAGCGGGCACTGATCGACATGACCCTGCCGCAATTTGATCTGCGCGAGCCGCAAGGCCGACCCCCGGCACTGGTGCTGATGAGTGAGCACGATATGTTGATGCCCGCCTACCTGGGGCATTGTGCAGCACGCTATCTGGGTGTGAAGGCGCATACGGTCGAGCACCTGGGGCACTTGATGATGCTGGACGCCCGCTGGCGCGCGGCGGCAGATCGATTGCTTGAATGGCTGGATGAGCTGCCATGAAGCGTTGGGCGGTGGTGGGCCTCGTTGCCTTGCTCTCTGCCTGCGGCAGTACGCCAGTACGCCAGCCCGCGCCCGTTGCCAGCAATTCGCCTCGGGCGCCAGCGCAAGAGCATAGCTATACGGCGCCTCCCGTCAGCGATGCCGGGCGCGAGATCGTCATGTACGCCATGGGCTTGATCGACGTTGGCTACCAGTTTGGTGGCAAGAATCCCGAAGCGGGGCTCGATTGTTCGGGCATGGTCACCTTTATCTACCGTAACGCGGTGAATATGGATCTGCGCGGCAGCGCGGCCGACATCGCCAAGCGCGGCCGCCCGGTCTCGCGCGATGCGCTGCAGGTGGGCGACCTGGTGTTCTTCAATACCCGCAACAAGCCGTTTTCACACGTGGGCATCTATATCGGCGAAGGTAAGTTCATCCATGCGCCGTCTACCAACGGCCGCATCCGCATCGAAAGTCTGAGCACCAAGTACTTTGCCACGCGCTATGAGGCGGCGCGGACCTTGCTGTCGAGCTGACCATAACGGTTTAAAGAAAAACACCCCAAGCCGACTGAGGCTTGGGGTGTTCTTGCTTGGCTACTTTACTAAGACGTCGGCTTACCGCTCAAACAGCCAAATCTGGTTCGGCGAATCCTGGCAGTAATCCAGCACGATCGGCGAGCGGTCGTGTGTGCCCAGCGAGGCGAGGCACTTGCCGCTGGCGACTTCCTTGATATGGCCTTCCTGCTGCACCACGAACTTCTGGTTGCCGCCGAAGTGACATTGGTAGAGCTGCACCGGTGCGCCGGCTTGCTTCGAGGCGCCGCGCACATCCAGGCAGTAGCCATCCACGCCGACAATGGCGCTCTGGCCGCCCACGCTCTGCGTGACTGTCCAGCGCTGGTTGTCGCGGCCGTGGCAACGGTACACGTAGACTGGGTCACCGTCCTTTACGCCATGATCGAGGCTCGCATCCATACACAGATGGTCGTTGCCGAGCTCGTTATGGATCGTCAAATGCGTACCGCCTTGGGCGTAGGCTGCGCCCGTGGCGCTCATCAACACTGCAAATACAAAGCTAAGGACTTTCTTCATGGCGACCTCTCTGATGGGATATGGAGTTGTTATCCTGCGGCCGCGACCCTGAATGATTGCTGATTTCCTGTCTATCGCCTGCAATGAATTTCAATAAAGTAATGCAACCGGCAGCAAATTTTGTATGTGCCGGGAATCCTGCGGTGCCGTGGGAGTCCGACGAAGGCGTGCCCAGGCATATGGGCCCCACATAACAAGGCACATACATATTTCAGGAGGCGGTATGCAGTTGAACCCATCGTTGGCGAATCTGCTGACGGAGCTGGAGCGCTTCGGCGCCGAGAACGACAACAGCGTGCACGAGCGCCCGCGTCGCATGCTGAATATCACCCGCGATACGGGGGAATTCCTGGCGGTGACGGTGCTGGCGACCCGTGCGCGCGACGTGCTGGAAATCGGCACCTCGAACGGCTACTCCACGCTATGGCTCGCGCAGGCAGCCCAGATGCAGCAGGGCCATGTGACAACCGTCGAGTATTCGGCCTACAAGCTGTCGCTGGCCGCGCATAACTTTGCCAGATCTGGCCTTGCAGAAGTGATCACGCAGTTACAGGGCGATGCAGGGCAGGTGCTTGATGCGGCCAAAACGGCCAGTTACGACCTGATCTTTCTTGATTCGGAACGTAGCGAGTACGTGGATTGGTGGCCGAATATCAAACGCGTGCTGCGGCCGGGCGGCGTATTGGTGGCGGATAACGCCGTGTCGCACGCTGCCGAGATGGCGGCCTTTATGGCGCAAATGAATAAAGATGCAGAGTTCGCCACCTGTCTGCTGCCTGTGGGCAACGGCGAATTCGTCGCAACCCGCCTGCGGGGCTGGGGTGCGGCCTAAGGCGGCCCTGATACTTTTGCAGCGCTTCCTAAAAGTGGGATGCCTGAATCGTTTTGCTCTCAAAGCTATTGAGCGTAATGATGCCTTCGTAGCGCACGCCATCCAGTGAGAACACCAGATGGCGGCGCGCTGGGCCGTTCGTTGGCTCGGCGGGCGTGTATTGCACGTCGGTAGCGCCGAAATCCTTTTGCAGCCAATGCGATACGCTGGCATCGGGTATCGCACCAATCTCCGACAAGATTTGCGTGATGATGGCGTAGTGGCGCGGGTTACTGCGCTGGATGGACTGCAGCTCGAACGCGTTGTTCATCATGACCGACGCGGCTTGTCCCGCCCAGGCTGAAGGAGCGATGGCGGCGATGTAGAGTGCGGTGACCAGGGTTCGGATCATGGATATGGCTCCTTGCTGCGAGGTAGGCAGCATTGCATGCGGGCTTCGATTGGACTATGCAAGAAAGGTGCCGGACGCATATGGAGTTTGGTCAACTGTAAAAATACCTGTCACTGATGTCGTCGCAATCGAAAGTCATGCGTTAAAGCAAGTGTACGCAACACTTCCATGAAAGGAATTCAGCATGAACGCCATCAAGACTCTCTCCGCCGCTGCCCTGGTTGCTGCTGGCCTGATCGCAACGCCTGCCATGGCTGCCGACGCACCGGCTGCCGATGCTGCAAAGCCTGCGCACAAGCACCACCACCACGCCAAGCCGCATCACCACCACCATCACCACGCCAAGAAGGCAGCAGGCAAGGCCTGATTGCTCGCTTGAATGCGGTAGGCAAAGGGCTGCTTCGGCAGCCTTTTGTTTTTTCTGCGCCGGATGTCGATGCGAAAACGGGGTCTTGCGACCCCGTTTTGCCAACTGGCGTTGAATATGCTCAGCTGATCAGTCCATGTACTCGAACAGCGTCACTACGCGCTCCACGCCTTCCGTCTCGCTCGCGGTCTGCGCAGCATCCGCGGCTTCTTGGCGGGTCACCTGGCCCATCAGATAGGCCACGCGGCGTTCGGTGGTCACCTTGACGAAGATGACCGACACCTTCTTGGCATCGACGATGCGTGCACGAATCTTGGTCGAGACGCCCACGTCGGCGGTGCGTGATGAGAAGCTCGATGGCAGCATCACGGCGAGCTCGTTATAAACCTGCTTCACATCCTGCGTCTCGCGCGCCAGCTTTTCGATGGCGGCCTTGGCAGCTTCGTCGGGCACTTCACCTGTCAGCAGTACGGCGCGGTTGTAGGCATTGACGTTCACATGCGTCAGGTCGCCATAGTGCGCATCGATACTCTTGCCGACGCGCGACTCAATTTGCTTGTCATTCCACTGAGTGGCCGTCGAGCGGCGGTCTTGCGCCGAGACGATACCGGCGCCCGCGCCTGCTACTACGAGCGGGAAGCAGGCGGTGAGCTGCGTCGCCGCAAGCACGGCCAGCAGCAATACACCCAGGCGGGCAGGGCGGATCAATGCATTCTTGTTCTGAGTTGAAGCCATTGTCACTTACTCTCCGTCGAGCAGGATGAAATCGATTGCATCGCAAATTGTATGGAGCAGGAGCAAATGCGCCTCCTGAATCCGCGCGGTGCGATGCGAGGGTACATTCAAATGGATATCGTCGCCGGCCAACAGTTCCCCGACCTTGCCGCCATCGCGACCCGTGAGCGCGATCACCGTCATCTGCCGCTCATGCGCCGCATGTACGGCTTCGACCACGTTGACCGAATTGCCCGATGTTGTCAGCACCACCAGCACATCGCCCGGCTGGCCGAGTGCACGCACCTGCTTTGAAAAGATCAGATCGTAGTCGTAGTCATTTGCCACTGCGGTGAGCACGGCCGCATCGGTATTCAGCGAGAGCGCGGCAAGGCCTGGGCGCTCTTTCTCGAACCGCCCGACCATCTCCGATACAAAATGCTGTGCTTCGGCGGCCGAGCCGCCATTGCCGCATGCGAGGATCTTGCAGTCGGCCATCAACGCCGCTACCAGCCGCTCACCTGCACCGGCCGCATGGGGCGTGAGCAACTCGCGCACTTCCTCCATGACGGCCATGTTCTCGTAGAAGTGTTGGTTGACGCGTTCGATCAGGTCCATATGCCGCATTTCAAAGTTCGATGATGTTCTTCAACCAACGTGGCGGTGCGTCGCCTTCAAGCAGCACGGCATCAAACCGGCACGGCGGCACCCGACCCAGGCCGGACAGGTAAAGCTGCGCAGCCGCAATCAGCCGCGCTTGTTTATGAGGGGTGATGCTGTCGGCGGCGCCGCCAAACTGGCTGCTCGCACGGCTACGGACTTCGACGAAAACGAGCGCGGCACCGTCGCGGCAGATCAAGTCCAGCTCGCCATGCCGGCAGCGCCAATTGCGTGCCACGACCTTCAGGCCCTGCTTGACGAGATAAGCCTCCGCCACGCGTTCCGCCGCGTCGCCCTTTGTTTTCATCGTGCTACCGTTCCCCCGTGGGCGTGCACATCAAGGTGCAACGCTCCGGTATTGATCTAATTTTGATTTGATTGTTGCCAGCATGCGCCGGCAAAAGGCGTACAAGCCTACCACGCCTGTCGAGCCCGACGCCCGGCAATACTTGCCGAACAGGTGATGCCGCGCTGGCGGGGGCGGGCAGGGCAGGGCAAAATAGCTGCCGCCCAAGCGCAAACCGCCGTCACCTCGTTGTGGCACCCACGCACTTACGAAGGACCCCTACCGTGCACGGTGAGTCTCACCCCATCGAACGCCCCGCATTATATGTCGTCGCCACACCCATCGGGAACGTCGGCGACCTCACCCCGCGCGCCATGGCCGTGCTGCGCCAAGTCGACGTCATTGCGGCCGAAGACACCCGCGTGACGGGCCAGTTGCTTAAGATGATGGGTATCGACGCCCGCATGATCTCGCTGCGCGAGCACAACGAACGCGAAGCCGCCGAAAAGCTGATCGAGCGCCTGCGCGCAGGCCAATCCATCGCACAAGTCTCCGACGCCGGCACGCCCGCCGTGAGCGACCCTGGCGCACGGCTGGTCGAAGCCGTGCACGCTGCGGGCTTCAAGGTGGTCCCCATTCCTGGCGCATCGGCCTTGCTCACCGCACTTGCGGGTGCCGGCATGCATTCGCCGCGTTTTTACTTCCACGGTTTCCCCGAGCCGAAGTCGACCGCGCGCAAGAAAGAATTCCAAATGCTCGCCAACCTGCCGCACACCGTCGCCTTCTTCGAAGCCCCGCACCGTATTGCCGAGAGCGTGGCCGACATGGCCGAAGTCTTCGGCGCCGACCGCATCGGCGTACTCGCCCGCGAGCTGACCAAGACCTTCGAAACCATCCGCCGCGCACCACTTGGCGAGCTCGCCGCGTGGGTGGCAGCAGATAGCAACCAGCAGCGTGGTGAACTCGTCGTGCTGATCGAGGCCGCGCCGCCTGCAGCAGAGTCAGACGATGCCGCCCACGACGCGCTGCTGATCCCACTGCTGCGCGAACTGCCCCTCAAGCAAGCGGTGAAACTCGCGGCCGAGCTGAGCGGCGGCAACCGCAATGCGCTCTATGAGCGGGCCTTGCAGATCAAGCAAGCGGGCGAGTGCGACGAATAATTGAGGTGAGGTGCGCTGCGGGGGCTTGTCAGCCAGGCGGCTCTACGACATAATGCGCGGCTTACCGCATTACCTGCCCGGGTGGTGAAATTGGTAGACGCAGGGGACTCAAAATCCCCCGCCGCAAGGCGTGCCGGTTCGATTCCGGCCCCGGGCACCAATACAAAAAGTCATTAGGTTTCAATAACCTAATGGCTTTTTTCATTTCTGGTCTTGGTTGCCGCTCTGGGCTCTATTTTGCGGTGTACACAGTTTTCCGTGAGATGCGGAAGTGTCGCAACGTCTATTAATTGAATTTTTCAATTGAAAATCCATTTCGATTGAAAAATATAATCATCTTGCGTATGGGGTAGGCGTCTTCTGCAAAGCTATACGACCATGTACATCAATTGATGTCATCGGACGCTGGCAGAGCTACCCCGTCGCCAGTTGAGGCATATTAGGTTCATGAGGACACATTTCCGGACTTCCCAAGGGGATTGGAAATGAAAAATGGCTACTACCGATTCTTTCTTGCGCTTGCCTGATGTGCTGAACATCATCCCGGTCTCTCGTGCCACTTGGTACGAGGGCGTCAAGTCAGGACGTTTTCCTAAGCAAGTCAAGCTTGGCCCGCGCGTCGCCGCCTGGCGCCGCAGTGACATCGAACGTCTCGTTGCATCGTTTGGCGCCAATCACGGCGCTATTGCTGACTAACCCCGCGCCGCCTGCAGCGCGAGGGCACATCGACAATCTGAGGACACTATTCATTTGCTGCACGCGGCACGCCCATCCTGGAGCGTGCCATGGCATCTGCCGCCCTAATTGCGCTGGTCGAAGCGCATGCCCCCCGACGGCCATATTGCGCCGACGAAAAGCACTTCGCCCGGATTCGACCCAAGGACACAGCACTTGGTAAACGATTCATGCAACTTAATCCGCCAGCCCACCAAGCTTGGCTGATATTCGACCTGGACTACCCTTTTGCGGAGTTTGCTTGGGAGGACGCTGATTTACCTCCGCCCACTTATATCGCCACCAATCCCGAAAACGGCCATGCCCACTTTGGCTACGCACTGTCGTCGCCCGTGTGCACAACGATGGCTGCGCGTTTGGACCCGATACGTTACCTGGCTGCCATTGAGCGGGCCTATATGACCAAGTTAAGAGCGGACATTGCATTCAATGGGCCATTGGCCAAAAATCCGTTGCACCCTTGTTGGAAATTGTGGGAGCCAGCCAACGCGCCTGCATATGAACTTCGAGAACTCGAAGAATATGCCATCCTGTCGGCAAAACACGCTCCAATTCAGAGACCGGATGGCGTCGGCCGGAACTGCGATTTATTCGATACCTTACGTAACTGGGCATACCGGGCTGTAAGGGACTATTGGCGACCTGGCGGTCAGCGTTTCTGGGATGAAGCTGTCAGGCGGCAAGCCGAATCCTTCAATACCTTCCTAAATCCTCTCAACAATTCAGAGGTGGCTGGCGTCGCCCGAAGCGTGGCGCGTTACGTTTGGCGGCGCTTCTCGCCGGCCGGCTTTAGGGAGCGTCAGTCGGCACTGGGGCGGCTTCCTTTGCAGGTCGATGAGTTCGCTCAGCGAGAGCTTGGACAAATCCAATGACATGGTGGCTGATCCTTTGGGCAGCGCGGGTTGGTTGCAATGTACAGATTTGTTGATCGTGGGCTTGATAGTCCGCAAGGAAGGGGGGCTAGCACTTTGCCGTTACCATCGCACCGATCGTGCGATCAATATAGTGTTCCAACCAGCTTCTTGGGTCGCCGAGATACGAGTGCTTTGAGTAAACGCTGCTAAATAGAGACAGCTCTTGTTGTCTAGTACGGAGGAGGGGCTCCGTTGCGTCGGCATTCCTTCGTACGAGAAAACTTGGCTGGCTATCTGGAAAGAACGGCTAAATAGATTCTCGAATCCGCGGATATCTTTGATAGAGGATTAATTTCGGTTGAAGCGCCCCAGGTGCCGTGTCCTCATGCTGACGCGGCACCTGGGGCGCTTTTCCAATTCTGAATAGTTGCAAGTACAAAGAACAAGGGATTGAAAATGGTCGCGAATGTCACGGGTCAAGGCGCGGGTGTGGATCTGAGCACGCTGGGTACTGCAGGCGCCGCAGCACAGGCGAATCCGCTCGCAACGCAAAATAACCCGACGACCCCCGCGGGGCCTGTGCAGATCGTGGATTCGTCCGTGGCCGGGCAGGGTCAGGTGGCATCCCAGCTCAATGTGTACAGCGCGCAAGGCGTGTTGGCTCAGGATGCGATCATCCCTGCTGACACACGCTTCCTGGCTGGTAGCGGCGGCAATACCGGTAATCTCCTCGAAATTCAGCATACGGTAGACGGCAACGCAGTCGCGACACTGTGGGTGCCAGGCACCAATGGCTATACCTCGGCCGGGACAGCGATCCTCGGTGCATGGCAGGCAAATACGCAATATCTGCAGGCGAGCATGTCGGGGGCCGCTAGCGGTGGCTTTGTGGTTGTCCAGGACGTGGGTGGCCAAGCTGTGGTGACACGCTGGACGACCGCTTCTGGCGCGCTGGCCTCGTTAGACCAGACCACGCTCGGCGCGTGGAACGACGATACGCGTTACGCGTACGGCGATTTCACGGGGACGGGCGTCGCCGACCTGATGGCCTTTACGTTTGCGCATGGCGTAAATAGCGGTAGCGGCACGGTCACCAATTGGACCGCTGGTCCCTCGGGCTTTGCGCAAGGCGCCAGCATCAATGTGACTGCGAACGGCGTGCCGACCCAGCCATTGCAATATTGGACACAGAACCTCAACGGTACGAGCAAGCAATACGTCGTACTAGCGCTGACCGACCCGGCCGGAAACGGGGACAACCTGTTCTCCATCGGACTGAATGGCAGTGGCACCCTCACCGGGACAAACAGCGCCTGGAACGGAAGCAGTCTCGGACAACCCTTGTCCATGGTGGCCAGCAACCAGGGCCTGAGCGCGACTGGCCTCGTCTACCAAGCGGGTGATGGCTCGCGGCACTTGCACATCGTCACCTTCAACGGCAACGGGGCGTACGCCGGTGCCTTGCCCGATGTCACCCTCGGTGCGTCTGCGACCAACGAAACCTACCTCGCTGGCGACATCAACGGCGACGGCTTGACCGATATCGTGCGTATTTCGCAAAACGCCCAAGGACAGGCGGTCGCAAGCATCTGGTACGCAAATACGGCGGGCAGCGGATATACCCAGGCAGCCGACCAGATCCTCGGCGCATGGCAGGCTGGTGCCCAGTATCAATTGATCGACGCTAACCAAGACGGGCGCGTCGATCTGGTCAAGACGCTGACCGACGCCACTGGCCGAACACAGATCACGACCTTGTTCGGATCCTCTGTCGGGTTTGTGTCGAACATTAACTATCCGGCCGACACGCAGTTCATCAAAGGCGACCTGAACGGGGATGGCCGGACGGACCTGCTGGAGATCCAGCACTTGGCGGACGGCAGCGCGTTGGCGGTGACCTGGTTGGCGAGTGCGACGGGT
>Ga0213872_10000617_pt1 | contig 26917 bp, 26 predicted proteins | sample VelepicomBERX_R2_FD_160071 | JGI IMG/M metagenome (GOLD analysis project Ga0213872, IMG submission 160071) | Rhizosphere microbial communities from Vellozia epidendroides in rupestrian grasslands, the National Park of Serra do Cipo, Brazil - RX_R2 | ecosystem: Host-associated > Plants > Roots >...
CGTCCCTGCGCGGATCATTGCCGCGCTCAGCAGAAAGTCGACCTTGCCCGCTAAATTGAATACCGAGTCATGGTTCGCACCCGCAACAATCTCCCGGATATGCCGCAACTCCGCCGCGTTTCGGCCACCAGTGATCAGACACGGGCTCCCAAGCCGTTTTTGTGCATGGGCGATCACCGCCCTCCAGCGATCGGGCATCCAATACTTATCGGGCCTCGCCGCCCCAGGGTGAACGACAAAATAGCGATCCGGCAAACCGATTTGCCGCCTTAGCGTTTCAGCGGAGCGCTCCACACCATCCGGTAGCTGCAGCCAAGCGTGGCCGGCCGAACCGGAATCTCCCAATGAGCGAACCAGGTCTATGTAATGCTCCACGGTGTGCTTGTCTCGCACCGCGGACTGAATCAGTTGAGTGTAAACCCAAGACCGGACGGCGCGCTTAGCGAGGAAACTGAATCCGACTCGTCGCGCTGACTTTGAAAGAAATGAGGCCAGCGCCGACCGGTCATTGCCGGTAAAATCGAGGCAGAGGTCGAATCGTCGCCGGACCAGATCGAACCAGAGATTGAACGACGCTTTTCGATTGTAAATCCAGACTTCGTTTACATTCGGGATGGCTGGCGCAAGCTCCGCTGAATGATGGTCGATTAACAGCGTGATCTTGGCTTCCGGATATATTTTCCGCAACGCGCTAAGTGCCGGCGTAGTTAATATGACGTCCCCGAGCCGCTTGAGTTGAATGACTAATATGGAATTCATCGGACTCACAAGAATGTCATCACACAAAGGACACGAAGCTCGAAAAAAGGTCACGAAGGTTTTTTCGACGAGTTAGCCTGCATCGCTCACAAATCCTTAGAGATTTTCGAAGCGATGCAGTCTCAGGCAGCAGAATCCCGCCGTCGCTTCGCTATGGCGCGGCCTTTCCAGCTTTGCGGGCGCGCCGTAGCTCGTAGAGCGAAGGTGGCCTCCGGCTACGCCGGACAATTCCGCTGCTTTTTTGAAGAGAAGAATTTAAAGATAGCCTGTTTCGATTCATTTATTTTAAATCAGGCTCTTAAACAGGCGCGCAGCGCCTGTTTAAGAGCTTTCTAGCCCGCAATGAGCTCGTCGCTTCGGCTATAGCGTGACTTTTGCGGACTAGGGCGCTTATGAAGATTGGGCTTGTCAGACGCGGATTTTCTCGTACCGGCGGAGCCGAAAATTACTTGAAACGATTTGGACGCGCACTCGCAGATGCCGGCCACCAGCTGACTCTGTACTCAACAGAAGATTGGCCTCAGGCGGAATGGCCTTACGGCAGTCTGATTCGCCTGAAGCCTTCGAGTCCGCTCGGGTTCGCGCAAACAGTTCAAAAATCGCGGCAATCGGAGGAAATCCTGTTTAGTCTGGATCGCGTCCTCAGGTGCGACTGCTATCGAGCAGGCGACGGACTTCATAAACTCTGGCTCGAACGTAGGGTCGAGCATGAAGCGCCTTGGCGCGCGCGGTTCCGTTTCCTGAACCACAAACATGATGAACTTCTCGAATTGGAGCGAGCGTTGTTCCAGAGGGGCGGCGCGAGACATGTGATCGCGAATTCGGGACTGGTAAAAAGGGAAATCATCAGCGAGTACGCCTACCCGGAGGAGAAAATCGCAGTGATCCACAACGGGCTGCCAGATGTCCATTTTAAAAAGAAGCCGGGAACTCGTCTTGATATGCGGCACGACTGGGGTCTGCGGGAGAGCGACATCGCCCTCTTGTTTGCCGGTTCCGGCTGGGAGCGCAAAGGTCTCAAGTATGCGCTTCAGGCAGTCGCTCAAATAGCAAATCGAAATGTGCACCTCCTGGTCGCGGGAGTGGGGAAGAGGCCGGCCCACAAGTCGAAGAATGTAAGGTTCCTGGGCCCCGTGACCAATATGTCATCGCTTTTCGCCGCAACCGATTTATTTGTCTTGCCAACCGTATACGATCCGTTTTCAAACGCCTGCCTGGAAGCGCTCTCATACGGAATCCCGGTCATCACGACTGTCACGAATGGCTTTGCCGAGATCATCGAATCGGGCGTTCATGGTCAGGTCATTAATCGACCGGATGACGTCGGGGCGCTTCAAAAGGCAATCGAGAAATGGATCGATCCTGATCGACGTGAGTCCGCCCGAGAAACCTGTCGCGAGCTCGCGCGCCACTATTCTATGAACCGAAACCTGGAAGAGACGCTCAGGGTGCTGGAGAGCTTGGGGTAAAACGTTCACCGTTGGGCGCTCGGCGTTCCCGAACGCCGAACGATGAACGTTATCGCCGTCACCTCGTCCATCCCGTGTACTCCGCGACATTGTCGCGTGTAACCAACTTCACCGGAATCAGAATCACGTCTTTTTCCGGCTTCTTCCCTTGTATGATATCGTTGCCAATCTCAACTGCTTTTTGAGCCATGGTATAGGGATCCTGAGCCGCTGTCGCGGTGAAGAGGCCCTGATTGCTCTTTAAAGCCGCCACAGCCTCAGGGGATCCGTCCACGCCGACAATGAAGAAGCCCGTGCGCCCGGCCTGCTTTGCGGCGCGATCACAGCCCAGCGCCGTCGGATCATTGATACCGAAGACTGCATCCACATGTTGATAAGCCGTCAGGCAATCGTTCATGACCCGCATACCGCCATCCGGAGTACCGTCAGCGTTCTGGTCCTGGGTCAGGATCTTGATTCCAGACTGCTTTTTCAGCACTGAAAGCACGCCGGCGACGCGGTCCTGAACGGAGGTCACTGGCGGACCGTTAACAATGACCACCTGGCCTTTCCCTTGGAGCTTGTCGGCGATGAATTGGCCGGCTTCTTCACCGGCTTGTTTGTTATCCGACATTACAGTGGCGTCCACGCCACCCTCCGCACCGACGTCGACGGCCACCACGGTGATACCGGCAGCCTTGGCACGTTTGACCGCCGGAGCGATCTTTTTGCTATCGGCAGCACCGAGAATGATCAAATCGACGCCAGAGGAAACAAAGCTATCAATTTGGCTCGCCTGAGCGTTCACGTCGTAGTTGCTGGAAAGCGCAGTGAATTTTACGTCTGGATTATACGTTTTCGCCTGGTCCCGGGCTCCATGCGCTATTTGGACGAAATACGGGTTGCCAAGGTCGCCGACCGTCAAACCCACAGACTTTAATTGCTTGTCGGCCGCGAAGGCATACGTCGCAAAGCCAGCCGCAAACAAAAAAAACGCCGCAACCCTCGTCCCCAAAGCTCGAGTGCTGCGACCGGAAGAGCGTTGCTCCCAACGCCTTGGCACCTCCTGCTCAACCCGACCATCACGGCCTGTTTTTGAATCCCAGCAGTTGGCGTGTTCGGTGTTCATGGCTTTCATAGCGCTTTGTCTCTGTGAGCTCCCATTTCAGGTGCATCCGGGTTCACTCCGGGTCCAAAGTATCGCAACGCGACCAGGTCTTCGACCTCACTCGTGTTTTCAAAGACGACGCCCGCTTTCGCAGCAGACTCGGTACAGAAAACTTCGTCTTCGGTAAGTTCGGTGAAACGAATGAGTTTGGGGCAATCCAAAGTGAGCCTGTTCATTTTTCCGCTACCCTGGACGACAATCAAACCATAGGCCCCATTGTCGCGAATCGTGCATTTCGTTCCGGGTTCCAGCGTCAGCTCTTTCGCGGTAAAAAGCTGTTCACCGTTAATTTTCCCGTAAACGATCCAGCGATCGATATAGCCTGCCGACCGAGTCTCCGCGACCGGCACAGGCTCCAGGTAATGATTATCTTTGAAACGAGGATCCACATTGGATTCCCAGTCCAGCTCGCTTACAATAAAGTCCAAATCGAAGTGTTTTTCGGGCGGCATATCTTTCACCAGGAGCGTCCTGGAAATTTCCCTCCCCTCCACTAAGGACTGAAACATGGAAAACACGTCCGAGCCCCATTGCGGTTCATAGGTACAGAGAGACCCCGGTGCGTGCAGAATACCTGGCCCGATCAACCAGCCGCTCCCAGGTTTCAAACGGTACGCCTTGGAAAGATCCAGAATCCCATTGTCGCCTTTGTTCCAGTTCTCCAGGCAGCGTTTCACTTCTTCTTTGGTTGTTCCCGGCTCAAGTCCCATGAAAGTGTATGGGAAATTGTTTCCGACAGTATTGTGCTGAGGAGGAAAGTAGTAACTCTCCGGTTTCCCTTCCTGTCCGACAAGCTTGGCGTGCTCCTCAGATTGATGCATGTGATGTGGAATAGGCCCCATGTTGTCGAAAAACTTTGAGTAGACCGGCCAACGGCGAAATCTGTTCCAGATTGACTCGCCGATAATCTCCGCTCCGCATTCCTGTACTGCGTTCGCGAGAGTAAAACGGGCGTCGTCGAAAACGCAATAACTCAAACCCTCGTCCGGAGTCCGGCTTTCGTTGGCTGCTGGAGTCGTAGACCCGAACCAACGCTCGTCGACCCCACCACGATCTAGGCCGTAGGCGTACAAGTCGTCGGGATGCAATTTAAGCCTGCGGCCGGGTTGCAGGAATGATCGGGGCACCCAACAAGGCGCCAAACGGAGCAGTCCACCACTTTTTTCCAGCGCGGCGTCGACTAAGGAGCGAATTTTCGTTTCGACTTTCTTGAGGGAAGTCACTGTTTTCATCGAATAGAGGGAAAATGGTTCTCATAGGCGTACATAAAATTTCAAAGCTAGTAAATGGAAGAAGAGGACACGGAGCTTGAAGGGGCCCGGAGGAAAGACGTTACCCACAAAGGCCTAACGCGGCGGAGCGCAACCGTTGACGCCTCGAGGCCAAGGTGAAACGGCTCGACTGAGCTCGCCGAAGTCTTGGCCCTACCAGATCGTTCGGTAGGGACGCGCTTCGTCGCGTCCTGGCTTAAAACGCGTCCGCCCCTTCCTCCAGGCGCCCTTCACTCGCTCTTCCAGAGCTCTTCGGCGATCTTAAGTGCAGCCAGATAAGTCTTGTGCTCCCCACCGCGGACCAACTCGTCATGAACCAGGCTCGCCAAGGTGGTTCCCCCCGCAGGAAGCATTTGTTTCAGGTAAAAGGCGTTCTTGAGCGTTGTGGCCAGAAAATTGCCGGACCATTCCACCTCCAGCTCGCCGCCCGCTAATTGCACCTTGATCTGTCCAATGGACGGGCCAGGCAACGCGGTTAGCTTTACCCGAACGGGCGCGCCGGCCTTGGCCCATTGAAACCGGTACTCAAAGTCGCTCTTCTCCGCCAATTCCCATCTAAGTTGGCGAGCGAGCCACGAGGTCAACAGAACTGCTGTAGTCCAATTCTCCGGATTATAGGTCACATCCAAGGCCCGGATCGTGTGGATGTTTCGGCTCACCCAGGGATGATCAAAGAGTTGCGCCAGCGCCAGCCTGAGATGGACTAACCGGCGCCAGTTCAAGTCGCAAAGTACGGAACGCGAGCTAGCGGATGCCACCGAGGCGCGCAGGATTTTCATCTGCTGAGCAGGCTCACGCCACGAATGGCTGTCGAAAAAGAACCGGTCTACCCAGCTCCATAGCTGCTGATCGATTCGGTTCGAAAATTCGCCCTGCCACCACAAATAGAGAGGAAGATCGGAGTCGAGGTGGCTGAACAGGATGTTTCTGATGACATCCGGGCCACCGCCGTCCAGGAGAAATGCAATTTGTTCACTGCAGACTTGCCTGGCTCCGGCCCGCGTAACATGACAGTGCGCACTGATCCACGCTTGCACCCTCTCCTTCGAAGCAGCCGGGTTTGCTGCCAAAAGAATAACGCGACACGCATGCTCACGAGTTATCTGCTCCATGAGCTGCGTATTCACGCTCAGTGCGTCCGCGGCTTCGCTATAGACCGCAAAATTGATCAACGACGCTTTGGTCAGGACGTTACCCTCCTGTTCCCAAAGTGTTTTCAAGCTCCGGTTCACCTGGGCCACATCAACCGGCATCCCGCGAGCGAGATTTTGTATTTCCGCCATATCGTTCAAAGGTCGCAAAGGTTAAAGCCTCCGCCAGGCTCTCCCATCGCCTTCGATCAGTTGATCGGCCTCCGTCGGGCCCCAGCTGCCTGAGGGATAAAAAGTGAGCCCGGGTTGATTTTCGCCCACCCATGCCTCCTCGATTTCATCGATAAACCGCCACGCCTCCTCGACTTCGTCCCTCCGCGCGAAAAGCGTCGCGTCGCCGGCCATAGCATCCAGCAACAGCCGTTCGTAGGCTTCAGGACTCGCCTTCCCAAACGAAGTTCCATAGTTGAAATCCATTTTTACAGGCTGAATCCGCACGCTTGCCCCCGGCACTTTTGATTGCATCCGCAACGAAACTCCTTCGTCGGGCTGAATCCGGATCACTAGAACGTTTTGGGAACCATCACGCACCCCACTCTTGTCCCGGTTAAATAATACGCCCGGCGCGTTCTTGAAATGGATGCCGATTTCTGTGCCTCCTTTCGGCAACCGTTTCCCGACTCGCACATAAAAAGGCACGTCAGCCCAGCGCCAGTTATCAATAAGAACCCGCAGGGCCACATAAGTCTCGGTCATCGACTCCGGCTTCACGTTCTTCTCTTCCCGGTAACCCACCACCGGCTTGCCGTTGATCGAACCGGCGGCGTACTGACCTCGGACCACGCTCCGGGTTACTTCCTCTCTTCGCATCCTTCGCAGGGAACGAAGCACCTTGACTTTCTCGTCTCGAATCGAATCGGCGCTGAGGTCTGTCGGAGGCTCCATGGCAACCAGACAGAGGAGTTGCAGCAAATGGTTCTGAACCATGTCACGGAGAGCACCGGCGCCCTCGTAATAGCCTGCGCGATTCTCAATTCCGAGCTGCTCGCTGGCGGTTATTTGCACATGGTCGATATAACGTTCATTCCAGAGATGCTCGAAGAGCGAATTAGCAAAACGCAATACCATGATGTTCTGCGCCGTCTCCTTACCCAGAAAGTGATCGATTCGGAACGTGGATGATTCGTCGAAGGAATGCTGTACGACGCCGTTTAGATGCTGTGCGGTGGAAAGATCCGTCCCGAACGGTTTTTCCACGATAGCGCGCGCCCAACTCCCTGGTGATGCCTCAGCCAGCCCCGAGTTTTTAAGATTTGTCAGAATATTCTCAAATTGATCAGGGCCCGCTGACAGATAATAGAGCCGATTCCCGCGCGTCCCTCGATCCTTATCGAGCTGGTTCAACTTTTCGCTGAGCCGCCGATATCCCTCGAGTTCTCCGAATTCACTCCGGTGATAACTGATCGAACTCGCGAATACCTTCCAGAGATCCTCGTTGATGGTTTGCCGGGAAAACTTCCGCGCGGCTTCCTCCAGCTCGGTTCGAAAAACTTCGTCCGTTTTGTCTCGGCGAGCGAACCCAACAACGCTCAAGCCGGGCGGCAGATCCCCGTCAGCGGCCAAGTTGTACAAAGCCGGGACGAGTTTTCGATGCGTCAGATCGCCGGTTGCACCAAAAATCACAACTGAACAAGGCTCAGGCATAGCGCGACTTGCAAGTCCCTCGCGCAATGGATTGACAGGCAATTTTTCGGTCATAAGCTCCGCCTTAATTACCCAGCGGCGAGAAATACTTACGTATCGACCTGAGCACCGGTCAACCGATTGTGAAACCGGTGTCCCGCACCGTGATTGTAGCATGGGCGTCTCGCCCGTGATCCCGCCATGGCAAGCAACCTAATCTGTGCTTCTTTCCTTTGTCGCGGTCTCCGCCCTAAGATCAAAACCTCCCCTATGAAGTTATTGCCTTTTATTATATTCTGTTTCTGCGCAAGTTCAGCGTTAGCCCAGTTGACATGGGAACAGACTGAACAGACTTTCGATGCTACACCCGAGGATGGGTCAGTCGTAGCGAGATACAAATTCACCAATACCGGCAGCAAGCCGATAAAAATACAGAGTGTGCTAACCTCCTGCGGATGCACGACCGCGGCTCTCGCCAAGAACGAGTATGCCCCGGGGGAATCGGGAGAAATCGCCGTCAGATACGGCTTTAACGGTCACACGGGAAGGCAGGATAAAAGGATAATGGTTTCAACGTCGGCGGCACCGGGACAACCGACCGTCCTGAAATTGCATGTAAACATTCAGGAACGCGTGAGCGTCGTGCCGCAACTGGTGCTATGGCGCGTCGGTGAACAACCTGGTCCCAAAGCCATCCGAATCGCGGTTGCCGGCGACACGGCTGTAAAGATTGTCTCTGTCAGCTCCGATAATCCCGCGATAAAAGTCAAATTGAAGGAGGTTATACCGGGTAAGGAGTACGAGGCGCAGGTTACTCCCGAAAGCTTAACCCAACAGGCGGCTGCCACCCTGATTATTCGAACCGATTATCCACCTGGTAACCCGCAGATGAAGTACGCCTATGCTCGGGTCAAATGAAACTCGCCCGCGCGGCCCGATAGAAGAGCCCGCCTCAGAGCCAACTGAGGCGGGTGCAATTCTCCTAAGGTTCGAGACCTTACTTTCCGGTCGGAGCCGGCGGTGGTGGCGGCGGTGGAGCCTTCTCTCCCAAACAACAGGCAGAAGCTGCAAGCGTCGCCGCGGCTAAAGCCGCTAAGGCGAAGTATTTCACAATCTTCATCGCGCCAGTATAAACATCCTCGGCGGCACTCATCAAGCCTGACGTTCCGGCGGAATCAACTTCCACTTTGACCTGCTCCGAACGGCATGACCGCTAGTCTGCATCGCTGACAAACCTTCAGAGATTTGTATAATTATGGTTCGTTTCGAGCCAGGACCAGACGAAGCGCATCCCTACCAAACAGTCCGGTAGGGCCAAGACTTCGGCGAGCTCAGTCGAGCCGTTTCACCTTGGCCTTTCGGTATCATAACGATCGCACCGACGATCAAGCCGAAGGGAGGATACTTAACAAGGCCTGAGATTCGGGTATTCGCCACTTACTCGATCTGGACCAATTCTCAGAAAGGAACAACCACCCCAGTTGATGAAGGTGGAAACACCAGTGGGTCGTCACCTCCATAAAATCATGGCCAGAACCAAGGCTGGATACCTGGAAGCCGATGGAAATCTGGTTTTAGGTTGCCTTCTCTAGGTTAGGTTCTAAATTAATCTCCCCTCTCCGGTCACGGCGAGGGGAGATTTTCTTTAACCCCCAGGTTTTGACCAGGCGTATGACCAAAAAACTCCTTTTCGGACTCTTTCTACTTTTTTCTGCCGTTCAGGCGTTTGCCTGGACCGATGGTGAACTCCTTGTCTGGATTAATGGCGATAAAGGTTACCGTGGCCTGGCTGAAGTCGGCAAAAAATTCGAAAAAGATCTCGGCATCCCGGTTAAAGTCGAGGCCCCGGAAGGGCTGACCGACAAGTTTCAGTCGGCGGCACAGGGCGGCAAAGGGCCCGATATCGTGTTTTGGGCGCATGACCGGCTCGGGGAATGGGCTGACGCCGGCCTATTAAAGCCATTGAACATTAGCGACGAGTTTAAGGCGAATTTTATCCCGATGTCCTGGGACGCCGTCACGCACAACAAACAGATCTGGGGATACCCCATTGCGCTTGAAGCCATCTCATTAATTTACAACAAGAAATTCGTCACCGGCGCACCACCGGCTCAGCTTGCGGACCTTCCCGGATTTGCCAAGGAACTCAAGGCCTCGGATCCAAACGTCATTCCGATCATGTGGGATTACAGCACGCCTTATTTCAGCTGGCCATTCCTCGCAAGTGGCGGCGGGTATCCATTCAAGAAAATCCCAGGCGGGTATGACATCAAAGATATCGGCGTCAATAACGCGGGCGCGGTCAAGGGATTGCAAGCGATTGTGAATCTCATCAACACCGGCGTCATGCCGAAAGGCGCTTCCTATAGTGTCATGGATCAAAAAATGAACAGCGGGGAGCTGGCGATGATGGTCAGTGGCCCATGGGCTTGGGCCAACCTCCGTAAAAGCGGAATCAATTTCGATCTCGCCCCGTTACCGGGGGTTGACGGTAAGCCCGGCAAGCCGTTCGTGGGCGTGTTAACGGGGCTTATTAACCGCTCTACGCCAAACGCAGATCTCGCGGTCCAGTTTCTCGAGAAATATGTCACTACCGCAGACGGGCTGAAAACGATCGATGCGGACGTGCCCATCGGTGTACCCGCATTAAAAGCCCTTTCCGACCAGATGGCCGCCAAAAATCCTTTGATCAAGGCGACTTACGAAAACGCTCAGAATGGCGATGTTATGCCGAACATTCCAGAAATGGGCAAATTCTGGAGCTCCATGGCAACTGCATTCCAGATTGCTGCCAACGGGCAAGCCTCACCCCAAGCCGCTCTGGATGACGCCAAAAAGAACATGGAAAAGTGAGCTTTAACGGAGGGGTCCCGATCCGCCAGATTCTGGTAGCACTGGTGGTCATACCAGTGCTTTACCTGGTCTTCAATATTTACCTGGCGGGGAGCTTTTTGGTCGCCCTCGCGATGTTAGTGGTGACCTGTCTGGGTGCTCTTATTTACCTTTGTGACTGGGGTTATACCTACCGGTATCTGTTCCCGGGATTTCTGGGTTTTGGCCTCTTCGTGATCTTTCCGATCGTTTACATGGTGTTTCTCAGTTTCACGAAGTACAGCTCTCAAAATTTACTTTATTTCGACCGATCTCTAGCCTTGTTCCGGCAGGAAACTTATCCCGTCGGTAACGCGACTTACACCTACAAGCTCTACGCCCAGGATGACGGCAGCTTTATCCTGTATTTGGAAGACGAGAAAGATCCCACAAAACGCTATGCTTCTGAGCCGTTTGAGTTAAAAGCCGGCGAGCAGCTGAAAGAGGAACAGGAACCGGGAATACTAAGGGCCCTGGCCAAAGGAGAAGAACCTAAAGGCAAGGCCTTGGAAGTCGCTCAGGTCACCCGGGAAAAACTGTTCATTCCGATGCGTGGGCGCCAATTTTCTTTGCCCGATGGAACGCTCGTGGGTATGCAAGGCCTGCAGAAGTTCGCTTCCCGGGAGCGACTTTGGACCATTAATGCAGACGGCACGCTCACCAACAAAAAAGATAAGACGATCATCCGGCCCGACTTCAAGCAGGGCTACTTCGTCAATGATAAAGGCGAAAAAGTCGGGGTGGGATTCCGAACTTTCAGCGGGTTTGACAACTACATCCGGATATTGACCGATCCCCGGATTCAGGGGCCCTTCTTCAAGATTTTCCTTTGGACAGTCGCTTTCTCCGCGATCTCAGTATTGTCGAGTTTCTCGTTAGGGATGCTCCTTGCCGTCATCCTCGAGTGGAAAGAACTGCGTTTTCGAAGAGCCTACCGGACGCTCTTGATTCTCCCATACGCCGTTCCGGCAGTGCTTTCGATCCTGATCTTCAAAGGGCTGTTCAATCAGGAATTTGGAGCGGTCAATGAGTTTTTGCGGGGCATTTTCGGTTTCGCTCCAGAGTGGGAAACCAATCCGTGGGGGGCGCGTGTGATGATTTTGCTCGTCAATCTCTGGCTGGGATATCCGTACATGATGTTAATCTGCACGGGGATGTTGCAGTCAATCCCGGATACACTTTATGAGGCGAGTGCGATTGACGGAAGCAACCCTCTGGTCGATTTTTTTAAGTTGACCTTGCCGCTTGTACTTCCCCCGCTTGTCCCGATTCTCATCTCGAGTTTCGCGTTTAACTTTAATAACTTCAACCTCATCTACCTGCTCACAGCCGGCGGCCCGAAAATGGTCGGTGGCGGGATCGCGGGCGAAACGGATCTGCTCGTTAATTACACCTTTAACATAGCCTTTCGAGATTCGGGAACCAATTACGGCCTGGCTAGCGCGATCGCTACCGTACTTTTCATCATCGTCGGCTTCCTGGCCTGGATAAATCTGAAAATGACCGGGCGTAATGTTAAAATTTAATAGATGAACGCTGAGCAAAAAGTACTGGTTCGCAAGGTTTGTGCCCACGCGTTCGTCATCGGCTTTTTGATCTTGGTTCTGGTGCCGTTCGTCATGGTGATATCCGCCTCTCTGCGCCAAGGTGACTTCGCACCCAGCCGGCTGCTTCCAGACAAAGTCAGCCTGGATCATTGGAAGTTTGTACTCGGCATTCCTTACCAGGAGGTAGTCAATCCGGCGACAGGCGAAACTCGTATGGTCAAGGCCGGCACACCACCGTTACTCTGGTTCTGGAACTCCATCAAAATCTCATTGGTCTCTTCGGCCGGTATTATCCTTCTTTCGAGTACTGCGGCCTACGCATTCGCCCGGCTTCGGTTCAAGTTCAGGACGACTACTCTGGGCGCTTTGCTCATCCTGCAGATGTTCCCGATGGTGCTGTCGTTAGTTGCGTTTTACGTCATTCTTGATTTCACCGGGCAACACCTAAGATTGATCGGTCTTAACACGCAACTCGGTCTCATCATGGTTTATCTTGGCGGGATTTCGAACTACATTTGGATGATTAAAGGGTATTTCGAAACCATTCCAGCCAGCATGGAGGAGTCAGCCAGGATTGATGGCGCCTCTCAGTTCCAGACTTTCATCCGAATTCTTCTTCCGATGAGTCTGCCGATTTTTGCGGTTGTATTTATCCTCTCATTCATCTCCTATATGTCAGAATACCCGGTGGCATCTGTTGTTCTCCAGTCCAGCGATAACTGGACGTTGGCGGTAGGTGCCAACTCATTTTTATATGAACAGGAAAAACTCTGGGGTCGATTTGCTGCATTAGCGGTCTTGAGCGGCGTACCGATTACGGTAGTTTTCCTATTGTGCCAAAGATTCGTCATCGGCGGTTTGACTTCCGGTGGCGTTAAAGAATAACTAACCCCAGAACGAAATGCCATGAGTGAAGGTTCAGTAGAAATTAAGGAACTAGTGAAGACCTACACGGATGATCGGGGCCGTCCGACATTCACAGCGGTCAAAAATATCAACCTGCACATCGAAGACGGTGAGTTCATGGTGCTGGTCGGACCTTCCGGCTGCGGGAAGTCGACCACGCTCAGAATGGTCGCCGGTCTTGAAAAGATCACAAGCGGCACGATCTCGATCGGAGAACGCGTCGTGAATGAACTGGAGCCGAAAGACCGCGGGATAGCGATGGTTTTCCAAAACTATGCGCTTTACCCGCACATGACCATTTTCAACAATATGGCCTTCGGCCTTCAGTTGGCGAAGAAGAAGAAAGACTTTATCTCGGATACCGTCGGCCGGACGTCGAAAGCGCTTGGCCTTGACCACATGTTGGAGCGCAAACCACACGCGCTCTCCGGCGGTCAGCGTCAACGCGTGGCTCTCGGCCGGGCCATCGTGCGGAGTCCCAAGGTGTTCCTCTTTGACGAGCCGCTGTCCAATCTGGATGCCAAAATGCGGGTTCAGATGCGCTCGGAAATCTCCAAACTGCACGCTCAACTCGGTAACACGATGATCTACGTGACCCACGATCAGGTGGAGGCCATGACCATGGGGGATCGCATTTGTGTCATGCGGGACGGCCTTATTATGCAGGTCGCCGATCCGCTGACTCTTTACCGACAACCGGAAAATCTCTTTGTCGCGGGTTTCATCGGCAGTCCTCCGATGAACCTTTTGAAGGGTAAGGTCCAAAAGCGCGACGGCGGCATCTTCTTTGCCGAAAATGCCGAGAAGAATGCTCTTAACATCCAGCTGAAAGGCAAACTCGAACCACTGGCGGGCAAGTACGTCGACAAAGATATCATTTTCGGGATTCGCCCTGAACATCTCAGCGACGAGGTCAAGGATCCCGCCCATGTGCCGGTCACTTCAACCGTTGAGATTGCGGAACCGATGGGGTCGGAGTCGCTCGTCTATTTGAAGGGAGGCAGCGGGAACTTGATTGCCCGGATCCATGGCGAACATCTGTTTCATCTCGGTGAACAGGTGACTGTTCAGCTCAACCTCGACAAAGTCTCGTTGTTCGATGCCGCCACTGAAAGTGTGATCCGCTGAGGCCTTATGCGCCAAATCTTAGATACAGAACAGTACGTTCAGGTTCCGCCGATGATGCTATCGGACCCGTTCTACAGGATCACTTACCTCATCAAGGAGGAGATCCGAAAGTACAAATGGATCGAAGGCGAAAAAGGGCGTCAACTCACCTGGGAGCAGGCTCGCAACGAGTGGACGAAGCAACACCGAGAACAATACGAGAAGTTCCTCCTCGAAACGCTCGCTTTTTCAGAAGAATAAAAAACGCCGGGAACGCCGGAATCGCCGAGAACGCCGGCTAACCGAGCTGTAGTCTGCCTGTTATCAACTCCAGGCAGGCGACGTATTGTTTATTCTGCCGGTTTCTCCCTTTCACCTATACCTCTCCGGTTTTCGGGGCATTTCTCGGCGTTCCAAGTGTTCTCGGGCGTTCCCGACGTTCTCGGCGTTCTCGGCGTTTAACTTCGGCGTTCTCCTCTATGGCCCCTCTTTTTCAATGGCTTCAACACCGGGCGGCGGGCGTGCTGCTGCATCCTACTTCGCTGCCTGGTTCGACAGGGATAGGGACGTTCGGACGGGAGGCCAGACACTTCGTCGATTTCCTGGCAGAGGCCGGGATGAAATATTGGCAGGTCTGCCCCCTGGGTCCCACCGGCTTTGGCGATTCGCCCTACCAGTGTTTTTCCGCGTTTGCAGGTAACCCTTACTTGATAGATCTGGAGACGCTGCTTGCTCGGAAATTGCTTGAAGAACGCGATCTGACCGAACTGTGGCGGCTCCCGATTGACCGAGTCGATTACGGTGCGCAGTGGGTGCTGCGTTGGCAAGTTCTCAAAAAGGCCTTCCGTACATTCGTTTCCAACGCTTCCAGATCCGAAAAAAGCGAATTCGCGGCGTTTAAGAGATCAAAAAGGGAGTGGCTCGACCCTTATATCCGTTTCATCGCTTTGAAAGGAAAATATGAGGGTTGTTCCTGGCAATTCTGGCCGGATGAATTTCGCCACTACGGTAAAGCGAAAAGATCAATTGCGAAAGCCGGGTTGGGTGACGAGACAGAGGCTCAGGCGTGGTATCAGTTTCAGTTCTTCAAACACTGGCTGGCGCTCAAGACGTATGCGAACTCCCGCGATGTCCAGATTTTCGGGGATATCCCAATCTTCGTGGCGATGGACAGCGCGGACGTTTGGACCAACCCTGGTTTGTTTCAGATGGACCCGGAGCTGAAACCCAGCGCTGTGGCGGGAGTTCCCCCGGATTATTTCGCCGCTGACGGTCAACTCTGGGGGAACCCCCTTTATGACTGGCAAAAACATAAGGCGACCGGCTACGCTTGGTGGCTGGCGCGACTCAAGGCAAGCTTCGAACTTTACGATGTTGTGCGGGTAGATCACTTCCGAGGGTTTGACGAGTATTGCAAGATCCCTCCGAACGCCCCGAATGCGCGTGAGTACGAATGGGTACCCGGCCCTGGACTCGACCTTTTCCAGGCAATCAAGGCTGAGTTTCCGGAGGCGAAGCTTGTGGCCGAAGATCTCGGCCTTATTACCGATTCCGTGCGAGAACTGGTCAAGGCAGCCGGCGTACCTGGCATGAATGTATTGCAGTTCGGATTCGAAGGAGCCACGGAATATCTGCCCCATAATGGGATGCTAAACTCGCTGCTTTACCCGGGCACCCACGACAATGACACCGCCTGGGGCTGGTTCGCTAAGCAATCTGAGCCGGTAAAGGATTTCTTTCGTCGCTACCTGCGGGTACCGGGTGACGCCGTGCCTTGGGACATGATCCGGGCAGGCTACGCTTCCCCGTCTCGCCTGTTCATCGTGCCGATGCAAGATCTTCTCAGCCTTGGCAGCGACGCCCGAATGAACATTCCCGGCCAGGCTGCTGGGAATTGGCAGTGGCGCCTGACCCAAGACCAGTTGGACAATCTTTGGAACGAAAGCGCCGGATACCTGAAAGAATTAGCCAAGCTTTACGAGCGTTGATCACACAGAGGCCGCGAAGGTCAGAGAAGGTCACAACGGATCCTGCAAGCAGAATTAATCCAGAAAGGATTCGATGTTCGGCGTCAAGTGCCGATACCGATTAAGTACAAAAACCTTGAATTTGATGAGGCTTTTCGTGCCGATCTTATCGTGGAAGACAAGCTTCTGGTTGAACTAAAGGCCTCCGAAACGAACCATCCAGTCTACTATCGCCAGGTCCTCAGTTACTTGAAGCTCTCTCGTATGCGGTTTGGACTTCTAATTAACTTCGGTCCGAGCACCTCAAGGACGGAATTAGACGCGTCGTGAACGGTTACCAAGCGCTACCAACGCTGTGACTCTGCCGACGTTTCAAACGTATTTTTCACCCTTTGTGACCTTCTCTGACCTTCGTGCCCTCTGTGTGATCACCCCGGCAACGGATAATGCGATGTCAACCGTTTGACGTCGGACCGCACCTCGGCCAATACATTTGGATCCCCGCCCGACCTGAGAGCCTTGTCGATCAAGTCGGCAATCTCCATCATCTCTTCCTCTTTCATCCCACGTGTGGTGACCGCCGGCGTGCCTATGCGGATCCCGCCTCCCCTGAACACTGCCTCCGTATCGAACGGAATCGAGTTCTTGTTCACCGTTATTCCGGCCTGATCCAGGATTTCCTGGGCTTGTTTCCCGTTGATCCCTTTCGGACGAAGATCGACCAGCATGAGGTGGTTGTCGGTGCCGCCCGACACCAACCGGTACCCTTTCATGTGCAAGCTGGCTGCCAGAGCCTTGGCGTTCAGCGTAATCTGCACTTGATACGTTTTGAATTCGGGCTGCAGTGCCTCCAGAAAACAAACTGCTTTTGCCGCAATCACATGCATCAGTGGTCCCCCCTGCACACCTGGGAAGATTAGACTATCGATTGACTTCGCGTGCTGCGGCTTGCACATCACAATGCCGCCGCGCGGACCACGCAGGCTCTTGTGCGTAGTCGTTGTGACAAAATCGGCGATCCCGACCGGACTGGGATGAATCCCTGTTGCGACCAGACCGGCAATATGCGCAATGTCCACGAAGAGCCAGGCACCCACCAAGTCCGCGATCTCCCGCATCTTTTTGAAATCGATGACCCTCGAATAAGCCGATGCGCCCGCCGTAATCATCTTTGGACGATGTTCCTCGGCCAGCTTCGCTAATTGATCGTAATCAATCAGCTCAGTCTCACGGTCTACCCCGTAATGCATGACCTCGTAGAACCGTCCCGAAAAATTAGCCTTGTTTCCGTGCGTTAGATGCCCTCCGTGGGAAAGGTCCATCGTCAGGATGCGATCTCCAGGTTCCAGCACACTGAAGTAAACGGCCATGTTCGCCTGGCTGCCGCTGTGTGCTTGCACGTTGACGTGCTCCGCCCCAAAAAGCTGTTTGGCCCGGTCTATCGCAAGCTGTTCTACAATATCCACGTATTCGCACCCGCCATACCAACGACGTCCGGGGTAACCTTCCGCGTACTTATTCGTAAGAACCGAGCCCTGTGCCTCCATAACAGCTCTGCTCGTGAAGTTTTCGGAGGCGATCAATTCAATGTTTTCAAATTGGCGTTTCCTCTCGTTCTGTATCGCTTGGAAGATAGCTGGATCAACTTGCTGCAGGCTGAAAGTTCCGGGCTCGTTCATTGTGAAGGGGTCGGTCTTGTATTTGGTTTCGAGCGCGCCGCTGTCGATGAATTTTAAAATCCCAGGGAGCGCCCGCCGAATGATATCGCGAGTTACTTCGTATGCCTCCAGACCCATCCCAATCGGATCAGAGACGTCCAGACAGGAGGGGTTGTCTTCGAACTCTCGTAGCAGAAAAGACTTCTCGGCCGCTTCTGGAAACAGGTATTGAATCGATTCCAAATGGCTTCGCGTCATCGCAATGATACAGGAAGCCTCGCGAACCAACTCTTCCGAAAGAGGCTGACTCCGGAGCTTGGAGATGTCGATCCGAAGGTCGGCGAGGACATCGACAGCGTGCGGACTCGGCGGTTGACCTGGGAAAGTGCTGAGACCGGCTGATCGGACCCGAATATCGGGACGCTGCGCCACCATTTGCCGAAATAACCCCTCGGCCATAGGACTCCGGCAAACGTTCCCTGTGCAAACAAACAGGATATTTTTCAACTCCCTCAAAGCAGGCAAAGGTGACATGTTCGATCGAGCAGTTCAAGCGCGGGAAGGACAGTGTGAGTGCCAGTGTCAGTGTCAGTAGGAACGCCGCGAACGCCGGAATCGCGGGAACGCCGAGAAGGCCACATGTCAGAACTGAGAAGTACAAGATGAAGCGGCCGGAATCACCGGGATCAGAGAAAACACTGGGAAGCGCGTTCAAGAGTGCGAGGCTGCGTTCTCGGCGTTCTCGGCGTTTGCCGGCGTTCTCGGCGTTTGCCGGCGTTCTCGGCGTTCTCAGCGTTCCCCTATTCCCCCTTGAGAGGTCGGGAATCCCAAGATAGCATGTTCAGATTGAACTCTGCCTCCCCTTTTGATCAAATTCAGGCTTTGTATCGACTCCTCCTGATCCGCACAGGGCATCGCACCGAAGCCGAAAAGGCTCTCCGCCAGATCTTTTCCGGATCGCCTCAGAGCGCTAACCGGCAGACTGCGAATGCGGATTTCGCGGAATTTTTTCGAGCCGCGTTAAAATTGCCGGCAACCGGGTCCGACTCACTGGAGACAGAGCTTGACGGGTGGCCGCTGGCTCTTCATCAATTGCCAGAACCGGAGCGCTCAGCGATTACCCTTTTCTACCTAGAGATCTTCAGCCCGGCCGCCCTCGGGAACATTCTGGGCGTCGGCATTCAAGAATTGGCCCGGATTATCGAAACCGCTAGGAATTCCCTCGAGGTTCAGCGACCGAATTCGGACATCCAGAAATAGTATGGGGCAACCGCTTTTTTCTCTTCTCAGACCAGCCTACGAAAACACCCCAGAGCTTGCCGACCTCGCGTCACAGGTCCGAGCCGATCGTGAATCCAATGGCAACCTTGAGCGTCAGGTCGATTTTGACAATAGAGTTGCGCGAGAGCTCTCTTCTCTCAGGCTCACGGGACCCCTGATCAAAGAAATCGAGGGTCTACTTTCTCTCTCGGGTCTGGGTCTGGGATCGCCTTTATTCGACGTGACGAAACCGCAGAATCCCGATGGACAGCTGTCTCCCAGTCGGGCGGTGGCTCAAGCCAAGGGAACTGAGCAAGAAGAGGAAGAAGAAGATAAGGAGGAAGCGCCCCGTCGAGCGCGTCCTCGGACTATCTTGCTCGCCGTCGGCGTCGGTTTGATTGCGACCGTCTGTATGGCGATCTTCCTGATCTCCGATCGGTTGAACACCTTCGATGGTGCGGATCGCATCAGCGAATTACTCGATGCCGCCAACAGCCTGACTGGAGACGAATTCGAGGCCGTCGAAACCAAGGCGGGAGATTTGCAGGACTGGTTTTTCCTGAAGCACGGTCTGGAACATTATGCGGTGCCCAAGCAATTTGCGAGCATGAAGACCGTCGGATGCCGTGTCTTCAAGTTTAACGGAGCCACGGTCGCACAGATCATGGCTGTCGCGGACAAAGAAGTCCTTTTTTACATGTTTCCATCCGACGACCTGGGCATCAAAGTTCGCAATGGAAAATGGGAAATTGTCGAAGATGACAACTGGGTCGGCGGCGTTACAGGTGTCAACGAAACCTGTTTCCTCGTCGCCTTCAAGGGAAACAAGAACGATATGAAAGCGTTCCTGGCAAAAGCAGGCAGGTAGGAAGGGCCCAGAGGTAAGGAGGACACAGAGAAGAGCAATTTACCACAGAGACACGAAGAACACGGAGCTTGACCAGGAATCTAGGCTAGGGTCTGTCGGTCGGCAGCTAAGTTGCGGGATGATTTTAACCACCCAATCTCCGCGTTCTCTGCGTCTCTGTGGTAAATCCCGTTCTCTGTGTCCTCGCTTCCTCTGTGCTCTGCCTTTTGCCAGATATCCGCTTGGATTCCGATTCAAAAAATCCTATAATAGCCAATCTATATGGTCGAAGTGCTGATCATCTTCGGCTTGCTGGGCTGGCTATTCCTGACTTTCCTGGAATGGCTAAGTACGTTGCCTGTTTTCCCCGCAATTCTTGTCGCTGCCGTCGTTTGCCCTATTTTGAGCGCCCGGGATTACTTGCTCATCACCCGGCACTGGAAATTGCGCGGAATGTGTTTGAAACGTGATCCCATACCGCCGGAGCGATTTTACTGGATAATTCAACAACCTCGGCTCAGGCGGACGATCTTTTTTTTCGCGATTCCTAGCGCATTAGCCTGGTGCAATGCGGCCCTTCTCCCGGCCTCATTAGCCGTCAATCTGGCGTCGATGGTCGGTTGGTTAAACGCGCTCGTCGCCATGCTGACGCTAAGCCGAGTCATCAGCGCAACCGCGCTCTTCTTTAACGCCTCACAATGGTTCGATGCCATGAGCCCGACTCTGGTGGGCCTGCTTCGGCGAGCCATGTATAAGCTCTCTGACAATTACGAGTACCTCGGTCAGAAAAAGCGGGATCCTGAAAAAGAGCAGGTCTACTAGCCCGCAAAAACCATGCGTTGGGAGGATCGACGAGCTCATTGCGGGCTAGAAAGCTCAGACGCTGAGCGTCTGCCTAAGAGCCTGTTCTATAGTTAAAGATTCGAAACAACCTGTTTTTGAACTCTTCTCTCAAAAAAGCAGCAGAATGGTCCGGCGTAGCCGGAGGCCACCTTCGCTCTACGAGCTACGGCGCGCCCGCAAAGCTGGAAAGGCCGCGCCATAGCGAAGCGACGGCGGGATTCTGCTGCCTGAGCCTGCATCGCTCCCAAATCTCTGAAGATTTGGGAGCGATGCAGGCTTAGGGGTAACTAAGTCGTCGACAACGCAACGATTTACGCTATCTTCCCGTCCCTGATTTGAGCACAAACGGAAGGGTGGCTGAGTTGGTCGAAGGCACCTGACTCGAAATCAGGCGTACGGGTAACTGTACCGTGGGTTCGAATCCCACCCCTTCCGCCACAAAATCAAGGACTTAGGTAATCGTGCAGAACGCGCCTCTGAAAAGGGGAGAGATTTGATGCAGTTATTGTGCAGTTATTTTGCGTTCACTGCCGCTCAGATCGCGAATATCGTCGTCAGAAAGCTCGCCATTCAGCACAATCCGGCGCAGCGCGTGGCGCTGCCAGGCCGGGCGGTCTTGACCATTCAAGGATTTCTTTAAGGACACTCACGATCTCCTCACCGAATCGATACCAGTGCGCCAACAGCTTCTCGGTTGGCGCGGATGATAGATAGACTCGGAATTCGTAGCAAACCAGAAATGCTGGCGAAACTGGCAGCGCGTACGGACTCGAACCCGTGGCATGGCCTTGAGACGGCGCTGATCTACTTGCGTAATATACCCATTATTAGTAACTTATGAATTAGGCTAATTCCTGCTGCTCTCTTGTTGCTCAAGCCATCACTGACTTATGAATGAAGCTGTACCAACTCCCAGTATTCACTCCCGAGAAATTTAAGAAAATTTGAGAGTCTTTGAATGGGAGAATTTTTCATACGATTCCCCCCAGAACTGCGTGATACACCTTGGTCCTACAGATAAATGAAAATCAGAGGTGACTCATGGCAATAAACCATTTCGATGTTCTCTGGAGAGTAGGAAACAACGTTGAAGCTCGCGGGCATTTGTTTATTGATTCGCCCCTCCATCGCCAAGACCAGCTTTTGGCCGAGCTTACAGATAAGGACAGAAGCGAAATCGGCTGGCGCCTTCGGATCACGAACGATCCTAGAGAGAAACTCTCACCGAATATCGAGTTTCACTTGAGAGCATTCGGAGCGAGCCGAATGGATGTCCCCGAGACGCCAGATTTTAAAACTGAAGCTGGCCGCAATGCTTGGGTTAAGCCGCAGCTTTGAATGGCGATGCAGAGACAGCTCGCCTAAGAGTAGCGCTCACGTTTCCTCGGAGGCGTAAAGCGGCGCCTCGGTATGGTGTCCCCTAAAACGGCGCTCAAAAGCTGATCCTCGGCGCTGGCGCCCAACGAGCTCGGGGAAAACGCCGCCTCCCGCTCTGCCGACAACGTTCCGCAACCTGTTCGAGCTTGCGCAAGTTAAACTGAGTTTCGCTGAGATTCATCGTGTTTAATCAAGTTTCAACATGTCAAACTAACAGCGAAGATCGTATCTGTTGAAACATATTGAAAATATGTGTGATTTTCGACCCGTTATCCGAAGGATAAGGCGACAAGTCTGCTCCCTCCAAGTATGGTCCAAAAAGCGATCGAAAACAGATGGACGTGAACAACGTTGAAACTCCGACGAACGCAAGTATGACCCGCTACTCCTGTCGGTACGCCTCGGACTTGGATTGTTTTTGAGACTGGGCTGCGCTCGGATAATTCGAAATCGGAGCGGTGGTATACTCAGGAGAATTTCGTAGCCCGGTGCTAGGCTGCATCGAAAGCTCCATTTTATTCATCACTGCGCCGCCGAAAATGGTCGCGAACGACGTGTCCGCAGCATCTCTGCCCTGTCCAATGCGCACGAAACTCGACTGTGGAGCAAGGCGAGTTGGGTCGAACAGGACCCAACGCCCTCCAAGAAAAGCTTCGATATAGGCATGAAAGTCCGGTGGATTTAAGCCATAAGCATACGCGCTCACGAACCGGGCTGGGATTCCCAATGACCGGCAAAAGGCTATCGCGAGATGTGCGAAATCCCGGCAGACACCAGCTAGTTGCGTAGCGGTGTCGAAAGCTGACGTAGTGGGCGTGGTTATCCCGAACAAATACTCAACTCGTTCGAAGATCCAATTACATATCCGTGTAACTCGGTAGAACCCAGACTCGTCTTGGTTGAACTCGCGTTTCGCAAGTCGAGCCAGTAAATCTGACTGACAAAAACGGCTCGGGTAAATGAAAACCATGACTTCGGTAGGAATTTGTTCGAAGAGCGGCACCTGAAGGCGGGAAGGATCTCCGAGCAATTCATGTGTGGCGTCCACCACTGCTTCGTATATGAGCGCGACCAGACCATTTTGAGCAGTGACCCGGTGATAGCGCTGGCCGTCCATCACCATCTCTTGACAGGATTCTGCCCCTGCAACCTCGAAGTGTTCGGTAATGATGCGCTGAAACGGATTTTGGGCGACCGCAACGTTAAAAAGGAAGGAGGCCGCTCCAGAGACTTCGTAGCCCAACTGACATTTGATTTGGAACTCCATGGAAGCAATTACTACAAATCATGCCAGGTACATTGAAAAATATTCACTCGTCAATGCCCGGTGCTTTCCTTGGAAAAAAAGATCGTAAGGGCACCAAGCGGATCGTCCATACAGCATTCTGGCTGAGATCATTGCTCCGGATAAACCGGGGCTGGACCCCGACGCGGCGCAGCGATTCTGCGGCTTCAATTCAAGCATTGCTGGATGCCAGGACTCCTCCGCCCCTTGTGAGACCGGCGCAAACCGCGCGGCGGTAACGATCTGGTTTCGACCGTTGTCAGCTCGCCCCGTCCCGGGATAAAAGTTGTTTTTCCCTCCCCTACTCGTCTGGACTAAAAAGGCCTAGCGATCGCCTTGAAAACTTCATCAAATAGTAGGGAGCCGAATCACCATGATTCAATTGATGATCAGGCGGCTCGCAGCCAAAACGCAACCTTTCCAGACAGGCTCTAAGAGTACTTCAACAAGACCTCCTTACCGGACTTCGAGAAAACCCAAAACCTTTTCTCGGTTTCGCCTTGGAAGGTCGGTTCTTCGGGAATATCTCCCGGGTAGGGTCTGCTAGTACGGGCGATGAACATGGTTTCCGCCTTGAGCTTAACCCAAAGATGAAGGCCGATTTTTCGTCTCTCTTCCGACGAGATGCTCCGCAGAATGGCGGGCTCTAGCTCGAAGCCTGGACATTGGTTTTGGAACTCTCGAAACGTCATTGCTGGAATACCGACAATGAAACTGCCAAGCATTTTCGCATCGGAGTCGGGGACAGGCTCAAAAACGTCAAACTGGCGACACTCCAGGTGTTCGTTCATGCCTCCTGAGGGTAGGGTTTGTAGCGCTACAAATCGAGTATATTGAAACGCAAGCCGCGAATCGGATCTGCTGAGGTTATGAGGAGAGCGTCAAGAGGTTGGAGATCACGCCCGCGCGCCCATTCACCTTCCGCGCGGATTTGCCGAAGGAGCGGCGGCGCAACGAGATACGGCAGTACCATCGTCGCTATAATCACCGGCCCGACGATGGCCTCCGCGCCATTGAATGCAATGTCGCCCGTGATACCGATCAGCGGCAGAATTCCAGCCAGCACCGCTTCGAGCGGCAATTCCAGCACCTCGAGCGCGCCGATGCACGCCGCCCCGATCCCCAGCGCCATGAGCTTCGCCCGGATCGGCACGCGGTGGTCGCGCAGCAGTCTGTAGCCTAGTCTGATATTCATGCTTTTTGGCTTTTAGCTTCGCACGTTTCACTTTTCGAGTCATGAGCAAGTCATCTCGACGGACCGGAACCGCTCAATACCCGATGCAGTCCGCGCAAGAGAGCGGAACGGACTGTTTCGCTTGCTTTATGGCGAAGAAGACGGAAACTAGGAGTTCGCTTGTTCTGGTTCGTTGCTCGGTAGATCGTCAGGTGGGTTCCGACTCAATGGTGATTTGAAACCCGATTCTCGGGAACGGCTCTGCAGCTGGCATTCGTCTTTAAAATCATCATGAAATTATTTGTTGGAAACCTATCATTCGATACCACCGAAAACGACTTAGAGGATCTTTTCGAACAGTACGGAAGCGTCACAGAAATCAGCCTTGTGAACGATCGTATGACTGGGCGTTCGCGCGGCTTCGCATTCGTAACTCTTAGTAATGTCGCGGAAGCGCACGCGGCGATCACGGCGCTGGAGGGGAAAGAGTTTCGCGGCCGGAATCTTACGGTTAACGAAGCTCGCCCAAAGGGAGATCGTCCGGATCGGTCTTTCTCGAAGGCGCGCCGCTAGTTCAACCAGCTACCAGGGGGACGAGCCTAGGGTTCCCGTCCCAGCGTGTCTCGCCGAGTGGCATTTCCATTCGGTGTTGCGCCGGGGTAAGGGATAAGAGAAGAGCGATTTTATTCACGTTAAAAGAAGGAATTTCTAAGCACTATGGCCGCAGACGGTACCATCGAAACCGAAGGCAAAATCGTCAGTGTATTACCCGGAACTATGTTCCGGGTCGAGTTGGCAAACCAACATCATGTCCTCGCTCACATCTCGGGGAAAATGAGAAAGCGCTTTATCCGTCTTACCACAGGCGACCGCGTTAAGCTGCAGATGTCCCCGTACGATCTCCAAAAGGCGCGAATTGTTTACCGCCTCGGTTAAAGACCGCGGCCGGATAGCCACAGAGCTGGCTTTTCTGCCGAAGATCAAGAGCGATCTTTTCGTCAATCGTCAGAATAACGCCTTTTTTCAAAACTGAGTCTCTAGACGAGCAGCTTCGTGTCTAAAGTTTGAGGCACAGCGTGCGCTACCGAATTACCTGTTCAGTTACTCGGTCAAAGAGCTTCACTTTGATTCAAGAATCCTTCGCCACTTTTAATGTTCTGATTTGCGCAGCTGGATGGGATTGCGCTCTCAAAAGGAGCGTGCTTCTCCTCCACTCTGGCCGATTAGCGAACGGAGTTGGAGGATCAGGGATTAAACAATCCAGCTGTGGCTTCTAAGCCGATCTGCGGCGAAGTTGGTGCATGGCTGACAATTCTCAGACGAGCATTCAGGTTTACCTTCAGGAGATCAGCGGCACGCCGCTGCTGACTGTGCAAGAGGAGATTGAGTTGGCCGCACGCATTAGGAACGGCGACCAAAAGGCTCGGGCTTGGATGATCAAAGCAAACCTCCGACTGGTCGTTAAGATTGCTCACGATTACTCGAATTTAGGGTTGCCGCTCCTCGATTTGATTTCTGAAGGGAATATCGGTCTGGTTAATGCCGTAGAACGCTTTGATCCGGGAAAGGGTGGCAAGTTGAGCACTTACAGCGCTTGGTGGATTAAGCAATCGATCAGACGTGCGCTGGCGAACCAGAGCAAGACGATTCGGCTTCCGATCCATCTGGTGGATAAGATCTCGAAGATGCGGCGCGTCTCGCTCCAAATGAGCGAGGAGTTAGGTCGTGAACCGACCGACGAAGAGTTTGCCGAAGAGATCGGTATCTCGAGCACGAAGGTTTCTCAGTTGAAGTCGGTTTCGATCCGGCCTGCGTCGTTGGATGCTCCGATCGGCGATGATGATTCAACCCAATTTGGCGAGATCGTCGGTGATGAAGATGCACGGACACCGTTCGAGTTGTTCAGAGACAAGAACATGCGCGACGAACTTAGCGAGCTTTTGGAGGTGTTGGACGACCGCGAGCGCAAGATTATCTTCGAGCGATACGGGTTGGACGGCGGCAAACCGAAAACGCTCGAAGAAATTGGAAAGAGATTCGGAGTGACCAGAGAGCGGATCCGGCAGTTGCAGAATATCGCCTTGGCGAAACTGCGTAGAGCGCTCGCCAAGAGGGAGCAGCCGATCGTACGGCGCGATCCGAATCAATTCCCCAAACCCGTATCCGACTGCAAGAAGCGCCGGCTTATTCCTGTATGCGCGGCTTTGGATCAAACGAGTGGTAACACACCCCCCTAGGGCAATCGCAACGTGTCCATTATTGTCCACTCCGTTCCGCCGTCACGCGCGAACCGAAGGTCGCACGAAATACTTCGGGCTCTATATTGTCCTACTATGGAAGAAGAAGCGATCATCACGGCAGTTCAACCCGGACCGAAGACAACCATCAGTAAAAGCCCGGAGCTCGAATTCTTGAACGTGAACTTTCGCGTGTTGCGACGTTTTAAGTACGAAGACAAATTGTGCAAGGCCACGCTCAAGAGCCCCTCATGGTTTTTTGATCTGCAGCCAGCGGCCCCAGTGGACGGCTACATGATGCAGCGCGGCGAGTTCTCCGCGACCCTTTCAAAAGACGGCCGCATCACGCAAGGCCAAAAAGTCACCGTTGAAGTGACAGAATTCTAAGCATTCCCTATCTATTGCCATTGTCAGCCGG
>Ga0213872_10000618_pt1 | contig 26906 bp, 24 predicted proteins | sample VelepicomBERX_R2_FD_160071 | JGI IMG/M metagenome (GOLD analysis project Ga0213872, IMG submission 160071) | Rhizosphere microbial communities from Vellozia epidendroides in rupestrian grasslands, the National Park of Serra do Cipo, Brazil - RX_R2 | ecosystem: Host-associated > Plants > Roots >...
AAATCGGAACGACGCTCGCGAAGCGCAAGTTCGACGTGGTGATCGTGGGTGCCGGCGGTTCCGGCATGCGCGCCTCGCTGCAACTCTCGCTGGCCGGCCTCAACGTGGCCGTGCTGTCCAAGGTCTTCCCGACGCGCTCGCACACGGTCGCGGCGCAGGGCGGCATCGGCGCCTCGCTCGGCAATATGAGCGAGGACAACTGGCACTACCACTTCTACGACACCGTCAAGGGCTCCGACTGGCTCGGCGACCAGGACGCGATCGAGTTCATGTGCCGCGAGGCGCCCAAGGTCGTCTACGAGCTCGAGCATTTCGGCATGCCGTTCGACCGCAACGCCGACGGCACGATCTACCAGCGCCCGTTCGGCGGCCACACGGCCAATTACGGCGAGAAGCCCGTGCAGCGCGCCTGCGCGGCGGCCGACCGCACCGGCCACGCGCTGCTGCACACGCTGTACCAGCAGAACGTCAAGGCGCGCACGCAGTTCTTCGTCGAATGGATGGCTTTGGACATCATCCGCGACCTTGAGGGCGACGCGGTCGGCGTGACGGCGCTCGAGATGGAGACCGGCGAGGTCCACATCCTCGAGGCCAAGACCGTGCTGCTCGCGACCGGCGGCGCCGGCCGCATCTTCGCGGCGTCGACGAACGCGTTCATCAACACCGGCGACGGCCTCGGCATGGCCGCGCGCGCGGGCATCCCGCTGCAGGACATGGAGTTCTGGCAGTTCCACCCGACCGGCGTCGCCGGCGCCGGCGTGCTGCTGACCGAAGGCTGCCGCGGCGAGGGCGCGATCCTGCGCAACGCGAACGGCGAGCGCTTCATGGAGCGCTACGCGCCGACGCTCAAGGATCTCGCGCCGCGCGACTTCGTCTCGCGCTCGATGGACCAGGAAATCAAGGAAGGTCGCGGCTGCGGTCCGAACAAGGACTACATCCTGCTCGACATGACCCACCTCGGTGCCGAGACCATCCACAAGCGCCTGCCCTCGGTCCAGGAGATCGGCCACAACTTCGCGAACGTCGACATCACGAAGGAACCGATCCCGGTCGTGCCGACCATCCACTACCAGATGGGCGGCATCCCGACGAACATCCACGGCCAGGTCGTGACCCCGGGCGGCGGCGTGCACAACCAGGTCGTCAACGGCCTGTACGCCGTGGGCGAATGCTCGTGCGTGTCGGTCCACGGCGCGAACCGCCTCGGCACCAACTCGCTGCTCGACCTGCTGGTGTTCGGCCGCGCGGCCGGCAACCACATCGTCGACTACAACCTCAAGAACAAGTCGCACAAGCCGCTGCCCAAGGACGCGGCCGACCGCACGCTCGCGCGCCTGGCGCGCCTCGACGCGAGCACGAGCGGCGAGTACTCGCAGGTCATCGCCAACGACATCCGCGCGACGATGCAGCAGCACGCCGGCGTGTTCCGCACCCAGGCCGGCATGGACGAGGGCGTGGGCAAGGTCGCCGCGCTGCGCGAGCGCGTCGCGGGCCTGACGCTCAAGGACAAGTCCAAGGTCTTCAACACCGCGCGCGTCGAGGCGCTCGAGGTCGAGAACCTGATCGAGGCGGCCCAGGCGACGATGGTGTCGGCCGCCGCGCGCAAGGAATGCCGCGGCGCCCACACGGTGGACGACTACGAGCACCCGGCCGATCATCCTACGGCGCCGCTCGGCCGCGACGACGCCAACTGGATGAAGCACACGCTCTGGTACTCGGCGGACAACCGTCTCGAGTACAAGCCGGTCAATCTGAAGCCGCTGACGGTGGACACGGTGCCGCCCAAGGTCCGTACGTTCTAAGAAGGCGAGAAGACGAATATGAAGCGCACTTTCCAGATCTATCGCTACGACCCCGACAAGGACGCGAAGCCCTACATGCAGACCATCGAGGTCGAACTCGACGGTCACGAGCGCATGCTGCTCGACGCGCTGATCAAGCTCAAGGAAGTCGACCCGTCGATCAGCTACCGCCGCTCGTGCCGCGAAGGCGTATGCGGTTCGGACGCGATGAACATCAACGGCAAGAACGGCCTCGCGTGCCTGACCAACATGCGCACGCTGCCGGGCACGATCGTGCTCAAGCCGCTGCCGGGCCTGCCCGTCGTGCGCGACCTGATCGTCGACATGACGCAGTTCTTCAAGCAGTACGACTCGATCAAGCCGTATCTCGTCAACGACCAGCCGCCGCCCGAGAAGGAGCGCCTGCAGTCGCCCGAGGAGCGCGAGGAGCTCAACGGCCTGTACGAGTGCATCCTGTGCGCGAGCTGCTCGACGAGCTGCCCGAGCTTCTGGTGGAACCCCGACAAGTTCGTCGGCCCGGCCGGCCTGCTGCAGGCCTACCGCTTCATCGCCGACAGCCGCGACGAGGCGACGAGCGCGCGCCTCGACAACCTCGAGGACCCGTACCGCCTGTTCCGCTGCCACACGATCATGAACTGCGTCGACGTCTGCCCGAAGGGCCTGAACCCGACCAAGGCGATCGGCAAGATCAAGGAATTGATGGTGCGCCGCGCCGTCTAAGCCCGCTTTATGGAAACGTTGATCGACGAACGCGAACTCTCCAGGCTGCGCTGGCGCTGCCGGCGCGGCCTTCTGGAGAATGACCTTTTCATCGAACGTTTCTTCGAGCGGTACGAGAATCTCAGCGAGGTGCAGGCCGACGGCCTGACGAGGCTGATGGACCTGTCGGACAACGACCTGCTCGACCTGCTGCTTGCGCGCAAGCAGCCGGCCGCCGAGATCGACAGCGACAGCGTCCGCCTCGTGCTGAGCCAGCTCAGAACCCCGCAACAAACCAAGTGAAGGAAGCTCTATGACCCCGTCCGACGTCAAAGCCACCCTGTCGTTCTCCGACGGCAGCCCGCAGATGGACCTGCCGATCTACAAGGGCTCGGTCGGTCCCGATGTGATCGACATCCGCAAGCTCTACGCGCAGACGGGCAAGTTCACCTACGACCCGGGTTTCCTGTCGACCGCCTCGTGCAACTCGACGATCACCTATATCGACGGCGACAAGGGCGAGCTGCTGTACCGCGGCTACCCGATCGAGCAGCTCGCCGTGAACTGCGACTACCTCGAGACCTGCTACCTGCTGCTCTACGGAGAGCTGCCGAACGAAGCCGAGAAGGCCAACTTCGTCGACCGCGTGACCCATCACACGATGGTCAACGAGCAGATGCAGTTCTTCCTGCGCGGCTTCAGGAGGGATGCCCACCCGATGGCCGTGATGACGGGCCTGGTCGGCGCGCTGTCGGCCTTCTATCACGACAGCACGGACATCAATAACCCCGAGCACCGCGAGATCGCCGCGATCCGCCTGATCGCGAAGATGCCGACGCTCGTGTCGATGGCCTACAAGTACACGATCGGCCAGCCGTACATCTACCCGAAGAACGACCTCAGCTACGCCGGCAACTTCATGCGCATGATGTTCGCCACGCCGTGCGAGGACTACAAGCCCAACGACGTGCTCGTGCGCGCGATGGACCGCATCTTCACGCTGCACGCCGACCACGAGCAGAACGCGTCGACCTCGACGGTGCGCCTGTGCGGCTCGTCGGGCACGAACCCGTTCGCGGCGATCGCGGCCGGCGTCGCCTGCCTGTGGGGCCCGGCCCACGGCGGCGCGAACGAAGCCTGCCTGAACATGCTGGCCGAGATCCAGCAGATGGGCGGCGAGGCCAAGATCGGCGAGTTCATCAAGCAGGTCAAGGACAAGAACAGCGGCGTCAAGCTGATGGGCTTCGGCCACCGCGTCTACAAGAACTACGACCCGCGCGCCAAGCTCATGCGCGAGACCTGCCACGAGGTCCTCAACGAGCTGGGCCTTCACGACGACCCGCTGTTCAAGCTCGCGATGTCGCTCGAGAAGATTGCGCTCGAGGACGAATACTTCGTCGCGCGCAAGCTCTACCCGAACGTCGACTTCTACTCGGGCATCGTGCAGCGCGCGATCGGCATCCCGGTGCCGCTGTTCACGGCGATCTTCGCGCTCGCGCGCACGGTCGGCTGGATCGCCCAGCTCAACGAGATGATCGCCGACCCCGAGTACAAGATCGGCCGCCCGCGCCAGCTCTTCGTCGGCGCGAAGGCGCGCGACGTCAAGCCGATCGGCCAGCGCTGATCCGGCGGCGGCCCTGGCCGCGGCATCGACAAAAGCCCGCCTAGCGCGGGCTTTTTCGCCTGCGCCTATCATGGCCTGACCCGCGGCGCCCGAGCGTGCGGGCTTGTCATGGCAGTCGACGAGGCGATCTACCCCTACCGGTTCTCGGTGCTCGGTTACGAACGGGCCGAGCGCTTCGAGGCCTGGCGCGCCGAGCATAGGCACCACGATATCTCGCGGCGCATGCGCGACGTCGAGATCCGCGACGCGAATTTCCGCGGTATCCACCTCGACGAACTCGCGCTCGGGCGCTGGCGCCTCGTCGCCGACCCGGTGGCGGCCGAGGCCCGGCTTGCGCAGCGCACGCTGCGCAAGATCCGTCGCGACCAGCTCGACCATTTCTACCTGCGCCTCGCGCTATCCGACAGCTGGCTCTACCGCGTCGGCGCCGCGCAGGTCGAGGTCGGTCCCGGCCAGCTCGCGCTCGTCGACCTCGGCCAGCCCTACGAGCTCAGCATCGCGTCCGGCGAGGTGCTGATGCTGATGGTGCCGCGCGACCGCCTGCCGCTCGCGACGGCCGGCCTGCACGGTGCCGTGCTCGACCATGGGCTCGGGCGCCTGTTCGCCGACCATCTGCGCGCGCTGTTCGAGCGTGCGGGCCGGCTCTCGGCGAACGAGCGCCCGGCCGCCGCCGCGGTCACGCTCGATTTCCTGCGCGCGGCGCTATCGGGCGTGCCGAACGCGCTCGCCCAGGCGCAGCGCGAGATCGACGCGACGCTGCTCGAGCGCGTGCGCGCGCATATCGACCAGCACCTCGACAGCCCGACGCTCCGGGTCGACAGCATTTGCGCGCAGGTCGGCTTGTCGCGCTCGCGCCTGTACCGGCTGTTCGAGCCGATCGGCGGCGTCGCGGCCCATATCCGGCAACGCCGCCTTGCGCATATTCGCGCGGCGCTGCTGGCCGGTATCGCGCCGCGCCCGCTGATCGCCGACCTCGCGTTTCGCTACGGCTTCAGCAGCCCGGCGCAGCTCACGCGGGCGTTCCGGCGCGAGTACGGCTGCGCGCCGAGCGAGGCGGGCGCCGAGGCTATGGACGACGCGGGGCCGCAGCGCTGGTTGCAGCCGCGCTAGCCCGGCGGTCGAGCACGAGCGCGAGCGCCACCAGCACGAGCAGGGACACCATCGCGAGCAGGCCCATCGCGGCGTGGAAGCCGGCGAGGAAGGACTGCTCGAAGACCGCGCTCGCGCGCGCCGTCGACATCGCGCTGCCCACATGCTCGAGCAGCAGCGCCCGCGCGTGGCCCGGGTCGTTGACCGCCTGTTCGACCCAGGGGCCGGACGGCACCGACTGCGTCGCGAGCACCTGCAGCAGCCGCGCTTTCGCCGCGAGCTCGTAGCACAGCAGGCCCAGCGCGAGACCGACCGCGCCGCCGACGTTGTGGACGGTCCAGGACGAACCCATCGCGAGCGCGGCCATGCGCTGCGGCACCGCGGCGAGCGCGAGCACCGTGGCCGGGCCGAGCACGCAGGCCCAGCCCAGGCCCATGCAGGCGAAGGCGCCGGCGACCAGCGCGGCGCCGCTGTCGGTCGCGAAGCGCGTCTGCAGCAGCGCCGACAGCGCGAAGCAGGCGAAGCCAGCCAGCAGGACCGGGCGCGCGCCGTAGCGGTCGGCGAGCTTGCCCGCGAGCGGCGAGACCAGCGCGACGGTCGCCGTCGTCGGCAGCAGCGCGAGGCCCAGGCGCCAGCCCGCGAGGCCCAGCACGTCGCTCAGGTACAGCGGCATCAGGAAGAACGCGAGCACGTAGAAGAACGCGAGCGCCGCGTTGGCCAGCGCCGCGCCGGCGAAGCCGCGGTTCGCGAACAGCGCGAACTTCAGGAGAGGTGCCGGTGCGCCCTGCTCGACACGTTGGAACAGCGCGAGCGCGACGGCCGCGACGCCTGCGGCGCACAGAGTCGCCGGTGAGGTCCAGCCCCAGCGCGCGCCCTGGCCGATCGCGAGCAAGGCCGTGCTCAGCCCGACGACGAGCAGCGCGACGCCGGGCCAGTCGATGCGGCGGTCGGCCTGCGCGTCGCGCGATTCGCGCAGCGTCGGCACGCAGATCGCGAGGCTCAGCGCGATCAGCGGCACGTTGAGCAGAAAGATCGAGCGCCAGCCGAGCGTGCCGACGAGCACGCCGCCGAGGACCGGGCCGAGCGCGAGGCCGAGGCCGTTGATGCCGAACAGCCAACCGATCGCGCGGCCGCGCTCCTGCTCGGGGAACGCGTCGGCGACGATCGCGCCCGAGGCCGTGTAGAGGACCGCGCAGGCTACGCCCTGGGCGAGGCGAAACGCGATCAGCATGTCGACCTGCGTCGCGAGGCCCGCGCCGAGCGACGCGAGCCCGAAGCCGACGGCGCCAGCGAACAACACGCGGCGGCGCCCGTACAGGTCGGCGAGCCGGCCCATCACGACCATGCAGGCCGACAGCGCGAGCAGGAAGCCGCTGACCAGCCATTGCAGCTCGGTCACCGTCGCGCCGAGGTCGGCGCGCAGCGCCGCGAGCGCGGTATTGACGATGGTGAAGTCGATCGTGCCGAGAAAGCTCGCGATGCCGACGCCGCCTAGCACCCACCATTTGCGCCGCTGTGCGCCGACTCGGCTCATGGCGGCGGCTCGCCCGGCGTGGCGGGCAGCTGAGCGGCGAGCGCCGCGGGCACGGGCAGCCGGCTCGCCTGCGCGCGCCGCTTGAAACGCAGCGACAGCCAGCGCGCCTTGCCCGGGTAGCGCTCGCGAACGAACAGCTCGCGCGTCGCGCGCATCGCCGCCGTCATCGGCTGCGGATAGACGACGTAGTCGCAACCCTGCGAGGCCCACAGCGGCATGATGATCGGGCATTCTTCGAGCAGGTAGCTCAGGCATTTTCCGGCGAGCTCGCCGCAGTCGACGTCGGGGCAGCGCTTCGCGGCACGCTGCACGAACGCGTCGACGGTCTGCTGCAGGGCGGCGCGGTAGGGCGCGGATTCGGCGTGGGCCCGGCGCACCGCTCGGCACCAGCCCGGGTAGGCCGCGTCGGCGCGCGCGTCGTCCCAGCGCAGGACCTCGCAATTCGGCCTGAGCGCGCCGAGGATCGCGTCGTTGCGGCGCAGCCAATGCGTGCCGGCGGCGTGGGCCAGGCATTGCGCGCGCGCGGGGTCGGGTTCGGGCTCGTTGTGGCGCTGCAGGGTGTCGGCGACGGCGATCGTGCAATGGGCGAGCTCGCAGCGGTTCAGCAACTCGACGGTCGCCGCGAGCTTGTCGCCCTCGTGGTAGTCCTGGCCGACGCTGACGAGCAGCACGGCGCGCTTGCCGCACAGGTCGGCGTCGCGCGGGCGGTCGTCGAACGAGGCCTTGGAATAGAACAGATAGGGTTGTTGCTGCATGGGACTCCTCATGGGCCAAGGGCGGCGCCTCAGGCGCCGATCGAGTAGTTCGAACGGATCCGCGCCATCAGGTGATCGGCGTATTCGATGGGTGGGTATTTGCCTGGGCTCGGTCCGTCGCGGAAAGGCGCGAGCGGCGCGATGCGCGCGTGCATGCTCGGCTCGAAGAAGAACGGGATCGTGTAGCGCCGACGGCCCGAGCGGTTGATCACGCGGTGCGGCGTCGACAGGAAACAGTCGTTGCTGAGCCGGCTGATCATGTCGCCGCTGTTGAGGACCAGGGTGCCAGGGCGTGGCGGCACGTCGATCCAGTGACCGGCGAGGTCTTGCACCTGCAGGCCGGGGACGTCGTCCTGTGCGAGCAAGGTCAGAAAGCCGTAGTCGGTATGCGGAGCCAGGCCGAACTGGTCGGCTGGGATCCGCCGCGCCTGCCGCGGGTAATGCTGAAGGCGCATGAACATCGTCGGCGCACGAAACAGCTCGGCCAGGCCGTCCGGCGCAAGGCCGAAGGCCACGGCGAAGACGCGGACCAGGCGCTGGGCTAGCGCCTGCAGCGCGTCGAAATAGGCGCTCACGGCCGGCCGGAACCCCGGCAGGTCCTCGGGCCATTGATTCGGCCCGGCCAGGCAGTCGCCTGCCTGGTAGTCAGGGTCGCTTTCGGGGACCTCGTGGGCGACGACGAAGGCCTCGCTCTGGTTGGGACGGCGCGCCTCGCCGAGCGAGGTCAGCGCGAGCCGCGAGCCCGCGAGTGGCAGGTAGCCGCGGAAGAACCGGTTCTGGCGGACGCGCAGCTTGCGTTCGAGCGGCAAGGCGTGGAACTGGCGCGCCGCGGCGAAGGCCGCGCCGGTCAGCGCGGGCGGCACGCCGTGTCCGCACAGGTAGGCGAAGCCGACCGTGGTGAAGGCGACCCGGACCTCGTCGGCGACGGCGCGATGGCCGAGGTCGGACGCGTCGGCGAGCGGGGTCAGGTCGATCTCGGGAATCGCGCCAAGGAACTGCATGAGCGGCCTCCGGTTCGGGGCAGCGCAGGGTCTGCCTGGGTCGAACATAGAGGTGTGCGCCGGTTCGCCGGTAAGCAGCGCGTCCGCGCGACCCGACGTTTTGTCCCAGCGACGGGCGTTTGAGGGACACCCGCGGCGCGCGACGTCGTCTAGGCGCTGAGAGGCTCGAAGTACCGCAGCACCGCGTCCCAGTCGTCGACGCGCTGCTGCCAGTCGAGCGTCGCGTTGTGCGGGGCGGTGAACAGCAGCCCCTGGCCGGCGAAGCGGCCGAAGTGGCGGACGTTGTCGTCGATCAGGTAGTCGGCGTGGACGATGCTCTTGTCGCCGCAGAACACGATGTGCGAGGGCTCGATGAACGGCAGGTGCTCGCGCAGCCAGCGGAACTTGGGCCCGCAGGAGTTCGGGAACTCCATCGCCGCCGTCGTCACGAAGACCTCGAAGCGCGTCTGCAGCGCGCGCAGGGCCGCTGCGGCGCCGCGCATGATCGGCAGCGTCTCGAAAAAGCGACCGTCGACGGGCGGGTCCTGCATCTGTGCCGCGAGGGCGGGCGCGACGAGGTCCGCGAGCTGCTTGCCGACGCAGTCGGCCGGCGTCAGCTCGTGATGGCACCGGGTCCGATACCAGTCGAACTGGGCCGCAAACGCATCGACGATGACCTCGTCCATATCGACAGCAATCCGGGTCATCCGTGACTTCTCCTGGGTGGGCTGGGCGTGGCCGCCCGCGCCCGCGCTCAGTCGCTCCAGCGCTCGTAGATGCGCGCGAGTTCGCCCGTGCGGTCGAGCTCGGCGACGGCGCGCGCGAGTGCTTGAATGATCTCGGGTGGCAGCTGCCTTGATACGACCAAATATAGCGGCGTCGTGTAGACCATCGCCGGCAGCACGCGCAACTTGCCCTCGAGGCCGGCGTTGCGCACGAGCGTCTTGAGGCCCGGGCTGCGGTAGAGGAAGAAACGCCCGCGGCCCGTGAGCAGCTTGGTCAGGTTCGCGTCGGGCGTGATCGCCGCGTCGTCGATCTGCAGCCCGCCCTCGGCCGCGAGCAGCGGCATCACCGACAGGCCGCGCACGCCGAAGATGGTGTCCGCGGCGCCGAGGCGGCGGATGTCGTCGACGCAGAAGCCGACCGTGCCGTTCGGCGTGCTGAGGAATTTCGGCGCCGAGTTGTCCTGGGCCACCGTCGTCAGCGTCGTGACGGCGTGCGCCGCCGTGGCGACGGCGAGCAGGCCGAGGGCGATGAACGAGGTCAGGCGCATGGCGGGGGAGGGGCGGTGCGGCTCGATGCAACGGATTGTGAGCCGAGCTGTGAGCCGAGCCGAAGCTGAGGCATGTCAAGAATCTCCCGGCGCGTATCGACGACGCTCGTGGGCGTTGCGGCGCCGCCGCTGAACGTCACGGAGCAGCCATGTGGTCACACCGTACCCGCATTGAAATCGAGGCCACGCCCGCGGACATCTGGAAAGCCTTCGCCGACGTCGCGAACTGGCCGCGCTGGAACGCCGGCATCGCCGCGATCGAGCTCCACGGGCCGTTCGCGACGGGCTCGACCTTCACGATGCAGCCGCCCGGCGAGCCGGGCTTCACGAGCACGCTGATCGACGTCGCCGAGGAGCGAGGCTTCACCGACGAGACCATCGTCGGCCCGAACCGGGTGATCGTCGAGCATCGCATCGAAGCGCTCGAACCCGGGCGCTGCCGGGTCGTCTACGCGACCGAGGTGTTCGGGCCCGACGCAGAGCAGATCGGGCCGATGGTCACCGGAGACTTCGACGAAGTGCTCGCGGGATTGAAGGCCGGCGTCGAAGTCGGCCGCTGACGCTCAGTTCGCCTGGGCCGGTTGCTCGAGGATCGCCGGATTCTGCCGGCGCTCACATCGCTGCGCGATATGAGCGCCGTCAATCCGGAAACGCCGCTGCGCGGCGCGAGACGTCCGATGAGATCGGGCACCTCGTCCTCGATCAATTTGCTTGCGCCAATTGATCGAGGATTGCCGGATTTTCCAAGGTGCTCGTATCCTGCGTGATCGCCTCGCCCTTCGCGATCGAGCGCAGCAGCCGCCGCATGATCTTGCCCGAGCGCGTCTTCGGCAGGTTGTCGCCGAAGCGGATGTCCTTGGGCTTGGCGATCGGGCCGATTTCCTTCGCGACCCAGTCGCGCAGCTGCTTGGCGATCGCCTTGGCCTCGTCGCCGGTCGGGCGCGGGCGCTTCAGGACCACGAACGCGCAGATCGCCTCGCCCGTCGTGTCGTCCGGGCGGCCGACCACGGCGGCCTCGGCGACGAGCTCGGTGCAGCTCACGAGCGCCGATTCGATTTCCATCGTGCCCATGCGGTGGCCCGACACGTTCAGCACGTCGTCGATGCGGCCCGTGATCGTGAAGTAGCCGGTCTTGGCGTCGCGGATCGCGCCGTCGCCGGCCAGGTAATAGCCCTTGAGCTCGGCCGGGTAGTAGCTCTTCTTGAAGCGCTCGGGGTCGCCCCAGATCGTGCGGATCATGCTCGGCCACGGCTTCTTGACGACGAGGATGCCGCCCTGGCCGTTCGGCACGTCGTGGCCGGTCTCGTCGACGACGGCCGCGGCGATGCCCGGGAAGGGCAGGGTGCACGAGCCCGGCACCAGCGGCGTCGCGCCCGGCAGCGGCGTGATCATGTGGCCGCCGGTCTCGGTCTGCCAGAAGGTGTCGACGATCGGGCAGCGTTGGCCGCCGACATGCTCGTAGTACCACTCCCAGGCGGCCGGGTTGATCGGCTCGCCGACCGAGCCGAGCAGGCGCAGGCTCGACAGGTCGCTGTGCTTGGGGTGCACGGCCGCGTTGGTCTCGGCCGCCTTGATCAGCGAGCGGATCGCCGTCGGCGCCGTGTAGAAGATCGTGACCTTGTGCTTCTCGATGGTCTTCCAGAAGCGCGCGGCGTCGGGGTAGGTCGGCACGCCTTCGAACACGATCTCGGTGCCGCCGAGCGCGAGCGGGCCGTAGGTGATGTAGGTGTGGCCCGTGACCCAGCCGATGTCGGCCGTGCACCAGAACACGTCGTCGGGCTTGAGGTCGAAGGTCCAGGCCGTCGTCAGCGCCGCGTGCAGCAGGTAGCCGCCGGTGCTGTGCTGGACGCCCTTGGGCTTGCCCGTCGAGCCGCTCGTGTAGAGCAGGAACAGCGGGTGCTCGGCCTCGACCCATTCGGGCGCGCAGTCGCTCGCCGCGCCGGCCGTGAGCTCGTGCAGCCAATGGTCGCGGCCGGCGACCCAGGCGATCTGGCCGCCGGTGCGGCGGTAGACGATCACGTCCTTGAGCGACGGGCAGGCGCCGTCGGCGAGCGCCTCGTCGACGATGGCCTTCAAGGGCAGCGCCTTGCCGCCGCGCTGCTGTTCGTCGGCCGTCACGACCACCACGGCGCCCGCGTCCTGGACGCGGTCGCGCAGCGACTGCGCCGAGAAGCCGCCGAACACGACCGAGTGCGTGGCGCCGATGCGCGCGCAGGCCTGCATGACGGCGACGCCCTCGACCGACATCGGCATGTAGATCACGACGCGGTCGCCCTTCTTGACGCCGCGCGCCTTCAGCGCGTTGGCGATCTGGCCGACTTTCGCGAGCAGCTCGCGGTACGAGACCTTGGTCACCGTGCCGTCGTCGGCCTCGAAGATCAGCGCGGTCTTGTCGCCGCGGCCGGCCTCGACATGGCGGTCGAGGCAGTTGTACGAGACGTTCAGGCGGCCGTCCTCGAACCATTTGTAGAACGGCGCGTCCGCAGCATTGAGGACCTTGGTGAACGGCGTCTGCCAGCTCAGCAGCTCGCGCGCGCGCGCGGCCCAGAAGCCTTCGTAGTCGGCCTCGGCCTCGGCGACGAGGGCCTCGTAACGGGCCATGCCGCCGACGGCGGCCGAGGCCGTCCACGCGGGGCTCGGCGGGTAGATATGGGTCTCGCTCATGCGCTTGTCTCCAATGGGTTCGAATCGGAACTGGCCCGAAATGTGCCAAGCCGTTCTGACGATGCCCTTACTCTAGTCCGCTTCGAGGGGGCCCATAGAATGACGCGATGACCACGCCGCCGCCACGCCCCTCGCTGCGCCCGATCCCGCAACTGATGTTCGCGAGCCGCTGGCTGCAGCTGCCGCTGTACGTCGGCCTGATCCTCGCGCAAGCGGTCTATGTCTACCAGTTCTGGGTGGAACTGGTCCACCTTATCGAGGCCGCGTTCGGGCATCAGGAGGCGCTGGACGAGCTCGTCAAGAACGTCGGCTATGCCCGCCCGGTCGACACGCTCAACGAGACGGTCGTGATGCTCGTCGTGCTGGGCCTGATCGACGTGGTGATGATCTCCAACCTGCTCGTCATGGTCATCGTCGGGGGCTACGAGACCTTCGTCTCCCGCATGGGCCTCGACGGCCACCCGGACCAGCCCGAGTGGCTCAGCCACGTCAACGCGTCGGTGCTCAAGGTCAAGCTCGCGACGGCGATCATCGGCATCTCGTCGATCCACCTGCTCAAGACCTTCATCAACGCGGCCAACACCGATCCGCAGGCCATGATGTGGCAGACGCTGATCCACCTGACCTTCCTGCTGTCCGCGCTCGCCATCGCCTACGTCGACCGCCTGCTGAGCGGCACGGCGGCCATGGCCCAGGACGCGCACGGCGCAGGCGGCGCCGACCGGCACTGAGCGCGCCGGCCCTCAGCGCCCCTCAGCGCCCGGTCATGCGCTCCGGCCGCACCCAGGCATCGAACTGCTCCGCCGTGACGTGGCCCGAGGCCAGCGCCGCCTCGCGCAGGCTCGTGCCTTCCTTGTGCGCCTTCTTGGCGATGAAGGCGGCCTTGTCGTAGCCGATGTGCGGGTTCAGCGCCGTCACCAGCATCAGCGAGCGCTGCACCAGTTCGGCAATGCGCTCGCGGTTCGCCGCAATGCCCTGGGCGCAATGGGCGTCGAAGCTCTGCATGCCGTCGGCCAGCAGGCGCACGCTCTGCAGGAAGTTGTGCGCCACCATCGGCCGGAACACGTTCAACTCGAAGTTGCCCGAGGCGCCGCCGATATTGATGGCGACGTCGTTGCCCATGACCTGCGCCGCCAGCATCGTCAGCGCCTCGCTCTGCGTCGGGTTGACCTTGCCCGGCATGATGGACGAGCCGGGCTCGTTCTCGGGGATGCTGAGCTCGCCGATGCCGCTGCGCGGCCCGCTGGCGAGCCAGCGCACGTCGTTGGCGATCTTGTTGAGGCTCGCCGCCAGCGTCTTGAGCACGCCGTGCGCGTGCACGAGCGCGTCGACCGAGGCCAGCGCCTCGAACTTGTTGGGCGCCGTCACGAAGGGCAGGCCGGTGAGGCGCGCCAGCTCGGCCGCCACGGCCTCGGCATAGCCGGCCGGCGCGTTGAGCCCGGTGCCGACTGCCGTGCCGCCCAGCGCCAGCTCGCACAGGTGCGGCAGCGCCTGGCGCAGATGCGCGTCGCCATGGTCGAGCTGCGCGACATAGCCCGAGAACTCCTGGCCCAGCGTCAGGGGCGTGGCGTCCTGAAGATGGGTGCGGCCGATCTTGACGATGTCATCGAACTCGCGCGCCTTGTGCGCCAGCGTCCGGCGCAGCGCGGCCAGGGCCGGCAGCAGGCGGTGCGTGATCGCCTCGACCGCGGCCACGTGCATGGCGGTGGGGAAGACATCGTTGCTCGACTGGCTGCGGTTCACGTCGTCGTTCGGGTGCACGAGGCGGCCCTCGCCGCGCTCGCCGCCGAGGAGCTCGCTCGCCCGGTTGGCGAGCACCTCGTTGACGTTCATGTTCGTCTGCGTGCCCGAGCCGGTCTGCCAGACCACCAGCGGAAACTCGGCCTCGTGGCGCCCGGCCAGCACCTCGTCGGCGGCGGCGACGATGGCCTGCGTCTTGCGCTCGTCCTGCAGGCCCAGGCCCAGGTTCACGCGCGCCGCCGCGCGCTTGACCTGCGCCAGCGCGTGGATGATCTCGCGCGGCTGGCGCTCGCCGGAAATGTCGAAGTTCTGCAGCGAGCGCTGCGTCTGCGCGCCCCACAGTCGCTCGGCCGGGACGTCGATGGGGCCGAAAGTGTCGCGCTCGGTGCGGTGGGTGATGGCCATAGCTGTCAAAATGGAGGGCGTTGCCAGTATCCCCCTCCCGAGGTCCTTCATGAGCACCACGATCCGTTATGCCGACCTGGTCGAAAGCGTCGCCGGCGCCTTCCAGTTCATCAGCTACTACCACCCGAGCGACTACATCGCCCACTTGGCGCGCGCCTATGAACGCGAACAGAGCGAAGCGGCGAAGGACGCGATCGCGCAGATCCTGACCAACTCGCGCATGAGCGCGACCGGCCACCGCCCGATCTGCCAGGACACCGGCATCGCCAACGTGTTCCTCAAGATCGGCATGGACGTGCGCTTCGAGGGCTTCCCGGGGACGCTCGACGACGCCGTCAACGAGGGCGTGCGGCGCGCCTACGACTTCGCCGACAACAAGCTGCGCGCGTCGGTGCTCGACGACCCGATCTTTGCGCGCAAGAACACCAAGGACAACACGCCGGCCGTGATCTTCACGCAGCTCGTGCCCGGGAACAAGGTCGACGTGACCGTCGCGGCCAAGGGCGGCGGCAGCGAGAACAAGAGCAAGTTCGTGATGATGAATCCGAGCGACGACCTCGTCGACTGGGTGCTCAAGACCGTGCCGACGATGGGCGCGGGCTGGTGCCCGCCGGGCATGCTCGGCATCGGCGTCGGCGGCACGGCCGAGAAGGCCATGCTGCTCGCGAAGGAGTCGCTGATGGACGACATCGACATGTACGAGCTGCTGCAGCGCGGCCCGTCGAACAAGCTCGAGGAGCTGCGCATCGAGCTCTACGAGAAGGTCAACGCGCTGGGCATCGGCGCGCAGGGCCTCGGCGGCCTGACGACCGTGCTCGACGTCAAGATCAAGACCTGGCCGACCCACGCGGCGAGCAAGCCCGTCGCGATGATCCCGAACTGCGCGGCGACGCGCCACGCCCACTTCGTGCTCGACGGCTCGGGCCCGGCCTACCTCGACGCGCCGAGCCTGGACCTGTGGCCCGACGTGACCTGGGCGCCCGACTACAACAAGAGCCGGCGCGTCGACCTCAACACCTTGACCAAGGCCGAGGTCGCGAGCTGGAAGCCCGGCGACACGCTGCTGCTCAACGGCAAGATGCTGACGGGCCGCGACGCCGCGCACAAGCGCATCGCCGACATGCTCGCGAAGGGCGAGCAGCTGCCGGTCGACTTCACGAACCGCGTGATCTATTACGTCGGCCCGGTCGACCCGGTGCGCGACGAGGTCGTCGGCCCGGCCGGCCCGACCACGGCGACGCGCATGGACAAGTTCACGCGCATGATGCTCGAGCAGACCGGCCTGATCGCGATGATCGGCAAGAGCGAGCGCGGCCCGGTCGCGATCGAGGCGATCAAGGACAACCGCAGCGCCTACCTGATGGCCGTCGGCGGCGCCGCCTACCTGGTGTCCAAGGCGATCAAGGCGGCCCAGGTCGTCGGCTTCGCCGACCTCGGCATGGAGGCGATCTACGAGTTCGACGTCGTCGACATGCCGGTCACGGTCGCCGTCGACGCGGGCGGCACGAGCGCGCACATCACCGGCCCGGCCGAGTGGAAGGAGCGCATCGCGACGGGCAAGCTCGGCGGCATCCCGGTCACCGTGGCCTGAACGGCGCGGCCTCTGCATCGGCCGGGGCCAGCGCCGCGCCGTCGTCGGCGCGCGGCGCATCGAAGGGCAGGCGGAAGGTGAAGCGCGTGCCGCGGCCCGGCGCGCTGTCGAGCTCGAGGCTGCCGCCGAGCGTCTCGATGCACAGCGTGCGCACGATGCCCAGGCCCAGGCCGGTGCCGCCGGCGCCGAGCTTGGTCGTGAAGAAGGGCTCGAACGCGCGCGCCGCGACCTCGGCGCTCATGCCGACGCCGTCGTCCTCGACGCGCAGCTCGAAATGCGCGGCGTCGAGTTCGCGCGCGTCGATGCGCACGCGGCCGGCGCGGCCGTCCGGGAACGCGTGCAGCGCCGCGTTCTGCACGAGGTTGCCGACGATCTGCTCGAGCGGCCCCGGGTAGCTGTCGAGCTCGCGCGCGACCGCGATGTCGGACTCGATCACGAACGGCGCGCCGCGCAGGCGCGGGCGCAGCAGCGCGAGCACGTCGTTGACGACGCCGGCGAGGTCGAAGCGGCGTCGCCGCTGGCTCGCCTGGTCGGCCGAGATCTGCTTGAACTGGCCGACCAGGTCGTTCGCCGCGTGCAGCGCGCGCTCGATCAGCTGGGCCGCCGTCGCGGTGTCCTCGAGCTGGGCGAGCAGGGCCGAGCGGCGCAGCGGCGCGTCGCCGCCGATGCGGGCGCGGAACTCGCGCGTGCGCGTGCCCAGCGTCGTCGCCGTCGTCAGCGCGTTGCCGAGCGGCGTGTTGAGCTCGTGCGCGACGCCGGCGACGAGCGCGCCGAGCGCGGCCATGCGCTCGGCGCGGCGCAGTTCGTCCTGGGCGAGCTGCAGATGGTCGCGCGCGGCGCCGAGCTCGGCCGTGCGCAGGCTCACGCGCGTCTCGAGCAGGGTGTTGAGGTCGCGCAGCTGGGTCTCGGCCTGGAGCTGCGCGGTGATGTCGCGCGCGACGGTCAGCCAGCCGATCGGCTCGCCCTCGTGCGACTGCACGCGCGTGACCGTGACCGAGGCCGCGAGCGGATAGCCGTCGCGCCGCATCAGCGTCCACACGCGCGTCTCGAGGCCGTCGCGCTCGGGCAGGGCGCTGAGTACCTCGAAGCCGCGTACGCGGCGGCCGAGCAGACCGAGCAGCTCCTCGGCGCGCTGCTCGAGCTCGCCGTGCAGGTGCAGCAGGGTCGGGCTGCGGCCGATCATCTCGGCCGCGTCGTAGCGCAGCAGGCGTTGGGCGCCGGCGTTGAACAGGGTGATGCGGCCCTGCGGGTCGGTCGCGATGATCGCGACCTCGACGGCGGCGTCGAGGATGGCCTGCAGGCGGTTGTTCGCGGCCATCAGCTCGGCGCGCGACTCGCGCAGCGCGAGCGCGTGCTGGCGCTCGAGGGTGACGTCGCGGCCGATGCCGCGGTAGCCGGTGAAGCGGCCTGCCGCGTCGAACAGCGGCGTGCCCGAGACCGTGACCTGGCGGCGGCCGCGGTTCGAGGTGAAGCTGTACTCGAAATCTCGGAACGGCTCGTGGCGCTCGACGAGCGCGCGGTGCGCGTCCCAGGCGGGCCCGGTCGCGCCCGCCATGTCCCAGCGCTGCCGGCCCATCACGCCGCGGAAATTGAGCTGCTCGGGCAGCGCCTGGACGCCGCCGATATAGGTGAAGCGCAGCTCGGCGTCCTGCTCCCAGATCCAGTCCGAGCCGAGCGCCGCGACGCTGACCAGGCGCGCCTGCGAGCGCTCGAGCTCGGCGCGCGCGCGGTCGCGCTCCTCGACCTCGGCGCGCAGCGCCGCGTTGTGGGCCTCGAGGCGCAGGCGCTGGCGCGCGAGCAGCGCGGCGAGCAGGGTCAGCGCGAGCACGCCGCCGGCCACGGCGACGAGGTCGGGCGCGCGCCAGGGCGACAGCGCCTGCCAGCCGCCGCGCGGCATTGCCGCGAGTGCCCAGCGCGCGCCGGGCACCTCGACGATCGCGCTCAGCGCCCCGCGCGCGGCGAGCTGCGCGTCGCCGGCGATCGGCGTGCCCAGGCGGCCGTCGGGGCGCGCCTCGAACAGCGCGAACTCGACGTCGCGGCCGCGCGTGTCGACGCCGGCGCGCTCGAGCAGGCGCTCGAGGTCGACGACGCCGGTCAGCGAGCCCCAGTAGTGCGCCGGCGCCGTGTCGTCCTGCAGCAGCACGGGCACGTAGATCAGCGCGACCGCGCGGCCGCTCGCGAGCGTGACCGGCGCGAACACCTGCGCCGCGTCGCGTGCGCGCAGGCCCGGCAGCGCCGCGCGGCGCGTCGCGAGCGCGTTGAGCTCGTGGACGTCGGCCGCGTCGGCGCTCGCAGCGTCGAGGTAGCTCATCGCGACGATGTCGCCGGGCGCCGCGGCGACGCCGGTCAGTGCCGGCACCGGCGCGAAGAAGCGTCGCGCGAGCTTGCCGAAGCGCGTCGCGTCGAGGCCGCCGTCGACGGCGACGAGCCCGGCCATCGCGAGCACGGGCCGGAAGCTCGCCATGCTCGCGACCGCGAGGCCGTGGCGCGCCTGCTCGAGCGTGACGGTCACGCGCTCGCGCTGGGCGCCGGCGAACTCGGTCGCGCGTACCTGGTAGAGCACGAGCACGGCGCTGCCGCCGAGCAGCGCCGCCGTGAGCGGCGCCCAGTAGCCGCGCAGCCAGGCGGCCAGCCAGGACGGCGGCCGGACTGCAGGCCCTGACGGGGGCGGAGCGGCGGGCGGCGTTTCCATGGCGGGGCGGCGCGCGTGGCGGATGGCGCAAAACTTATCACAGGCCGCGCCGCGCGGGGAGGGGATCGGCGCTTAGACTGTCGCCCCCGTCCGTCCCGGACCCGTCGCGCCGCCTGCCGCCTTGAATCCCGCCGCCCCCGCCGCTGCCCCCGACCGCGCGGCGCGTCTCGACGCGCTGCGCGGCGCCGCCATGGTCTGGATGACGGCCTACCATTTCTGCTTCGATCTCACGCAGTTCCGCTGGCTCGACGCCGACTTCTACCGCGATCCGCACTGGATCGTCCAGCGCCTGTGCATCGTCTCGACCTTTCTCGCCTGCGCGGGCATGGGCCAGGCCTGCGGCCGGCCGGCCTGGCCGCGCTTCTGGCGCCGCTGGGCTCGCGTCGCGGGGTGCGCGCTGCTCGTGACGGCCGGCTCGTACTGGATGTTCCCGCGCAGCTTCATCAGCTTCGGCGTGCTGCACGGCATGGCGGCGATGCTGATCCTGCTGCGCCTCGTCGGGCCGCGCCTGCCCCTGCCGGCGGCGCTGCTGCTCGGCGCGGCCTGCGTGGCCGCGCCGCAGCTCGTCGCCGCGCCGTTCTTCGACACGCGCTGGACCGACTGGATCGGCCTCGTCACGACCAAGCCGATCACCGAGGACTACGTGCCGCTGCTGCCCTGGTTCGGCCCGATGCTGTGGGGCTACGCCCTGGCGCGGCGCTGGCCGCAGGCGCTCGCCGGCGGCGTGGCGCGGCCGCTGCGCCCGCTCGCGCGGCTCGGGCGCTGGTCGCTCAGTTATTACATGCTGCACCAGCCGGTGATGCTGGCGCTGCTTTACTTGGCCGCCCAGGCCCTTACGATGCACGCATGAGTTCGCCCAAGATCCTGTTCGGCTTCCACGCCGTGACCGTCCGGCTCAAGACGCAGCCGGACTCCATCGTCGAGATCCATTTCGACGCGACGCGCCGCGACGCGCGCATGCGCGGCTTCAAGGAGCGCGCCCAGGACGCCGGGGCGCGCCTGATCGAGAGCGACGACGAGCGCCTCGGCCGCCTCGCCGGCAGCCCGCGTCACCAGGGCGTCGTCGCGCGCGTGAACCCGGTCGTGCTCGGCCATTCGCTCGACGCCGTGCTCGAGGACGTCGAGGCGGCCGGCGGCGTGCCGCTCGTGCTCGTGCTCGACAGCGTGACCGACCCGCACAACCTCGGCGCCTGCCTGCGCGTCGCCGATGGCGCGGGCGCCCACGCCGTCGTCGCCCCCAAGGACCACGCGGTCGGCCTCAACGCGACGGTCGCGAAGGTCGCGAGCGGCGCGGCCGAGACCGTGCCCTATCTGATGGTCACCAACCTCGCGCGCACGCTCGGCGAGCTCAAGGAGCGCGACCTCTGGGTCGTCGGCACCTCGGACCGCGCCGAACGCTCGATCTACGAGCTCGACCTGAAGCGCCCGATCGCGCTCGTGCTCGGCGCCGAAGGCGAGGGCCTGCGCGCGCTGACGGCCAAGACCTGCGACGAGCTCGTGTCGATCCCGATGCAGGGCGCGGTCGAGAGCCTCAACGTGTCGGTCGCGGCCGGCGTGTGCCTGTACGAAGCGCTGCGGCAGCGTCGCGCGGTCGGCGATGGGGCCGATGCCTGAGGGCTTTCTCGCGCACGACGCGGCCGCGCTCGGGCTCGGCCTCGTGTCCGGCTTCGCGCTCGCCCTCGTGCTCGTCTTCGTGCTCGCGCGGATCCGGCGCCGCGTCGGCCGCAGCGTCGCCGCGCCCGGCGTCGACGCGCTGACCGGCCTGCTCGAGCGCGCGGCGCTGTACGAGCGGACCCGGGGCCTGTGGAGCGTCGCCCAGCGGCGCATGCGGCCGTTCACGGTCGTCCAGCTCGGCATCGACGGCTTCGGCACGCTGCGCCAGCGCCATGGCGCGGCGGCCAGCGAGGCGCTGCTGCTCGCCGTCGCGACGCGGCTGCGCGAGCGCTGCCGCGCGGCCGACCTCGTCGCGCGCTGGGGCGACGCCGAGTTCCTGCTCGCGCTGCCCGAGACCGACGAGCTCGAGGCCCGCATGCTCGCCGAGCGCCTGCGCGGCGCCGTCGCGGCGCTCGAGATCGGCAGCGACGCCGGGCGGCTGCGCTGCACCGCGAGCATGGGGCTCGCCCAGCGGCGCGACCAGCCGACGCTCGAGCAGCTCGTCCACGACGCCGCCCATTGGCTCGCCGCCGCGCGCGCGTCCGGAGGCGACCGTGTCGTCGCGCCGCCGCGCGCCGACTTTCCCGAACTCGAACGCGCGAGCGGCTTCGGCCAGCTCGAGTGAGCCGCAAGAAACCTCGTGTTGCGATCGCCCGCCGCCGCAATGCGTCGCGAACCACCATAATCGGCTGCAGTCGAGGTCGACGCAGCGCCCAAGGAACAGCATGCCCGTCATCGAAGTCAAGCACCCTCTCGTCAAGCACAAGATCGGCTTGATGCGCGAGGCCGGGATCTCGACCAAGAAGTTCCGCGAGCTGACGGGCGAGGTCGCGCGCCTGCTCGCCTACGAGGCCACGGCGGACTTCCCGCTCGAGGCCGCGACGATCGAATGCTGGAGCGGCCCGACCGAGGTCGAGCGCATCGCCGGCAAGAAGGTCACGGTCGTGCCGATCCTGCGTGCGGGCCTCGGCATGCTCGACGGCGTGCTCGACATGATGCCCAACGCGAAGGTCAGCGTCGTCGGCCTCGCGCGCGACCACGAGACGCTCGAGCCGGTCCATTACTTCGAGCGCTTCGTCGGCCGCCTCGACGAGCGCACGGCCCTGATCGTCGACCCGATGCTCGCGACGGCCGGCTCGATGGTCGCGACCGTCGACCTGCTCAAGAAGCGCGGCGCCAAGGACGTGCGCGCGCTCGTGCTCGTCGCCGCGCCCGAGGGCGTCGCTGCGCTCGAAAAAGCCCACCCGGACGTGCGCTGCTGGACGGCCTCGGTCGACAGCCACCTGAACGACAAGGGCTACATCATCCCGGGCCTCGGCGACGCCGGCGACAAGATCTTCGGCACCAAGGACGCCTGAAGCGAGGCGCGCGAGCGGAAGTTCCGATGGGCTCGACGACCTTGCCGCCCGCGCTTCGTGCCGCGCTCAGGGCCCTGGGCCTCGCGTGGGCGCTGGGCTGGCTGCTGCTCGCCGGCGTCGCGCAGGCGCGGCCCGGCGACCCGGTGCGCATCGACCGGCTGCCGGCCGGCCTGCTCGGGCCGCAGCTGCTCTACCTGCAGGAGGCCGCGGGCCGGCCGCTCGACCTCGACCAGGCGCGGCAGGCCTACGCGCGCGGCGCGTTCCACGCCGACGCGCGGCCGCTCGCGAACTTCGGCGTCGGCGCGCGGCCGGTCTGGCTGCGCCTCGCGCTGCGCAACTCGCTCGACGAGGGCCTGACGCTGCAGCTGCGCGTCGGCATGAGCTGGCTCGACCACATCGTCGTCTACCAGGTCCGCGACGGCCGGACCTTCGGCGTGTGGGAGAGCGGCGACGAGGCCGATCCGGGCAATGCGGCGGGCACGGTGCGGCCGGGGCAGGGCTTCGAGTACCCGCTGTGGGTGCCCTCGGGCGACAGCGAGGTCTACGTGCGCGTCGACAGCGTCGACGCGATGGCGCTGCCGGTCACGCTCAACGTGCCCGCGACGGCCTGGCGCGAGCAGGAGCAGCACGACTACGGCTACGGCCTGCTCTACGGCTACCTGTTCGCGCTGGTGCTCTACAACGCGCTGATCTTCGCCGGCGTGCGCAAGGGCAGCTACCTGCATTATGCGGCCTACCTGCTCGCGTTCGTCGGCCTCGACCTCGCCTATACGGGCCATGGCCTCGCGCTGCTGTGGCCGGGCCAGGTCTATTTCCAGCGCTTCGCGATCCCGCTCGGCATGGTGCTGTTCGCGGTCGCGGGCCTCGGCTTCGCGATGCATTTCCTGCGCATGAAGCGCGTCGCGCCGCGGCTGCGCCGCGCGCTGATCGCGATCCAGCTCGGCGTCGCCTTGCTGCTGGCTGTCTGCATCGTCGCGGACTGGCACCTCGCAGCGCTGCGCCTGGGCTTCCTGTGCGTGAGCGTCTACGCGCTCGGCATGGTCGCGATCGGCAGCTGGGCCGTGTTGCGGCGCCTGCAGGCGGCTTCGTACTTCCTGCTCGCGGCGCTGAGCGGGCTCGGCGGCCACGCGGCCTCGCTCGCGCAGAGCATGGGCCTGCTGCCGATGACGACGGCGACCTTCCACGCGGCCGAGATCGGCGCCGTGCTCGAGGGCACGCTGCTCGCGCTCGCGCTCGCGCGCGACATCCGCAGCCACCAGGAGGCGCGCGAGCGCGCCGAACTGCTCGCGCGCGTCGACGCGCTGACGGGCCTGCTGAACCGGCGCGCGTTCTACGAGCGCGCCCAGGGCCTGTGGAGCGTCGCGCAGCGGCGCGCGCGGCCGATCTCGCTGCTGATGCTGGACATCGACCATTTCAAGAGCATCAACGACCGCTTCGGCCACGCCGGCGGCGACCTCGTGCTCAAGCGCGTCGCCGACATCCTCACGACGACCTGCCGCAACGCCGACCTGATCGTGCGCTGGGGCGGCGAGGAGTTCCTGCTGCTGCTGCCCGAGACCGACCAGGAGGAGGCGACGCTGCTCGCCGAGCGCCTGCGCCGCGCGATCGCGGCCGAGGTGATCGAGCTGCAGGGCACGCGCGTCGATGTCCGTGCGAGCTTCGGCGTGTGCCAGGCGCGCGGCCAGCCGACGCTCGAGCAGCTCGTCGACGACACCGACCAATGGCTCTACCAGGCCAAGCGCATCGGCCGCAACCGCGTGATGGGGCCGCCGGTCGTCGCGTTCCCGGAGCTCGGCCGCACGAGCGAGCTTGGCAGCGAGCTAGACGAAACCGAGCAGCCCCACTAGGCCGCCGGCGAGCACGAGCCAGGCCGGCGAAAGCCGCGTCTTGAGCGCTGCGACGACGGTCGCGACGATCAGCACGACGGTGCCGACCGCATGGCTCGGCACCTGCAGGAAGGGCACGGCAAGCAGCCAGCCGGTCGTGAGCATCAGGCCCAGCGTGAGCGGCAGCATGCCGGCCGTGAACGCGCGCAGGATCAAGGCGTCGCGGTTCGCGCGGATCCAGCTCGCGAGCGCGAGCATCAGCGCCGAGGCCGGCAGCATGATGCCGGCCATGCAGGCGAGCGCGCCGAGCGGCCCGGCCGCGTTCCAGCCGAGCACGGCGACGAACAGGATGTTGGGCCCGGGCGCGGCCTGGGCCAGCGAGATCGACGCGGTGAAGCCTCGGCCGTCGAGCCAGTGGCGTTCGTCGACGAGGTAATGATGCATGCCCGGCACTGTCGTGATCGCGCCGCCGACGCTGAGCAGCGACAGCAGGCAAAAGCGCAGGAACATCTCGAGGTAGTCGCCCGCGCCGAAGCTCATCGGACCGTCCCCCGGCGCCTGAGCGCGCGCCACGCCGCCCAGGTGCCGAAGCCACCAAGCACGGGCACCAGGTAGTACAGCGCGAGGTGCAGCCACAGCAGGCCGACGATGGTCGCGAGCGTCAGCGCCACGCCAAGGGTCACGCCGAGCGCGTTGCGGCGCAGCGCGGGCATCGACTTCACGGCGGTCGAGATGATCAATCCGGCCGAGACGGCGCCCATGCCGCGCAGCGCCGCGACGGCGGCCGGGTGGCTCGCGATGCGGCCGTAGACGAGCGCGAGCCCGAGCACGAGCACGGTCGGCACGGCGAGCATGCCGGCGACGCCGACGGCGGCGCCGCGCAGGCCGAAGTAGCGATGGCCGAACAGCAGCGCGAGGCTGATCACGTTCGGGCCCGGCATGACCTGGCAGATCGCGAGCAGCTCGACGAACTCGTCGGGCGCCAGCCATTGCTCGCGCTCGACGAGCTCGAAGCGCGCGACCGGCAGCACGCCGCCGAAGCCCTGCAGCGCGAGCCGGTTGAACACGCGGAACAGCTCGCCGAGCGACTCGGGCCGGCGCGCCGCGAGCTGGGGTTCGACGGCCGCGTCCGCCGTCATCGGCGCACCTTCAGCGCGTCGGGGTTGACGACGTGGCTGGGCTGGCCCTTGATGAAATTCAGCACGTTGTCGAACGCGGCGTCGAAGTACATCTCGTAGCTGTCGAGCTCGACGTAGCCGAGGTGCGGCGTGCAGACGGCGTTCTCGAGGCGCAGCAGCTGGTGACCCTGCATGATGGGCTCGCTCTCGAACACGTCGACGGCGGCCATGCCCGGGCGGCCGCGGTTCAGCGCCGTGACGAGCGCGCCTTCCTCGATGAGCTCGGCGCGCGAGGTGTTGACGATCAGCGCCGTCGGCGGCATGCGCGCGAGGTCCTCGGCGTTGACGATGCCGCGCGTCGCGTCGGCGAGGCGCAGGTGCAGGGTCAGCACGTCGCTGCGCTCGAACAGCGCCGCGCGGCTGTCGGCGGCCTCGAAGCCGTCGGCCGCGGCGCGCAGGCGCGAGGCCTCGCTGCCCCAGATCAGCACCTGCATGCCGAACGCGCGGCCGTAGCCGGCGACGAGCGCGCCGATGCGGCCGTAGCCCCAGACGCCGAGCGTCTTGCCCTTGAGGACCATGCCGAGGCCGAAGTTCGGCGGCATCGAGCCGGCCTTGAGGCCGCTCTGCTGCCAGGCCGCGTGCTTGAGGTTCGCGATGTACTGCGGCAGGCGGCGCATCGCCGCCATGATCAGCGCCCAGGTCAGCTCGGCCGGCGCGACCGGGTCGCCGCGGCCCTCGGCGACGGCGATGCCCAGGCGCGTGCAGGTCTCGACGTCGATATGGCTGCCGACGCGGCCGGTCTGGGCGATCAGCTTCAGGCGCGGCAGCTTCTCGAGCAGCTGGCGCGGGAACTGGGTGCGCTCGCGGATCAGCACGAGCACGTCGGCGTCGCGCAGGCGCACCGAGAGCTGGCCGATGCCCTTGACCGTGTTCGTATAGACCTTGGCGTTGTAGGGCTCCAGCTTGGCCGCGCAGCGCAGCTTGCGCACGGCGTCCTGGTAGTCGTCGAGGATGACTATGTTCATGCTGGCTCGCATTGTGCCGCGACTCTGCAAGGGCTTTGCGGCGCGGCTAGCATGCGCGCTCCCCAATCCGGAACAAGCGGAGACCGACATGAGCAGCATCACCATGCACAGCGCGAGCGTGCCCGCGTTCGCACGCATCCTCACGAACATGCACAACTGGCTCGAGGCTGCGCGCGCCCACGCCGAGGCCAGGAAGTTCGACCCGGCCGTCTACCTGACGCTGCGCCTCGCGCCCGACATGCTGCCGCTGCCGCGCCAGGTCCAGATCGCGAGCGACGCCGCGAAGGGCTGCGTCGCGCGCCTCGCGGGCCAGGACGCGCCGAGCTGGCCCGACGACGAAACCACGCTCGAGCAGCTCGCCGCGCGCATCGCGAAGACGCGCGACTTCGTGCTGTCGGTGCCGGCCGAGGCGCTCGTGGGCAGCGAGACGCGCGACATCGTGATCCCGCGCCGCGCCGGCGAGCCCTACCGCTTCAAGGGCGAGGACTACCTGCGCCACTTCGCGCTGCCGAACTTCTACTTCCACGCGACGACGCTGTACGCGCTGCTGCGCCACGCCGGCGTGCCGCTCGGCAAGGCGGACTTCCTCGGCGCGTTCTGACGCCCGGCCCGGCGCGTTGCCGGGCCGCTGCTGCTACTGGCGCGCCGCGCTGAACGCGAAGTCGAGGCGGGCGAGGCGCCGCCTCGCCTCGACCTCGTCGAGGCCGCGCGCGATCAATGTGTAGAGCGCGCCGCGCAGGTGCCAGAGCTCGCGCAGGCCGCACGCGCGCTGCTCGGCGAGGCTCAGCGCGAGCGCTTCCTCGCCGAACGGGCCGTCGTGCAGGCCCTCGAGCGCGGCCTGGAACGCGAGCCGCGCGGCCGCGAGCACGGCGGCGAGGTCGCAGCCCTCGGCCGCGTGCCGCGCGAGCGGGGGCAGGGTGGTGCTGGTCGTCGCGACGAAGCCCGGGACCGGGCGGTGGCGCGTGAGGCGGCTCAGGAACGGGGCGAACAGCGAAGGCAGGGGCATGGCGGCGCGATTCTCGGCAGTCGCGGCCCGCCCCAAGCGTGGAATTGGGCCGGTTTTGCCCGCCAAAGTGCC
>Ga0213872_10000619_pt1 | contig 26872 bp, 20 predicted proteins | sample VelepicomBERX_R2_FD_160071 | JGI IMG/M metagenome (GOLD analysis project Ga0213872, IMG submission 160071) | Rhizosphere microbial communities from Vellozia epidendroides in rupestrian grasslands, the National Park of Serra do Cipo, Brazil - RX_R2 | ecosystem: Host-associated > Plants > Roots >...
GCGAACAGGGCTTGCAGCGGGGCCAGCAGCACGGTCAGCCAGAGACGGGGCCGATACCAATGCCGTTCGATCAGACTCACGGACTCGGAGCCTGCGTGGAGAAGGTCAGACGGGTCAGCCCCGCCATGCGGGCGGCTTCCATCACGCTGATCACCGATTGGTGCGTCGCTTTGCCATCGGCATTGATCACCACTTCGCTATCCGGCGGCACGGCCTCAAGCGCCGACAACAAGCCCTTGTCGTCGCCGGCGGCCAGGGCCGCGCCATTGACGGTCATGCGGCCATCGGCGCGAATGCCGATGTCGACGGCCTTGGGCTTTTCCTTCACGACGTCGCCCTGCCCCACCGGCAGATTGATCTGCATTTCGGCGTAATGCTGATAAGTGGTCGTGACCATCAAAAAGATCAGGATCACCAGCAGGACGTCGATGAGGGGAATCAGATTGATCTCAGGCTCGTCCCGATGACGGCCGCGGCGAAAGTTCATGACTTACCCCTGACGGCGGTCGCCGTGGATGACTTCGACCAGACGCACGGCCTGGGACTCCATCTCGACCAGCAAAGCGTCGACCTTGGCGCGGAAATAGCGATAGAACATCATGCTCGGAATCGCCACGATCAAACCGAAGGCGGTGTTGTAGAGCGCGACGGAAATACCGTGGGCCAAGACATGCGGATTGGCGCCGGTCGGCGTTTGCGAGCCGAACAGTTCAATCATGCCGACGACGGTGCCCAAGAGACCAAGCAGCGGCGCCATGGCGGCGATCGACCCCAAAGTGGTTAAAAATCGTTCGAGCTGGAACAAAACCAGCCGCCCTTCATCTTCAATCGCTTCTTTCATCACTTCCCGGCTGCCGTCGGCGTTGCGCAAACCCGCGCTCAGAATTTGTCCGAGGGGAGACGCGCCGGCCATCTGGCGCAACGCCTCGCTGTCGGCGCCATGGCGGCGATAAGCGTCGAGCGTTTGCGCCAAGAGCCCTGCCGGCGCGACCAGGCTCTGCCGCAGCGAATACAGCCGTTCGAGGATGATGGCGAGGGATACGATGGAGGCGGCCACAATTGTCCAAATCGGCCAGCCGGCCGCTTCAATGATCGACCACACGAGTCATTCTCCAGAAATACACGCTATAAAGCAGAGACTTTATCCGTTTCGCACACACTAGGGCAATACGCTATTTGACCTTGGCGGAGAAACCATTTTAAACAATCTGTTAAATAAAAGGACTTGAAAATGATACGGTCATAGCCAATAGAATGGCGACATTCGGGGGTAACACCAAATTGTTGTAGCAATACTACAGTCAAACCAGCTACAGTGCACGCAAATGCACTACAGATGCAACAGCCCGCAGAACATTGGCCTCACCTGTCTTTGCCAGGCATCCTGTAACTATTAGCAAATACTGGTCTTATCCTTGATCAAAACCTGTTTTGTAGCGATGTTACATGACGCAAGGTTTTAATTCCGACAGACGCAAGTACCGACTCGGTTGATCCAAATCAATGGATTTTGGTTATAAATAAGAATATTCTCTGACTCGCCGACGGCATTTCCCACCGCAATGGACGTTGGCGCCACACAGATATCTTCAAACAAGTTTTTGCCTGCCAGGACCGCGTCAGGCGCGCGCCGCCGTAGAGAACCTGGCAAGCCGAGAGGTTTCATTATGGGTACTTCCGAACTGCAGCAGGAGCTGATCCTGAATGCACCCCTTTCCGGCATGCTGTTGCCCTTGAGCGCGGTACCGGACCCGGTCTTCGCGGAAAAAATGATTGGCGACGGCGTCGCCATTTCACCGGCCAGCAACATGTTGCGCGCGCCCTGTGCCGGCACCGTCACCCACATTCATTCGTCGCGCCACGCGCTGACGCTGACCACCGAGGACGGCATTGAAATTCTGATGCACATCGGCCTCGACACGGTCGACCTCAAGGGCCAGGGTTTCACCGCCCGCGTCAATGCGGGCGACCGCGTCAACGCGGGCGACGCGCTGATCGAGTTCGACGACGCGTTCCTCGCCACGCACGCGCGCAGCCTGATCACGCCGATCATCATTCTGACCGGCGACAAGGTCGCCGCGATGGAAGCCGCCAGCGGCCACGTCGTCGCCGGCCGCGACCGCATTCTGACGCTGTCCCGCGCGGGCACGTTCGCCCAGGCGCCGGCCAAGGCGGAAACCAGCGGCCGCGTCGAATCGCCGTCGATCACGGTCATCGGCCGCGCCGGGCTGCACGCCCGCCCCTGCGCCGTGATCGCGCACGCCGCCAAGCAATTCAAATCCGACATCAAGCTGTTGTGCGGCACCGAACAGGCCAACGCCAAGAGCGTGGTCGCGCTCCTGGGTCTGAACGTTCGCCACGGCGACGTGGTTCGGCTGATCGCCGAGGGCGAGGATGCGCAGGCCGCGGTCGAGAAATTGACCTTGCTGGCCGCGGGCGACGCGCATGAAGCCGCCCCGGAAAGCCAAACGCCGGAAACGGCCGCCGCGCCGGAAGCCTCGGCCGACGTCGATGCCGACCCGAATCTGCTGCGCGGCGTCGGCGCCTCGGCCGGCATCGCCGTGGGCCAGGCCTTCATCCTGGGCCACCAAGCCATCACGCTGACCGAGCAAGGCAACGGCGATACCGCGGAACGCGAAGCGCTGCACAACGCCATCGCCGAAGCGCACACCCAGCTGGAACAATTGAAGTACCAAACGCACGGCAAGACCACGGGCGGCCGCGCCGAGATTTTCGCCGCGCATCAAGAGCTCCTGGAAGATCCGGATCTGCTCGACATGGTCATGAGCGGCATCGCCAACGGCAAGAGCGCCGCCTTCGCCTGGAAGCAAGCCTTCACGCTGCACGCGGATCGCTTGTCGCACCTGCCCAACCCGCTGTTGGCCGCACGCGCCAACGACCTGCGCGACGTCGGTCTGCGCGTGCTGCAAATCCTCACCGGCAGCCGCATGACCGCGCCGGAACTGCCGGCCAACACGATTCTGATCGCCGAAGACCTCACCCCGTCGCTGACCGTGAGCCTCGATCGCAGCAAGGTCCTGGCCTTCTGTACCTCCGGCGGCAGCTCGACCAGCCACGTCGCCATTTTGGCTCGCTCGCTCGATATCCCGGCCGTGGTCGGCATCGACCGCCAGGCGCTGCAGCTCGAAGACGGTACGCCCCTGATCCTCGACGGCAGCCGCGGCACGTTGCGCATCAACCCAACGACCGATGAACTGTCCAATATTCGTACGCAACAGCAGCGTCAAGCCGAGCAACGCGAAGCCGATCTGGAAAATGCCGCCAAACCGGCGAGCACCTCCGACGGCCACCGCGTTGAAGTGGTCGCCAACATCGGCGGCCTGGCGGATGCGGAGAAGGGTATGGAAAAAGGCGCCGAAGGCGTCGGTCTCCTGCGCTCGGAGTTCCTGTTCCTGCAACGCGAGGACGCACCGGGCGAGGCGGAACAGGCCGATGCTTACATGAGCATCGCCCGGGCGGTCGGACACACCCGCCCGCTGGTGATCCGCACGCTGGACGTCGGCGGCGACAAGCCGCTGGCATACTTGCCGATGCCGGCTGAGGAAAACCCGTTCCTCGGCGTACGCGGCGTGCGTCTGGCGCTGGCCCAGCCCGACATCATGAAGAGCCAACTGCGCGCCATTCTGCGCGCGGCACCGTATGCCAAGCTGTGCATCATGTTCCCGATGATCGCCACGCTCGACGAGTTGCGCGAGTGCAAGGCGATGGTGGAAGAAGAGCGCAAGGCGCTCAACGTACCGCCGGTGCAAGTGGGGATCATGATCGAAGTACCCTCGGCCGCAATCATGGCCGAGCAGTTCGCCCGCGAAGTCGATTTCTTCTCGATCGGCACCAACGACCTGACCCAATACGTGCTTGCAATGGACCGCAATCACCCGGGCGTGGGCCGTCAGGCGGACGCATTGAATCCTGCCGTGCTGCAGTTGATGGCAAGCACGGTGCAGGCTGCTCACCGCCACGGCAAATGGGTCGGGGTGTGCGGCGGTCTGGCATCCGACCCGCTGGCCGTACCGGTGCTGGTGGGGATGGGGGTGGATGAATTGTCGGTCTCGGTACCGTCGATTCCAGAAATCAAGGCGTTGGTGCGCAAGTTCAGCAAAACTGAATGCGAAGCACTGACAGCCGAAGTTTTGACGCTGTCCACCGCGTCGGAAGTACGCGCACGTTTGTCCAAAGCAATCAAGGAATAACAGACGCGCACACAGGTTACACGACACAACGAAAGGGGTAGTAGATCATGTCATCCAATGCATTTGGAACACTACAGAAGATCGGCAAGTCGCTGATGATGCCTGTAGCAGTGCTCCCGGTTGCGGGCTTGCTCTTGGGTATCGGTGCGGCCAATTTCAGCTGGATTCCGGCCATCATTTCGCACCTGATGGCTGCGGGCGGCGGCGCCGTATTCGGCAGCCTGCCGATCCTGTTCGCCGTGGGCGTAGCGCTCGGCCTGACCGAAAACGACGGCGTGGCTTCCCTGGCCGCCATCGTCGGCTATGTGGTTCTGTTGGCCACCCTGGGCATCATGGCCCCGGTTCTGGGCGTGAAGACCGTTCAAGTCATGGGCATGGATTCGATGGACACCGGCGTGTTCGGCGGCATCCTGTCCGGTATCCTGGCTTCGATCATGTTCAACCGCTACTACCGCATCGAGCTGCCGTCCTACCTCGGCTTCTTTGCCGGTAAGCGTTTTGTGCCGATCGTCACCGGTATCTGCTCGATCATCATGGGCGTGATCCTGGCCGTGATCTGGGCGCCGATCCAACATGGCATTGACGTGTTCTCCCAATGGGCTGCCGTCAGCAACCCGGCCGTTGCCGTAACCCTGTACGGTGTCGTGGAACGTATGCTGCTGCCGTTCGGCCTGCACCACATCTGGAACGCGCCGTTCTTCTTCGTCATGGGCGACTATGTTGATCCGGTGACCCACCACGTGATCCACGGCGACATCAACCGCTTCTTCGCCGGCGACCCGACCGCGGGGATCCTGGCTGGCGGCTTCCTGCCGAAGATGTGGGGTCTGCCTGCTGCCGCGATTGCCATCTGGCATAGCGCCAAGCCGGAAAACCGCACCAAGATCGGCGCGATGATGGTTTCCGCCGCGTTGACCTCGTTCCTGACCGGTATTACCGAACCGATCGAGTTCTCGTTCCTGTTCGTCGCTCCGGTGCTGTACGCGATTCACGCTGTCCTGGTGGGCCTGGCGTTCTTCCTGATGAACACCTTCGGCGCTCACATGGGCTTCACCTTCTCGCAAGGCTTTATTGACTTCAGTGTGTTCTACGTCAAGGACGTGAAGCCGTGGTTGGTGTTTATTCTCGGTCCGATCTACGCTGTGGTGTACTACACCGTATTCCGCGTGCTGATCTCGGCGCTGAACCTGAAGACCCCGGGCCGCGAAGACGCCACCGAAGAAGAGCTGGCTACCGCTGGCGCTCCGGTTGCTGCTGCGGCTGAAACCAAGGCTGCCGCTCCGGCCGCCGCCGGTTCGATGGCGCAAGGTCTGGTGGAAGCCTTCGGTGGCCGCACCAACCTGACGAGCCTGGATGCCTGCATCACCCGTCTGCGCGTCAGCGTGGCCGATGTGGCCAAGGTTGACCAATCCCGCCTGAAGTCGATGGGCGCGGCCGGTGTGGTCGTGGTTGGCAACAACATCCAAGCCATCTTCGGGCCGCGTTCGGAAAACCTGAAGACGGATATGCAAGAGTATCTGAAGCACAACTAAGCTGTTTTGCATGACCGGCGGCGATCCGGTTCACATCGGATCGCCGCTGCAATCTAAGAACATCGTATACTTTCCGGCTTGCCTCCTGGGACCGCCGAATTAAGTACCGGCGCAGGCGGAGCCAATCGTCCGCGCATCGGGGACGCACATCGTCCCACGTCGAGGTTCTTCACGAATTCTTGCTCCACTCACCGGCACAATGATTCGTGAGTAACTTTGAATCGCCTCGTGCGACAACCGAATTTTGCTATGTAGAGAGGAAGTAACATGGACAGTAACCAGCTCAACCAATTGGTGAGCCGTGTCAAAGCGGCGCAGCGCGTTTACGCCAGCTACACGCAGGAGCAAGTCGACGCGATCTTCCGCGCCGCCGCCCTTGCCGCCGCCGACGCCCGCATCCCGCTGGCCAAGCTCGCCGCCTCCGAAACCCGCATGGGCGTGGTCGAGGACAAGGTGATCAAGAACCACTTCTCCTCCGAGTACATCTACAACAAGTACAAGGACGAGAAGACCTGCGGCATCATCGACCATGACCCGGCCTTCGGCATTCTCACCATCGCCGAGCCGATCGGGCTGTTGTGCGGCATCGTCCCCACCACCAACCCGACCTCCACCGCCATCTTCAAGGCGCTGATCTCGCTCAAGACCCGCAACGGCATCATCTTCAGCCCGCACCCGCGCGCCAAGCAGGCCACCTGCGAAGCCGCCCGCATCGTGCTCGAGGCCGCCGTCAAGGCCGGCGCCCCGGCCGACATCATCGGCTGGGTCGACGAGCCGACCGTGGAGTTGTCCAATCAGCTGATGCGCCACCCGGACATCAACCTGATCCTGGCCACCGGCGGCCCCGGCATGGTCAAGGCCGCCTACTCCTCCGGCAAGCCCGCCATCGGCGTCGGCGCCGGCAACACCCCGGTCATCATCGACGAGACCTGCGACATCAAGCGCGCCGTGGCCTCGATCCTGATGTCCAAGACCTTCGACAACGGCGTGGTCTGTGCTTCCGAGCAATCGGTGGTGATCGTCGACGCCGTCTACAAGCAGGTCAAGGAACGCTTCCACAGCCACGGCGGCCACGTGCTCTCCAGCGCCGAATGCGCCGCGGTGAGCAAGGTCATCCTCAAGGACGGCGCGCTCAACGCCGACATCGTCGGTCAATCGGCGGTGCGCATCGCCGAGATGGCCGGCATCAAGGTGCCGCCGACCACCCGCGTGCTCATCGGCGAAATCACCAAGGTGAGCGAGGACGAAGCCTTCGCCCACGAAAAACTGTCGCCGACCCTGGCGATGATCCGCGCGCGCGACTTCGACGACGCGCTCGACAAGGCCGAGGCGCTGGTCGCCATGGGCGGTATCGGCCACACCTCGGTGCTCTACACCGACCAGGACTTGCAGCGCGAGCGCATCCGCCGCTTCGGCGAGCGCATGAAGACCGCCCGTATCCTGATCAACTCGCCGGCCTCGCAAGGCGCGATCGGCGACCTGTACAACTTCAAGCTGGCGCCGTCCCTGACGCTGGGTTGCGGCTCCTGGGGCGGCAACTCGATCTCGGAAAACGTCGGACCCCAGCATCTGATCAACAAGAAAACGGTGGCGGAGCGGGCTGAGAACATGTTGTGGCACAAACTTCCGAAGTCGATCTATTTCCGTCGCGGCTGTCTGCCGGTGGCGCTGGAGGAACTGTCGGACAAGAAACGCGCGCTGGTGGTGACCGACGGCTTCCTGTTCAAGAACGGCTACGTCGATCAAGTGACCGAGATCCTGAAGAAGAACGGCGTCGAAGTCGAAGTGTTCTACGAAGTCGAAGCCGATCCGACGCTGGACATCGTGCGCCGCGGCGCCGCGGTGGCCAACCGCTTCAAGCCGGACGTCATCGTCGCCTTGGGCGGCGGTTCGCCCATGGACGCGGCCAAGATCATCTGGGTGATGTACGAGCACCCGGACGTCCACTTCGAGGAACTGGCGCTGCGCTTCATGGACATCCGCAAGCGCATCTACAAGTTCCCGCGGCTGGGCGTGAAGGCGCAGATGGTGGCGATTCCGACCACCTCCGGCACCGGCTCCGAAGTCACCCCGTTCGCGGTGGTGACCGACCAGACCACCGGCGTCAAGTACCCGATCGCCGACTACGAGCTGACGCCGAACATGGCGGTGATCGACGCCAACCTGGTGATGAACATGCCGAAGTCGCTGACCGCGTTCGGCGGCATCGACGCCGTGACCCACGCGCTGGAAGCCTACGTGTCGGTGATGGCCAACGAGTACAGCGACGGCCAGGCGCTGCAGGCGCTGCAGCTGCTGAAGGACTTCCTGCCCTCGTCCTACGCCAACGGCGCCAAGGATCCGATCGCGCGCGAGAAGGTGCATAACGGCGCCACCATCGCCGGCGTCGCCTTCGCCAACGCCTTCCTCGGCATCTGCCACTCGATGGCGCACAAGCTGGGGGCGGAGTTCCACATTCCGCACGGTCTGGCCAACGCGCTGTTGATCAGCAACGTGATCCGCTTCAACGCCACCGACACGCCGACCAAGCAAGCGGCGTTCAGCCAGTACTCGCGGCCGCAGGCGCTGTGCCGTTACGCGGCGATCGCCGACCACCTGCAATTGGGCGGCAAGAGCGACGTGCAGAAGGTGGAGAACCTGATCGAGTGGGTGGACGGCATGAAGAAGGTGCTGGACATTCCGGCGTCGATCCGCGAAGCCGGGGTGACGGAAGCCGACTTCCTGGCCAAGGTCGACCACCTGGCCGAGGAAGCGTTCGACGACCAGTGCACCGGCGCCAACCCGCGCTTCCCGCTGATCACGGAGTTGAAGCAGATCCTGCTCGACAGCTTCTACGGCCGCGCGTATGTCGAAAGCCATCTGCGCGCCGAAGACAAGCCGGCCGAGAAGGCCAAGGGCGGCAAGAAGGCGTAAGCCGCAGCGTGTGGTAAACAGCTCGCCCAAACGGCCGCCTCGCGCGGCCGTTTTCATTAGTAATGCCTGGTCCCGCTTCGCGTGGCGTTGGCGCAATGCCGCGCGTTGCACGGCGATTGCGCCCTACGACGCCGGATGTGCGCTCGCGTAGGGCGCACTCGCCGAAGGCAGTGCGCCGCAGACGCTACTGCTGTAGTACTAGTGCCCCTCTGAACAAGCACTGTTCTAGCTGCTACAATGGCGGACTGAAGCGCGACACTTAAGGCGCGGCTTCAATGGTGTGGATAAACCTGTTGATAATATTGAAAATTCCAGGCAAGGCTCAGACGGCGAGCACGCTGGCGATAGCGCCGTCTATCCGCGATAAGGGATAATTAAGCCACTGTTTTTATTAGTATTTTTACTCATCTCCCTGCGCAGCTTTAAAGGATTTCCGTCGCCGTTTCCTACAAAATTGCGCTTTGTCAACCGCTGTGGATGACTTGACAAAATGTCCCTTTCTCCTTCCGCCCCCGACGTCATCAGCGTTTCGGCATTGAACCGCTTAGCGCGCGACTTGCTCGAGTCAGGCCTGCCCGCGGCATGGATCGGCGGCGAAGTGTCGAACCTGACCGTCGCCGCCTCCGGCCATGCCTATTTCTCGCTCAAGGATGCGACGGCGCAGGCACGCTGCGTCATGTTCCGCAACCGATTAAGCGCACTGCCGTTCAAGCTGGCCAACGGTCTACAGGTCGAATTGCGCGGGTTGGCCTCGCTCTATGAAGCCCGCGGCGAATTCCAAATCAACGTCGAGACCGTGCGCGCCGCCGGGCTTGGCCGCCTGTTCGAAGCCTTCGAGCGCCTGAAGGCACAGTTGGCCGCCGAAGGACTGTTCGCCGCGGAACGCAAGCGCCCCATTCCGCACCTGCCTCGCGCCATCGGCATCGTCACCTCGCCCGCCGCCGCGGCACTGCGCGACGTGGTCACCACACTGACGCGCCGCATGCCAGGCCTGCCCCTGATTCTTTATCCGACGCCGGTGCAAGGCGACGGCGCCGCACAACAGATCGCCGCCGCGATTAACCAAGCAGGGGCACGCCGCGAAGTCGACGTGCTGATCGTCTGCCGAGGCGGCGGCAGCATCGAAGACCTATGGGCCTTCAATGAAGAAGCCGTGGCCCGCGCCGTCAGCGCATGCCCACTTCCGGTCATCAGCGGCGTGGGACACGAAACCGACTTTACCATCTGCGATTTCGCCGCCGACTTGCGCGCGCCCACCCCCACGGCCGCGGCCGAACTGGCGGCGCCCAGTCGCGAGCAGTTGCAGCGCCAGATCGACCAGGCCCGTCAAGCGCTGCAGCGCGCGACCGCCCGGCAGCTGAACAACAAGACGCAGCAGCTCGATCTCAAAACCCAACGGTTGCGCCATCCGGGCGAGCGGCTCAAGCAGCAGGCAATGGCGTTGGACCACGCCCGAGCGCAATTGCAACAACGTATGCAGCTTTGCCTGCAGAACACGCGCATGCGGCTGGGACTCGCGCAAAACCGCTTCCGATTGGTCCGGCCCGACCTGACGCTTGCCGGCGAACGGCTGGCGCAACAGCGCGCCATGCTCGTTCGCGCCATGTCGCAGACGATGCAGAACCGGCGGCAGACCCTCGCGCGCCATGCGGCGCTGTTGGCGTCGTATAACCCGCAAGCGGTATTGGCGCGCGGTTATGCCATCGTGCAGACTGAAAAGGGAGAAGTGGTGAAATCGGCGGCCAACTTACGCCAGGGGCAGCGCCTGCAATTGCAGCTGGCGGAGGGACGCACGGAAGCGCTGGTGGACCATCGCGCGCAACAACAACCGGAACTGCCGTTTTAAATACCAACGGGCTACTCTGTAGCCCGTGTGGATAGTCCGGCAAAGCGCGCGCCGAAATACTATATAAAAGTGGAAACGCTCAGTCGCCGAAGCCGCAGAAGACTTCGCGCATCATTTTCAAGACTTCGAGCGTTCGTATATCGCCTACCCGGTAGTACACCCTGTTCGCATCCTTGCGCGTACGCAACACCCCTTTGTCGCGCATGATGGCCAAGTGTTGGGAAATATTGCTTTGAGACGTGCCTACCTGTTCGACAATATCCTGCACGCTGACCTCTTGATCCTCCAATACGGAGATGATCTTCAGCCGCAGCGGGTGCGACATGGCCTTCATCGCCCGCGAGGACTGTTCGATCTGGTCGTTGTTGAACAACAAGGTATTACTCCTAAGTAGTCATTTTTCTGGTGCGATATACGGTACAATAGTAAACATAAAATCGCCTTCTATCAAGAATTTCTAATATTCCGATTGCCAATATCATGAAAAAACCCACACCTGTAATGCTGCTGATCATGGACGGCTTTGGTTACCGCCCAGAAGGCGATGACAACGCCATTCTGCATGCCAACATGCCCCACTGGAAGGCACTGTGTGCCAAATACGCTTTTGGCACGATTCAAGCATCCGAACGCTTTGTCGGTTTGCCGGGCGGACAGTTCGGCAATTCGGAGGTCGGCCACCTGAATATCGGCGCGGGTCGCGTGGTGCAGCAAGACATCAGCCGCATCGACTGCGACATCGAAGCGGGCACCTTCGGACAAAATCCGACGCTGCAGGAAACCTTCCGCCAAGCGAAAAACGGCACGCTGCACATCATGGGCCTGTTGTCCGACGGCGGCGTGCATAGCCACGAAAACCACATCCATGCGGTACTGCGCGCCGCGCAGCAAGCGGGCGTCAAGCACATCGCCATGCACGCCTTCCTCGACGGCCGCGATACGCCGCCGCGAAGCGCACGCCTGTACATCGAGCGTCTCGATGCCGTGCTCGCCACCATTCCGGAAGCCCGCCTGGCATCGATGACCGGCCGCTACTGGGCAATGGACCGCGACAAGCGCTGGGAGCGCGTCGAAACCGCCTATCGCCTGCTGGTCGACGGCGAAGGCGAATTCCACGCCGATAGCGGGCTCGCGGGCTTGGAAGCCGCCTACCAGCGCGACGAGAATGACGAATTCGTCAAACCGACCGCCATCGGCGCCAAGACCGTGATGGCCGACGGCGATTGCGTGCTGTTCATGAATTTCCGCGCCGACCGCGCGCGCCAACTGGTCAGCGCCCTGACCGACCCGCGCTTCGACGGCTTCAAGGGCCGGCAGCCGAAATTCGCTTATTTCGCCACGCTGACCCGTTACGGCGAAGAGTACCCGCAACCGACGCTGTACGCGCCGCAAACCATCAAAAACGGCTTCGGCGAGTATCTGGCGAGCCTGGGCCTGCACCAGTTGCGCATTGCCGAAACCGAGAAATATCCCCACGTCACCTACTTCTTCAACGGTGGCGAGGAAAAGGTCTACCCCGGCGAAGAGCGTATCCTGGTCCCGTCGCCCAAGGTCGCCACCTACGATCTGCAGCCGGAAATGAGCGCGCCGCAAGTGGCCGACCACATTGTCGAATCCATCGCCAGCGGCAAGTTCGATGCCATCATCTGTAACTTCGCCAACGGCGACATGGTGGGCCATACCGGCAAGTTCGACGCCGCGGTGCGCGCCGTCGAAGCCCTCGACGTGTGCATCGGCCGCTGCGTCGACGCCATGCTGGCGGCTGGCGGCGAGGTGTTGATCAGCGCCGACCACGGCAACTGCGAAAACATGTACGATGCTGCCAATGGCCAGCCGCACACGCAGCACACCACCAACCAGGTGCCGTTCCTGTATGTTGGCCGAGCGGCGCACATCCGCGAAGGCGGCGCGCTGCGCGACATCGCCCCGACGCTGTTGACGATGATGGGCCTCGACAAACCCGCTGAAATGACCGGTGAATCCCTGATCGACTTCCAGTGAAACGCACTCTTCTCCTTCTTTTGACGCTCGCGAGCCCGGCCTGGGCCGCGAGCACGACTTTGAGCACCGCGCCGCAACAGCAGAACTTGAAGGCGGTGCGCAAGGAAATCGACAACCTGCAGAAGGACATCGCCCAGAAGCAGGCCGTGCAGAAACAGGCGAAAACCGCCATCCAACAGTCGGAGCTGGCCATCCAGCAAACCGACCAGGTATTGAGTCAGCTGGGCAAAAAGCAAAACACGTCCGCATCGAGGCTTGCCGATCTGGAGCGTCAAATCCGCGATGCGCAGCAACAGGTGGCGCTCGCCCGGCAGAAAGTGGGCCAGATGCTGGCGCACCAATACCGCAATGGCGAGCACGACGCCATGAAACTGATGCTCAATGGCTCCGACCCGAATCAGACCTCGCGCGATTTGGTGTACTACCAGTACATTGCCCGCGCGCAGCAACAGCTGATCCAGGATCTGAACCAGCGCCAAGCCGCGCTTGGCGAGTTGGCGACCCAGCTCGAGCAACAGCTGCACATCATCGTCGACATGAGCACCAAGAAGGCGGCAGAGAAGAGCGCGCTGCAACAAACCAAGGCCAGCCAGCAACAGCAGGTCAATCAGCTCGGCAATGAGATTCAAGACCGGCAGGACCGGCTCGCCAAGCTCAAGCAGGACGAAAAGCGACTTACCGATCTGATCGCCGACATCAATCGCAAGATCCAGCAGCAGGCCGCCCTGCGCCGCGCCAAGGAACAAGCCGCCTTCAAGGCGCGTCAGGAAGCGGCGCGCAAGGAAAATGAACGCCGGCGCAAACTGGCTGCCGATGCGCATAAGCAGGGCAAGCCGGTTCCGGAGGTCGCCAAGACCCAGGTGCCGGTGGAAACCGTCGACACGGCGGCGGACGATGGCAACGCCGGCCGCGCCTTCAAGAGCCTGCAAGGACGCATGAAGCTACCGGTAACCGGCGAAATCGCCGGCCGTTTCGGCGCCATGCGCAGCGAGGGTACCGTCTGGAAGGGCGTATTCATTCACGCCGCCCGCGGACAGGCCGTGCATGTCGTGGCCGATGGGCACGTGGTCTACGCCGATGCGCTGCGCGGATTCGGCAACGCGGTCATCGTCGATCACGGCGGCAATTACCTCACCGTCTATACCGGCCTCTCGGCCATCGCCCGTGGTGTTGGCGACGCGGTCAAGGCCGGAGATAGCTTGGGCAGCACGGGAGCACTAGACAGCGGCGAGCCCGGCCTGTACTTTGAAATACGTTATCTGGGTAAGCCAATTAACCCACTTACTTGGGTGCATTAAACAGCAATGGAGCGTTCTTCCTGATGAGTAGTCAACGCATGAAAAAAATCGCGCTGGTCTGCGCCGGCGCGCTGGCGGGCGGGGCGCTGACCCTGAGCATCCAGGCCTATGCCGAGAAAGACACCAGTCTCTCCGCCTTGCCGCTGTCCGAACTGCGCACCTTTGCCGAGGTCTTCGGGCGCATCAAGCAGGACTACGTCGAGCCGGTGGATGACAAGAAGCTGATCAACGATGCCATCAAGGGCATGATGACCGGTCTGGATCCCCATTCCGATTACATGACGCCGGATGAATTCAAGGATCTGCGCGAGAAGACCCAAGGCGAATTCGGCGGTCTCGGCATCGAGATCGGCGCCGAGGACGGCTTGGTCAAGGTCATCGCGCCGTATGAGGACACGCCGGCACAGAAGGCCGGCATCAAGAGCGGCGACTTCATCGTCAAGATCGACGACACGCCGGTGCGCGGCATGAGTCTCAACGATGCCGCCAAGCGCATGCGCGGCAAGCCGGGCACCAAGGTCACGCTGACCATCGCGCGCAAGAACGCCGACAAGCCGATCGTACTGACGCTGACGCGGGCGATCATCCGCACCAAGAGCGTCAAGTTCAAGCTGATCGAACCGGGTTACGGCTATATCCGCATCTCCCAGTTCCAAGAGCATACGACCGAAAACCTGGCCAGTGCTCTGCAGAACCTGTATGCCAGCAACAAGGCCGACTTGAAGGGGCTGGTGCTCGATTTGCGCGATGATCCGGGCGGCGTGCTCAACGGCGCGGTGGGCGTCGCGGCCGCCTTCTTGCCCAAAGACACGCTGGTGGTCTACACCGAGGGCCGCACCGCCGACTCCAAGATGCATCTGACCGCCACGCTCGCCAACTACGCCAATGCCGACGGCTCGAACCCGCTGGCCAAGCTGCCGGCGCAAGCGCGCAAAGTGCCGATCGTGGTGCTGGTCAACGGCGGCACGGCTTCGGCGTCGGAAATCGTCGCGGGCGCCTTGCAGGATAATAAGCGCGCGCTGGTACTGGGCACGCAATCCTTCGGCAAGGGGTCGGTGCAGTCGATCCTGCCGTTGTCCAACGATGGCGGCATTCGCCTGACCACGTCGCGCTACTTCACGCCGAGCGGCCGCTCGATCCAGGCCAAGGGCATCACGCCCGACATTCTGGCCGATGATGGCGATTCGGCCTTCCAAGCCTTCTCGGTGCGAGAAGCCGATCTGGAAGGCCATTTGTCCAATCCGAACGGCGACGACAAGAGCGCGAAGACGGCCAAACCGGCCGCCCCCGCCGCGCCGGCGACGGACAACGCCAAGCCGGCACGGCCGCAGCCCAATGGCGATGAGCCGGATCCGGCCAGCGATTATCAGCTGAGCCAGGCCCTCAATACGCTCAAGGTGCAACAACTGCTGTTGAAGAAAGCGGCCAGCGATTGACCGTCCGCCGCCTGCGGGCGGCGGCTTGAAACAGAAGGATCCGGCCGGGGTGTGCAGGCTCTCCCCGGCCGAGCTTTTAGACCAGGGCCTGATTGCAAACAGGCCCTCATCGTCGGAGCCGGACAGATGCTGTCTCATCAATTTGCACTGCCGTTTCGTGAAGCGGCCCCCTACATCAACACCTTTCGCGGCAAGACCTTCGTCCTGGCGGTCAGCGGCGAAACCATCGACAACGGCCACTTCCCGCGCTTGGCGCCGGACATCAACCTGTTGGTCAGCCTAGGTGTGCGCGTCGTGCTGGTGCACGGCATCCGGCCGCAGATCGACAAACTGCTGGCGCCCCATGGGCTGGCGCGGCAATTCCATCACCACCGCCGCATCACCGACGACGACACCATCGACATCGTCAAACAGGCGATCGGACTTGCCCGGCTCGATATCGAGTCGGCCCTGTCCGCCGGCATGCCGAATTCGCCGATGCACGGCGCGCATCTACGCGTGGTCGGCGGCAACGTCATGACCGCCCAGCCGCTCGGGGTGGTCGACGGGGTGGACATGCAGTACACCGGGCAGGTGCGCCGCCTGGATACGCAGGCCATCCACTCCTGGCTCGCCAACGGCGACCTGGTGCTGATTTCGCCCATTGGTTATTCGCCGACCGGCGAGGCCTTCAACCTGACGATGGAAGAGGTCGCCACCGAAACCGCCATCGCCTTGCGCGCCGAAAAACTGATCTTCCTGATCGAAGGCATCGGCGTGCTGGACGAGGACGGCGATCTGATCCACAACATGACCGCGCAACAGGCCGAGGAGCGCATGGCGGCGGGGCTCGTCAACGAAGAGGCGCAGCTCTACCTGCCCTATACCGTGCGCGCCACGCGGGAAGGCGTCACCCGCGCCCATCTGGTCAGCGATAGCGACGACGGCGCGCTGCTGACGGAACTGTTCACCTCCACCGGCTCCGGCAGCATGATCGCGCGCGATCCGCTGGTTAAACTGCGCCCGGCCAACATCGACGACATCGGCGACCTGATGGCGCTGATCCGCCCGTTGGAAGAGCAAAACATTCTGGTGCGGCGCAGCCGCGAATGGCTCGAAATGGAGATCGGCCGCTACACGGTGCTCGAGCACGACAACCGCATCTACGGTTGTGTCGCCATGCATCCGTTCCACGAGGCGGAAAGCGCCGAGCTCGCCTGTCTCGCCGTGGCGCCGGAGCGGCGCAACAGCGGCTTTGGCGAACTGTTGCTGCGCCACGTGGAATATCAGGCCAGAACGCAGGGGCTGGCTTCGCTGTTCGTGCTCACCACCAAGACGGCGCATTGGTTCATCGAGCGCGGCTTCAGCGAGATGGCGCCGTCCGAGCTGCCCGAGGAGCGGCAGCGTCTGTACAACACGCAGCGGCGGTCGAAGGTGTTCGCCAAGCCGCTCTAACGGCTCACGGCGACCCTACCGAGATCAAGGTTGGAGCACCCGCGCCGGTTATGCCACAATAAGCGTCATAACCCCGATTCATTTGCCTCAAGGATTTTTTTCAATGGCACGCACTATTCACTGCATCAAGCTCGGCCGCGAAGCCGAAGGCCTGGATTTCCCGCCGCTGCCCGGCGCGCTCGGCCAACGCGTTTTCGAAAACGTCTCGAAGGAAGCTTGGCAAGGCTGGCTGCGCTACCAAACCATGCTGATCAACGAAAACCGTTTGAGCCTGGCCGACCAACGCGCGCGCCAGTACCTATCACAACAGATGGAAGCGTACTTCTTCGGCGAGGGCGCCGAAGCGCCAAGCGGATATGTTCCGCCGGCTCATTGAAAAACCATAATAAAAGCCCGCTACACTGGGCTTTTTTCTTTTCTGGCGCACGACCCGGATCATGGCAAATCAAGAACAAACCATGCTTAACCGCGAACTCGGACTGATCGAGTTCAACCGCCGCGTGCTCGCGCAAGCGGAAGACCCCAGGCTGCCACTGTTGGAACGCCTGAAGTTCCTTTGCATCGTCTCCTCCAATCTGGACGAATTTTTCGAGGTCCGCGTGGCTTGGCTCAAGGAGGTCAAGGCGCACACACCCGACCGCGCCATGGCCGACGGCACCACGGCGGAACAGTGCCTGGAGAAAGTCTGCGCCGCCGCGCGCCAATTGATTCAAGAGCAATACGGCGTGATGCGCGAGGTGATCTTCCCTGCGCTACGCGACGAGAATATCCAGTTTCTACGCCGGATCGAATGGAGCGTTGAACAGCAGGAGTGGGTGAAGTCGTTTTTCCACCGCGAGCTGATGCCGATCCTAACGCCGATCGGGCTCGACCCGTCGCACCCCTTCCCCAAGGTGCTGAACAAAAGTTTGAATTTCGCCGTCGAGCTGGAAGGGCGGGACGCCTTCGGCCGCCAATCCGGCATCGCCATCGTGCAGGCGCCGCGCATCCTGCCGCGGGTGATTCAGCTGCCCGCCGATATCTGCGACGGCCACCCGCACACCTTCGTGTTCCTGTCCTCGATCCTGCACTCGCACGTGCACGAGCTGTTCCTCGGCATGACGGTCAAGGGCTGCTATCAATTCCGCGTGACCCGCAACAGCGAGCTCAACCTCGAAGAAGAGGACATGAAGAACCTGCGCACCGCGCTGCAGGGCGAGTTGCGCCATCGGCAGTTCGGCGACGCGGTGCGGCTGGAAGTGGCGGATACCTGTCCACCGCATATGGCGGAATTCCTGCTCACCCAATTCGGCCTCGATCCGCGCGACGTCTTCCGCGTCGACGGCCCGGTCAACTTGGTGCGGCTGATGCAGCTGCCCGATCTGGTCGACCGCCCGGACCTGAAATTCAAGCCGTTCATACCGAGCTTGCCGCCGTTGCTGGAAAAGAAGATTGGTCTGTTCGACGCCATCAGCCAAGGCGACATTCTGCTGCACCATCCGTATCAAAGCTTCCATCCGGTCATCGATTTGCTCAATCTAGCCGCCACCGACCCGCAAGTGGTGGCCATCAAGATGACGGTGTACCGTACCGGCACCGACTCGGTGCTGATGGACTCGCTGATCGCGGCGGCGCGCGCCGGCAAACAGGTCACCGTGGTGGTGGAACTGATGGCACGCTTCGACGAGGAAGCCAACATCAGCTGGGCCTCGCTGCTGGAAGATGCCGGCGCGCACGTGGTGTACGGCGTGTTCGGCTACAAGGTGCACGCCAAGATGCTGATGGTGGTGCGGCGCGAGGAAAACGGCCTCAAGCGCTATGTCCACCTGGGCACCGGCAACTACCACCCGCGCACGGCGCGGCTGTACACCGACTTCGGTCTGATGACCTGCAACGAAAAAATCGCCAGCGACGTCAACGATATTTTCGTCCAGCTGACCGGCCTGGGGCGCGCCAGCAAACTCTTCTTGCTGCACCAAAGCCCGTTCACGCTGCACAGCATGATCCTGGAGTCGATCGACCGCGAAATTCAGCACGCCGAAGCCGGCCGCACCGGTCTCATCATCGCCAAGATGAATGCGCTGCTTGACCCGCAGGTGATCGCCGCGCTCTACCGCGCAAGCCAAGCCGGCGTGAAGATTCAGCTGATCGTGCGCGGCGTGTGCGCGCTGCGCCCCGGCGTGCCGGGGCTCTCCGACAATATCACCGTGCGCTCGATCGTCGGCCGCTTCCTCGAACACCCGCGCGTCTTCTATTTTTACAACGACCACGAGGAAGATCTGTATATCGCCAGCGCCGACTGGATGGGCCGCAACTTCTTCCGCCGCATCGAAACCTGCGTGCCGATCCTCGACCCGAAGCACAAGCGCCGCCTGATCAAGGAGGCGCTGCGCCTGTACCTGGAGGACAACGTCAACGCCTGGGAAATGCAGCCGGACGGCAGCTACCGGCGCAAGACGGTGCGCGGCCGGCAACGCTGCGCGCAAGAGGCGCTGCTGGAGGAATACTCCCGTTGACGGCGTGATAAAATCACCCTTTTCCGACTTATATTTCAGCGGACAGACATGTCTCAATACGTATTTTCGATGCTGCGTGTCAGCAAGGTGGTGCCGCCCAAGCGGCAGATCATCAAAGATATTTCGCTCAGCTTCTTCCCGGGCGCCAAGATCGGCCTGTTGGGCCTGAACGGCTCGGGCAAGTCCACCGTGCTGCGCATCATGGCCGGTCTCGACAAGGAGATCGAGGGCGAAGCGATCCCCATGCCCGGCATCAAGATCGGCTATCTGCCGCAAGAGCCGGAGCTCAACCCCGAGCACACGGTGCGCGAAGCGGTGGAAGAAGGCTTGGGCGACGTCATTGTGGCGCAGAAGAAGCTGGACGAAATCTATGCCGCCTACGCCGAGCCGGATGCCGATTTCGACTTTCTGTCGGCCGAACAAGCCAAGTACGAAGCCATTCTGGCCGCCAGCGACGGTAGCGCCAACCAGCAGATGGAAGTCGCCGCCGACGCGCTGCGCCTGCCCGACTGGGACGCCAAGATCGCCAACCTGTCCGGCGGCGAAAAGCGCCGTGTGGCGTTGTGCCGCCTGTTGCTGTCCCAACCGGACATGCTGCTGCTGGACGAACCGACCAACCACCTGGACGCCGAGTCGGTCGAGTGGCTGGAGCAATTCTTGGTGCGCTTCCCCGGCACCGTGGTCGCCGTGACCCACGACCGCTACTTCCTCGACAACGCCGCCGAGTGGATTCTCGAACTCGACCGCGGCCATGGCATCCCCTGGAAGGGCAACTACTCCTCCTGGCTCGACCAGAAGGAGGCGCGCCTACAGCAGGAAGAAGCCAACGAATCGGCCCGTCAGCGCGCCATCAAGAAAGAGCTGGAATGGGTCCGGCAGAACCCCAAGGGACGCCAAGCCAAATCCAAGGCCCGTCTCGCCCGCTTTGACGAGTTGTCGAGCCAGGAATACCAGCGCCGCAACGAAACGCAGGAAATCTTCATTCCGGTCGGCGAGCGCCTGGGCAACGAAGTGATCGAGTTCGATCACGTCAGTAAAGCCTTCGGCGATCGACTGCTGATCGACGACTTGAGCTTCAAGGTGCCGCCGGGCGCCATCGTCGGCATCATCGGCCCCAACGGCGCCGGTAAATCAACGCTGTTCCGCATGATCGCCGGTCAGGAGCAACCGGACGCCGGCGACGTCAAGATCGGACCGACGGCCAAGATGGCCTATGTCGACCAGAGCCGCAGCGCGCTCGATGCGAAAAAGACCGTGTTCGACGAAATCGCCGACGGCCACGACTTGTTGACGGTCGGCCGTTACGAGACGCCGTCGCGCGCCTACATCGGCCGCTTCAACTTCAAGGGCGCCGACCAGCAGAAGATCGTCGGCCAGCTCTCCGGCGGTGAACGCGGCCGGCTGCATTTGGCCAAGACGCTGATTGCCGGCGGCAACGTGCTGCTGCTTGACGAACCGTCCAACGACCTCGACGTGGAAACCCTGCGCGCGCTGGAAGACGCGCTGCTCGAGTTCGCCGGCTGCGTGATGGTGATCAGCCATGACCGCTGGTTCCTCGACCGCATCGCCACGCACATCCTGGCCTGCGAAGGCGACTCGAAATGGGTGTTCTTCGACGGCAACTATCAGGAATACGAGGCGGACAAGAAAAAGCGTCTGGGCGAGGAAGGCGCCAAACCCAAGCGCATCCGCTACAAGCCGATCCGCCGCTGACGCGGCCAAACAAAAAAGGCAGCCTCGGCTACCTTTGAGGGTGTTGACAAACCCTTGCTCGCGAATCGATGGACAGACTGCGAAATCAGGTGTTTGGTGCAATGCCGCGCGTTGCGCGTCGATTGCACCCTACGCAACGGGACACCCCTTCGTGTAGGGCGCACTCGCCGAAGGCAGTGCGCCACAGACAGCGCGGCATCATGCCCCCTCCCTTTCGCGCTAAATCAACAGCCTCAAAGGCAGCCTCGGCTGCTTTTTTTATTGTTACGACGGTTCAGTGGGTCATCAACGGACGCGGCGTCGCCGCAGCTTCGACCGACGTCGTCACCAGCCGGTTGCCCCCTTCGCGCTTGGCCCGGTACATGCGCGCGTCAGCCAGCTCGACCAGCGCGCGCCAGTGCTCTTTGCCGTCGGCCTGGCGCTCCGCCAGGCCGACGCTACAGGTCAGCAGGCTGCCGTCGGGACGTTGTCCCAAGCCATTTTCCAGCACCCGCAACAAGGCATGCCGCGCCGGCTCTTTCTCGGTATTCGGCATCACCAGCAAAAACTCCTCCCCGCCCCAGCGGATCAGGATGTCGCCATGACGCAGATTGCGGGTGATGGCGCGATTGATTTGCTTGAGCACCTTGTCGCCCGCTTCGTGGCCATAGCTGTCATTGATCGGCTTGAACCGGTCCAAATCGAGAAAGGCGATCGCCAGCGGCGTGTTGTGCCGCGACGCATAGCTTTGCTGCAACTCAAGCAGCTCCTCGCCGCTACGGCGCGAGAACATGCCCGTCAGCGGGTCGTGGATGGTCTGATTGACGAGCGCGATGATAAAGGCCAGTTGGCTGAGGCTGGCAAGACACGATACCCCCGTCAACAGCATCAGCAGCCACTGCTGCGCACCGAATGACGGCCAACTGACCTCGCTCCAATTGAACACATAAGCAAGCAGATTCGCCCCCAACACCGCGGCGGCAAACTTCGCCGTTTCGAGCAATGTCAGCGGGAAAATCGCCAAACCGGCCAGCAGCACAAATGGCAGGAAAGCATAGCCGGCGCTGAAGGCCGCCGCGATGCCGCGCAAGTCCGCCTGCGCCAGTACCAAATGCGACACCAAGTAAAACACCGTGGGGATGGCAAAGAGCGCGGCCATGGCGCGATGCGCATGGCGCAGGCGCCCCTGGCGCGGCACCAGCCAAACCAAGGCGGCGAACGCGCCGGTGGCGAAAAACCGCAGCACGGCCAGCCGCAACCACAGCGCCCTGGGGAAGGTCACGACGTCCACCAGCACCCACAGCGGCGTCAGAACCGCAAACAAGCACGCGAACAGCCGAACCCGGTTGAGGATCATCTGGGCACGGCGAAACACGATCAGCGGCATGTGCAGACGCGGGCTGATCAACCACCCGGTTTCATTCGGCTCGACCTCTCCCGGCAACATGCCGAGCAGCCATTGCCAGAGCAAGGTTGCAATGCGCATCGGGACTCCAGCGAAGTGTGAGCGCTATTCTATCTGTCACACACAAGAAATAACATGGTCATATTAATATGGCGGCAAACGTCACATTGCCATAACTGACCATTGCGCCCTAACCCATTATCCATTTTAGCAAAAAGGTTTTTGTTCGCTGTTGCATCCATGCCATGGCCGTCGGCAAGAGGGAGATTTTTGGGAGGCGTAAAAAACAAAAAAGCACTTGATGGCATCAAGTGCTTTTTACATTTGCCCAGTCTGGCGTCCCCACGGGGATTCGAACCCCGGTTACCGCCGTGAAAGGGCGATGTCCTAGGCCTCTAGACGATGGGGACCAGGAGGTGGCGCACCCGGAGCGATTCGAACGCCCGACCCTCTGGTTCGTAGCCAGATACTCTATCCAACTGAGCTACGGGTGCGCGGGAGGTCTGGCGGAGAAAGAGGGATTCGAACCCTCGATACAGGTTTTGCCCGTATGCACCCTTAGCAGGGGTGTGCCTTCGACCACTCGGCCATTTCTCCGTTCAGAGGGTTGCGATATTAAGGAATGCCGCCCCCCCTGTCAAGCTTCGCCGTGGATTAATCTTCCTGATCCAGCGAAAAAGCCTTATGTAAAACGCGAACGGCCAATTCCAGGTATTTTTCGTCCACCAGCACCGACACTTTGATTTCCGAAGTGGAGATCATTTGGATATTGATGCCCTCTTCCGCCAGCGTGCGGAACATGGTCGAGGCCACGCCACAGTGGGAGCGCATGCCGACGCCGACGATGGACAATTTGGCCACCTTGTCGTCGGCATCGATTTTCGCGGCGCCGATGTGCTCCTGCACGTCGCGCAGAATCGCCAGCGAACGCTTGAATTCGCCGCGCGGCACGGTAAAGGAAAAGTCCGTCGTGCCGTTCTCGCCCACGTTCTGAATGATCATGTCGACTTCGATATTGGCGTCGGCGATCGGGCCGAGAATCTGGTAGGCAATACCGGGTTTGTCCGGCACTCCTTTCACATTGATGCGCGCCTCGTTGCGATCAAATGCGATGCCTGCCACCACTGCCTTTTCCATATTCTCATCTTCCTCAAACGTAATCAGCGTGCCCTCGCCCTCGTCCTCGTCGAAGCTGGACAGCACGCGCAAGCGGACCTGGTATTTGCCGGCAAATTCCACCGAACGGATTTGCAGCACTTTGGAGCCCAGGCTCGCCATCTCGATCATTTCCTCGAACGTGATGGTCTTGAGACGGCGCGCCTCCGGCACCACGCGCGGATCGGTGGTGTACACGCCATCGACGTCGGTATAGATCTGGCACTCTTCGGCGTTCAACGCCGCCGCCAGCGCCACCGCCGACGTGTCCGAGCCGCCGCGGCCCAGCGTGGTGATATGCCCGAGCTCGTCCACGCCCTGGAAGCCCGCCACGATCACCACCTTGCCGGCGGCGAGGTCGGCGCGGATCTCCTCTTCGTCGATCGATTGAATACGCGCTTTGCCGTGCGCGCTATCGGTGGTGACCCGCACCTGCCAGCCGCAATAGCTATGCGCCGGCACGCCGATTTCCTGCAACGCCATGGCCAACAGACCGATCGTTACTTGCTCGCCGGTGGACACCACCACGTCCAGCTCGCGCGGATCCGGATGCGCCTGAATTTCCTGCGCCAACGCGATCAAACGGTTGGTTTCGCCGCTCATCGCCGACACGACCACCACGACGTCGTGTCCTTGTGCTTTCCAACGGGCGACACGCCGCGCCACGTTCTTGATCCGCTCCGTGGTACCGACCGATGTGCCCCCGTACTTTTGTACGATTAGTGCCATGCTCTTTGTCTTGAATTATGTTGAATGTCGAGCTTCGATTCTTGCTGCAAGCGGACAAGAAATGCAAGCGACATTGCGGTATATCAAAAAATTACTGCTGCATCGCAACAGCCAGGCAAAATGAGAAGAGTTAACGTTAACGATGGACTTGTCAGAAAAGGCCAGTGCCTCTAGAATCTAGGCCATTCTTTCAGGGCCGATAGCTCAGCTGGGAGAGCGCTGCGTTCGCAATGCAGAGGTCGGGAGTTCGATCCTCCTTCGGTCCACCATCCCCCTTTCTGTTTTTCTCATTTTGTTTGTGATCGGAACCATATCTTTGCCGTTCGGCAAGGTTATGCTTCCTGACGACGTTCAAATCCGCTAATTTTTGCACCACTTCTGTGCGTGCCATCTGTTGTTCCTCAGTTTCCCTTGGCAAGACAAGGCTTTGGCCACGACCTTCCTCCGACCAATTTCGGCAAGGTTATGCTTCCTTTTTTGGCCTGCGGCAAGGTTATGCTTCCCTGAAAAAGTGAACGCTGGCAAAGACATACACCAAAGTTGCGACAATTTCTATGGGAGAATTTCATAATTCAGCCCTCGGTCCAAAGTGACCTATCTTGCTACAGGAGAACTTGCGACAAGGTGTAATCGAGGAATGTTTAGGAAAAAAGTAGCGATTAGGACCACGGCCTGGCAGTAGTGCCCTCTAAGCAGAGAACACTACTCGCTCATTGCGAGAATACGTGAACGAGCATTAGATTGGTTTATGACTGAAACCACAACATCCTGTACTCCCACGCCAGACCCACAATATTACGTTTGCATAATAGCGACAATTTGACACGTTTAGGACCGGAGGGGGGTGCAATGGAGGCTAGATTCAGCTAAATTCCCACCTCAGTCGGTGGGATCACGGATCATACCCTTCCGAAGTTTTTGCTACACATCTGACTTGCCGCAAGCTAGAACTAAAGCGCAGAGGAACATTACAGAGGTAACTCTGGTCTGTGCTTCTTGTACGTCAGAAAGAGAGGCTTACATGAAAGATGCACTTTTGAACCTTAAAACCAGCCAGCAGTTGGTGCAAGCCCTTGAAAACGCGGCCCAGCGCAAGCCTTCGGTGGGAGAGTTGTTCGAACAACGTGTATCGTTTGTGTACAGTTCGATGGGATCCAACACGGGGGTCACGAGAGACCGTGTAAAGGAACTTGTGCTGCAGCACAGCAAGGGGTGAGCTGAGGCATGATTCTTTTCGAACTTTGCAATGAACAAGAATCTCATCCAGTTTATCAAGCATTCGAAGTCTCGAATGGAATTAGGCAGTACGACTTTTTAAGGTCGATCGTGGGCGCCAGCATTGATATGCAGCGCCCATTCCTTTCTACGACCGTCTTAAAGGCATTGAACTTCCATGCAATCGGGTGTTTGCATACCAACGCAGGTGAATTTCGTCCCTGTGAGGTGATCGTAGGCACTCATAGGCCCCCTGCACATTTTAGAGTTGAGGCCCTTGTTGAAGACATGGTCAACCAGGTCAATCGGAGCTGGGATTCTGCAGACCCTCTGGCCCTTGCTGCCTTTATCTTATGGCGATTGAATCATATCCACCCCTTTATAAACGGTAATGGCCGGACTGCAAGGGCGGCTTGTTACTTCTTTATTTGCGTACGGTTCGGGGGATGGCTCCCTGGTACGACGATACTGCCAGAGCTTATCAAGCGAGAGAGGGATAGATACGTTACCGCATTAGCAGCAATCGATGCCTCGCTCCCAAAAGGACAACTAGACTTGGAGCCGTTGAGAGGACTGCTTGACGAGCTTCTCACGGAACAGATCAACGAACCACAAGTACAATCACCGGATGGGGCGGTGCAATAGCCATAGTCAACCACGGGCTTGGGCAACCAGCCTTTTTGTTTTAATCTCATGCCATCTCTACCTGCGTTAGCCAACCACGATAGGCCTTTCGCAAATACAACCGTTGCAACGATAGCCCATGAGCACAAAAGGCAATCCGAACCTTGCGACAACTGGGATACAGTCCTTGAGCGACGATCTGCTCAACAACCAGTTTACCTAACGCAATCTCTCGAGACCGAGATGCCCGTGTCTGTTTGTCCTGCCAAGCCTTATGGCGCAGACAAAGCTCGACGTACTGGCCAGGAAACCAATACTTGGCGTAGCTACGCGACACGCCAAGCTGACGTAGCAACTCGGAAACGGGGTGTTGCCCCTGCTCTGTCGCCAGCAAGCCCTGCAGACACTGCTCCAGCTCACTCAAGGACAGCGCCGAGGAACCACGCGGCTTGATCGCCAGCAGGCCATCAGGCTGCTTCGGGCGATCGCCAACTCGGTCGCCCGAAAACAACTCCGCCACCGGCACACCCAGAGCCTCGGCAACCTGCAGCAACAGCGGAAACGCAGGCTTCTGCCGCTTGCTACTCCATCCGCTGATCGCCTTGTGCCCCAGCCCCATCATCAACGACAGCCGCTGCATCTCGCCGTCGGACCAGCGCTCGGCCGCTCGCGCCAGGGTCGGCAGCAATCGATCCAGCGAGTACTCGGCATCAGGTGCCGGCGTGGACGTCATGGACTGTAGCAGCTGCGCCCAACGCAGCGACGTCCCCCCGTTTTCAGTAGCAGAGGGCTTTAGAGTCTGAGGGTAATTTACCCGATTTTTCGGTGAGTGACTTGGCGTAAGCTGCCGGCGTCAAACCACCAAGGGCTTTCTTGGGTCTTTCAT